>SESH01004915.1_pt1 | contig 22825 bp, 18 predicted proteins | sample 3171561 | NCBI WGS metagenome assembly SESH01 (sample SAMN10866947, study PRJNA518727) | freshwater metagenome | biome: subpolar coniferous forest; feature: holomictic lake; material: water; isolation source: holomictic Lake 442 2011 16.5 m and 2014 13 m | place: Canada: near Kenora, Ontario
GAGTGGTTGCGACATAACGCGACCGCTCTGATGAAGGCCCAGATCATCACAGCAACGGTCGGCGCGCAATGAAGCCGCGCCAGAAATCGCAAGGAGTGACGCCGCGTCCGCGGCCAGCCAATCCGGTGCGCAAGGAGATTTCCATGTCAGACGTCGCAATCCACAGGGTGCCAAAATCAGAAGACCGTACGCTGCCGGTGTTCCGTGAGATGGAGGACCTGTTGCAGCGGATTCGTTCGCGTGCGTTCGATATCTTCGCCGGTCGCGCACGTCACGCAGAGGGTAATGCGTTAGCCGATTGGCTCGCGGCCGAGCGTGAATTGTGCGGCGCCGCCGGTGAGCTCGTTGAGCACGACAAGGAGTTCGTGCTCGGCCTTGCGCTGGCCGGGTTCAGTGCCGACGAGGTGGCGGTCACTGCGACGCCGCGCGAGTTGATTGTGCGCGCGCGTTCGAGCAGCGAGACCACCGAAGAGCCGGCTACGAAGGGCGGCAAGGTGCGCTGGTCGGAGTTCCGCAGTAACGACGTCTACCGCAGCGTCGCGTTGCCGGCGGACATCGACGTCGAGAAGGTGACCGCGACGTTCAAGAACGGCTTGCTGAAGGTCGTCGCCGCCAAGACCTCGGTCCCGGCCCAGGTTGCCGTCAAGGTCGAGGCGCTGGCTGAGCCTGAAAGAAAGGTGGCCATGCCGATGAAGGTGTCGCCGGCGGCTGGTCGTCCCAAGGAAGGGGCGCCGACGCATCACTCGGCGTGACGCGGGCCGGGCGGTGTGAGCGCCCGGCCCGTTTGGGTCTACGCGTAACTTTCAGCAGAGCGGGATCCATCGAAGCGGGCTGATCACACCGGTCTTGCGCTGTTGCTGTTGACGGTTTTTGGCGAGATCGTCTGGCACGGCATCCAGAGCTGCGGGACGTACAGCGCTGCCGGGCGGTTAGATCGGTAGTGCCATCTCGCGTCCACCCCAGCATAGGATCGCGCCGCAGCCGCGGGTCTGATACAGGTCGATGCGGTCCAGTTGCGGCAGGGTAGGCGCGGCAGCGTTCCTGATCCAGCGTACGAGGCTGGCCGCGTCCGCCTGCGCAAGCCCTGCCAGCTCGTGTAGCGGCTGGTGATCGAGCGCCGCGAAGATCGGCGCGAACAGTTCCTTCACATCGCCAAAGTCGACCGTCCAGCCCATGACCTGGTCAAGCGGCGCGCTCAGGTGCAGGCGCAGCGTGTAGGTGTGGCCGTGCACGCGCCGGCGCGGATCGCCCGCTGGCGCGGCCGGCAGGCATAGTGCGCTGTCGAGCGTCACTTCCTTCCAGATGCGGTAGTGCTCGCCGTCGTAGCTCGCACCGCACTGGCCGGTTTCATAGACGGTTACCCACGACAGTTCCGGTAGCTCTGGCTTCAGGCGTTGCCACAGCCAGCTGGAGATGATTTCGCTGGTGGGGTTCTCGAGGCCTGGGATGTCATTGAGGAACGCATGATCGAGCTCGGCGTGGATTGGTGCCCACAGCGCGTCGAGCCGGTCGTAGTCGACGCCGAGCGCTTGCGCGTCCAGGTCGGTGTCGGCGTGCAGGATGACCTCGAAGCCATGGCCATGGACGCGGCCGCACTTGTGGCCGGGTCCGACGTTGGGCAGTCGATGCGCCGACTGCAGCAGGTAGCGCCGCCAGACGTGCGCGTGCTGGGTACCGTCGAGGTCCGCGCCCTCGTGGGCAGTGCTCTGGATGCCGATCGTGTCCAGGCCCGGCACCGCCAGCTGCTGCCGCAGCCAGCGGGCGAGGTTCTCGTCGGTGGGCTGTTCGAGCGTGTCGTTGAGGTGCCGGTAGTCGAGCGGCGCGAGTGCATGGCACAGCGCGTCGCGCAGCGCGTCCACCTCGCCGCCGTGGAATCCGCCCCAGCCGGCGGGCAGTGCTGCGCGGATCTTGGCGGTGAAGCTGTGGCCATGCAGTCGCCGCGAGCGATGCCCCTTAGGCAGCACGCTGACATTGCGGGCCGCCTCGAATACCGAGGCGGCGGTGTAGAGCAGGCGTTCTGTCATGGCGGGGTTGTCTTGAGGGGTCGTCGAAGGAGCGGGGGAAGGAATACCCGGCGGCGCGGAGCGCCGCCGTCGCGTGCAGGTATCGAGGGGCGCGCAGCCGGGGCCGGCTGGCTACTAGCTTAACCTTTGAGCCTGCCGCAGATTTCCGTGAAACGTTGAGGACCGTCGGCGGGCGAAGGGCTGCCGGCAGCGGGGGTTATGTCAACTCGATATTGTCAAAGTGCCGAGCTTATGTTTCATTTGGGTAGCTGCGCCATGGATAGGCCGCGACCCCCGCCAAGGAAAAGGCACTGGTCTTCATTGAATACGCGATTCAACTCGCTGCTGATCGGATTCCGCCCGGATGGCCTCGCCTGTGTGCGCCGGCGACCTTCGGCGCCTCCCCTGCAGGCTCTACGCCTCACCGTGCAACCGACGCACGGCCGCGTTGCCGCGTCCCAATTTCCTCATTGCCGCCCACTGGCGGCAGCTTCGAGTCCGACGGTCTGAATAAACAGAAGAACCAAAGGGGACATAGATGACAACGACAAATGTGAACAGTGCCGCTCCGCGGCGATCCTTTGTTGCCGGGCCCATCGAGGGAGGCGCGAAGCGTGCGCCCCGAGTTCCGCTGCTGGCGAGCGCGCTAAGCGCGCTGTTGGCGGTGATGACGATCGCCACGCCCACGATTGCCGGTCCCGCCGGTGTCACGGGGCATCTCAACGTAGCTCGTATTGGCGCGCCGACCACCGGCGGCTTCGTGCCGTCGGGTCCGTTGGACGCGACCTTCGCCGAGTTCCCGGCGCAGTTGGACGAGCCCTCCGGTCCCGGGCCTTATCCCGGCGTGATCACTAACCGCAGCCTCTCGCATGGCCACGGCAACGGCGAGTCCTCGCCCGGCCATCGGCGCGATGACAGCAACGTCGAATTCATCAGCGGCTTCGAGGGCCTGAATATCTACCAGCAGCGCTATGCGCGCGGCGGCAACCAGTTCACCGTTGAGCCGCCCGACCAAGGGCTCTGCGCCGGCAACGGCTACGTGATGGAAGTCGTCAACGACGTGCTGAACGTCTACAACCGCTCGGGACAGTCCGTGCTGCCCGACAACACGGCGACTAACGTTGTCGCGGGCTTGCCGCGCGACGTCAATCACGCGATCGACCTGAACTCCTTCTACGGCTACGCGCCGGCGATCAACCGCTCGACGGGAGTGCGCAGCCAGTTCGTCACCGATCCGAGCTGCCTGTTCGACAAGGCCACCCAGCGCTGGTTCGTCGTCGTGCTGACGCTGGAGACCTTGCCCAACGGCGCGGACACGGGCGAGAACCACATCGACATCGCGGTCAGCACGAGCGCGAACCCGACCGGTTCGTACAATATCTACAAACTGGACGTCACCGCTGACGGCACGGATGCCGGTGGCCAGAACCCCGGGCCGTACCTAGGCGACTATCCTCACATCGGCGCCGACGCCAACGGCTTCTACGTCACCACCAATGCCTATCCGTGGTGCTGCAGCGGCTTTGGCGGCGCGCAAATCTACGCGCTGTCGAAGCGCCAGCTCGCCGCCGGGTCCGCGGCCGTTAATGTGGTTCACATCGACACGACCGGCATGGTCAACGCCCCGAGCGAGCTTGCCGCGACGCAGCCAGGCTTCACGGTATGGCCGGCGGAGTCGCCCGGCGCGCAGTTCAGTCCCGACAACGGCGGCACCGAGTACTTCATGAGTTCGAACGCGGCCGCCGAAGCCGTCACGCCGGTGACCGGCTCAAGCTCGGCCTACACCTCGACACAACTGGTCGTGTGGACGCTGTCAAACACAGCCTCGCTGAACACGACGCCCGCGTTGCAGCTGACGACCAAGCTCGTCAACGTCAACCGCTACGGCCTGCCGCCGCGCCAGCACCAGCCTGGCGCCGGCGGTCTTCCCGGCCTGAACGCGCCGCTAGGCCACTGCATCGACGATGTGGCGACGAGCTTGTTTAACGGCGCCACCGGTTGCTGGCGCCTATTGTTTGGCCGACAGCCACGCTACGTTGACGTCGTCTCGTCGCCTGACTCGAACGACACGCGCATGCAGAAGGTCATGTATGCCAATGGCAAGCTGTGGGGTGCACTCGATACGGCGCTGAACCCGGACGGCGGTGCTCAGCGCGCCGGCATCGCCTGGTATGTCCTGAACCCGAAGTCCGGCAGCATCGTGCTGCAGGGCTACCTCGGCGCCACCGGCTATGACTTCGCGTATCCGACGATGGGCATCACCACCAGCGGCCGCGGCCTGATTTCCTTCACCGCGTCGGGCGACACGCTCTATCCGAGCGCCGCCTACGTGAGCATCGATGCCTACTCTGGCGTCGGCGACTGGCACGTCGTGCGCGGCGGCCAGGGTGGGGCGGTCGATGACGGCTTCAGCGGCTACGTGAACGAGTCGGGCTTTCCGCGCACGCGTTGGGGCGACTACGGCGCGACGGCAGTGGATGGCGACTTGGTATGGATGGCGAGCGAGTACATCGCGAGCAACTGCGCCTTCACCAACTGGGGCGGGCCGTTCTTCCTCAACGGGTCGGGCGACAACCTGTTCGGCACCTGTGCGCCGACGGCGGGCGGTCTCGGCAGGCGCGTAGCGCTCGCCAACTGGTCGACGCGAATCAGTCTGATGGAGCCCTGACAGGGGCCGTCGATTGAGTGCGTCGCGGGGCCGGCTCTTGCCGGCCCCGTCTGCATTGGGGGCGGACAACTGCCAGCCGGGTGATCGATGATTGTCTGCAGAAGGCGCGAAAATCCGCGTGGCGGCTGGGTGTCTGCGCGGCTTCCTTGCAGCCGGCCGGAGGGCAGGGATTCGGTCCTCTCCCAGCCGCACCGACGGGTCATCGCCGGCCGCTATCGGCCGGCAGCCTCGTTCGTATCGGAGCTGGCCAACAGCATCGGAGGCGACGTCGCCGACGTCATCCGTCCCGCCCATGAGTTGGTCGGGCGCGGCACGCAGGTGCAGCCCTAGCGTGTAGCTGTGGCCGGGTAGCCGTCGTGCGCGATGGCCTGCGGGCAGCACGCTAACCTTACGTGCTGCCTCGAAGACGGCGGCGGTCTACCGCAGTCGTTGTGTGATTGTGGGATCGTTGCGAGGGCCGTACGCGACGCGAACTACTTTAGTGTTATCAGGCTGACCTTCGGGAAGTAGCTCTGATAGCGGCCAACATCCCGGGTCAGGATCGTGTGGCCGGCCACCGCCGCATGCGCACCGATCAGGAAATCCGGCAGTACGTTGGTCTTGCTGCCCTTGCGCTGGATATGGCGCAGGTAGGCCTTGCCGGCCAGGAACAATGCCTCGGGCGGCAGCTGCTCGAGTAGCAGGCCGCCTTCCTTGAGTACCGCGTCGAGTTGCTCGATGCGGGCGAAGGCCATCGACAGCTCTGCGTAGATGATCGGGTTGATGCACAGCGGTTCGCGCAGGCTGGCAGCATCCAGCTGCTGCTGCGACCAGTCGGCCCAGTTCGAGTCGTCCTGCACGATGTCGAGCAGGATATTGGTGTCTACGAGTATCACAGCCTCAGCCTCCGCGCGTCAGCAGAAGGATGTCTTCGGTGCGCATCTTGACCGTCGCCCGGCCACGCAGCTTCGTGAATCGGCTGCGCGGCGGCGTGGCGCCTGCCTTCAGCACCACATCCCCGGCTTCGTTCAGGACGAAGTCGACGGCGGCGCCGGTCTTGAGGCCGAGGCGATCCCGTACGGGCTTGGGGATCGTGACCTGGCCCTTGGAGGTGAGGGTCGTTGCCATGAAAGTAATACCTTTGTGTAGTCAGGTAATACTACCGCGTTGGATGCGGACATATCAGGCTCATTCAGCGAGTGAATCCTTTGCGGTCAGCGCTTGTGCAGAGTGCGCAGTAGCGGGCAGGGCGCCCCCGTATCAGCCGTGCGTGGCGACTGTGGATCGCGGTGACGGCGCTGCTGGGCGCTGGTATCGGCTTCCAGCCGCTGCCGGCAGAGGCGCTTCAGTCGCGTGCGCGGTCGCTGTTCCTGCCCGGTTGCCTCACAGCGGGGCACGCACAGATCGGTTTGCAGTGTCCGGCCTGCCATGGCGCAGCGGCTCAGCTTGCGGGCAAGGCAGTGCAGGCCGCCTGCATGCGTTGCCACGACCGCAGCGCACTAAAACAAGACCTCCGACCTGCATCCCGCTGCGCTGTTCGAAGATCCGGACAACGCCGACCGGCTGCAGCGAATCGATGCGCGCAAGTGCGTCGCCTGCCATACCGAACACCAGCCGGCGGCGTACCCGGGGGCGTGGGCTGCCCCCGATCCGTGGGTCGGCGTGTGCCCGGCTTTCCCACGCCGGCGTGAGGCAGGGCGGATTCCGGGAGGGGGCAGGGATCTGCGGCCCCCTCCGCCGGTGATGCCTGGGACGCGACGGCCCTTCATCTGAACAGCTTGCGTACAGGGCAGGTCTGCGGGCCTCGACCTCGGCAAGCATCTGCGCCGAGTGTCGTGTAGGGTTGCCCGCTGCTGTTTCTATCTTATTTATCATTTCGGCAAGTTATTCTGCTCAAATCGGCTTCGCGCTCTGCGGGCTCGGCACGACCCCCGCTGGCGCTGACTGCAGGGCGGTTGAACCCCCGGCTCCGTGGCACCGGTGCCGCGTGGATCGCGGGCGAGACTGCATGCGTTGCCTGCGCCAAGTTGCGGGGCGGCTCTATAGCCGCCGCGTTGTGTCTGCCGGCGCCACTGGCGCGTGACTACAGTGCATTGACGGGAGTTGTTCTTGATCGAATCTTCCAAGGGTCGTTACGGACTCAAATCAACCTGCCTGCGCTTCCCAGAGATCCTCGCGCAGTCGGTGGCGAATATTTCACCGACGCTGACGCCGGTCGTCATCGTGCCGTTGGTATTTGCCTCGGCCGGGACGGGCACGTGGCTTGCGTACCTGTTCGCGACGATCGGCATCATGCTGGTGGGGGCGAACATCAATCAGTTTGCCCGCAACTCCGCAACGCCCGGTTCGCTGTACTCGTATGTGTCGCGCGGTCTGGGCGTAAATATGGGCTTCGTGGCAGGCTGGTCATTATTGCTTGCCTACGTACTGACTGGCGCTGCGGTGCTGGCGGGAGCCGTTAACTGCGCGCTGCTGCTGTTCTCGCTCCTGCACTGGCAGGTGCCGCCGCTGTTGTTGTTTGCCGTTGGCTGCTTCGTGGCGTGGCTTATCGCCTATACCGATGTGCGGCTATCGACCCGCCTGATGCTGCTGCTGGAATTGGTATCGATGGCGCTCATTCTGGTGCTTGGCGTGATCGTCATGCTGCGGGGTGGCGAGGTGCTGGACGCGCGCCAGATAACGCTTCGTGGCCTGGATTTCCATGGTCTCAAGGCCGGTCTGGTGCTGGCGATTTTCAGTTACGTCGGTTTCGAGAGCGCCACCACCCTCGGTGAAGAAGCTCGCAATCCCCTCAAGAGCATTCCCCGCTCCGTGCTGCTATCCGGGCTTATCAGCGGGCTCTTTTTCATGATGTCGGCTTACATCGCGGTGCTGGGTTTTAAGCGCATCAGTGGATCGTTGGCGGACAGTGCCGCGCCTTTCAACGACCTGGCGGTGAACGTCGGTCTGCCGTTGTTCGGTGTGCTGATCTCGGTTGCAGCTGTGATCAGCCTTTTCGCCTGCACGTTGGCCAGCATTAACGCCGCAGCCCGGGTGCTGCTTGCAATGAGCCGGCATGGCGTCTTTCACAGCCGACTGGCCGGATCCCACGCGCAGAACGACACGCCGCATCACGCGCTAACGCTGGTGTCGCTGCTGGTGTTTGTGCTGCCGGCAGCCTTGCTCTACGACGGGCGGGGCGTGCTGGGTGTGTTTAATGATCTGAGTACGATAGCCGTCTACGGCTTCCTGACGGTGTACGTGCTCGTGGCGATAGCGGCACCGCTGTATCTGGCGCAGCGCGCCCAGCTGACCGTCAAAAGCCTAGCTTTGGCGCTGCTCGCGCTGTTGTTCATGCTGCCGCCGGTGATCGCTACCTTGTATCCAACACCGCTGCCGCCTGCCGATAAGTTTGTTATGTATTTTGGCCTTTACCTGGCCGTTGGGCTTGGCTGGTATGGCTGGTTGCGGCTGCGGGGTTCTGGTGAGCTGTTGGCGGCGAGTTCGCGTGAGCTGGAGTTGGATCATCCATAGTAACCGCGGCGGCCTGCTCGGCGCCGCAGTCGCGATGGTGTCGGCATCAATTTAAATTTTTTCCAATCGCACAAGGGAGAGTTTCGTGAAGCTTTACACACACCCCGGGTCGACTGCTGGTCGTATCGTGCAATCGTTCGCGGCCGATCAGGGCGTCCCGCTTGAGTGCGTGATCGTTGATCTGATGACGGGCGAACATCTTCAGCCGGCGTACGCAGCCCTCAACCCGAATCAGCTGGTGCCGATGCTGGTCGATGGTGACTTCAAGCTCACCGAGAGCTCCGCGATTCTCAAGTATCTGGCCGACACCGTCGGCTCGTCCGCCTACCCGAAGGAGCTGCGCGCGCGGGCCCACATCAACGAGGTGATGGACTGGTTCAATTCCAACTTCTACAAGGACTTTGGCTACGGCGTCGTGTATTTGCAGGTCTTCCCGCACCACGTGCGTCCCAATGCCGACTGCCAGGCCGGCACTATCGCGTGGGGCGTTGAGAAGTCGCACCGCTGGCTCAAGGTCCTGGACGAGAGCATCCTCGGGCCGGACCGGACCTACCTGTGCGGGGCTTCGATCACGCTGGCCGATTACCTCGGCGCAGAGATGATTTCGGTCGGCGATCTGATTGGCTGCACCTTTGACGCGTATCCGAACGTGCGGCGCTGGATGGGGACGATGCGGGCCCTGCCGACGTGGGCTCCGGTGCACGCCGTGCTTGACGGCTTTGCCGCCTCACTGCGCGGCAACAGCTACGTCGCGATCTGAGGTCGCGCCCCAGCGTTGCCTGTGCTTGCCTCGCGCCACTACCCCTCTGGGTGGGGCGCGAGGAGCCTGCGATGGCGTTCAACGCCTGGGTGGGCGTTGCGACGGTCTGGGGATCACTCAGCGCTGGGGTAGGCGCTCGCCGGACGCAGACCGGACGCCTTACCCTCGCCGGTAGTAGCCGCCGAAGGCTGCCCGTCAGAGGCTGAACACCGGCGCTCCCAGCGTGCGCATTTTTGGTTCTACCCCGAGGCCCGGTCGCGACGAGGCGGACAGACGGCCGCCCTTGCGGATGGGTGCGCCATCCGCGAACGACACGGTCACGTACGAGTTGAAGTCGGTGGCCGAAAACAGAAACCGTTCCGGGGTGCTGTGCGCGAGGTGCGCGATCGCTGCAGTGACGATATCGCCACCCCAGGTGTCCTCGATCGTCATCGCGATGCCCAGCGACACGCACAGGTCGCGAATCTGACGCGCCTTGGTCAGGCCACCGACCTTGGAAATCTTCAGGTTCACCACGTCCATGGCGTGGTCGGCGACGCCCTGCAGGACCATGTCGATGCCGTCGACCACCTCATCGAGGATGAACGGCCGATTGGTGTGGCGCCGCACCGTGAGGCACTGCGCGTAGCTGGTGCAGGGCTGCTCGATATAGACGTCAATGTCGCGGACCGCGTCTGCGACGCGTAGTGCCGCGTGCTGCGTCCAGCCGGTGTTCGCATCGGCGATCAGCACGTCGCCACGCTTGAGTACGTCCGCCGCGGCGCGGATACGGGCGATGTCGGTGTCGGGGTCGCCGCCGACCTTCAATTGGAACTTGCGATAGCCCTGGCGGCGGTAGCCCTCGATCTTCTTGGCCATCTTCGCCGGCGACTCTTGTGAGATGGCGCGGTAGAGCGCGAAGTCGCTGCCCACGTGGCCGCCCATCAGGGTCGCTACCGGCAGCCCGCTCGCCTTGCCGAGCAGGTCCCAGCAGGCCATGTCGATGGCGGACTTGACGTATGGATGGCCGCGCATGGCCATGTCCATCTGCTCGTTAATCTGGCCCAGCGCCAGCGGATTGCTGCCAATCAGCTGCGGCGCGAGCTCCTGGATTCCCGCGCGCGCGCCACGCGCGTAGGCGGGCAGATAGGCCGCACCGAGTGGGCAGATCTCGCCCCAGCCGGTCAGGCCGTCGTCGGTGTCGATGGCGACGACGGTCGAGTCGAAGACCGATACCGAGTTGCCGCCCGACCACTTGTAAGTGCCCTCGTGCAGCGGCAGGTCGAGCTGGAAGATCCGTAGACCGGTGATTTTCATGCCGTCACTCCGAAGTGGCGATAGAGGCGCGGTAGAGTAACGCCGAGGTATAGCAAAGCACTGCCACGACCAGCCAACGCAGCAGGTCGACGTTCAGTTCCTTGATGACGAAGAACGCGATCAGCACGCCGGGTATACCGCCGACGGTAAGGCTCAGTGCCGTGCGCCGATCGAATCGTCCCGACTTGTAGAACCGAATCGCCGCGGTCGGCAGGATCAGAGCGGCGGACGCTGCCATGATGGGGAAAACCGCGCGCGGGTTCATTCCCAGCAGGTAGGTGACCGCCATGGTGGGGGCGTAGTTGCCGATGCCCAGGCTGGTCAGTGAACCGATCACGAGGCTGGCAGCGATGCCCACCAGCAGCGAGGCCCCCGACAGACCGATGGCATCGCCGCCGCTGGGGAACACCTGTAGCTGGCGCAGGACGATGAACGTGGCAGTGACGAGTAATGCCAGTGCCATCGCCCGCTGGATCTTCCGGCGCGGCAAGCCGATCACCAGACCCGTGCCGAACCAGGCGCCGAGCCCGCCGGCCGCGATCATCGACAGCATGGTCAGCAGATCCACCGGCACCAGGGCGAGGAACAGCGCCGCTTCGAGCATCGTTGGTAGCGCATGTCCCACGTTCAGCGTGCCAGGAATGTGCGTGTCGTCGACGAGTTTGCCCAGGCGTAGGGCTACGGAGGTCGTGGCAAAGGAGCCTACGCCTAGCGTGTCGAGCAGGTTGGCGCCGAAGCCGAGCGCCAGCAATCCACCGGCATGGGCGGGCGCTGCGTCAGGGCTGCGTGGTGGTTCTTTGGGGAGTGTCATCATCACCAATCATGACATGCTTTGGCAGTGCACAAAACCTGCAGCGCCCTGAAGCGGCGAGGGGATCGGTCGGCTGGCACTTCGTGCAGCACGCGCAAGTACGCGCGCCTCGAGTGGCTATTACGGGCTCTTGAACGCCAGTATCGCCGCAGTCTGGTTGATGTGACCGATCAAGGACTCCCCATACGTGCTGAAACCCACGGTAGGGATATCAGCAAACAGTGCGCCGTACGCGTCGGTGAGGCCGCGCTGCTCGATCTCCAGTGTGCGCAGGATGCAATTGAAATTGATCATCCCGGCAATGCCGCCTAGCTCGGTTTCCGCTTTGGCGATCGCTGCGCGGGTATCCTCGACGATCGAGGTGCCCTCGAGTACCGTCAGTTCCATCCCTTCGGCGATGTTGCAGTAAAAGGCGATGGCGTCGCCCTTGCGTTGCTGCGGGCTGCGAACGTACGGTTCGCCGTCGAGCATCAGGCCGACCGGATGGTTCTGGAAAAATGGCGCGATGTCGCCGTCGAGGGCGCCCACTGCTTCGGCGTAGACCTGCGCGGCCGGGCGGCCGTCAAACTCCAGCACCTCGCGCGCCGCCTCATCAACTCGCGTCGCCACGAGGACGCGCTCTGTGGCTCTAAAGCTCTGTGTCTTGATCGTGCCGAAGCCGTGCCGCGTCTTCAACAACACCAGCACCGCCGCATCGCCGTAGGACTCGCCGTCGGCAAAGACATGGGTGGCTTTGAAGGCCAGGTCGTCACCGGCCGAGCCGCCGATGAACGACACATCGGTGAGGTTGCCGATCGCATCGTTGATCCGTTCCTCGGCTTTGCTCAGCCCATCGATAAGCACCAGGCCGACATAGCGGTCGTGCCGCCATTTTGCTGCAGGCTCGCCGAACTTCTGCTCGAAAGCGCCGATCGCCGCGCTCAGGTCGACCCCGGCGCCGATGCCGGTTACCACCTGCACGGCGACATCCTCGAGGAGATCGTCGCCGACCACCATTGCCACCAGCGAGTGCTTCGTCATGTGGCCGAGGGCAATTTCACCTGCCGTCGTACAGCCGCAGGTGGTCGCCGTGGGGAATGCCTTTTGCATCGCCGCGCTCACCAGCTGCGGGTCGTAGTTCGACGAGGCGAAGAAGATCACCCATTTGCCGTCGACCGGACCTATCTGCGTGCGGATGTCGGCGACGGCGCCTTCGGCCGTGGTCACCAGCGATGTGGCACATTTCATGGTGATATCGACCCTTGCAGCCCGCTCGGGCGTTTAAACGTTCACGCCCAGGTCCCGGCCGATCTGCCGGAGTTTGTTGATGATCACCGGATCATCGGGCGTCGAGGTGAGGAAGCGTTCGGGATTGACGCCCTTGAGCATGATCTTGGTGCGCGTGGTGATCATGAGCGTCGGATTGCCGCCTGACCGCTGCGCGATAATCGCGTCAATAAGCCGTTTGGCTTGTCCGTTCATCGCATCGCCCCCTCAAGCGCTCTTGGAATCGGCGTCGTTACCCGTCGGCGCAATCGCCGTTGCGCCACTGCGCGCTAAATTCCGTTTGGAATGTGATTGCGAGTATTTGTATATTTATCACTTATAGCATGTATTCCCTAATTGACTATGGCTGAATAATCAGCTGCATTTCGTAAATCCACGGATGTTCTATGGCGCGGTCTAAGATTCTGGGGACAGTCGGTTCAGTCGCTGCGGCGCTGCTCGCTGTTGGTATGCCGGTTCATGCGCAGCAGGCAGCGGCTAAGTCGGCGGCCACGGCCAAAGCCGCTCCGGCCAGCGTGGCCGCTGCGATGGGCAGTGTGACGCTCGCCGCCGACCTGAAGTTCGTCGCGCTCGATCCCAAGGCATCGCCGGGCGAGGGTCCCGAGGTCGCGGTGCTGTTCGGCGACCTGAAGAAGAAGGGTCCGGTTGCGTTCCTAGCGTTGCTGCCACCGGGCTACCGCGCAGGGCCGCATACCCACGCGTCCGACTCCTACCTCGTCTCGATCAAGGGCAACTACCACGAGTTCCGTCCGGGAGAGGCCGAGGGCAAGGCGCTGGGTGCCGGCGGCCACCTGCATTGGCCGGCGAATTCGCGCCACGACAACCTGTGCGAGAAGAGTGGTGGGCCTTGCCTCAACTACGCCTACTTCCCGAATGGATTCGACGTCACCAAGTAAGCGGCCGATAAGGCGCAGCCCGGGGGAGTCGCGTTGCGACTCCCCCGGGTGGTTATTCCGGTTAGTGCTCGATCCGTAGCTGCAGACCGATCCAACGGGGATCCCCGTAGGCCTGCTCGCTGCAGCCGCACAGATTGGACAGGTCGACAGCCGTCGTCTTGTTGCGTACGTCAGCGAGGTTGTTGACGTACAGCGATAACTCCCAATGACTGCTGCCGGTGGCCCTGCTCCAGCTTGCGCGAGCGTTGCCCAGTACGGCGCTGCCGCTGCGCATCGCGCGGTAGTTCTGCAGGTTCTGGTAGAAGCTCGAGCTTGCCGTTGCGTCAAGCTCCAACGCCAGCTGGCCGTTCGCGGTGCGCCGTGGTGCTGCGTAGCGCACGGGTTCCGACCAGCTTTGAGTGCGGCGTGAACGCCGGCTCCACATCCCGCAGCACGCCTGGCGCCAATACGTAGTGGGGAATGCGCGCGTCGACGTAGGCGCCGGATAGCGACACCGTCAGGTCCGCCGTCACGGCGGACTGCAGCTGCAGTTCCAGTCCCTTGAAGCGGGCGGCGACATTCGAGATCGCGCCGGACACGTTCTGCAGCACGAACGCCTGATAGTCCTGATAGTGATAGTAGTAGGCGCTGCCGCTGAGTCGCGTGCGGCCGCCAGGCAGCGTTGCCTTAAAGCCGCTCTCAAAGGAGGTCAACTGCTCGGGGCGATACGCGTACTCCGCCGGTGTCAGTGCCGCCGACAGTGGCGCGTTGAAGCTGCCGGCCTTCACGCCGCGGTGGACTCCACCGTAGAGCAGCAGGGCGGCGGTCGGACGGTATTCGAGCTGTAGCTTGCCTGCCCACAGCAGCTCGCTGGTGCGCGCGGCGTAGTTGGGCAGGAACGGCCCCAGCGGGGGGCCGCTGTTGAGTACGAGGCTGTCGTTGGTGTTGTAGTAGAAGCCGCTGCTGTAGTCGTAGCGCTTGCGCTCCTCGATCAGGCGCGCGCCGATCACCAGCGTCCAGTTTCGCGAGAGCTCGATGTCCGTCTGGCCGAAGCCTGACAGCGAGTGCGTCAGCAGGCGTGCGGCGAATGCGCCTTCCAGCGACGGCGCACCGACTGGCTCGCCGAAAATGCGCACCTGTCCCGTGCCATCGCCGGCTTCGTCCGCGAGCGCCTGGTTGTAGACGGTCCCTAGTTGCAGGTAATACAGACCGGCGACCCAGCGAGCGTGTGGCGTATCGCCCGCCAGGCGAATTTCCTGCGACAGGGTGTCGTTGTGGGAATTGGTCATCGCGACCAGTTGTGCCACCGGGCTTTCGTCGACGTCCTGCGCCTGGCGCTTGGTGAAGTGCATGGCATGCGAGACGGCAGTCAGCGTCGCAGAACCCAGCGGGGCGGTCAGTGTCGCGGTCAGACCTTCGGTGCGGTACTGGTTCGAGTCGAGCCGCGCATAGTCCTCCGAGACGTGCAACGTGTGTGGATCCGGTGACTGGTAACCGAAGAAATCACCACCCGCGGACGGCCGCCGGCCACCGCTGCAGGCACCCGTGGAACCGACGATGGCGTGGCAGCCAAGCGGGTTGTCGCCGGCCAGCACCGCATCGTACTGGGCACCGCTGTCGGTCAGCACGGCGGTGGTCGCCACCTGCTGCCAGTTGGCAGATGAGACGAGCTTGTCGGCGGCGTAGAGGGCGAGCAGCAGGTGGCTGCCTTGCGGTAGATCGAAGGCCAGCTGGCCACGAATGGCTTTCTGGTTGTCGTTCCACAGTCCGCTTGCGCCACTCGCTGAGCCGACCATGCCGGGCTGCTGGCCGAGCGGGAAGTCGTTGCGCAGGATCGGATCGTGGCGATTGTAGAGGATAGACAGGCGGCCGTTGACGGTCGCAGTGAGTGCGCCGCTGGCGGCCGCTTCGACGCGCAGCTGATTGAAGGATCCGAGCGTGAGGTCGGCGTAGGCGTGCTCCTCGGCGCTTGGCTTGCGGGTAATGAAGTCGACCAGCCCGCCGGTCGCGTTTCGGCCGAACAACGTGCCCTGCGGGCCCTTGAGGATCTCGACATGATCCAGATCAAACAGGCCGAACATCTGCCCCTGCGAGAAGCCGACATAGCCTTCGTCGATGTAGACCGCGTTCGGTGCCTCGACGTGGTCGGAAAAGTCGTTCTGCGTGACCCCGCGGATCGAGAACTGGGCGGATTGATTGCCGCTGCTGCCGGAGATCGAGACCCCGGGTATCAATGCGGCGATCTGCACGCTGTCGGACTTGCCCAGCGCGCCGAGTTGCTCGCCGGACAGTACGGTAAGTGCGATACCGACATCCTGCTCGTGCTGGGTGCGTTTCTGTGCTGTGACCAGAGTGTCGTCGAGGTTCTCTGCCCGGGCGGTGAACGTGCCGGCGTACAGGACAATCGTGCCGAGTGCTGTCGTGAGGGTCGTGAGGGCAGAGGGCGGGCGGTAGCTCAAGGGTTCTCTCGCGGCAGCGCCATGCTGTGCAGCGCGGCTTGTTTGCCGGTGATGGGCGGTGAGCGTCGCCAGCGCCAGGCTCGAATATGGCATCTTAGCGGATCAGCTCGCGCTGCGCCTGGCGTGTTCGGAGTTGCGCGGGAACGCGGCCTGTATTAGGGAGTGGCATCGCGGTGAACCGTACTGTTTGGTTGCTCAGCTGTCGTCGTTCAGAGTTGCCGACGCCGGCGATGCCAGCCGAGGGCACATAGCCCAAGCACGACGATGCCGCCAAAAGCCGCAGGCTCGGTGATGGAGAAAATAACGGGCCACAACGCCCCGCGCACCGCGGCGCGGAGCCAATCACGGTCGCGAATCACCTCGGCAACTGCGGGCGAGTACGCATAGTAGAAGCGTACGAACGCTCGCCCGGGCTCGCTGGTCAGCAGGTGACGGTCCCGAAACCGGCGCAGGATCGTGACCTCGTGCGCCATCGGACTGCCGAAGGCGGCGGTGGCAATGAAGCACCCCGATCCGCCACTGGCACCAGTGCTGCTCGACGTATTGGTGAACGTTGCCGTGCAGGTGGTGTTGGGGATTGCGACCGTGATATTGCCGTTGCCGCAACCGCTGCCGCTCCAACTTTCGAAGGTCGAGCCAGTGCCGGCAGTGGCATACAAAGTCACTGTCGACCCCAGTGGAAAACGCCACTGGCAGCCCGTTCCGCAGAGGATTCCGGCGGGGTTGGAGGTGACCGAGCCGATACCGCTGCCGGCGAGGCCGACCGTCAACGTCGCCGAGTCGCCGATTTGGGTGACAGCGTTGGCCAGCGCGTCCGCAACGTAGGCGTTTGCTCCGTCGGGACTGATGGCGACCCCAGCGGGGCGGTTGTTGGTGGCGCCGGGGACGGTGATCGGAATGGTGGTGATCGTGTGGTTGCTTGCATCGACCACTGCCAGCGTGGCGTCCCCGGCGTTGGTCACCAGGATCTTCGCGCCATCCGGGCTCACCGCGATAGCTGTCGGCGCATGGAAGCCGCTGATCGTTGCGCTTGCGGTGTCGTTCGAGGTATCGAGCGCCGTTATCGTATGGGCGCCGCGGTTGGCCACGAACGCGATACTGCCCATCGGCGTGAATGCGATCGCCGTCGGTGCGGCGCCCGTGCCAAGCGGGATCGAGCCGGTCGAGGTGGCATTTTGTGCGTCGAGCACTTCGATGGAGTCTCCCTGCACGGCGGACGGATCCATGACAGCAACGTAGAGCTTGACCCCGTCCGGGCTCGCAGCGACGGCCACCGGCATGCGGCTGCCACCGAAATCGAGCGACGAGACGTAGTTGCGAGCGGCGAGCGTGACGATGCGTACGACTCCGCCGACGAGGTTATCGGCGACATAGAGGCGGCTGCCATCGGGGCTGAGCGCCAGCGCCTGCGTCGACTGCCCTGCGCCGCCGCCAGCGGTGAAGCCTGCGATCGACTCGGCCGCGATAGGCTGGGCCAGCGCTGCATCCATCGCCGAGATGCCGGCCGCGCCCGCCGTGGCGTAGACGCGTTTTCCGTCGGGGCTTGCGACGATGCCCTGCGGCACGGCCGATGCAGTTGTGGGGACCGCAACGCTCGGGGCAATCACTTGCTCGCCGACAGCGCTGATTATCGTCACCGAGCCCTGGCTTGCGACATAGAGCTTGCGGCCGTCTGGGCTGAATGCCACCGCCTGCGGCCGGCTCGTGACCGGTAGGGAAAGATTTGCGACCGGGTTCGGTGAGGTTACGTTGATGTTGAAGGGCTTGGCGCTACGCGCAGTCCCGGTCGCGGTGTGCAGGCTGATGGGCGCAGTCGCTGTGCCTGCAGGTACACGCCCTGTCAGCGCGGTGGGGCTCGCGGAAAGCCACGAATTGATCCCAGCGGAATTACCAAAGGTCGCCGTCTCGTTGGCGGAGCTTGCATCGAACGACGTGCCGACGATGGTAACGATCGTGCCGGGAACGCCTGCCGGTGGCGAAACGAAGCTGATGCGTGGGCCGTCGCGCCGGGCGATGCGCATGCCATTGAAGGTTCCCGACGCGTTGCTGCTGCTCTGCGACCAGCTGCCGCTGGCGGTTTCGTCGGGCGTGCTCAGTGCGGTCAGCTGCCAAGCATTCACTTGGCAGGGCGTCCGGCTTAGCGTGCCGCTGAACTCGGTGCCATTCGACGAGCCCGACAGCGACCCGTCCATGCAGTCGACATCACCGGTGAGCGTTCCAAAGCCAGACACGCTCGACGCCGTTTGCGCGACGTCGCCCTCCCAGAAGCCCGTCACCGTCCCGAGCAGCGGGTCAGTTCCCTGCCAACTGCCTGCCCAGATGCCCGCAAGGTCCGGCGGTGTGCGCTGCGGCGTGGACGGAGAGTCGCCGCCGCCGCCACAGCTCGGGAGCAAAGCAATGCCCGCCAGTAGGATGAGTGCGCAAGCTCGATGGTTGTTCACGGGACGCCCCGCTTTTCGAGTTCAGAAGCAAACGCTGATTATTCTCTCACGCGTCATAATCCTTTCGCGCCTGCGGTCGGATGGCAATACGGATCAGCCGTAAGCGCGTCAGTGCAGGTGACGGAGATTCCTATCATCGTTCAGCTCGCTGTGGCGCCCGGCTATTCGCTCATCTGCGCAAGCGGTTGGTCGCCACTCGCAGCAGGTCTCATGCCGCCGCCACGGCACCCGCGCCTTCGCCGAGGCGAGATGTCCGGCTCGGCGGCAAGCGTCTTTCTGGCGGTCTGTTGCCCTGCACCGTCATGACGATGCAGTGGCCATAGCTGGCCCAAGTTGCTGCCGCCTCGCGGGTGCCGCTGTTCAGCCGATGCGACGGATGCCTGGCAGCGCATCGAAGCCGCGATCGAAACTCAGGATGGTGCCTATCCCATGCTGTTCCATGACGGCGTCGCAAGCATGGTTGTGGCGAGCGGGTGGTTACCAGTCGCTGCGGGCGGCGCGAGCGCCTTGCAAGTGCCCAAATTGAGCTGTGACGTGCTGCTTAACTTTCGGGAACATCAGCCTGGAGCGGAGATCTCCGGTTAGCTCTAATCAGGCGTGGCAACTTGCATAGTGTTTTTAATTTTTATATAGTTTATATACTATAAGTAGCAGGCAAGCTCCATGCAGCCCCCCGACGTCGCCACCATTCAAGCCTTGCGCCGCGATCTCGCCCTACAGATTGCCCGCTTCGTTGCACGCAGCGGGCTTAGTCAGGTCGCGGCAGCCCGGTCTCTGGACGTTCCGCAGCCCACGCTCAGCAAGATAGCCAACGGGAAGGTTGCCGATCTGTCGCTGGAGTTGCTGATCCGGGTCGCGGTGCGCGCGAAGCTTCCGCTGGTCATGCAAACAGGCAAGGATCCGAGCGAAGCGGGCGTGTTCGTGTCGGGGCCGCCATTGCACGAACAAGCGCAACGGTCCCGACTTGCTGAAGGGGCCCGCGAGGAGTTGGACGCGAGTTTGCAGAGTCTGATGCCCGAACAGCGCCTTGATGCCCAGTTGCAGCACAGTGAGCTGCTGGCGGAGCTGCAGCTGGCTGGGAAGGATGCCCGCGCCGCGGTAGCGATCCGTCAGTACAGGCAAAGCCGGTGAAGGCGCGGCGCCCCGGCCAGTCCGCGCTGCTGCTACTGGATGTCGCACAGGTATTGGTGCAGGAAGGGGTCGAATATGCGGTCGTCGGAGCGATGGCCGCCGCCGTTCATGGCGCCATACGTGCCACGACAGATGCGGATGCACTTTTGTCGGTGGCCTTGTCGGGGCTGGCTGCCCTTGAGAAAGCTTTCAAAAGAGCCGGCTTCGAATCTGAACTGCGCCGCGGCGATGCGGAGGATCCCATCCCCGCGCTGCTGGTGTTGAGCGATCATCACGGCAATCGCGTTGATCTGTTGGCGGGGCTGAGGGGGCTCGACCCCGAGGCTTTCTCGCGCGTGATTTCGGTTCGCTTCAAGGGCCGCAAGATACCGGTGATCAGTCGCGAGGATTTCATTGCCATGAAGTGCTTTGCCGGTGGGCCGCAAGATATTGCCGACGCTCGAATCGCATTGCGGCCACGCGACGCCCAGGTAAACATCGAGCTAGTCCGTCGAGTCACCCGTCGCTTCGGGCGCCCTGCCGCAGATGTGCTTGAAGGTCTGCTGGTTTCCTGATCGGCGGCCTTGCGCTTTTGGTCAGCTCGTCGAAAAATTCACGCGCTGCGCCCTGGGACGGGATCCTTGAGGATCCCGTCCATGGCTGCTGGCCGATTACTGGATCGTGATGCTCGCAGTCGCCGAGGGCGCACCGAGGCCGCGGTTGGTGCCGCCGATCAGGCGCCCGAACGTGGCGGCGTTATAGCCCAAGACCCGGTAGTACACCGTCGCGCCGACTGCCACGGCGTTCAACAACGGATCCGCCGCCGTGGCTGCGTTCGCCGCCGCGCTTGCGACCTGGGTCCAGGGACCGGTGGCGGCGGGTGCCCGCTCCAGCCGGAACCCGATCTCGTTCTTCGCGTTGCCGTAGGTCGAGGTGGCGAGGATCGGGGTCGGGTCGACCCAGGTCGCCACCACCGGTGCGCCCGCCGAGGCCTGTGCCAGGGTGAACCCCGTCGGGGCATCGGGTGCGGTCGTCTGCGAGGTCGCCACGATCGGTCGCATGAAGTCGTTCTCTTCATGGCCGAGGATGTGGCAGTGCCATGCGTACTCGTTGTCGTAGTCTTCGAGCGCGTTGACCACCGGCGATGGGTCGCCGATGCCGAGCGCGCCAGCCGGCACTACGATGCCGTTCGCCGCTTTGCCGTTGAGGCCGACAATCGCGAACTGGGTGAAGCCCATGTTCACGCCCAATGGCTGCGATGGATCCTGCGCGCGGATGCTGCGATCCAGGCCGAACGGCACCTTCGGCATCTCGACGCGCATCGCGACCATGATGTCCTCGAGCGGGTTCATTTTGACCGTCTCCTTCCAGCCGATCTCGTTGTCCTCGGGCGGCTTGACCGTGCCGTCCCAGCCGACGCGGTTGATGACCTGGACGTTGACCAGATGGAAGTGCACCGGGTGGGCGTCCACGCCGTTGTGGGTGATCTTCCACATCTGCATCGTGTTGGGCTCGAGCTGCTCGGTGGCCGGATCGATGTAGTTGAGCGGCAGGGTCGTCTGTACGGCGAGTGACTGCATCGGCATTTCAATGCCGAGGGTGGCGTTCATGCGACCGTAGAAGGGCTCGAACAACTCCTGAATCGCCGAGTTCATCAGCCGGCCCACGATCGCGTTGGCCGTATTGGTGCACACGGTCTGCGCCGCGTTGCAGCCCATCAGTGCGGCGAGTCCAGACGGCAGTGCGACGGGCATTGCGTTGGCCGACACTGGCACACCGCTGTTGGGCAGCGCTGCCGGCACCACGAAGGCCAGCGTGTTGCTGGTCAGCGCCGACGCGGTTGCGCCCGTGCCACCGCCGATCAGCGACACCACTGCGGTCGCTTGTGCGCCACCGGTGAAGGTCACAACCGGGACTCCGGCGTAGTAGTTGCTGCCTGGTGTCGTCATGGTGACGCTCTGCACGAACGTCTCGCTGATATCCATCACCGCGGTCCCTGCCGCACGCACCGCCGTTCCGGTCGGCGCCGGCACGCTCATCACGCCCTGGTTGTAGGTGAGCGGACCGGTGGCCAGAGGGATCACGTCGGTGATCGCGCCGTTGACGATCACGGCCTGGCCGGTTGCACCGGTGAGTGCCGGCGTCACGGACGGATCGGTTACCGTCAGCAGCGGCGCAACGTTGTAGCCAAGGCCGGCGTCGGTGATCGCGTAAACGCAACAGATACCGTGGAACGGGATGGCGCTGATCTTTGCTGGCCGTACCGGTGGGGGAGCGCTGAAGCTGGCCATCGGCACTGTGCCGGCGAGGTAGGTGCCACCACTGACGATGCCGACCTCCGCGACGCTGTCCGCGGAGAGTACCGCTATGCCCTGCGCCGCGATGACCGGAGGCGCTTCGATCATCACCGTGGGTTGGGTCGTGTAGCCGGTGCCGGCGCTGCTCAAGGTCACGGCTGTTATCTTGCCGGCGTTAACGGTTGCGGTTGCCGCGGCACCTGCGCCGTCGCCCCCACTGATCGTCACCAGAGGTGCGGTCACGTAGCCTGCGCCGCCGTTGGTCAGGCCCACTGTGCCGACCGTGTAAGCGGCGACGATGTTGACCGAGGGGGCTTCGGTGTAGCCCGAGCCTGGGTTGGTCAGGGTGATCGCGGTCACCTCGCCGCTGGCGACCGTCGAGGTCGCGGTGGCGATGGTACAGCCAGCTGATCCCAGCACGCAGCCGCTCGGTGGCGAGATCACCACCGCTGGTGCTGTCGTATAGCCGGTGCCTGAGCCCGCCGCAGCGTTGCTGCCGGTGCTGCCGCCGCCGAGGCCGACGCCGCTGGCAGCGCCCGTCGCGGTCGTTTGGCCGGTGACAGCAATGCCGGTGATCGTCAGCGGACCGGGATTGGTGACGAAGAACATCGGCTCGTTCTGCGAGGCCAGGAACATGTCTGCGTACTGGTCGGTGTAGCCGGTGCTGAAGCGGCCCGAGGTGTCGGCGAGACCGGCGACGTTGTACGCGCTCTCGCCGACGATCGGCGGTGCTTGGGTTGCGACGTAGGCCATCTGCAGCACCCCGGCGGTGGCGCCTACCGTCGCGCCGACTACGCGGCCGATGCCGAGCGCGGTCGGGTCGAAACGATAGAGTCCGCTCACCGGATCGAGGACTGCGGCGAGTGGATAGTCGATAGGCCGCCCCGAGGCGAGCGTGGCGAGCACCTGTACCTGCAGCATCGTGCGAGTGTTGGGGCCGTAACCTGTGAGCGTGTTCGGCGCGCCACCGGTAGGATAGTTAGTGGCATTGCCGGGATCATTGTCGGTGTAGTAATCGATGCGCCCGTCAAAACCCGGGTTAGGCGACGGCGCGTCGTTGTACAGGATTAGCGTGCGGCCGGCATACGGCGCGAAGTCGACGATCACATCCGCACGCTCGGCACCGCCGAGGTACAGGCCGTGGCACTCCGGGAAGCACGGCAGCGTGCCGTCGTTGTTCTGCGAGACGTTGAGTACGGTGACGCTACCGCGGTTGTACTCGTAGTTGACCGGGACCGGGTCGACCTGCACCCAGTGCGGCAGCAAACCGCCGTCGGTGCCGATCTGGATCATCGGTGGACCCATCTCGCTCGGCAGCGGCGCCCAGCGGAAGTTTTCAAGCTACTT
>SESH01026737.1_pt1 | contig 22769 bp, 17 predicted proteins | sample 3171561 | NCBI WGS metagenome assembly SESH01 (sample SAMN10866947, study PRJNA518727) | freshwater metagenome | biome: subpolar coniferous forest; feature: holomictic lake; material: water; isolation source: holomictic Lake 442 2011 16.5 m and 2014 13 m | place: Canada: near Kenora, Ontario
CCTCGTCGCGCCGTAGCCTTGGCGAAGGCGGATCAATTCTCCGTCGAACGCAGCAGCAGCCGGTAACCCATGATCTCCGTCGGGCGGGTTTCCGGGGTCAGTTCCACGCGCGAGGCCGACCGGCAGTAGGCCGGACTGGCTTTCCAGCTGCCGCCCCGCAGCACGAGCACCCGTTCGCGTGATTCCCGGCCGCTCAACGTCCACTCGGCCACATTGCCGAGCATATCGTACAGCCCCCAGGCGTTCGGCTTGAACTTGGCGACCGGGGATGGCGCCGTCCGAGCGCCACCACGCGAGTAGTAAGCGAGGGCGTTGAGCGCCGGATCGTCCCGCTCCGAGGTCAGCTGGCTGCCGTCATTGAAACCCGTTTCCGTCCCCGCGCGGCACGCATACTCCCATTCCACCTCGGTGGGCAACTCGGCCTTGTAGGGCAGTTCCAGGCGGCGCAGGACGTCGTTGATTTTTTCCAGGGCCCCGCCGCCGGTCTCCAAGTCGCGCCAGCCCACCTGCTCCACCGGGCGGTTTTCATCCCCGAGCGTGCGGCTGGTGCTGGGATTCTTGCCGGTGAGCGCCCGGTGCTGCCGCTGCGTCATCTCCGTTTCCGCCATGTAGAAACCCTGGGCGATGGTCCGTTTTTCCCGGGGCAGGTCCGAGTGCTGGCGCCCGCGCTCATCCGGCGGCGACCCGAAAAAGAATTCGCCGGGGGGTATCCACTTGAATTTCACCTCCACGCCGGCCGCGAGCTTGACCAGCACCTCGGCGGGCGGCGGCACCCGCTTCATTTCCAACGCGACCGTCTGCGTGCTCGCCAGAATCTCCACCGAGCTTTCCAGCGGCAGGTACTTCGGTGCGGTGGCGGTGACCGCCAGCTGGCCGGGCCGCAGCTCGAACAAGGCGGCCCCGCTGGCATCAACCGTCACCGTCCGGTCCCCGATCTTCAACTGGGCCTGCGGGGGCAGACCGGTGATGCGCACCGCGTGGGGCGGAATCTGCTTGATGGGCACCGTGCCCTCGGTTTCGGCCTCCCCGGCGCCGACCTCCCCCACCCATTCGTCGTAACCCGGCGCTGAGACCTGCACGGTCTGGGGACCGGCAGGAAGGTCCAAAATGACCCGGCCGTCGGCACCGGCCGGAAAATTCCGCAGGTGGTACACCGCCACCGCCCCCGCCGGCAAGCCGGTCAGCGTAAAACGGCGGTGAGACGTGTTCGGAGCCTCGACGGGCTTGGGCGCCTCCGCCTTCGTCTCGGGCGCGGGGGTCGCCGCCGTCGCTGGCGCAACCTGAGCCGACTCCACGGGACGGTTGGCCACCTTGACCTCCGCCGGCCGCGACATGAACCACCAGCCCGCCCCGGCGATCGCCAGACCGGCGACCAAGGCGGCGGGCAGCAGCCAGCGGTTTTGCCCGTTCGAGCTGTGGATGGTCTTGAGATGCTCCAGGGCTGCGGTCGCGGTCTGGTAACGCTGGGTGGGATCCTCCGCCAGGCAGGTCGCGATGAATTTATCCCACCGCGGGTCCAGGCCCGGCACCAGCCGGGAGGCCAGCTGGGCGATGCCGTGCGGCTTCCGGCCGGTCAGGAGGTAATAAGTGATGACCCCGACGGCGTAGATGTCGGAACGAAGATCGGACGGCCGCATGTTGCGCGCCTCGGGTGACATGAAATCGATCGTGCCCACAATCGCTCCCGTGGTCGTGACACTGTCGCCCTGGAACGGTGAAGCCGTGCCGCCGGTCCGGCGGTATTCCTCCTCTGCCACCACGCGGGCCAGGCCGAAGTCGGAAATCTTGGCCTCGCCGGTTTTCTCCAGCAGGACATTCGCCGGTTTCAGATCGCGATGCACGATGCCGGCCTGGTGGGCATGCGCCAGGCCATCGAGCACCTGCCCCACCAGGCGCTGGACTTCGGCGGCGGGGGCGCCCCCGCCCGGCTTGCGGCTCTTCTCGAACCACTCCTCGAAAGTGCCGCCATCGACATACTCAAGGACGAGATAGAGGCGACCCTGGCTCTCGCCGAAGTCGGTCACATTGACGATATGGGCATGCTTGAGCCGGGCCAGCATCTCGGCCTCCCGCTTGAACCGGGCCACGAACGACGTCTCCTGGGCCAGGACGACGGGGAGCGCCTTCAGGGCAAAATGTTTTTTCAGGGCGGTGTGCGAGACCAGGTAGACCACCCCCATGCCGCCCGCTCCCAGCACGCGCTCCACCCGGTATTGGCCCACCACCTCTCCGGGCTGAAACTGGTCGCCTTTCGACGCGGGACGAGGACTGAAGACGGTTTTTTCCGGGTTGGGATCCATGAGGGAGCGAGCCGCCATTCAACGTGCCGCCTGCCGCGAAGCCAGACAGAAAAATACCGTATTGCTGTCGCACCCGGACGGCGCCTACCATTGCGGCCATGATTCTCCGTTCGCTCCCCCGCCTTGCGATTATCAGTCTGCTGGCCCTGGCCGCCACCACCGCCCCGGCGGTCACGCTGAAAATCAACGTCACCCCGGCCGATGCGACCGTCACCTCCGAGGGCGCCACCCGCCAGCCCGCCCCGGCCACGGTGGAGTTGAAGCGGCGCGACGAGGCCTACAGCTTTGTGGTCGAGCGTCCCGGCTATCAGACGGAGACGGTTACCTATTTCACCAAGGCCAAGCTCAAGGAAATCTCCGTCACCCTCGAACCGCTCCAGACGGAAAAGGAAGTCACCATCAAGTCGGTCCCCGAGGGCGCCTCGGTCGCCATCGATGGCAAGGCGGCCGGCCTCACGCCGCTGACCAAGTCGGCGGTCTTTTATCGCGAGACTAAATCCTCCCCCTGGCGGTCCGTGGCCGTGGTGCTCAGCAAGGCGGATTACCAGAGCGAGGCCTTCGCCCTGGCCTACGACAAACCCGCGGCGACGGTGAACCTCAGCCAGCTGCGCATGGAAAGAATGGTGAGCGTGGAGGCCAAGGCCAGCGATGGCTCGCCGATCCAGGCGACCCTCACCCTCGAGCAGCGCGAACTCGGCCTGTCCCCGCAGAAGGTCCCGCTGGTGTTCACCCGCGCGGACAAGACCAAGCCCTGGACCACCTTTGCCCTCCGGGCCGAGATCCCCACCATCTATATGCCGGCGCAGACCACCCTGACCTACGAGGTAGCCAGTCCCGTGGTGCTGACCCTCGCGCCCGTCACCGAACTGGCCGTGCCGCTCTACTCGCCCGCCATCACGATGACGGCCACCGGCGCCAAGCTGGTCGTGGACCAGTCCACCAAGCTCGCCACCCTGGACAGCGGGGAGCATGGCGCCGAGATCGCCAGCCTCGCCCGCATGACCCGCTTCGCCCGCCGCGACCAAAACCCCAAGGCCCCGCTCCAGGCGCTCAATTCCTTCGCCATCACCCCCGACGGGGAATCGGCCATCCTGTCCATCACCTCGCAGGATGACGCCGGCAAGTATTACTCCGGCCTGTTCCTCAAGCGCGTCGAGGATGACAGCGGCGGCATCGCCCGGCTCGTCGACAACAACAAGCGCTACTTCGACGCGGGCCCGGTCATCGCCCCGGATCAAAACAACATTTTGGTCTTCCAATCAAACCGCGGGGACCTGCAGAAGCCGGACATTTTCCGCATCAGCTTCACCGACAACCGGACCGCCGGCGGGGTATCCCGCATCACCAACGACCAGCGCTTCAACTACGGCCCCACCTACACCGACAGCAACCGCGAGGTGGTTTATCTCTCCGTCGAACCCAACTATCCCCTCGCCCGCCCGCAGCTCAGCACGGTGAAATTTGACGGCGCCCTGCCCACCCAGTTCCAGATCGTCGCCGAGGAGGTCAGCCATCGCGAGCACTCCAAGATCTATTTCACCCGGATCGACGAATCCAACGGCAAGCGCCAGCTCTACGCCGTGGAGCCCGACGGCCGGCTCGAGACCAACCTGATCTCCGACGATTCCTTCCTGGCCGCCAATTGCTTCAACCCGGTCGCCAGTTTCGCCAGCCCGATCCGCATTCTCTTCGTCTCCGACCGCGACGTCGACGACAAGGGCCGCCACAACAACAACATTTACGTGATGAACGCCGATGGTTCGCAGATCCAGCAGCTCACGAGCAACGGCTCGGATGACATCCTGCCCGCCTGGTCACCCACGGATCCGAACGTGGTTTTTTTCCTCTCCAATCGCGGCGGGGTCTACAATCTGTGGCGCCTGCGCCTCAAGTAAGGCGCTTTCATGACTACCCCCCTTGCCCAAGCGTGGCTGGAACTGGCGGATGGCCGCATGGCGTGGCTCGATAAAGGCGCCTGCACCATCGGTCGCGCCGACTCCAACACCCTCGTCCTCGATCTGCCCGGCATCTCGCGCAATCATGCCATTGTCCAACCCGGCCCCGGGGGCACCCACCTGCTCGCCGACCTGCGCAGCACCAACGGTTCCTATGTGAACGGGCTCCGCCTGGAGCAGATCGTGACCCTGCGGGACGGCGACAAGCTGGAGTTCGGCGACGCCGCCCTCACCTACCGCACCAGCCGGTCCCCCGATGAGATCGCCGATTCCGGCGCCACCTCCGTGCAGATCCACTCCGGCACCTGCTGGCTGCTGCTGCTGGACATCATCGGCTACACCGCGCATGTGCAGAATGTCGGGGCCGAGGCCGCCTCGGCCGACTTCAAGAAATGGCTGGCGCTGGTGCGCCCGGTGTTGCTGTCCTCCGGCGGCACCATCAACGCCTACCTGGGCGACGCCGTCTTCGCCTACTGGCGGGAAGACCGGCACCCGGCCGCCAAGGTGAAGACCGCGATCCAGGAACTCGTGCGCCTGCAATCCGCCAGCCCGCGACCTTTCCGCATCATTTTGCATTACGAAAAAGTGCGGATCAGCGGCGGCCTCCAGGGCGAATCGCTGACCGGATCCAACGTGATTTATCTGTTCCGCATCGAGAAATCCACCAAGGGCCTCGGCTCCGCCTGCGTTCTCAGTGAATCCGCCGCCGCGTCCCTCCAGCTGACCGACACCGCCCGGCCCCTCGGCCGGCACCCGGTCAAGGACTTCCCCGGCGAGCACGGCTTCTTCGGCCTGGGCTGATCGGTGCTCCGGGTAGGGCGCGGACTCCGCTCCGCGCCGGGGCGTGCGCCACGAACGAGGCGGGCAGCGGAATGCCCGCCCTACCTGCGCTGTCGCGATAAAAATCTCACCGTCCCCGGCGGGAGGCGAACATGTTTTTGCCGAGGCGCTGGGTCGCCTGCGTTTCCATGCGCAGCCCGATGCGGAAATCGCGGGAGAAAAACGCCAGGAAATCCTCCCGCCCCATGATCAGGCAGCGGCTTTCCTCCACGGCGACCACGTCGGCGGTGGTGTACTCGTTCGCCAGCAGGCTGATCTCGCCGAAGTAATCACCCGGACCCATCCGGCGCAGCACCCGGTCCTTGTCGCGCGCCTCGAAGGCGCCGTCGAAGATGAGATGGAACCAAAGGTTGGGCTCGCCCTTTTTCAGGACCTGGGTGCCGGTCGGCACCTGCAGGGTGCGGCAGCGCTGGGCGTAGCGGATCAGATCCTCGAAGGGCCAGTCCGCCAGCAGCAGGAGACGCCCGAGAAACCGGGCGTTCTGCAGCAGTTCGCGGACGCGGCTCGCCCCCACCCGGCCCAGCACCAGACCCTCAAAGTCCGTCTTCATCAGGCGCAGGAGCCGGCCCGGGCGCGTCGCCCGGATCGTGGCCGTGCGGCCGGTATTTTCGAGCAGGGCGATTTCCCCGAAGGCCTCGCCCGGCCCCAGCCAGCCGACGAGCAGCGAACCACGCGCGACGTCCTTGGCGCTCTTGCGGATCTCCAGCTGGCCCTCGATCACGATATAAAAGGCATCGCCCGGGTCATTTTCCTCGAAGACCGCCTGCCCCTTCTCCACCGGCATCTCGGTCATGGCGCCCGCCAGCACCGCCAGTTCCTCCTCCGGCAGGCCCTGGCAGAGCGCCAGGGACCGGAGCATGTCGATGACTCCGCCCTGCAAGGCGGGCACGCCCTCGCGGGCCGGCGGCCGCACGGGCTTGGTCCACTGGCGCATGAGCCGCCAGTGGCGCCAGGCGGCCCGGCCGACCGCCGCCAGCAGCAGCAGCAGAACCGCGAGGGCACTGTAGAGCAATATGACCCGCGGGGCATGGGAGGAGGCCGCCAGCTGACCCGACCAGGCGAGCACACTCGCCGAACCAGCCGGGAAGAAATACCGGATCGTCGCCCCGAGCAACAGGCTCCAGGCGAGGCCCCACCCCGACCAGCCCAGGGCCACCTTGGGCTCCACGCCCGACCACCAGTTCGTCCAATCGGCCCACAGGTCGGAATCCTCGGGTAAAAACACCTGGCCGGAATGCACGCTGAACCGCGGCCGGGCGCGCAGGCTTTCCAACGCCTGCGCCATCGCACTGCCGCTCCACGGGGCGAGGACATAAAGCAGGCCCCCCAGCAGCGGCAGCAGGCCGACAGGCATTTTCCAGGCGATGACGGCCGCCCCGATGATCAGGGGCGCCACGCGCACCGCCGCCACGGCGCGGACGCAGTCCGGTCCCCCCATCACCGCCTCGGCGGTATCCACGCGAAATTGCGGCAGGAGGGAACGCCAGTGAAAATGGGGCCAGCGCACCTCGCACCCGGCCCCGGTGAGCACACCGCCCGCCAAGGCCTCGCCCAAACTCAACAACGCACCCGTCAACACCCAGCCCCCGAGCCAGCCCAGGACCTGATACTGATCAACCGCCCCGCGCTTGGCCAAGGCCAGCCCCGGGCCCAGGGCGAGCAAAGCCAGCAAGCAGGAGGCGCCCGCCATGATCCCCACCAACTTGGGCGGCAGATGAAACGGCCATTCGCGGGCCGGGGTGGGCGCGACCGGTGCATCCGCCTCGACCAGCACGCCGGCCCCATGCGCGCGGGTGACCAGTTCGTAGTACTCGCTCAGCGGCGGACAATTTTGCGCCTGCAGCAGGCGCACCAAAACCTCGGACACCGTGCTGGGCTGCGCAAAGGAGCGGGTGAGCAAATCATGCTGGGCCGGGGTCAGCACCAGCCACACACGGCTGGACGGGGCACGCACATACACACAGCCCGGCTGCGGGGTGTTTTTCCGAATCGCCCCGTTCAGCCCCAATCTGGCGGTAGTCAGCAAGTCAGCCATGGATTTTTTGCCTGTGCCGCATGACCCCTAGCCCCGGCCGCGCCCCCTGCCAACCTCAATCCGACACGTCCGGCAGCCATCCACGCAGCCGAACCATCACCTCTCCCATTCCGGCTACAGTTCAATTGAAACGGCTTACGCTGGACGCGGCGGCCCGCGCCGTGGGCGAGGTCTGCGAGATCGTCACGCAGGCAGGTCGGTGCTCCGCACAAGCCGGCAGCCCGGCCGGCGGCGCCCGGATACGGCCGGAAGGTAGCGCGGCAGAAATTACGTCGGCTCTCTGCGTGCGCTACGGATCCGCTTGGCCAGCGCCAGGCGAACCCGGATGCTCTCGAGTGCGGTCACCGGATCAAATGGTTTGGAAATATAGTCGTCCGCGCCCATCACCATACCGGTGCACACGTCGGAGACCGCGGCCTTCGCGGATAGGAAGACGAACGGCACGTCGTCAAACGCCGGCAGTTGGCGCAGGCTCTGCAGCAGTTCGTGGCCGTTCTTGTTCGGCATCCGGATATCGCTGAGGATCATGGCGGGTTTGGCCCCCGCCAGCAACAGGTCCAGCGCCACCTGGCCGTCGGGCGCCGACAGCACCTCGTAGCCCTCATCCAAGAGCAGCATTTCCAGGGTAGCGCGGATGAGCGGGTCGTCCTCAACAATCAGCAGCAGGGGCTTGGGATTCATTGGAGGGAGGAACTGGTCATGGGGGTAGGATCGTTCAGGGGAAAGAATAATTGGAACGTGGTGCCGGCGCCCTCGGCGCTGCTGAACTCAATGCGCCCGCGGTGGCATTCCACCGCACGCTTCACGATCGACAGACCCAGGCCGGTGCCCGGCGTCGTCCCGACATTCGAGGCCCGGAAGAAAGCCGCGAACATTTTGTGCTGCTGTTGCAGGGGAATGCCTCGCCCCTCATCGCTGATGCCGATGACCAGTTCGTCCTTGGCGGTCGAGACGTGGATGGCGACCTTGGTCGAAGCGGCAGAATACTTGATCGCGTTGGAAATCAGGTTCTCCAAGGCCGCGCGGATCAGGGTCTCGTCCGCCCGGAGAGTGAGATCCGGCGGCACGGCGCAGGTCAGCCGCAACCGGGGATGGACCGCAAGGGTCGAGTCGTTGAATCGGGTGACAATCGTTGTGATCAGGTCCGTGACCGATATCGTCGTCAGCTCGATGTTCTCCGTGCTGTACTCCAGTCTGTTCAGGAGCAGCACCTGGTCCACCAACTTCCGCAAAGCCTGAATGGACTCCTCCTGCAGGTCGAAGTATCGCGCCACCTTATCGTCGCTCCCGTGCCCAACCCGCTTGCGGAGCAGGTAGTGGCTGCCCTGCATGACGGTGAGCGGCGTGCGAAACTCATGCGAGACCAGCGCCACGAACTCGCGCTGCATGGCGATAAGATCGCCTTGGCGTTCGGCGACCTTGGCGACCTCGCGTTCCATCCTCATGCGCTGCGTGATATCGACGTAGATGCCACCGATGTTGTTGACCTGGCCAGCGCGGTCGACGATCGGGAATGTCACCGCTTCCAGCACCAGGTCCTCGTTGTTGCGAAGTAACACCAGCTGGCTTTTGACGGCCCCGCCTGAACGCAACACCTCCCGATCCACTTGCTCAATCTGCTCCGCAATTTCCGGCGGGAACAACTCGCTGGCGCGGTGCCCGATCGCCGAGTCCAGGATGGCCTCGAAAATGACGGCCCCTTGGCGGTTGACGAAAATGTAGGCCCCAGCCGTCGTCTTGATCGCGATCGCCAATGGCAGGTGGTCGACGAAAGCGTGAAAGAGCGCCTCGCTGGTGGCCAGCCGTTCGAGCATTTGCACCTCCGAACTGCGGTCGCGGCAGTTGCACGCGATCCCGCCACCAGGCAGGATCGACAGGGTCAGGTCCTCGCTAAAGATGACCCCGTCGAGTCGGCGCGCGGGGATCACGCCGTGCCAATGCCCTTCGGCTTGCAGCGCGGGAAACACTTCCATTCCCATGCGCGCCAAGCTTTCCGTTGGATAGAGGATCTGCCACGGTTTTCCCAGTACCTCGATCTGATCCTTGAAGCCGAAGATCCGCAGGTGCTCCGGGTTCATGTAGGTGAAGCAGCCGGCTGCGTCCGTCAGGGCAAACCCCTCACGGGATTGCTCGATCCCGTGCAGGAGCACCTTCGCGCGATCATCCATCGCCGCGTGCGGCGCATACCTGAGGTCCCCAGCCAAGGGCAGGCGAGGTTCGGCGTTCACGTCGGGATCCCCCGGGGCACGGGGTTGATCGTCACTGGCTGCGCCTCGATTTCCAGCCAACCCTGGGCGACCGCCATGATGATCAGGTCCTCATTGGTCCGGGCCGTGAACTTGCCCCGGAGCTTCATGAGGAGCTTGTAAATCATGGAGACACTGAGATCGAGCTCGGTGGCGATCTCCTTGGCCACCGCGCCGTGCGCTAGACGCCGCAGCACCGCCAACTCCTGAGTCGCCAGGGATTGCTTCGATCCGCTCCGCACGGCCTGCCGCAGCAAGGCACTGGCTTGCGCGCCCAGATAGGTTTGTCCTTCGCGCACGCGGCTCACGGCATCGATCAACTCGGAAAATCGGGCGGATTTTTCCACGAAGCCATGGGCGCCGAGCCGGATCACCTCCTGCACCACATGCATGGTGCAAAACGCGGTGAACACGAGGACGTTAATGTCAGGATATTCCCGCCGCACCTCGGCCAGAAGCGCGTATCCAATGCTCTTTTCGGGCAGTCCGATATCCAACAGCAGAAGGTTTGGTCTGGTGGTCGCGCAGGCCTCGCGCGCCGTCGCTGCATCGTAGGCGATTCCCGCGAGCTCATAGCCCGGTTGTTGGGTGATAAAGTCAGCGAGGAGCCGAGCGATGGAATGGTGATCATCAACGATCAAAACCCGGCATACGGATGCGGGCAAGGAAGGCAGGGCGTGTGACCCGGGGGGCATTTGGTGCAGATTACTAACGAATTGAGGAATATGCTATCATCTATATTATAGTTGTCTAGGTATTATTACCTAGCAATGAATACACATTGCGAGTCAATCTTTCCAAATTCTCTCATTCAAAGTCCATTCATTTATCTGTTTATTATTTGATACCATTATTTTGTGCATTTTTAATAGAATGACTCGTTGAATCATTAAATAGGAGGTTTTACCTACTATATTATGCCTATTCAGCACCCAAATCTATTCGATTCTTTATCGCCGCTAGGGTGTTGCTGCCAGCGGGTGGCATCTTTGCCGGCCTATGAATATGGACGGGGATGAATTACCGGTGATTTCATCGTGAGCCTGATGTCGGTGGCGGGCAAAAAGCCGATCCCAAGGCCAAGGGTCGACTGAGACATCACGGAGCGAAATCGAATTGCAGCAGAAATTTGGCAGCTCGGCGGAACAGACGGAACGCGCAATGGCTTGGAAGCCTAGGGCCATGGCCGAGGCATCACGCAAGATTTCGATTATCTTCTTAGCGGCATCCTCCTGGCCAGCGATGTGGCCACCGCGCCCAGCCGGCTACGGTTGCCCGCGGCCGCTGATTCGATGCAGTAGACGTAAACATAAATTACGGCCCGCTGCCCCTGCCCTCCTATGCCAAGGCTACGGAGGGCGCCATCCTTCGCTCCATCCTGCGCTCCTTCCTGCGCTTCCGATGGCTGTGCCATCCGAAGCTCCGGAAGGAGCGAAGGATGGCGGGATGGACGAGACTCGAACTCGCGACCTTCTGCGTGACAGGCAGACGCTCTAACCAACTGAGCTACCACCCCGTAAATCGGGAAAGAGGCCGCAACGTAGATTTGCACTTATGCATGTCAAGCGTCGTTCTTGCCTGCCCGGGTTTGGTTGCCGGAAGCTGGAAATTCATGCCGTGCCGCCCTTTACCCGGAAGAATTCCCGGGCGCTTTCCCGATCGAGAGCGATCTGGGCCTGCAGTTCCTGCACCCCGTTGAACTTGCTCTCAGGCCGCAGGAACTGCAGCCAGCTGACCGTCAGGACGTCACCGTAAGTGACCGCCGAATCCTCCAGCAAGTGCACCTCCAGCAGCGGTCGGGTGCCGGCATCAACCGTCGGTCGCACCCCGTAATTGGCCACCCCCGGGAGCACGGCCCCGGCAGCGGTGGTGACCTGCACGGCATAGACCCCGAGCCGCGGCGCCAATTCCGGATCCCAGGCCAGGTTGAGCGTCGGAAAACCGATGGTCCGGCCCAGTTGCCGGCCCGGCTGGACCGTGCCGGTGGAAAAGTACGCGAACCCCAACAGGGCGTTGGCCGCGGTGATGTCGCCGGCCACCAGCAATTCCCGGATGCGCGAGCTGCTGATCGGGGCGCCACCGTGATTGAGGCGGGGCGCACTGAACACTGAAAACCCGGCCGGCGGCGCCTCCGCGATCAACTGTGTCACCGTCCCGCTGCGCCCGCGCCCGTAGCGCCAGTTCTCCCCTACATAAACCGCCGCCAGCGATGGCAGGCCGTGCCGCAGGTAGGCGGGAAAGTCGCGGGCCTCGATCGCCGCGAATTCCGGCGAAAAATTCTGCTCGATCACAAAGTCCAGCCCCAGCCGGCCCAGCACCGCCCGCTTCATCGCCGGCGGCATGAGCAGGCGCGTGGGTTGGGCGGGACGAAACAACGCGCTCGGATGCGGCCAAAAGGTGAGCACCCCCGCCTGGCCGCCGCCGCGCCGGGCCGCCGCCAGCGCGGCCGAGATCACCGTCTGATGGCCCCGGTGCAGACCGTCGAACATCCCGATGGCCAGATGAAGGGGTCCCGTCAGCCGGGACGCCTGCTCGAGACGGTCGAATGGCAGCAACGTGCTCACAACACCACGCTGGGCGCCGCCTCGTAAACCGGGATGAGGCGCCGCTCGATATCCGCCAGGGACAACTCCTCGATCTGCTCCAGCGGCAGGCACTGCCCAATGGTGAACTTGCCGCTGCCGGTGCGGCGCAGCGCGGATAGGTGCGCCCCGCAGCCCAGCTTGTTCCCCAGGTCGGACGCCACGGTCCGCACGTAGGTGCCCTTGGTGCAATGCAGGTCAAAGGTGAGCTTCGGCGGGGCGAACGACAACAGGTTGAACGACGCGATGCGGATGAACCGGGGCTCGCGCTCCACCACCTCCCCCTTGCGCGCCATCTTGTAGAGCGGCACGCCGCCGATCTTGATGGCCGAGTGCATCGGCGGGATCTGATACTGGTCCCCGAGAAACCCCTTCATGACCTCGCGCACGCCGGCCTCGGTCAGTTCCGGCACCGGCCGCGTTTCCATGACCTCGCCCTCGGCATCCTGCGAATCAGTCACCACCCCGAGGGTGGCTTCGCCCTCGTAGACCTTGTCGACGCTCATCAGGTACTGGGAAATGCGGGTGGCCTTGCCGATGAGCATGACCAGCACGCCCGTCGCCATCGGATCCAGGGTGCCGGCGTGGCCGATCTTCTTGATCTGCAGTTTACGCCGCAGGCGGTAGACCACATCGTGCGAGGTCAGGCCCTTGGGTTTGTCCACCAGCAACACCCCTTCAATCTCCTTCGGCGCTTGCAGACTCATTGCTTGGCGGCGTCGACCTCGGCCAGGCGACGGGTGATGGCCGCCACCAGCCGGGGATAAAAATTGGTCAGGGAATCGTGACAGTTCAGGCCCGCGGCACTGGCATGGCCCCCGCCGTTGAACTGGGCGGCCACCGTATCCATGCGGTAGGTGCTGTTCTTGGCGCGCAGACTGGCCTTGATCGTGCCCGGCCGCTCCTCGATCAGGACGCCGACCTCCACGCCCTCGATGGACCGCGCATAGTCGACCAGTCCCTCGGTGTCCTCGACGGTCGCATCAACCTCCTCAAAAATGCCCTGCCGGAGAATCCCGATGCAGACGCGGCCCTCGCACACCAGCTGGAGGGAGCTGATGTAGTTCTGCAGGAGCTTGAGTTTGCCCGAGGACTCGCGCTCAAAAAGTTCCATCCCCGCCTGGGCGGGATTGGCCCCGTAGGCCACCAACTCGGCGCAGAGCCGAAACACGCGATGGGAGGTCGACGGAAAGCGAAACTGCCCCGTATCGGTCATGATCCCGGTGTAGAGCGCCTGCGCGCTGGTCGCATCCACCGGCAGGCCGGCGTCAATGAACAGCCCCGCCAGCACCTCGGCCGTGGCCGCGGAGGCGGTGTCGACAAAATTGCGCTTGGCGAAGCCGACGTTCGACACGTGATGGTCGAAGCACGCCAGCGGCGCGGGATACAGCGCCTTCACCTTGTCGCCCGCGCGGCCGTGGTCCGCGCAGTCGGTGAAGACCGCGAGGCGGCCGGCCAGGGCCAGGTCGTCGCGCTTATGGAAGGGCGTGTCGCCGATGAGAAACTTGATGCGGCGCGGCACGGGGTCGGGGTTCATGCAGACGGCATCTACGCCCTGCGACAGCAGCACGCGGCACAGCGCCACCTGCGAGCCGATACAGTCCCCGTCGGGCCGCTGGTGCCCGATGACGACGACCCGCTGCCCTTCCAGCTCGTGCAGGAAGACGGCAAAGCGGCCGGCGAATTTCGGGTAGTGGCTCACGGGGATTTGGGTGACCCGTCAATGTCACTCAGCAATTTCTCGATGCGCAGGGTGCGCGGGGCGTGGTCGTCGTGCACGAAGGCCAGCAACGGGACATGCCGGATGATGACGTTGCGGGCCACCGCGCCCCGGATCTCGTCCCGGTGCGAGACCAGCCACTTGCCGGCCCGCTTGGCCTCGGGAGCCGCGCCGAGCACCGAGTAGAAGATCTTCGCCTCGCGCAGGTCGCCGGTGATCTCGACGCCCGTGATCGTGATCGCGACCGACTCGCTGCTGTACCGCGAGTGCAGGAAGGCGCTGATTTCACGCTGCATCAATTCATTGACGCGGAGAAGGCGGTTGGACATCGGAATTTTCGATTTCTGATTTTCGATTCTCGATTGCTCGCAACGTTGGGCTTTCGGTAATCGAAAATCGAGAATCGAAAATCGAAAATTAAAGGGAGGCCCGGACTTTTTGAATCTCGAAGCACTCGATGCGATCGCCCGGCTGGTAGCCGTCGAACCCATCCAGCCGGATGCCGCACTCCAGGCCGGCGCGCACCTCGTTGGCGTCGTCCTTGAAGCGGCGCAGCGTGCTGACCTTGCCCTCGAAGACCGATTCCTTGCCGCGGCGGACCCGCGCGGTGGTGCCGCGGTTGACCTTGCCCTCGGTGACCAGGCAGCCCGCGACAAAGCCCTTGGCGACGGGAAACACCTGGCGGACTTCCGCCCCGCCGGTCTTGTTTTCCTTGAGATCCGGATCCAGCAGGTCGGCCATCATCTCCTTCACCTTGTCGCCCAGCTCGTAGATGATCTCGAAATTCGCGATGCTGACCCCGTGGTGCTTGGTCAGGGCCGTGACCCCGTTCTCCTGCTTCGTGTTGAAACCGATGATGACGGATTTCGAGGCACTCGCCATGAGGACGTCGTTCTTGCTGATGATGCCGACATCGGCGGCCACGATATCGAGCGACACCTTGGTGCTCTTGATGCCCTCGAGCACGTTCTTGACCGCCTCCAGGGAGCCGAAGACGTCGGATTTGAGCACCACGCGCAGCACCTTGCCCTGCGTCGCGGCAATGTTGGCGAAGAGGGCCTCGAGCGATGTGTCCTTCGGCACGGCATCACCGGTGCTCGTGACCTTCTTCAGGGCATCCGCGGCTTCCTCCGCCTGCTTCTCGGCTTCGCGGGCATTCTTCACCGCGACAAACTTGGCGCCGGAATCCGGGGAGCCGGACCAGCCGATGACCCGCACCGGCATGCCGGGCACGGCCTCCTTGAGATTGCCGCCCTGGTCGTCGAACATGGCCCGGACCTTGGCGAAATGGGGACCGCAGACGACGGCGTCGCCCACCCGGAGCGTGCCGCGCTGGACGATGACGGTGGCGAGCGGGCCGCGGCCGACGTCGACCTGGGATTCGATGACCACGCCGCTGGCCTCCGCCTTCGGGTTGGCCTTGAGTTCCAGCACCTCGGCCTGCAGCAAAATCATGTCGAGCAGCTCGGTGATGCCCTGCCCCTTGATGGCCGCCACCGGCACGGTCACGGTGGTCCCGCCCCATTCCTCGGGGGCAATGTTGCGCTCCTGCATCTGCTGCTTCACGCGGTCGAGGTTGGCGCCCTTCACGTCCATCTTGTTGACGGCCACCATGAGAATGACCTTGGCGTCGAGGGCATGCTGCAGCGCCTCGTCCGTTTGCGGCATGAAGCCGTCGTCCGCCGCCACCACGAGCACGGCGATATCGGTGACCGAGGCGCCGCGGGCCCGCATCTTGGTGAAGGCCGCGTGGCCGGGCGTGTCGAGGAAGGTGATCTTGTGGCTGTTGTGCTCGATCTGGTAGGCACCGATGTGCTGCGTGATGCCGCCGGCCTCGCCGGCGGCGACATTGGCCTTGCGGATCGCGTCGAGCAGGGAGGTCTTGCCGTGGTCGACGTGGCCCAAAATGCAGACCACCGGGGGACGGTGCGCGAGGTTCTTGATGTCCTCCTCGCGGGCCTTTTCCTCCTTGTTGATCTTCACCTTTTCCGGGGTGAGTACCGGCACCGGGGTCTCGCCCCGATGCTTGATGTCGAGCAGGAAGCCGTGCTTCTCGCCGACCTTGGTCGCGACCGCCTCGTCGATCGACTGGTTCATCGAGGCGAAGATCTTCATCTCCATCAGCTCGGAGATGAGCTTGAAAGGCTTCAGGCCGAGCGCGACGGCGAACTCGCGGACGATGATCGGCGGCTTGAGATGGATGATCTTCACGCCCCCCTCCTCGGTCACGGTGATCGTGGCCGCGGCCGACGGGGTGGCCGGCAGCTGCGGGGCAAATTTAGCCGGGGCCGGCGGGGCGAACGCGGGGGCGCGGGCGGCGGGCATGGGCGGCAGGGCAGTGGGCGACTTGGGGGCGACGACCGGGGCGCTGCGGAAGACCGGCGCGGGTGAAACGGGCGCGGGCTTGGGCACCATGGGGGCCGTGGACACGGACGGACGCGGCGGCGCCACGGGTGGCAGCGGCGGCGCCTTCATGGTGGGCAACGGCGCCGCCTTCGGAGCAACGGCGGGGGGAGCCGGCGGCGGATTCGCGGCGGCGCGGGCGGCCACGATGGCTTTCGCCGCCTCTTCCTTCTCGCGCACAATGTCCTGGGCCGACTTGACGAAGACGCCCGCGGGCAGCCGCAGCTTGGGCTCTTCCGCCACGACCGGCGCGGCGGCCGGTGCCTCCACGACGGGCGCGGGCGCCGGCTTCCCGTATTTCTTTTCGATCTCGTCGTAGTAAATCTTACTGACGGTGCTGGAAACCGACTTCGTATCCGCTGCGATATAGCCCTGCTCCTTGAGCCAGGACAGCATGTCCTTGGGCTCAACGTTGTATTGCTTGGCGATCTCGTGGATACGGGCACTCATTCAGTGGGCGAAAAGGAAAGGAGATGAACTGGGTTAGGGACCGGAAACCTTGGCAATGACGTCCTGGGCCTCGGTCTCGGTGAAGCCGGATTCGACCAGGTCCTTCGCCTCGACGCCTTCGAAGGCGGCGGGCGAATTGATGCCCTGGGCCACGAGACGCTCGGCCACCTCGGGCGCGAAGCTGTAGGTGCTGACCAGCAGGCCGATGGCCTGGGCCCGCGGATCGGCGGCGATGACCTTGTATTCGTCGATATCGATGCGCCAGCCCACCAGGCGGGAGGTCAGGCGGGCATTCTGGCCCTTGCGACCGATGGCGACGGCGAGGTCGTCGTTGATGACGCGCACCAGGAGGCGCTTGTTCTTCTCGTCGATGATGATCTCGCGCGGCACGGCCGGCTTGAGGGCCTCGATCAGCATCTCCTTCGTGTCCGTATGATAAGGGATGATGTCGATCTTTTCACCATTGAGCTCCCGCACGATGCTCTTCACGCGGGCGCCGCGGGCGCCGACGCAGGCGCCCACCGGGTCGACCTTGGGGTCGGTGCTGGTGACCGCGATCTTGGTGCGGTAGCCGGGCTCGCGGGCAAAGGCCTCGATCTTGACGGTGCCGTCGGCGATCTCGGTGACTTCCAGCTCGAAGAGGCGGCGGACAAATTTGGGACTGGCGCGGCTGAGGATGATCTCGGGGCCGCGGCTGCTGTTCTCAATCTCTAGCAAGATGCAGCGGATGCGTTCGCCCGGGGCGTACTCCTCGCCCGGGACCTGCTCCTTGCCCGGCATCACGGCCTCGGCCTTGCCGAGATCGATGAAGAGATCGTTGCGTTCGCGGCGACGGACCGTGCCGCTCACAATGTCGCCCACCGAATCCTTGAAATCGTCGTAGATACGCTCCTTCTCAAACTGCCGGAGCTTCTGCATGATGGCCTGGCGCGCGGTCTGCGCGGCGATGCGGCCGAGGTAGGAAGGGTCGATTTCCCGGTCAATGGTGTCACCCACGACCGCCCCCGGCTTGAAGACCTGCGCCTTCTCGACGTGAATCTGCAGTTTCGAGTCCGAGACCGAGTCCACCACCTTGAGCTGGGACCAGGCATTCAGCTGCCCGTTTTTCGGGTTTATCTCGATCTTGAGTTCCTGCCCGGAATTAACGCCCTTTAAAGCGGCGGTTTTAATCGCGGTTACGATGGTGGAGATCATATCGGCACGGGGGATGCCTTTCTCCTTCTCCATGTATTCGAGAACGGACAAGATTTCGCTGCTCATGGTGTGTTTGGATTAATGGGAAAAAAAAAGCGGACCCGAGGGCCCACTTTTAGAAAGTGAACTAGTTATAGGAGGTGGAACATATTGAACGCGGCGAACGCTTGTCAAGCCCCCGGCAAGTTTTCGGCCCGTCAGCCACTTGCGCGAGCCTGGCGCTCCAAAATCCAGCCCAGCAATCCCTGGGCGCAACCCTGGCAATACGGCCAGTCCCTTCCGTCCGCCAAACCAAGCCGCGGCAGCGCCCGCCGCCACTGTGTCGGGATGTCACCCAGGTACCAATGATGCCAGGTCGGCTGGAACTCCCCTCCGGTCCGCGCGGCGAGCATCGGCAGGAAGCCATCAGCCACCAAATTGTCCATCCGGGTGCCGCCAATCGTGTTCGACAGCAAATCACGGGCGAGGCGCGCCCTGAGCGCCTTCAGCCCCAGTCGCTGGCGGGCCGAACGGGTGGAATCCCCGGTCTCGCCGCCAAGGGGCGGCGGTGCGGGCAGCAACTCCAGCAAGCGCTGCGGCCAGTCGGGTTGGCCAGCGACCCAGCATTGATATTGCCGCAGGCGGTTCAGGGGGTGATTGGCCGGACGCAGACCCTGGGCCTGCCACCGTGTCCTGAATTCCTCGAGCAAGGCCTCCGGTTTGATCGCCGCGTTCCAGGCCTCCAGCGGATAGCGCGTCGCCACGGCCAGCATCGCGGCCCGGTTGTGGCGGTAACCGAGAATCTCGAGCGCGGTCTGGTGCAAGGCCGCCGTCCAACCCAGCTGGGCGATTCGCCGCCGGGCGAAATGCACCTTCTGCCGCCAGCGTTCCCCCGCGTGCCGACGGATCAGGGCCTGACGTGCGGCCAGCGGGAGCGCCGCCAGATCGGCAAAGGGCTCCCACTGGTCGCGGGCGGTGATGACTTCCAGGGCATCATCCGAGGCATACTCCTCCAGGTCGCGGTGCAGGAGCGGCAGCAAAACCAGCGTGGGAATAACGCGCCCGTCGGCGTGCCGCGCCGGCGCCTCACCGACCGCGGGCGGAAACATGACGACATGAAGCACGACGTTGGCATAGGCGCAGTCGGCCGCATGGCCATGCGCGCGCCAGTCCGACGCATGAAAATGCACCTCAATGTCGCCGGTGACCTCCCGGCCACCGAGGACGAGCCGGGCGCCGAGAAAATCCGGACCGGCCTGCAGATTCCAGACGCCGGCCGAACGAATCACCAAGGATTGACCATCGGAAAGCCCGGCCCGGGACAGGTTGAAATCCCCGCGCAACCAGATTTTCTGCACAACGCGCTCGGCCATGGTGAAGGGGCCGTACAGTCCCTGCAGTTCCGCGACATGTTGGAGGGTGGGAACCATGAATACAACGCATCGCCTGGCCCCGCGACGAACTGGATCCGGACGCTTGGTGGCGGTTTTCCATCCGGCGAGCTGAAATTCTACGCAAGAGGCAGGGTGGAGCGTCCCGTTCGGTCAGCTAGTCCGGCCCTCAAGGAGCAGGCCATATTTTTGACCTGTCCCTTATTTTTTGGCCTGTCCCTACTAGTTTCCCAGGGTCGAGCTGATGCTCGAACAGGATGGGCAGGTCGCCGGGGCGAACCTCGCGGAGGGACACACTGGGCGGGATGACGGGTGTCGTGCTCACAGTTCGAGCCGGCCGGCGGCCCAGAAGGTAAACCCCAAGAAACCAGATCCCCCCAAGCCCCAAAACCTGCCCACTTGATACCGAGCTCGGGGTCAGGCTTTGAGGTTGGGGGTTCGGAGGCCTGACTTAGGTGGCTGGTCCTTGAGGCGGTCCAAGGACGTTTTGATCGCCTGCAGGTAGTTGGGGTGCCAGAGCTCGTGCTCGGCGCCGGGGACGACGGTGTAGGACACTGAGCTGGGAGCGGGGAGCTGGGAGCGGGGAGGTTTGATGACGGAGTTGGGAGATCGGGGTGGCAATTCTTGGTCCGTAGCTCGGGGTTGGCGGCCGGCGCGGTAGAACTCATAGACAGCCTCCGCACGGCGGTGCATTTGGGCGTCTTCCTCGCCGCCCACCAGGATGTCGGCCGGGATGTTCGGGTTGCCCGCGCGGTAGGAGACCATCCAGCGCTGCGGCTCGTCTTCATCCTCGAGGAAAAACGGCGAGATCGAGCCGAGGATCAGGTGCCGGGCGCGCAGGGCGCCGAGGTGTGAGTAGAGTGCGCCGAGGGAAAAGCCCATCACGACCTTGCCCTCGGTCTGGGTCTCGATCTGGGGGAAAATCTCCGTCGAGCCGAAGGCCGGCTGGCGGCCGGGCCACTCCAGGCGGACAAACTCGGCCTCCCAACCGGAGGCGCGCACGAAATCGACAAACGGCTTGAAGCGGCGCTCGGCGCCAGGCATCGGCGGGACAATGGTCAGCAGCGGCATAAAAAGCTGGGAGCTTGGAGCTGGAAGCAGGGAGCTCGAATCGTTCTCGTTCTCTTACTCGTTATCGTTCTCTCAATTACTAGAACCCGAGAGAATGAGAACGAGTGTTCATTGCGGGTTAGCTGTAAGCAGGGAGCTTGGAGCGAAGAGCGGAAAGGTCAACCGGGTGGGCCGGTTTGGGATGAGGTTGCCACAAAAGTCACGAAGAGGCACGAAAAGGAAGCGACCCTAAAAATATGGCGCGGATCCGACTTCGCCAAGGCTACGACGGGACAAGGCGGAGTCCGCGCCCTACCTTTTGTGATTTCTCGCGCCTTTTTGTGGCTAAAACCGGATGGATCGAACCAACCCGTCCGGAGGTCGGGTGCCACCTCAAGGCACGGCCCGCAGGGACGCGGGCCCTGCACCAGGCCCGGACGGCGGAGACAGTCCCTCCCCCAAGCGCGGCCCGGCGACAAGCACCGGCCCTACATGAGCAGCGTGACCTGGAGGCCCGGGCCGTGCACACCCTCGATCAAAATGCCCTCGACATCGGCCGTCTTGGAGGGACCGGTGCACCAGATGATATTCGCATCCTGGGGCAGGGCCGCGACGGCCTGGGGCACATCGATGAAGATATCGCGGCGCGCCAGCACCGCGATATGCACCCAGGGCGCCAGGGCGGCCAGCCGGCGCGAGGTCGTGGCCTCCGTCAGGATGACGGTGCCGGTCTCCGCAATCGCCCCCGCAGCGCGGGTGATGCCGAACTGGTAGTCGTCCACCCGCGCCCGATCAAAGTCGGTTTCAACCTTGATCGTCGCCGGAAAGGCCGGGGCCAGCTGCGGCCAGAGCAGCGGATCACAATAACCGTGCCGCCAGTTGTTTTTCTCGAGCAGTTCAACCAACTCCGCAACCTGCGTCAGCGGCGTGCCATTCACCCCGCGCATCCGCTCGGCCAAAAGCGTCCAGGCATCGACGTCGCCGCGGGCGTGGCGCATGATAACAAGTTCATTCGTCCAGTCCGGCAGCGCCGCGCGCTGCGGCAAGGGGGCCAGGGCGCCGTGCACGCGGGAGAGGATCTGTTCGCGATCGGAGGACATCAGAGGATTGGCCACGAAGAGGCGCAAAAAATATCGATTGAGTCGGCGTCAATCACCCGCGCGCCTATAGGCGCCTTGAGAGTGACATTCGCCACCGGATTATTGTGCTTTTTTGTGGCCATGAAATCTGTTGGAGGGTTGTAGGGACCGTCGCCTTCAACGGCCTTTCTTGGGCAGGTCGGCCGTGCCAGGGCGGTTGGGGGCAACCGCCCCTAGCGGCCGATCGCGCAGCCATTTTCGAAATTCCCCTCCGCGCCATTCGGGGAGCGTGCGCTTGTGCTCCCAGGCGCGGAGCGCCGGGATGGGGAGCAGCTTGGTGGGCAGGTAATTCATCAGTTTGCCCGCGAACAACGCCGCCTTCCACGACGCGGGAGACGAGGCCAGCAGGGCCCAGGCTCCCATCGGCGGGGTGCCGGCCGCGGCCAGCGGGGCGCCCTCGCGTTTGCCTTTCTCGCGCAGGCGGAGCAGCAGGTCGGGAATGGGAATGTTGACCGGACAGACCTCGTGGCACGCGCCGCAGAGGGACGACGCCTTGGGCAGGTCGGCCAGTTCGGGGAATTTTTCGCCGGCCAGCAGCGGTGACAGCACCGCTCCGACCGGCCCGGGATAAACGCTGCGGTAGGCGTGGCCGCTGGCCTGGCGGTAGACCGGGCAGACATTGAGGCACGCCCCGCAGCGGATGCAGCGCAGGATGTCGCGGCAATCGCTCTCGAGCACGGTGGTGCGGCCATTGTCCACGAAGATGACATGCATCTCCTCCGGTCCATCGGGCTGCGCCGGGGACTTCGGGCCGCTGATGAACTCAGTGTAGACCGTCAGTTGCTGGCCGGTCGCGCTGCGGGCCAAAAGATTGAGAAACAGGCCCAGGTCGCGATCGCGCGGCAGGAGTTTTTCGATGCCGACCATCGCAATGTGGCATTTGGTGGCGGCGAGGCAGAAGCGGGAGTTGCCCTCGTTGGTCACCAGCACCAGCCGGCCGCTCTCCGCGCTGACGAAATTCGCCCCGGTCAGGCCGACGTCCGCTTCCAGGTATTTGCGCCGCAAATGGGCGCGGGCCCGGCGCGTGATGGTCTGGGGGTCGTCGTTGTAGGCGCCCAGGCCGTTTTTCTCGAAGGAGGTGGCGATCTCCCGCCGGTTCTTGTGGATGATCGGCTTGACGATGTGCGAGGGCGTATCGTGGTCGATTTGGACGATGAACTCGCCGAGGTCGGTCTCGACACTTTCGATACCGTTCTTCTCCAGGAAATGCCCCAGTTCGGTTTCCTCGGAAACCATGGTCTTGGCTTTCACCATCTTCGTCGCCCCGCGGGCGCGCATGATGGCCAGGACGGCCGCGTTGGCCGCCGCGGCGTTCGCGGCCCAGTGGACCACCACGCCGTTCGCCTGCAGCTTCGCCTCGACCTGCGGCAGGTAGGTGTCGAGGTTCTCCACCACGTGCTGCTTGATCTCGCCGGCGATGGCCCGCAGCCGGTTGGCATCGGGCAAATGGTCAAACAGCACCTGCGTGCGCTTCTCATGGCCCTT
>SESH01076485.1_pt1 | contig 22653 bp, 20 predicted proteins | sample 3171561 | NCBI WGS metagenome assembly SESH01 (sample SAMN10866947, study PRJNA518727) | freshwater metagenome | biome: subpolar coniferous forest; feature: holomictic lake; material: water; isolation source: holomictic Lake 442 2011 16.5 m and 2014 13 m | place: Canada: near Kenora, Ontario
TTGAGATTGTTGCCAAACCAAAGGGAAAAAAGCCACTCTCTATAGAGCAGTTGAGTGGTGGTGAAAAGGCCCTGACAGCACTTTCGCTCCTCTTTGCCATCTATCTGGTAAAGCCAAGTCCCTTCTGCATTCTTGACGAAGTGGATGCCCCGCTGGACGATGCCAATGTCACCCGGTTTATTAAACTCCTAAAAAAATTTGAGAATAACACCCAATTCATTATTGTTACGCACAACAAAAAAACCATGGCATCATGCCAGGCGCTCTACGGTGTCACCATGGAAGAGGAGGGGGTGTCGATGCTGATACCTGTACGGCTTGAGAAAATAAGACTTTGAGAGACGCCGGGAGAAAATATGCTGAAGAAACTGGTGTTATTTGACATAGATGGGACATTGCTTTCGATCGGAGCTATCAACCGCAGTATCCTTGTGGATGCCCTGCGGGAGGTCTATGGAACCGAAGGAAGCGCGGGCAGTTGCAATTTTGCCGGCAAAATGGACAGTAACATTATTTATGAAGTTTTGTATAACGGCGGTTTGAGTACTGCCGAAATTTCAGAAAAATTTGATCGCGCAAAAACAACCTATATCGAGATGTTCCGAACTTATGCCAAACCGTCGGACGTTATCCTCATGGAGGGTATTCGCGAGCTTCTTGATGGACTTTCGGGCCATTCCGAACTGATGCTTGGGTTGCTGACCGGAAATTTTGAAGCTTCCGGACGCCACAAATTACTCCTTCCCGAGATTAACCACTATTTTCCGTTTGGTGCTTTTGCTGACGACGGAGAGCATCGCAACGACCTGCCATCGGTTGCCGTGCACAGGGCATATCAGCTTACCGGCATTCAATTTTCTGATCAAGATATTATTATTATTGGTGATACGGAGCACGACATTGTGTGCGCCAGAGTTCTGAATGCAAAATCTATCGCCGTGGCAACCGGCACCTATTCAACGGAGGAGCTGAAAAAACACAATCCGCATGTTCTGTATGAAAACTTGAGCCACACAAATGCTGTTCTCGGTGAAATTCTTCAATCCTCAACCAATTAACTGCTCTTTTAATGAAGACCTACAGACGGCAAATCCGTGAAAAAATTTTACAGGCACTCTACACCATTGAAATCAGGGATACCGATATAGACTCTGCTGCTGGATGGCTTTTGACCGAAGAGATTCTTGCTGATACCAATGCCATGAAGTTTTTCAATCTGCTTCTGAACAGCATCAAGGAGCATAAAGAGGAGATTGACCAATATATAGTGAAGCATACCTTCAACTGGGATATGAGCCGGATTGCCATTATTGATAAAAATATCATCCGGATGGCGCTGACAGAAATTCTCTACTGTGAGGATATTCCCCCCAAGGTGTCGATTAATGAGGCCATTGAAATCGCTAAAAAATTCAACAGCACCGACAAGAGCAGCAAATTTGTCAATGGCATTCTTGATGCTATTTTCAATGATCTTAAAGCTGCGGGATTGGTCCATAAAAACGGGCGGGGACTTATCGACCAGTCGGTGGCAAAGCAACAGCAAACAGAGTGTGATGCCGCGAAAACCACTCTTGACAACTGAGAGGAGTTGAGCATGGCCCCTGAAGAGAAGATTGTTTTTCTCAATGACGCGCTTGGCCTCAACTATCCGCATCCGAAAAGCGAACTGGAATATGCCACCCCTTTTCAGTTGCTTGTAGCGACTATTCTTGCTGCCCAGGCAACAGACAAACAAGTCAATATCGCTACCCATGAACTCTTCCGGCGGGCACCGGATGCCGAGAGCATGAGCAGGATGGAGCTTGAAGAGGTGAAGGGTTTTGTACGCACCATCAACTATTTCAACAACAAGGCAAAAAACATTCTCGATGTCAGCCGCATCGTGATGGAGCGTTATCAGGGAGAGGTGCCGGCAACGAGAGAGGAACTCGAAAGTCTGCCAGGGGTTGGCAGAAAAACAGCAAATGTTGTGCTCGGAAACGCCTTCGGCCAACCGGTCATGCCGGTAGACACCCATGTACACCGCGTTTCAAACAGAATTGGACTGGTACAAACCACAAAAGTTGAACAAACCGAAGTTGAGCTGATGAAAATTATTCCCGAAGCATGGGTTATCGACTTTCATCACTATCTGCTGCTGCACGGACGCTACACCTGCAAGGCGAAAAAGCCTGACTGCGCAAGCTGTACGGTCAGCAGCATCTGCGACTATCCCACCAAAAGCTAACCGAGTTCGACTTTACGGTCAACAGCGTATATCCACTCACCCTCAGGGCGCTGGCGATTTCCTGCCCATAATTCAAGTGTAACACCTTTAGCGGAAGGAACCGGCGAAGTAAAAATTTCAATCTGATAATAGAGTTCGTCGAGCAGGTCGTCCCAGACCTGCTCAAGAGAGCCCCCGTAAGCCTCTCCAGCTTTCAGCATTCCCTGCTCCGGCGTGAAATAGTCGCTGAGATAGATGAAACTGTCGGGCATCAGAAATCCACCTCTGAACGTCCCCCTGGCACGCTTGAGACCTGGAACTTCAACCCAAAATTCAAGCAGGGCATCTGCGGTAAGCTTGCCGTCACTGGCCAGCTTTTCGAGAAGCTGCTGTACGGTCTGGCGAATGAGCACTTTGTTGTCCTCAGTAAGCTCATGCATTATAAAATCAGGAGTATGGTCGCGCATGGTGGGTGAATTGGAGGTTATTGAATTGGTATAATGGGTGAATATAGGGTTATTTCGGGGTTACTTCAATTGGTCGTTTTTTTTATAGGAACTATAAAACCATGAAGGAACCAGCTCTTAGCCCTCTTACTGAATTTGCCACATAGACCATATCGGCCTCTCTCAACTCCTGAACCGTCAGAACTTTTTCTGTTACCCATGGCCGGGTGGCAAGAAAGTAACGACGAAAAATGCCGTTCAGCAAACCACAGTGAATTGGCGGCGTATAAAAATAGCGCACCTTGCGGATAAAAATGTTACTGATTGCCCCTTCCGTTACCTCGCCACGCTCATTAAAAAAGATCACTTCGTCATAGCCCTTTTGCTGCGCACGAGCATAAGCATGGTTGTACAGCTCCCTGGAAGTTGTTTTGTGGTAAAGTAGTGGTTGTGATGAATCAACTGGCTGGCCAGAAAGAAACAAACGCAAAGGCTCAACTGAATTGAGCGGCTCAACCTTCTCACAACTGAGCGTGAAGTCCCCCTGAAAGGAGAGAGTGAGCTTTACCTTGAAGCGGTCGCCGAATTGGTGCAGCTCCTCTTCTTGCCGTTCAAGCATCAAAGTGGCAACGGCTTTATTGCAGGGAAAGCCAAGCGCAATGGCCGACAAAGCAAGCCGCTCGATATGTTCCTCAAGCCAGAGGTAACCTCCTGCCCAAAGAATGCTCTCAAAAAGACAGAAGTTCTGCCCCCCCGCGCTGGCCAGAATTTTTGCCTTGAGCTGGCACTCCCTGTACTCCTCCTTAGGATCAGAATCCCACACAATGCCGCCTCCTGAACCATAAATACCTTCCTCGCCGCTCAGCTCGACCGTCCGGATTGCCACGTTAAACACCATGTCTCGATCAGGCGTCATAAAGCCAATCGTTCCGGTATAGATACCTCTTGGCTCCGGTTCAAGGCTACGAATCAGTTTCATGGCACTTATTTTAGGTGCTCCGGTAATGGAACCACAAGGATAAAGCGCCCTGAAAAGTTCATATAACCCGACATCATCCCGATGCTCTCCCCTGATTGTTGAAACCATCTGATGGAGTGTCGGCCAGCTTTCGGTAGCAAACAATCCCCCTGCCTCGACGGTGCCTGGCTTGCATATACGTCCGAGATCGTTACGCAGAAGATCAACAATCATGAGATTTTCCGCCAGGTTTTTCGGGCATTGGCCAAGCCCCTCTTTCAGACGACGATCCTCTTCGGCGCTCTGGCCTCTTGGAGCGGTACCCTTCATCGGCATGGTTTCAATGACTGCACCTCGCTTCGCAAAAAAAAGCTCGGGAGAAAAAGAGAGGATAGTGCGCTTGCCGCTGTTGATAAATGCCGTGTATGAGGAGGGTTGTGCAGCTCTCAATGCTGAGAAGAGGGCTAATGGCGAAGCGTTAAAACCAAAACGATAACGCCCCGTAAAATTGACCTGATAGAGATTTCCTGCCGCAATTTCATTCTTGATCGTCCTTATTTTCCCGGCATACTCCTCTTCAGAAAGATTGAACGATAGTGCGCCCGTACTGAATGTAGCCGCCTCTGAAAAAAGCTGCTCAACCTCCCTGGCTGAGAAACGCTCCGGCTCCCGGTAAAGACCGAACCAGCCAAGAGTGGTGGCTGCACCTTCGTCCTCATAACCATCAACAAATATCTGTTCAAAGCCATAGCCAGCCTCGTACGTCAGCCAACCCGCAAGAAAATAACCCTGCTCAAGCTTTTCTTCGAGCGTACAAAAAAATGGTTCGAGCTCCGTCAGGGAGGAGAGCATCACAACCTCCACGGGATCCGAAAAAAGCAGCGCTCCACCACCATGCGCTTTACAAAAGGCCGATTCAAACCAGAGCGAACCCTCCCTTGAAAGAGTGGCCGCAATCCGCTCAAAGGTGACCTCTTCCTTCATTTCAGGCCATATTCAATTGCAATGGTTTTGTGCAAAACAGTTTCAAGCCACGGTTTCAGCAAATTGGCTGCCCAAATTTCGATATCAGGCTCAAAACGGGTTTTCATGCAAAGAGTAATAGCACTGCCCTTGACCTCAACGCTAATTTTCTGGACATTCTGCCGATGACCACGCTCAAGACCGTTGGCAAGACGAAGAATACCGGAAAGCACATCAACTGCCCGTTTATGCACGGGCTTGAGAATGCTGTAGGCAATATGCTTCTCTGACGGCTGTGATTTTCGGTGATACCGGACAACATGGCCGATAATATCGATTTCCGAAGGAGAAAAACCACGAAGCTCGCCATTCATAATGATGTACTGGCTATGCTTGTGATGGGCAGTGATTGAAATAACTGCTCCAATATTATGAAGCAGCGACGCATACTCCAGCAGCTCACGGTAAGGTTTTTCAAGACGGTGCACTGCTGCCAGCTTGTCGAACAACTGCAAGCTGAGGCCTGCTATATGCTCTGCATGATCACGATTCCAGTCGCAGCGGAAGCCGAGTTCATTGACGCTCTCCCTTCGAATATCAAGCTCCACCTCATCGCTTGGCTTCAGTACGGTCGAAAAACGGCTCTTCAGGTAGTGAAGCACCATTCCCTCCCGCAGGGCTGAATCTGAAATCACGATCTCTTCAAGATTGAAAAGCCTGAAAATCATGTCAACAAGAATCAGCCCCGGAACAATAAAGTCAACCCTTTTTTCGTCAAGACCGGTCACCTTCTTCCTTTCAGCCGCGCCAAGTGGCAGAACAACCTTGTAAAGAGCCTGAAACTCTTTTCGGGTAAAAGTACTGTTATTAAGTGAAACGTCGCTCTCCCGCCCATTCATGGAGCGGATCATACGAGCAATATTCTGGGCCGTACCCGAAGAGGCAATCGCCCGGGTCACCTTGAGTTCAGTGGCTTTTTCAACGGCAGAGACCATCTCCGCCGCAAAAAACTGTTCGAGCATCTTGATTTCATGCGCAGCAATAGGGTCAGTAGTAACAAAGCGTTCTCGCATTCTCGCCACACCAATTTTTCGGCTCTCAAGAAGCTGCACCCCCTTATGATTGACAAGCACAAACTCGACAGACCCCCCTCCAATATCGAAAAGAAGATCTGCGGTTTTGCCAATCTTCACTGCGTTGCGAACTCCGTAATAGATAAACTCAGCCTCCTCCTTTCCTGAGATGATCTTCACTTTCAGGCCAGTCTCCGACCTGATCCTGCGAAGAAAATCCCCCCGATTTTTTGCTTCCCGAATAGCACTAGTGGCAAAGGCAATCACATTTTCCGAAGCCACTCCATGCTGTAAGGCAAGAATCAGAAAATTCTTCAACGCTGCAATCCCCGATTCCATCGCCTCTTCATCAAGCATTTTCGTGGAGATACTGCCTCGACCAATGCAAATCATATCCTTTACCCGATCAATCTCCACAATCCCCTTCTCCTTGCTCTCTTCAACAATAATCATGTGAAAAGAGTTGGTACCAAGGTCAATAGCCGCTACTCGTAATTTTTCAGTCGTCATGGGCTTGGTCTGAACTCAATTTTAAAATGCGCTGCCAGAAAATACGAAAAACCGGAACGCCTACAACCACGCAAAGGTGGCTGCACTTGATAAAAGTGAGACTGTCATTTCGAGCATCAGCGAGAAATCTTGCTTATGGTGCAATAAGATTTCTCCTCACTTCGTTCGTCGAAATGAGAAACTGATATGCGCTTAACTGCTGCCTTGGGCGAGACACTGATCGCCATGGGCAAAAAGAAGTGTGCATTGTTCTAACCAAGATTTCCGTGTATATTCAGACCATGAAAATGGCATGGTCATCCCACACTCATCCCGCAAACTATTTTTACGACGTTACACAGCACATTGTATACCATGGAAGAGATCGACCGGCTGGAACTCCGCTACGAAGTTGCGCGAAAAGCTATTCACCTCTCGTCGCTTTCGATTCCGGTGATCTACTGGTTTATCAGCAGGGAATTTGCACTTCTGCTTCTTGTGCCGCTTTTTTCCGGTTTTTTTCTGATTGACCTCCTTAAAAATTTTTTCCCGCCCGTTTCGGGATGGTACCATAAAACGTTCGACTCAATGCTGAGATCGCATGAACTCGAAGGGGAAAAAAACTATTTGAATGGAGCTACCCACATTGTTATGGCAGCTCTTCTCCTGGTGCTCTTTTTTCCTAAAATCATTGCCGTCACCGCATTTACTCTGGTCGCTGTTTCCGATACCCTGGCTGCAATTGTTGGAAAAATCCTGGGAAAACACCGGTTCGGACAAAAAAGCATGGAGGGAAGCGCCGCTTTTTTTCTCTCGGCATTGCTTGTTGTTACCCTTGTGCCGGGACTGAATCTGCTTGTCGGACTTGCCATGGCAATCACTGCAACGATAACCGAAGCCTTTATGGTGCGTATCGGCGACTTCAGAATTGACGATAATCTTGCGATACCTCTTGTCAGCGCAACAGTTGGCATACTGTGCTCAATGCTTTTTATATGAAAGTAGTTACCTTCTCAAAAAGTATCAATGCTGACCACTCTCACTGATTCAGCAGAAGAGGCCGCCGCCATCCTCAACTCTGGTCGAGTTGTGGCCTTTCCAACAGAGACTGTCTACGGCCTCGGCGCGGGCATCGCCCATCCTGAAGCCATCAGGCAGGTTTTTCGGGCAAAAGGTCGTCCGGGAGACAACCCACTTATCGTCCACATCTACAGTGTGGAACAGCTCCCGGATGTTGCCAGTGAAATCAATCCAGAGGCAAAAAAACTTATTGAACATTTTTTTCCAGGCCCGCTCACTCTGGTGCTGAAAAAAAATCCCCTTGTCCCTGATACTGTTACAGCAGGCCTGCAAACCGTCGGAGTTCGCTGCCCTGCAAATCCGGTCGCCCGCGAGCTTCTTCGCCTTGCACACTGCCCGGTAGCCGCTCCTTCAGCCAATCTTTCGGGACTGCCAAGCGCTACAAGCTGGGAGGCGGTCTATCAGGATCTTGAGGGAAAAATAGACTGCGTGCTTCGCGGCCAACCAAGCTCTATCGGCCTTGAATCAACCATTGTTGACTGTTCCGGGTCGAAAGCTGTGCTGCTCAGAGCCGGAGCCATAACGCTTGAACAATTACAAGCCGTTGTGCCTGAAATTTCAACAAACACTAACCAGAACAAGCTTGAGCCGCCAAAAAGCCCCGGCCTGAAGTATCCCCATTATGCCCCAAAAGCAGCGATTGTCCTCTGCTGCCCCGAAGAGAAAAGAGCTGTCACCCCGTCTTCTGCATACATCGGCCTTTCGGATCCCCCTGAAGGTGTTTTGATCGTTAAGCTCTGCAAAAATCTTGAGGAGTATGGCCGGGAACTCTTCAGCTTTTTCCGACATTGCGACTCAAAAAAAATCGGGGTGATATACTGCGAACTACCCTCACCCTGCGGACTCGGCAGAGCGATCCGTGACCGTCTGATGAGAGCCGCCGGGCAGCAGTGAGAGCACCTGATAATTCAGAACGACAAGAGACAGCCGAGGTGAAATGAGCCAGGAGCACTGGTTGCCCGCTCGTCATTTCCACTGCTGTACACTATCCTATCGCTGTACCACGTTGTCTCAAATCGGGCGGCGAGCTTCATCTGTTTCATGGCCTGCCATGTTGCCACCACAAAAAGGGAGTGGCCCTGCCCGTCATAGACTCCGAGACTGGATGTCAGTGGCAAATCATCCTCATAAGCATAGATGGCTGCATCGTAATCGTTGGTATCGAAAGCTGTGAAACGCCCTTTCAAACCCAGTGAGCCTGCACTGTATCCAACCTGCTGGTAGACCATCCTTCCATAAAAGGATTGATCTCCGGCCAGATACTTCTTGACCACATTTTTAATCTCTCCACGAGTTCTCAGATGAAGATGATCTGAAAGGGTAACATCGCAATCAAGCTGACAACGATTGGTTATCAACGGAAGCGGAGCCCAGAGAGAGAGTTTTGACGTTCCCTGATTTTTTTGTTCCTCTTTGTATTTATGCTGACACTGGAGACTCCAGGCAAGCAACGGCGACTGTTTCCAGGAGATGAAGAGTCTCGTATCGTTCCCGTCAGAAGGGGATTGAACATGGTCACCAAGCACTGGAAAAGTAAAGATGTCATAATAGCCTCCAACAGAGAGCCTGTCGCTGACCTTTGCATTAACACCAGCATAATATCCATCCTCATTTGATGCACCATCTCCCCGTTCGGCAAAAGCTCCGGCAAAGGGGGAAAAATAGTTCACACCATACCGTCTGATGGCCACAACAGCACTGACGCCCCGAAGAATTTCATGCTCAGCCCCGGCTGTCCATGAAGCATCATGGGGTTGTTGCGACAATGCCGCCTCGCCAAAGAGATTCACTTTTCCGATGGAGAGATCTGTTTCGAGGCCATACAGTGTTGCCGAAGAGATCGTGCTCACCGCAGCATCAGGTTCAAGGGCATAGTACGGTGCGGAATAATTGTAGCGAAGTACGCTGCCTCCTGTTCTGCCACTAAGAAAGCCTGTTTGATAATGATAGAGAATATTTGCGCCTGAAATGGTTTCGGTAACATTATCCTTCCGGCTTATTTCGAGTTCGGTGCGATGATAACCCGAAGTACCAAAGCTGGTAATTATCCCGGCATCATTGATGATGGCGTCAAGATTGTTGGCAGAATAAAAAGCTGTTACCTCAAGAGGATCAAGCTTCAATGTCGTTGCTGCGCCTTGCAGAAACCCGAATTCAGAGCTTGAGGCATAAGGCAATAACCGCTTTGATGCAAGCCGGACGCTGCCAGCAGGGTCAGTACCCTTTGAAAAATAGCGCCCCTGGCCAATAAGCAGTCCCTGGGCAATACTCAATTTATAGTTGCCAAGAACCGCGCTTTTAAGGGCGCCAAGATCGTAAGCGTTGATACTCAGAGAGGTAAAGTCGGCAATATCAGGCTCCCCGATATCCTTTTCCTGCACCAGGCTGGCCGTAACATGAGGAGCCGAAAACTCAGCACGATGATAGAGCTTGAAGTTCTCTCCGGCGTATTTGCCATTCAGAATACCTTTTCGCGCTGGTGTTTCCCAGAAGAGGCGATTGTAAAGTGATCCATCAACCTCAACAGCCTTGGCTGCTCGAGTTTTGCGGGAAACCTGCTCTTTTTTAAAACGAACATAGGGAGCAATCGTGGCCGCTTTCTCTTTTCCTATAATGGTTTCGAGTACCTGCAAGGAGATGATCTCTCCTTTTTCTTTACGATATAAAAGGATCGCCTGGGCATCAGCCATCCTCAGCCATGGGAGCAGAAGCAGTTCATGTGCATCAGCTTCATTGAGGGCTATTTTGTTTTTTTTCAGATCCTCAATCAGCTCAAGCAGACGTTCAATATTTGTTTCAGATTCAGCATTAATGAGCAGATCCTGAAGGCCCTCGTTTTCGTCGCAAAACCCGGAAGAAGAAAAAAAAGGAGCTGCAAAGAAGAGAAAAAACGCCATGACCAGAGGGAGTGCATGACGTTTGAGAAAAAAGAGAGGCTGTCTCATAACCATGACGGGTTTTGTGCATTAACAAAACCGGCTGATGGCTTATGGGCTCTCTGTCAACTTGTAGAGTTCCTGAACCTCGTTGCGGCTCAGATATCGCCATTCACCCCGCCGGAGTTCCCCTGCCAAAAGGCCTGCATAAGCAACCCTTTCAAGCCGTTTTACCTCAAAACCGAGAGTCTCGAACATTCTTCTGACCTGATGGTTTTTTCCTTCATGAATGCTCACCAGCACCTGCATACCTTCCTCAAGTATTTTGGCCCTGCAGGGGCTGACTTTTTCTCCGGTGTCCTTTAAACGCATTCCCCCTGTCAATTGAGCAAGAAGATTTGGCGTAAATTTTTCAGCAAGCTCGGCAATATACTCTTTTTTTACATTTGACGAAGGATGCATAAGTTTATGTGCAAGAGTTCCGTCATTGGTCAACAGAATCACTCCTGTGGTTTTTCTGTCGAGTCGGCCAACAGGAAAAATCCGCTCCTTGACATCAATAAAATCGAGTACCATCTCCCGATTTTTTTCATCACTGTTCGTTGTGATAACGTTTCTTGGTTTATTGAAGAGGATGTAAACCTTCCGGTTCTCAGGCTGGGCAAAGCACTCGCCGTCAACGATAACTTCATCACGGGAAGGGCTGACCTTTATGCCTGGAGTTGTAATAACCGTCCCGTTTACCATAACCCGCCCATCAAGAACCAGTTGATCGGCCGCCCGTCGTGATGCTATGCCGCACGATGCCAGATACCGGTTTATTCTGACCTCATCTTCTTTACTGCTGTTTTTCATGCTCGTGTTTCATCTCCTCTTGATTATTGTCTGATAAAGCAGTTCCAACTCCCGCCTGTTGGGTAAGACAGTCCTGATCTGCCTGTTCCTGAAGAATCTCCTTGATCTCGCGCAGTTTTGGCAGCTCTTTTAATGATGAGAGGTGAAAAAGATCAAGAAAGTCCGTGGTTGTACCATATTGCAGGGGTTTGCCGGGAGAATTTGCCCGCCCGCGAACCTCAATGAAGCCTCGAAGCAGCAGTCTGTCGATAGCGTAATCAGGGCTTACACCGCGAATCTGCAAGACATCACCCCGGGTAACAGGTTGATTATAGGCAATAACAGCAAGAACTTCAAGAAGAGAGTGGGAAAGTCTTTTGCGGATTTTTGGAGCAAAAAGTTTTTTGAGAATATCACTGTATTCCGACCTGGCAAGAAAACGGTAACCCCCTGCAATACGGTGAATCAGAAACGTCCTTCCGGTTTCTGCATACTCGGCATTGAGGCGCTCAATAATGGAGTGAAATTCGCCTGAATCCAGCTCTATGCCGGAAGTCTGCCTGATGGTCTGGAGGGTAACAGCCTCTTCAGAAGCAAAAATAAGCACCTCAATATGTTGCTGCAACTGTAAGTCATGCTTTTGCACGTGGCGCCAGGTTATCTGCTATTTTTTTCGCGCTGTCGAAAAATTATGATCCAGGGTTAAGCCATCTTCAAAACTATACCACAACTCTTGACAGGGAAAATTACATTCATAGAGCGCCTTGCCAATAATAACAGAGTCTACGCCGCAAGCGCTGAGTTCATCCAGCTTTTTCAAATCATCAACATTGGTAACGCCACCTGAAGCAGTAATTTTCATTCCCGCTTTTTCAGCAAACCGCTTTGTGCTCTCATAGCCAAAACCTTGCATCATGCCGTCACGCGAAATATCGGTATAAATCACCCGTTCAATTCCCATCCCTTTCATCTGCAGCGCCAGATCGTAATCCTTGAGACTGCAGCTTTCTGTCCACCCTTTTATTCTCGGAATGCCATTTTCAGCATCTATCCCGACCACAATCTGAGATGGGCTATAGATTTTCAGAAGCTCTTCTATCAAACTGGGATTGGTAACAGCCGCCGATCCAATAACCACACGACAGACACCAATATCGAGATATTGCTTCACGGCATCAACAGAGCGGATACCACCACCGACCTGAACAGGAATATCAAGATTAGTAACGATCTCCCTGATTTTCTCAACATTGACCATCTCCCCGGTCAAGGCGGCATCAAGATCAACAATATGGAGCATCCTGGCATTCTGCTTGCGCCATATAATGGCCATATCGCGAGGATTGTCGAGGTAAATTTTCTTCTGGCTGAAATCGCCACGGGTCAACCTTACACACTTCCCGTCCTTTATGTCTATTGCTGGAATAATCAACATAATAAATAGCTGAAAAACTGTTTTAGCACCCGGCAAAGTTTTTAAGCACCTGTAACCCCGCATCAGAACTTTTTTCCGGATGAAACTGAACAGCAAAAATACCATTTTTTTCAATGGCTGAACAAAAGTTTTTTCCGGCAAACCATGTCGTTGACGCAACGGCATCATGGGCTTCTGGTTCACAGTAATAGGAGTGTACAAAATAAAAAAACGAGTGATCTGGAATTCCCCGAAAGAGGATACTTTCTTTCTGCTGATCAACGGAGTTCCACCCTATTTGAGGGATTTTGTCGGTATCACTTGTAAAATGGCGAACCCTGCCGGGAATAAGGTTCATTCCTTTCCAGGAGCCCATCTCCTCGCTGTCAGTCAACAGCAACTGCATACCGAGACAAATCCCAAGAAGCTGCCCTCCCTTGTCAACATGCTCCAGTAATGATTCAGTAAAACCCGATGCGTTGAGTGATTCTATCGCTTGTCCAAATGCTCCAACTCCAGGAAGAATGACTTTGCTGCAACCAGCAAGCTTGGCGGGATCGCTGCTTACAATAGCCTTGACACCGAGATATTCAAATGCCTTAAGAACTGAACGAAGATTTCCTGCGCCGTAATCGGCAATAAAAATCATATAACAAACTCTATAAGTGCGAGAAATAAACAGTTAGAAACAACTGTTACCATCCGGTACTCTTCTCCTGTCCAATTTTTATATTGATATATTATTGTTTATTTTTCCGGTTCTAACCTTTCCATAGTTTCCAGGTATCAATCAAGACAAGTCTCCATTATCATACGAAATCGAAGAACCAATGTATAAAATTGTTTCTGCAAAATTCTTAGCTGAAAATATCAAAAAAATTGAAATTGAGGCTCCTCGTATCGCCAAAAAAAGAAAAGCTGGTCAGTTTGTGATGATCAGGGTAGGCCAGACGGGGGAACGTGTTCCACTTACCATTGCCGGATCCGATCCTGAAAAAGGAACCATTACCATCATTGTGCAGGGAATGGGAAAATCGACGAAAGAGCTGAACAGCAAAGAAGCTGGAGAGACCATCAACGATATTGTTGGCCCGCTCGGTGCGCCATCACACATCGAGAACTTCGGTACCGCAGTGAGCATTGGTGGAGGAGTGGGCACTGCAATTGCCTATCCAACCGCTGTAGCGCTGAAAGAGGCTGGAAACTATGTTATTACCATTAACGGTGCCCGGTCAAAAGAGCTTGTCATTCTTGAAGAGGAGATGAGGGCTGTCAGTGATGAGGCCTACATCACCACCGATGACGGATCTTATGGCTTTCATGGCTTTGTCACCCAGAAACTGCAAGAGCTGATTGACTCCGGTAAAAAAATCGACTATGTGCTTGCTATCGGACCAATCCCGATGATGAGAGCTATCGCTGAGGTCACACGCCCCTACAATATCCAGACCGTCGTAAGCCTTAATCCGATTATGGTGGACGGCACCGGCATGTGCGGAGGTTGCAGGGTTACCATCGACAATCAGATCAAATTCGCCTGTGTTGATGGCCCGGAATTCAATGCTCACCTGGTTGACTTTAAAAATCTGACTGACCGGAACAAGATCTATCTGCCTGAAGAGAAGCTGTCGGCAGAGGCCTTCGCTCACAAGTGCAACCTGCAAAAGCAGTTATAAACATGCCATAATAATAACTTTTCTGCCCTTCTCTTTGCGGGTATGGCTTTATTTGCATAAACAAACTCTCTTTTTTTAAAGAACGACCACTATGGAGCAACAATCAATCACAGCAAAAGAGCGGCTTGCCATTCCGCGCCAGGCAATGCCGGCACAAGATCCGGAAGTAAGGAATAAAAACTTTAAAGAGGTTAACCTTGGCTACACAAAGGAGTTGGCACAGCAGGAGGCTCTTCGGTGTATTCAGTGTAAAGACCCTGCCTGTATAAAGGGGTGCCCGGTCAACATCAAGATTGATCAGTTTATCAAAATGATTGCGGAGGGCAATTTTCTTGGCGCTGCAAAAAAAATCAAGGAGGATAATGTTCTGCCTGCCGTTTGCGGAAGGGTCTGTCCACAGGAAGACCAGTGCGAAAAAGTGTGCGTCCTCACCAAAAAGCGAGAATCTGTGGCCATCGGTAACCTGGAACGATTCGCGGCAGATTATGAGCGTGAAACCGGAAATATAGAATTACCTCTTGTACAGGCTTCTACCGGAAAAAAAGTGGCCATTATCGGCAGTGGCCCTGCCGGGCTGAGCTGCGCCAACGACCTTGCCCAATTTGGCCATTCGGTCACTGTTTTTGAAGCGCTGCATGAGCTTGGTGGCGTGCTTATGTACGGCATTCCCGAATTCCGCCTTCCCAAAACTATTGTGCAAACTGAAATTGAAGGGCTCAAGAAACTTGGGATTACCTTTGTTACCAATGCTGTCGCAGGCCGTTCGGTAACAGTTGATGAGCTTCTCGAAGAGGAGGGATTTGATGCAGTCTTTATCGGAGTCGGAGCTGGTTTGCCCTGGTTTATGGGCATCCCCGGAGAAAACCTTCTTGGCGTTTATTCTGCCAATGAGTTTTTGACAAGAGTTAACCTGATGAAATCATATCAGTTTCCCGACAGCGACACCCCGGTCTTCAACTGCAAGGGAAAAAATGTGGCGGTGTTTGGTGGCGGCAATACAGCCATGGATGCTGTCCGGACAGCCAAGCGACTTGGAGCAGAACACGCCTACATTATCTATCGCCGTTCTGAAGCAGAAATGCCAGCCCGTAAAGAGGAGGTTCACCACGCAAGAGAAGAGGGTGTTGAATTCCTCATGCTCATGAATCCGCTGGAATTTTTGGGAAATGATCAGCAGTGGCTAACAGGGGCGAAGTGTCTCAGAATGGAGCTGGGCGAACCCGATGACTCCGGCAGACGCCGCCCTGTGCCAATCAAAGACTCGGAATTTGTTCTTCCCATCGACATGGCGGTTATCTCAATAGGCAACGGCTCAAATCCCCTCATCAAGCAGACTACACCGGATATCAATGTCAGCAAGCGCGACACCATTGTTGTGGATATCAATACCATGGCAACATCAAAAAATAATGTCTATGCTGGCGGCGATATCGTTACCGGCGGCGCAACCGTTATTCTTGCCATGGGTGCAGGACGCACCGCAGCCGCAGCCATTCATGCAAAGTTGTTGGGCACTGATACGGATTAACCATTCCGACACAACTCCACCCATAAAAGACCGGTTCTCATACCGGTCTTTTTCGTTTTCCCTTGACGGAATTTAACCCGAGAAGTTGCTGACAGACTCTCTGACCATGAGTGCCCGGGAGTAATGGCCCCCCACTACCCCTGCTTCTCCGTCAGATACTTCCAGTATTTCACCGGCATGTTGGATTTTTGAAGGCGGGAATTCTTGCGATCGGGGATGGCAATGGTTTTAAAGAAGGTCTGCCACAGGGCTTGTACCTTTTTTTCATCCTCTGAAAGGGCTGGAGTGGTAAACTGTTCGATAGAACCAAACTGAAGAGCACCATTACTCCAGCGAGCAGCTGTGTAGCGTTTGACATCGTAGAGAAACCAGTTCTGTGCACTGAGCCTCGAACAAAAATGGTATGCAAGAGGTTGAATGATGTTATGATCCGGCCCCATTTTTGCAAGATAAGCACCGTCAAGAAGTTTTTCGAAGCGCAGAAGGCCTTTCATTCGATGCAACTCTCTTCCTGCTTTTTTTGCAATAGAAACAATATCACGAACGTCCGGATGGGTAAGGTATCCATTGATCTTGTCACCATGCGTGAACGCAAGTGAAATGTAGTGAAGCAAGCTGTCTGCCATCCCCACCTTCTCGGCCATCATGAAGGAGTAGATGGTGTGGGCGGCATCGGGTGCTCGCTTCCGAATACGGAAAAAAAGCGATTCGGCCTGAATTGCATCTGTACTGATAAAGAAACCCTCTTCAAAGAGCGTATCTTCACGCTCCGCAAGAGCAACCCGTTCAGGATCAGGCTCCTCTTCAATGATCCAGGCAATGGCTGAAAGCAGGCCATCGGCAGTTCCATCGTAAAGGTATCGGTTCATGGGTGTTATAGGCTTATAAAAAAAGACCGGGTAAAACAAGCTGCCGCGAAGGCACAATGAGACTCCCTTCGCCAAGCAACAGTTGCTGACGAAGAAGAGCTGGTGTCCGGTCAGGCTTTTCAAACGTCCTCCCGGAACCAGTGATAAAATATTTCGCCCGCTTCATAACGACGCCGATTTTTTTCATCCCTTCTGGTGTTACTGCGGAAAAACGGCGCGCTGCAATAATCCGTTTGGCAGATGTTACCCCTATACCCGGCACACGCAATAACGTGGCATAATCGGCACGATTGATCTCGACCGGAAAAAATTCAGGATGACGCAGTGCCCAGGCAGTTTTGGGATCGAAGGTTTCATCAAGATTGGGGGCATCATCCGAAAGAATCTCTTCAGCAGAAAAACCGTAGAAGCGCAGAAGCCAGTCGGCCTGATAAAGTCGGTGCTCACGCAGTAACGGCGGCGCAGAGAGCACAGGAAGGCGATTATCGTCACTGACAGGCACATAAGCCGAGTAGTAAACCCGTTTGAGATTCATTTTTTTATAAAGCCCCTGAGAGAGACGAAGTATCTGAAAGTCGTTCTCGGGACTCGCTCCAATAATCATCTGGGTACTCTGACCTGCCGGGGCAAACCGCGGGGCATTCCGGCTTGCTTTGCGCTCAACAAGGCTGGAAGTTATCTCCCTGCCAATGAGCACCATCGGCTCCAGGATGGCATCCCTGTTTTTCTGTGGTGCAAGCCGCTGGAGCGAAATTTGTGAGGGCAGCTCAATATTGACACTGATACGATCGGCATAGAGCCCGGCCTTACGCACCAGTTCACTGCTGCAACCGGGAATAATTTTCAGATGAATATAACCACCAAACTGTTCTTCGGTGCGTAATGCTTGAACAACCCTGACCATTCTCTCCATGGTACTGTCAGGGCTCTGCATGACCGCCGAACTTAAAAAAAGTCCTTCAATATAGTTTCGACGATAGAATTCAAGGGTCAGGTCGACCACCTCCCTTGCCGTAAAAGAGGCACGTTCAACCAGATTGGATGATCGGTTCACACAATAGGCACAATCGTACCGACAATCGTTGGAGAGCAGAATCTTCAGAAGCGAAATACAGCGACCATCATCCGACCAGGAGTGACAAATCCCGCTCTGCGAGGTATTTCCCGTGCCGGAAGATGACGTATCCCGCTTGCTTCCACTGGAAGCACACGACGCATCATAACGGGCAGCACCTGAAAGAATCTGTAATTTTGCCAAGGTATCCATGGGCCGAATGTACCGAATATGCCCAACAACAAGGAAAAAAGAGAGGTCAGAGAGTCGGCGTAGCGGGATTTGAACCCACGACCCCTTCCACCCCAAGGAAGTGCGCTACCAGGCTGCGCTATACGCCGATGTTCGAGTAAAAGGTAGTGATAATAAAAAAATCCCTGAATTATATATAATGTTTTTTTGGAGCCTCCGACTTTTTACCCTCCTGCCGAAAGGTTTATTTGGCTCCATCCCATTCTGGCATGAGAAGTTATTCACATTTTCACTATTGATAACCTTTTATCTGCACATTCAGGTAACTGATACTGAAAAGGTAAGAGCAACCAGCAAAAAAAAGATAATCCATTTAATTATAATCGGTTAACAAAAAAAGCTCTCAGGTAAAAAATGCCAGTCAAAGCACGCATCAGGCAATGAATCAACAAGTTATCAACAAATTGCAAACATTTTCAAACATCCCGCTTCCGGCCAAACTGGTGCTTCAGGTACTCAATAACAGGTGGCACAAGAGAGAATACAATAATGGCAAATATCAGCAATTTGAAATTATGCTGCACAATGGGAAGCTGCCCAAATAAGTAACCACTGTAGTTAAACAGCCCAACCCAAAGCAGCGCGCCGACAACATTGAAGAGGATGAATTTGCTGTATGGCATAACGCCGATGCCCGCCACGAAAGGAGCAAAGGTTCTTATAATGGGCACAAAGCGCGCAATGATAATCGTCTTGCCTCCGTATTTTTCAAAAAAACCATTGGTCTTGATGAGATGCCCGGTATTGAAAAAACGTGAATTCTGATACTGAAATACTTTTGGACCAATCTTGTGTCCAATCTGGTAGTTCAGAGTATCACCAAGCACTGCTGCCGTAAAAAAGAGCAGAAAGAGCAGGTGAGGGTTGAGCGAGGAACCCTGCATGGATGCAAGCGAACCAGCAGCAAAAAGAAGGGAATCACCCGGAAGAAAAGGGGTGACGACAAGCCCGGTTTCGCAGAAGATAATGAGAAAAAGAATCCCGTAAAGCCAGAGACCATACTCTGCCGCAAGAAACTGAAGATGTGTATCAATATGAAGAATAAAATCAACAAGAAAAGAGAGAAGAGCAGGAAGTGAATAGTCCATTGTGCCTTTGCTGTTGAAAATGAAAACCCTCCGTTTACCTGGTCAATGTAGTCATTGCGCTGCAGAGTCACAAAACCCCGCTTGAGCTTGGGGGGTGGGAAGACTGAAGAAAAGTTATTATATATTGCGATTCTTGTTTTCAATTGAAAAAACGAAGCAACAAATATTCAATGAGTTATTTAGAGTCAACCCGCTGCAGGCTTTATTACGAAGACAGTGCAGAATCAGACCCGTCAGGAGAGGAAAAAATCGCAGTGCTGTTCGTGAACGGCTGGGCGATCTCCTCCCGATACTGGAAACCACTGGTCGACATGCTCTCGGCAACATACCGCTGCATTACCTATGACCAGAGCGGGACGGGAAAAACAATCATCAACGGCTACAAACCAACCTTTACCATTCAGGGCTTTACCGATGAAGCGGGAGAGCTTATTGAGCATCTCGGCCTCCACAGAGCAGGAAAGCTGCATATTGTGGGCCACTCAATGGGAGGAATGGTGGCAACTGAACTCTGCCTCCGATACCCCGATGCCCTCGTATCGGCAACAATAATTGCCTGCGGCATTTTTGAAGAGACCCCTTTTACCTCACTTGGCCTCTTTTTTCTTGGCGGCCTGATCGATCTCTCCCTGAATTTCCGTAATATTTTTCAGCACGAGCCCCTGAAAAACATCTTTATCAAGCGTGCAGCTACAAAAGAGATTCCCCTGAAGTATCAGGATATCCTGATTGAGGACTTTACCCAGTCCGACAAGGAGGCTACCATTGCGGTGGGAAAGTTTTCTATTGACCGGGATGTGCTGAGAACATATACTCGCCATGTACTCTCTATCTCATCTCCCCTTCTCTGCAGTGTCGGAATGGCCGATCACACAATTCCACCTGAAGGCACCATCACGCTCTATAATACACGGAAGGCTGAATCAGGGGCACCGACGAACCTTGCAAAGTTCATGGAGCTTGGCCACCTGCCCATGCTTGAAGATACTGCCCGATTTGCAGGAGAACTAAAAAAGCATTTTGAATTTGCGGAGCAATTTGATAAAAAGAGTCCGCAGTAAACGGTATTCCTCGTGAAGAACACCGGATTTTCCAACCATGGCACCTTTTCGTGGCAGCAGGTGTCAACCCTAAGATTAATCGCTATTGTGAGTAAAATATTTACCAAAGGCCTGCTCTTTCTGTTTGCATCACTTGTCGCCCTGACACTGACAACCACAGGGAAGGTATACGCAGCAAAAACATTCATGGGCCTTCCAAGCCTTGAAGAGCTTGAAAATCCAAACCCGGCTCTTGCCTCTCTTGTCTATTCTGAAGACGGCGTGATTCTGCATAAATTTTTTCTGCAAAATCGGACATTTATTCCGCTCAAATCTATCCCGCGCTCTGCCCGCTATGCACTTATCGCTACTGAAGATGTAGCCTTTTACAATCACTGGGGGGTTGATATGCGGCGGCTGGTGCTGGCAATGGGTGAAAATATCATAAAGGGACGTACACGCTGGCAAGGGGCCAGTACCATTACCCAGCAGCTTGCCAAAAACCTTTACCTCTCCCAGGAACGCACCATCACCCGAAAAGTCAAGGAGTTTTTTACTGCAATCGAGCTGGAAAAAACCTATACAAAAGACGAAATTCTGGCGCTCTATCTCAACACTGTCTATTTCGGATCAGGAGCTTATGGAATTGAAGCTGCTGCCCATACCTATTTTGGCAAACCGGCATACCTCCTGACACTGCAGGAGAGTGCAACGATTATTGCAACACTGAAAAATCCGACAGCCTATAACCCGGCAAAAAATCCGTCCGGCGCCATCGGCAGAAGAAATCTTATTCTTTCACTGATGGAGAAGGCAGAATTCATTACCCCAAAACAGGCTGCAACAGCCAAAAAGAGCCCGCTGGTGCTGAAATACACTCCTGTGAGCCATCAGGGGCTGGCCCCCTACTTTACAGAATACGTCCGTCAAACCGTAAAGCCCTCCACGCTGCTTGGCGATGTCGACCTTTACCGTGATGGTTTGACCATCCATACAACGCTCGACAGCCGCATGCAACAGTATGCCCAGCAGTCAGCAGCAGAACATCTTGCCGAATTGCAGGCTTCATTTGACCGGGCATGGAGATGGCCTGAATCACTGAAGAACCAGATCATCATGGAGAGCGACCGATTCAAGGAGATGAAAGACAGTGGGCTATCAGATCAGCAAGCTATGGCTAAACTCAAGGCAGACAAGGTGTGGCTGAACGATCTGCTGCAAGAAAAAACCCGCATACAGGTAGCTTTGGTAGCTATCGACCCGACCAACGGCCATGTCAAAGCTTGGGTCGGGGGCAACAGGTTCTCATCCGATGAGTACAAGTACCAGTTCGACCATGTCTGGCAGGCAAAACGACAGCCAGGTTCTACCTTCAAGCCTTTTGTCTATACTGCGGCTATCGACAAGGGGCTGCCAGCAAACTTCCAGGTGCTCGACCAGCCCCTTGCCCTCAACAGCGGCAGTGGCATCTGGTCGCCGAGAAACTCAGATGGCTCCTCCGGCGGGATGACCACCCTCCGCACGGCGTTGAGCCGCTCGCTGAACCAGGTGACCGTAAGACTAGCATACGAACAACTAACAACATCTGATATTATCAGTTATGCCAGGAAAATGGGCATCACCTCCCCCATGCCCTCAAACCTCTCAATAGCCCTTGGAACAGCAGAGGTGAGTCCGCTTGAACTGGCTGGAGCATTTTCAACGTTTGCCAACAACGGCTTCTGGAACGAGCCAATATCAATCCTGAAAGTTGAGGACAAACACAGCCGGGTTTTGTCGGAGTACACCCCCAACAGACGCTTTGCCATAGACTCCACCTCAAATTTTGTGATGGTCTCAATGCTGAAAGATGTTATTAACAAAGGTACCGCAGTTGCCGTCCGAGCCCGCTTCGGTTTTAATATCGAGGCAGCAGGTAAAACAGGAACAACCCAAAGTATGAGAGATGCCTGGTTTGCCGGATTTACCCCTCAACTTGTTGCCGTAGTCTGGACCGGATTTGATGACGAGCGCATCAAGTTCACCTCAATGGAGTACGGCCAGGGCGCACGGGCAGCCCTTCCTGTGTGGGCTGGCTTTATGAAACGCTGCTACAGCGACCCATCGCTGAAACTGGAAAACCGATACTTCCATATTCCTGAGACCGTCATTGCTGTACCAATGTCAGGACAAACCAATACACCATCCGATCTCCTCGGCAGTGATGTCTATATTGAATACTACACCCCCAAAGGCTTTAAATATTATCAGAGCCATGCGATGCCATCGCCCGACGTGATGCCTGCCCCTGCCGCCGCGCCTGCGCCAAGCAGCCCCGTACCAGCAAGTGGCATTGGAACGGCCAAACCTCAGAGTCCTGTTCCGGCGGCCAAACCAAAACAGGTGAAATCCTTTTGAGCGACTTCTCAGTTAACCTCACAACACTTTTGTTATGCAATCGGTAGTAGTCCTTGATTTCGGTTCGCAATATACCCAGTTGATCGCCCGTCGTATCCGTGAACTGGGTATCTACTCTGAAATTCTTCCCTATAACACCACGCCGGAAAAAATCAGGGAACACCACCCCAAGGCAATCATCCTCTCGGGCGGCCCGACCAGCGTCTATGACGAATCCGCCATCCTGCCTGATGGCGGGATCTTTTCGCTTGGTATTCCGATCCTCGGCATTTGCTATGGGTTGCAGGCAATCGCCAACCATTTTGGGGGAGAGGTAGCCTCTGCGTCAAAGCATGAGTTCGGACGATCCAAAATTCTTGTTAACCGTGATGGGGACAAGGAGAGTCTGCTTTTTCACAATATTCCTG
>SESH01022761.1_pt1 | contig 22606 bp, 26 predicted proteins | sample 3171561 | NCBI WGS metagenome assembly SESH01 (sample SAMN10866947, study PRJNA518727) | freshwater metagenome | biome: subpolar coniferous forest; feature: holomictic lake; material: water; isolation source: holomictic Lake 442 2011 16.5 m and 2014 13 m | place: Canada: near Kenora, Ontario
CCTTGGCCTGGGCGCCGAGCACCGGGTCGTAGGCGGCGAGGATCCGCCGGCACAGCTCGAGGGAATGGTCGTAGCTGGCGGCCAGCTCCTGGTTCGCGAGGTCCAGCCGCTGCTGGCGCTGCTCGAGCTCGGCCACGCGCGTGGCGAGGGTGGCGTTCGCCGTGGTGAGCTGGGCGTTGAGCGTGGCGGTCTCGCGCTGCAGCTCGCAGTTCTGCCGGACCAGCGCGTGGCGCTGCACGGCGTTGTGCACCGTGGCGGTGAGCTCCTCCCGCAGCCAGGGCTTCACGATGAAGCGGAAGATCTCCCCCTTGTTGATCGCGTCGACGATCGTCGGCAGCGCGAGCACCGCGGTGATCAGGATGCGCGACGCCTGCGGCAGGACCTGGCGGCTGGCGATGAGGAAATCCAGCCCGAGCATCTCCGGCATGCGCTGGTCGGAGATGATGACGGCGAAGTCGCGCTCGGCGAGGACGGCGAGCGCCTTGAGCGGGCTCTGGAGGGCGACGACGTGGAAGCCCTCGCGCTCGAGCGTCTGCTTGAGGGCGAAGAGGACCACCGGCTCGTCGTCGACGACGAGGATGGCCGGGGGGGTGGCGGGGGGCGGGGGGCTCATGCCGGGGAGGAGAGGGCCGGGGCCGGGCGGCCGGCGGGGTGCTCGTGGTGGCGGACGATGAAGTCGGCGGCGCGGTCGAGGGGGACCTGCTTGCTGGCGCCGCCGTTCTCCCAGGCCGCGCGCGGCATGCCGTAGACCACGCTGGTGGCCTCGTCCTGGGCAAAGGTGGTGGCGCCCTTCTGCCGGAGGCGCAGCAGGCCCTCGGCGCCGTCCCGGCCCATGCCGGTGAAAATCCCGGCCAGGGCGTACGGCCCCGCGCCGGCGTCGGCGGCGGACTTGAACAGCAGGTCCACGGCCGGGCGCTGGTGCCACACCGGCGGGCCGTCGACCACGCGGGCGGCGTAGTGGTCGGTCTGCCACTGGAGCAGCAGGTGGAAGTTGCCCGGGGCGATCAGGGCGAGCCCGGGCGCCAGCCGGTCGCCATCGACCGCCTCGCGCACCTCGAAGGCGCACCGCGTGTTGAGGCGGTCGGCAAACGCCTTGGAGAAGACCGGCGGGATGTGCTGGACGATGGCGATGCCGGGCAGGCCCGCGGGCAGGTGCGTGAGCACCTCGTAGAGCGCCTCGGTGCCGCCGGTGGAGGCCCCGAGCAGGATCACCTGGCGGGCGGTGCACGCCCGGGTGAGCGGGCGCCGGGTCAGCGGGGCGGCCGCCGCCACCGCGGCCACCGGCAGGCCCGCCGGGCGCATCCGCGCGCCCGCGGTGGCCTTGAGGCACGCGATCAGCTGCGGGCCGAGGTCGCCAAAGGAGTAGGAGCCGCTCGGCTTCGCCAGCACGTCGAACGCGCCGAGCCGCAGGGCCTCGAGTGCGCAGGTGGAGCCGTGCGGCGTCAGCGAGCTCAGGATGATGACCGGCAGCGGGCGCTGCTCCATGATGATCCGCAGGAAGGTCAGCCCGTCCATCCGCGGCATCTCCAGGTCGAGCGTGAGCACGTCGGGGTTGAGCTCCTGGATCTTGTCCCGGGCGGCGTACGGATCCGCCGCCGTGCCGACCACCACGATGTCGGGGTCGGCGCGGAGGGCATCGCTGACCAGTTTTCGGACGACCGCGGAGTCGTCGACAATGAGCACGCGTATCGGGCGGCTGGGCATAAGGGCGATCAGGCGTTGGGCGGCCGCTGGTAGATGGCCGGCTGGATCATCTTCAGGGAGTGCCGGAGCTTGATGAGGCTTTCGGCGTGGCCGACGAAGAGGTAGCCGCCGGGCACGAGCCGGCGGGCGAGCCGGTCCACGAGCTCCTCCTGGGTCTCGCGGTCGAAGTAGATCATGACATTGCGGCAGAAGATGACCTGGAACGGCTCGGTGAACGGCGGCTCGCCCTCGAGCAGGTTGAGCTGGTGGAAGTGGATGTGCTCGCTGAGGGCGGGGCGCGCGCAGTAGTTGCCCTCCTGCGGGCCGAAGCCGCGCCGGAAGTGGGCCCGCGCCAGCGGGACCGGGAGCTTGGCGATGGCCTCCTCGCGGAAAATGCCCGCCTGCGCCCGCGCCAGGATCCGGTGGGAGATGTCGGTGGCCTCGATCCGCCAGGGCCACGACGGCAGGCATTCGGCCAGCGTCATCGCGATGGAGTAGGGCTCCTCCCCGGAGGAGCAGGCCGCGCTCCAGACGCGGAACTGGGCCCAGCGCTCGCCCTGCGCCCGCGCGGCCATCTCCGGCACCGCCACCGCGCGCAGAAAGTCGAAATGGGCGGACTCGCGGAAAAAGAAGGTGTGGTTGGTCGAGATGACATCAATCAGGTTGGCCAGCTCGTCCTCCGCGTTGGGCGCCTGCAGCAGCTGGCAGTACTCCCCGACGGTGGTCAGGTTCGTGGCGCGGAGCCGCTTGCCCAGCCGGGCCGAGACCAGCTCGCGCTTGTCCGAGCCGAGGCTGATGCGGCTCCGCTCGTAAACGAGATTGCGGATGAATTCGAACTCATTGTCCCTCATGAAAAATGTAAGGTTACATCGGCGCTTTTTGCGCCAAGTGAAGGCCCGTTTGCGGCCCGCTCACCGCCGGGTCACGCCGCCGCGGCAAAATTTGCCGCCCTTCCGCCCGGCCCGCGTAGTCGCGCAATGAATTCGCGCGATAGTAATTGTATTGCGATGCTGCGCAGTCGCTTGGGAACGCCCGCGGGTGTCTGGCACCGGCCGTGCTAAACGCGCCGGCATGATCGATCCCATTTTCCAGGCCGACAACTACCTGTTGGCGCGGAAACTCCTCGATGCGGCGGCCCTGCGGCAGGAGGCGATTGCGTCGAACGTGGCCAACGCCGAGACGCCGGGCTACCGCCGGCTCGATGTGGCCCCCGATTTTGTCCAGCAGCTCAAGGCCTGCGCCGCGCAGGGGGACCTGGGCTCGACGGGCGCGGCGCTCCGCCCCCAGCTCGTTGAGGACACCAGCGCCCGGAGCCTGCGCCCGGACGGCAACTCGGTGGAGATCGAGCGGGAGCTCCTCGCCATGAACCGCAACGCCGTCGAGTACGACTACCTGAGCGAGATCGTCTCCCGGAACCTCAAGCAGCTGAAACAGGCCATCACCGGACGCACCACGTGACCGGTCCCGTCTGCCCGCCGTTAATTCCGCTTCGCCTCCCATGAACCTCATCGCCGGGATCGACGTCACCGCCGGGGCGCTCAACGCCCAGAAGACGCGCCTCGACATCGTCGCGCAGAACATCGCCAACGCGCAGACCACGCGCACGCCGGAAGGCGGCCCCTATCAGCGCCAGGTCGTCTCCTTCGCCACCGAGCTGGTGCGCCGCGAGGGCGGCGCGGGCTCCGCGCTGCAGGGGGTGAAGGTCGCCGGCATCAGCGCCGACCGCACGCCCGGCCAGCAGGTCTACAATCCGCAGCACCCCGACGCCGACGCCGGCGGCCTGGTCACGATGCCCAATGTGAACCTGGCCTACGAGATGGTCGACCTCATCACCGCCTCCCGCGCCTACGAGGCCAACCTGTCCGTGGTCAAGAATGCCCGCCAGATGGCCCTGAAGGCCCTCGAGATCGGCAAATAACCTTCGCCCCCCGCCATGTCCCCCATCAGCTCCATCAACCCGCTCGTCACCCCGCTGCTCACCCGCCTCGAGGCGCCGCTGCCGAAGCCGGCCCTCGCGCCGGCGGGCCCGGCGGCCGGCGCGCCGACCGACGGCTTTGGCCAGATGCTCGACGGCCTGGCCGCCACCGTCGACGGCAAGCAGGGGGCCGCGCAGGCCATGACCCGCCAGGTGCTGCTCGGGGACTCCGGGCAGCTGCACCAGAGCGTGATCGCCATGCAGGAGGCCTCCGTCGCGTTTACCCTGATGGTCGAGGTGCGCAACAAGCTCGTCGAATCCTATCAGGAACTCATGCGCATGCAGGTGTGAGCCCCTCCCGTCCTAACCCCGTCCGATGAAAAATTTTATCCAGTCCCTGCTCGATCTCTGGAAGCAGTTCGGCGTCAACCAGCGCGTCTCGCTGGTCGTCGCCGCCGTCGCCGTGCTTGGCGGCCTGCTCGGGGTCGTGCTCTGGTCGCAGCGCCCGGACTACCAGCTGCTCTACGCCCGGATGGGCGAGAAGGACGCCGCGTCCGTCATCGGCTACCTCCAGACCCAGAACATCGCGCACCAGGTTTCCGCCGGCGGCACCGCCGTGCAGGTGCCCAGCAACCTCGTCTACAAGCTGCGGATGGACCTGGCCGCGAAGGGCCTCCCGAGCGGCGAGGGCGTGGGCTACGAGATTTTCGACAAGGGCCAGTTCGGGCTCTCCGACTTTGTGCAGCGCACGAACTACCTGCGCGCCCTGCAGGGCGAGCTGGCCCGCACCATCGCGCAGCTCCAGGGGGTGCGGTCGGCGCGCGTCATGATCGTGCAGCCGGAAAACCGCCTGCTGCTGACCGAGCAGGGCGTGAAGCCCACCGCCTCGGTGTTCGTGGACGTGGGCGGCGGCCGGCTGGAGACCGAGCAGGTCAACTCCATCCGGCACCTCGTCGCCAATGCGGTGCAGGGCCTGCAGCCGGACCAGGTGGCGGTGGTCGACAACCGCGGCCACGTGCTCTCCGAGGAGCTGCGCCAGGATCCGACCCTCGGCTCGGCCTCGAGCCAGATGCGCTACCGCCAGCAGATCGAGGACTACCTCGCGAAGAAGGTGGAGTCGATGCTGGCCACCGTGATCGGCCCCGGCAACGCGGTCGTGCGGGTCTCCGCCGAGATCGACGCCGAGGCCACCGTGCTGACCCAGGACCGGTACGACCCCGAGGGCCAGGTGGTCCGCTCGCAGACGGTCACCGAGGACACCACCAATTCCACCGAGGCCCGGTCGGCCGGCGGCGCGGTCGGCGTCAGCGCCAACGTGCCGGAAAAGAGCGGCGGCGCGGCCGAGGCGCCGCGCCCCACCTCAACCAGCGAGCAGCAGCGCAAGAACCGCACCACCGCCTACGAGATCAACCACACCATCACCAACGTCACCCGCAGCCCGGGCACGGTGAAGAGCGTGACCGCCGCGGTGTTCATCGCGCCGCGGACCGCGCCCGCCGGTCCGGCCGTCGCGGGCCAGCCCGCCCCGGCGCCCAGCGTGGTCAAGCGCACCCCGGAGGAGCTGGCGGCCCTCCGCCAGATCGTGATCAACGCCCTCGGGCTCAAGCCCGCCGCCGGCCAGGCGCTCGACACGCTGGTGTCGCTGCAGGAAGTGGAGTTCCAGGCCGCCGGGCCCCTGCCCGAGCAGGTCGCGGCGCTCCAGAGCGAGGGCCGCGTGCAGGGCTGGCTGGAGGGCGCGAGCCACTGGGCCGCGATCGCCGGCGCCGTCGCCGTGCTGCTCTTCTTCTGGCGCGCCCTGGCCCGCCAAAAGCCCGAGCCCGTGCCGATGGAGGTCCTCTCCATGACCCCCGAGGCCGCCCGCTCCCTGCCCAGCTCCAATTCCGTCACGCCCGAGCTCCTCAACGAGCTCATCCGCCAGAAACCCGCCAACATCGGCATCGCCCTGCGCGACTGGGTCGCCGTGCCGGCGGGCAAGAACTGAGCCGCGCCCCTCCCGCCATGTCCGCCGACTTCGACTACGCCAAACTGACCCGCCAGCAGAAGCTCGCGGCCTTCCTGATCGTGATCGGCCCCGAATCCGCGGCGGAGGTGCTGCGGCAGTTCGACGATGCCGAGATCGAGCTGCTTTGCCGCGAGATGTCCGCCTTCACCATCATCCCGCACGCCGCGCAGCGGCAGGTGCTCGAGGAGTTCTCCTCGGTCGTGGCCCAGAGCGCCACCTCGGCGCTCGGCGGCCTGGCCTACGCCCAGCGCACGCTGGGGCTGGCCAAGGGCGACTACAAGGCCTCCGCCATCATCGGCCGCGTCGGCCCGGTGGGCACGTCGATCGACGTGATCAAGGACATCAGCGAGATGGAGGGCCGCCAGATCTTCAACCTGATCAAGCACGAGCAGCCGCAGACGATCTCGTTCGTCCTCTCCTACCTCGACAGCGCCAAGTCCTCCGAGGTCTTCGCCCTCCTCAGCCCCGAACTGCGCGAGGAGGTGCTCGAGCGCCTCGGCACGATCGAGTCCACCTCGCTCGAGCTGGTCGGCAAGATCGCCCGCAGCCTCGGCAAGCACTTCGACAGCAAGGTCCGCCCCGCCTTCCACCGCAGCGGCGGGGTGCGCGCGGTGGCCGACCTGCTGAACCAGCTGGAGAAGGACATGAGCAAGAACCTGCTCGCCCGCCTCGAGGAGCGGAACGCGACGCTCAGCGCCGCGATCCGCAAGAAGCTCTTCAGCTTCGAGGACCTCAGCCGCCTCCAGGCGGCCGACCTGCAGCGCGTGCTGCGCGAGGTCGACTCGGCGAACCTCGCCGTCTCGATGAAGTCCGCCAGCGAGAAGCTGCGGGAAAAGATCTACAGCTCCATCTCCAAGCGCGCCGCCGAGAGCCTCAAGGAGGAGCTCGAGCTGCTCGGGCCGGTCCGGCTCAAGGACGTCGAGAGCGCCCAGGACACCATCATCCAGGCCGTGCGGCGGCTGGAGGAGGAGGGGCAGATCACGCTCGAGTCCGACTCCACCCAGAGCCTGATCGCCTGACCATGGCCCACGCCGAGCTCATCGCCTTTGACCGCCCGCTGGCCAGCGCCGCCCTGCGCGGCCAGGCGGCCCGGCTCTGCAACGAGGTCGAGCTCACGGCGCTCGCCGAGGCGGCCTACCGCCGGGGCGGCGACGAGGCGCGGGCGCTCGCCGACCAGCAGATGGTCGACCTGCGCGCCGGCATCGGCCAGCTGAGCGACGGCCTGCTCCGCAAGCTGTCCACCCTCGAGGCGTCGCTGGTCGACCAGCTCCAGGCGGCCCTGCCGGGCCTGGCCCTCGAGATCGCGCGCCGCCTGCTGGCCGGCTACGAGCCGCCGGCCGAGGTGGTGTCGCGGCTGTGCGCCGAGGCGCTGAAGGAGCTCTTTCCCGAGCGGGAGAACCTCGAGCTGGTCGTCAGCCCGCGGGATGCCGCGCTGCTCAGCCAGCTCTGCGCGGAGTGGCAGTCGCTCTACCCGGGCCTGCGCGTCCGCAGCGACCATGCGCTCGCCGCCGGGGACTGCCAGGTGCGCAGCCGCTTCGGCCTCACCGACGCGCGCCTCTCGACCAAGCTCGCCACGCTCTCCGCCAGCCTCACCCCCGCATGACCACGACCACCGCCACGCCCCTGGCCCCCCTGGTCGAGGTGCTCTGCTCGCAGATCCGCCAGCTGCCGCCGGTGCAGCGCGTCGGCGCGGTCACCGGGGTGGCCGGGCTCATCATCGAGTCGGACGGCCCGAACGTGGGCCTGGGCGAGCTCTGCCTCATCCGCTCCGCCCGGGACAACTTCAGCGTCCAGGCCGAGGTGGTCGGCTTCCGCGAGCACCGCGTGCTGCTCATGCCGCTCGGCGGCATGGCCGGGCTGCACGTCGGCTGCGAGGTGGCCGCCTGCGCCCATCCGCCGCTGCCGCGCCCGGACCCCAGCATGCTCGGCCGCGTGCTCGACGCGCTCGGCCGGCCGTTCGACGGCCTCGGCCTCCTCCCGGTCGACCGGATGGCCCCCCAGGCCGCCACCTCGCCGCATCCCCTGCGCCGCCAGCGGATCCACGACCACTTTGTCACCGGCGTGCGCGCCCTCGACGCCTTCACCCCCTTTGGCCGCGGCCAGCGGCTCGGCCTGTTCGCCGGCTCCGGCGTGGGCAAGTCCATGCTCATGGGCATGATCGCCCGCGGCTCCGAGGCCGACGTCATCGTCGTGGCGCTGGTGGGCGAGCGCGGCCGCGAGGTGCGCGAGTTCATCGAGAAGGATCTGGGGCCCGCGGGCCTCAAGCGCGCGGTGGTGGTGGTGGCGACATCGGACACGCCGGCGCCGCTGCGGCTGCGGGCGGCCTTCACCGCCACGGCGATCGCCGAGGCCTGGCGGGATGCCGGCCGGAACGTGCTGCTGATCATGGATTCGGTCACGCGCTTCGCGATGGCGCAGCGCGAGATCGGCCTGGCGGTGGGCGAGCCGCCGGCGACCCGGGGCTACACCCCCTCGGTGTTTGCCCTGCTGCCGCGGCTGCTGGAGCGCGCCGGCGCCGGGGAGCACGGCACGATCACGGCGATCTACACCGTGCTGGTCGAGGGGGACGACATGAACGAGCCCGTGGCCGACGCGGTGCGCGGCATCCTCGACGGGCACATCGTGCTGTCGCGGGCGCTGGCGCACTTCAACCACTACCCGGCGATCGATGTGCTCGAGAGCGTGAGCCGCCTCACCCGCGATGTGTGCACGCCCGAGGAGATCACGCTGGCCGGCCGGGCCCGCGAGCACCTCGCGCTCTTCCGCAAGCATGAGGACCTGGTGTCCATCGGGGCCTACCAGAAGGGGACCAATCCCGCCCTCGACGACGCGATCCTGCGGCAGGAGCCGCTGCGCCGGTTTCTCTGCCAGTCGCTGCATGAGCACAGCCCCTGGCCCCAGACTTATCTCCAGCTGAAGACCCTCCTCGCATGAAGCGATTCCGCTTTACCCTCCGCTCGGTCACCGTGCTCCGGACGCATCGCGAGATGCAGGCCCTCGACGCATTTGGGCGCGCGGTCCACCAATATGTGCAGGCGGAGGAGCAGCTCGCCGCCATCCGGGCGCGCCAGGCCGCGCTCGAGGCCGCGCTGTTTGCCGGCCGCCGCGAGCGCTTCGATGCCGCCCACGAGGCGCAGAGCCTGGCGGCCTACCGCGGGGAGTGCGTGGAGGAGGGGACGACCGAGCGGCTGATGCTGGCGGCCCGCGCCGCGATGGGGGCGCGCCGGACCGAGTACGTGGAGGCGCACCGCCAGCTGAAGGTGGTGGAGCATCTCGAGGCCAAGCGCCGGCTGGCGCACCGCCAGGAGGCCGCGCGCCTGGAGCAGGTCGAATTTGACGGTTATGCCGGTCGCGCCCTGCACCGGAAGCCGACCGCCGTATGCTGAAGAAACTGCAAAGCCCGCTCTTGGCCGCGGCGCTCAGCCTCGGGCTGAGCCTCCTCCTCGGCTCCGTCCTGTGCTGGCGCGCCGCCCTCCCGCTGCTGGAGCTGGCGGCCACGGCCCGCCCCAAGCCGGTCGACGACAAGAAGGCGAAGGGCTGGGATTTCTGGACCATCGAGGTGGAGAACCTCTCGACCGACCTCAAGGAGGAGCGGGCCCGCCTGCGCCAGCAGGCCGAGCAGCAGGACCAGCGCGCCGCCCGACTGGCGGCCGAGCAACGGGAGCTCGACAAGATCCGCGCGGGCATCGACGGCCTGCGCCAGCAGATCGCCGACCGGGTCATCGAGATCACGGCCGACGAGGCCAAGAACATCCGCACCCTCGCCCAGACCTACACCAACCTCTCGCCGCGCGCCGCCGTCGCGATCTTCCGCGAGATGGACGACCTGACCGCCGTCAAGATCCTGTCCCTGATGAAGCCCGACGTGGTGGGGCCGATCTTCGAGGAGATGAGCCGCACGGCCGGCACGGACGGTCCGCTGTCCCGCCGGGCGGCCGTACTGTCCGAAAAACTGCGCCTGATGAAAGCCGCCAAGGCGCCGAGCCCCAGCTGAGCCCGAGTTTCCCCGCGTCCACGGACGGATGCGTCAACGCCACGGAGGGTGCCGCTGCCATGCAACTTTCCGTTTCCCTCCGTTCCACTGATCTGGCCCCCGCCGCCCCGCTCCCCGCGGGCGGGCCGGCCACCGGCACCCCGCCGGGCGCCGCGCCGCCGGCCTTTGCCGGCCTGCTGCCGCCGGCGGACGAGCTCGCGCCGCCGCCGGAGGATCCCGCCGCCGACGAGGTGGCCCCGGCCGCCGGCGAGTCCGCGGCGGCGCTCCTGATGGGCTGGCTGGCCGCGGTGGCCCCCGTGCCCACGTCACCGCCCGCGTCCCCGGCGCGGGACGGTTGCCGCGCGGCGCCGGGTTTGCCGGCGGACGGGGCGGGCGCTCCGGATCAGGCGGCCGAATTTTTCCCGGCCGTTGCCCGGCCGGTGGCTTTCGGCCCGGCCGCGGTGCCGGTCACGGATCCCCAGACCGGCTTCGTTTTGCCCCCGGCAGTCGCTGGCCCAACCGCGGCCACTCCGCCGGCGGCCGTCGCGCTGACGGTCGCGGGACCCGTGCCGCCGCCTGTCGAGTCGATGCCGGCCGAGGACGCCGTCGCCTCTCCCGCGCCCGTGCCCACGGCGGAGAGCCTAGCCGGGATCGCCGGCCGCGCGGAGCGTCCGTCCGCTGCGGTTCGCCCGCCGGTCGCCGTGAGCGCCGCCACTTCGTCGCCGTCGCCGGCCGCACTCGCGGAAAAATTTGCCGCGTCGCCGGCAAATGCGGAAGGGCCTTTCATTTCGACGCGCGCGGACGAGGTTAAAAAGATTCTAAGCGCTCCAGCCAAGCAGCTTGCAGGGCATGAGCCGGGCCTTGGCATCGCCATTGCTATGGGTGGCGCCACCATGTCCACACCCATGCCCTCCTCGCATCCCCCGGCGATCCCGCCGGTGCTGGGGATGTTGCCGGCGGCGATGGAACTGCCGGCGCCGCCGCCGTCCGGGTCGGCCCCGCTGCCGGGGGTGGATCTGCCCGGTCAGGCCCAGCGCGCGGTGGACGCGGTGCTGACGGCGGCCGAGCGGCTGGGGGCGAGCAATCGGTCCACGGTGCAGCTGCAATTTGCCCTGAGTGGCGCCGAACTCTCGGTCCGCGTCGAGCTGCGGGCGGGGGCCGTCCATGCGACCTTCCACACTGATTCGGGCGACCTGCGCTCGGCGCTCGCCGCCGCCTGGCAGTCGACCGCGAGCGACGCCCCGCGCGCGGGACGTCTGACCGAGGCTGTGTTTGCCACGGGCCCGGCCGCCGACCGCCCCGAGGCCAACGACGGGTCCCGGGCCCAATCCGACTCCGGTCACCGGCCGGCGCCCGAAGCCTGGGTGCGTCCGGTGTCCTCCCGCTTCCGCGCCCGCGCCCCGGCCGAGTCCGCGGCGCCGGCGTTCCGCCCGGCCGCGCTCCGGCCCAACCTCAACCTCGATGCCTTGGCCTGAACCCATGTCCCTGCTCACCCCCATCTCCGCCGCGTCGGGTGCCCTCGCCACCGGCGCCACCACCCCGGTCACGACCACGACCCGCGCCAACCGCCAGGTGCTCGGCCAGGAGGATTTTCTCAAGCTGCTGTCCGTGCAGTTCCAAAACCAGGACCCGATGAAGCCCACGGACGACACCGCCTTCATCGCGCAGATGGCCCAGTTCTCCTCGCTCGAGCAGACCCAGACGCTCACGCAGCAGATGACGCAGCTGCGCACCAACCAGGACCTGGTCACCGCCAACAGCTTCATCGGCCGGCAGCTGACGGTCGACGCCGGCAACGGCGCCACCGTCACCGGCAACGTCACCGCCGTTGATGCCAGCGGCCCCGCGCCGCAGCTGATCATCAACGGCCAGTCCTACGCCCTTTCCGCCGTGCTCCGCCTGGAGCCCGGCCTCGTTCCCGCTCCCGCCGCGCCCGCGGCCTAAACCTCCAACCAGCATTCCCCATGTCACTCATCGGCACAATGGGCAGCGGCGTCAGCGCCCTGCGGACCTTCATGAAGGGTCTCGAAGTCATCGGTAACAACATCGCGAACGTGAACACCACCGCGTACAAGGCCTCCAAGGCGGTTTATGCGGACAGCTTCAGCAACATCCTCCAGCGCTCGTCGCCCTCGTCCGCCGGCGCCTCCAACACCTCCTTCCTCGGGGTCGGCACCGGGGTGACCCTGGCCGGCATCTCCGCCAACTTCACCCAGGGCTCGCTCGAGAGCACCGGCAAGACGACGGACCTCGGCATCTCCGGCAACGGGTTCTTCGTCCTGCGCAACCCCACCGACGGGCAGGTCTACGCCACGCGGGCCGGCGACTTCCGCTGGGACGACCAGGGCTACCTCGTCAGCGCGCAGGGCTACCACCTCCAGGGCGACAACGGCGACGTCCAGCAGGGCACGCCGCCGACCGGCGCCGTGCTCCAGTCCGTCACGATCGACCGGGGCGGCAACGTCATGGAGTTCTATTCCGACGGCACCTCGGCCTCGAACAACCAGATCCTGATGCAGAACTTCAAGGACGAGAGCGCGCTGACCAAGGAGGGCAACAACCTCTACACCGGGTTCACCGCCGCCGGTCCGCTGAGCGCGACGCTGGCCGCCGGCACGAATGCCCCCGGCACCAACGGCCTGGGCGTCATCCAGTCCGGCACGCTGGAGCTCTCCAACGTGGACCTCACCGACCAGTTTGCCGCCCTCATCACCACCCAGCGCAGCTTCCAGGCAGGCAGCCGCCTGATCACGGTGTCGGACACCGTGCTGGATGACATCGTCAACCTGAAGCGCTGACCCTGAGCCATGGCCACCAAAGGAGATTCCCCCGCGGCGTCGACCGCCGCGCCGGCCGGCGCCCCGGCGACCCCGCCGGCGGCGGGCACCGCCGCGGAGGCGGCCGCGGCCGCCGCCGCCGTCGCGGCGTCCGGCGGCAGCCCGCTCAAGCCGTGGCTGCCGGTCATTGCCGCGCTGCTGCTGGCGCCGGTCGCCACCTGGGCCACGGTCGAATTTGTCCTGCTCCCGCGCCTGCAGAAGAAGCTGGCGGCCGTGGTGGCCGGGACCGAGCCGGCCGAGCCTGCCGCCCCGGCCAAGGAGAGTTCCGGGGGCCACGGCGGGGGCCACGGCGAGAAGGGCGGCAAGGAGGGCAAGGAAGGCAAGGGGGGCGGCGCCCCCAACTACGAGTTCCAGAACGTGGTCGTGAACCTGTCGGGCACGATGGGCACGCGCTACCTCAAGACCAGCTTCATGGTCACCGGCGCCGATGCCGGGATCAAGGAGGCCTTCGAGGAGAACAAGCCGCGGCTGACCGACGTCACGCTCAACGTGCTCTCCTCGCTCACCCTCGCGGACCTGGAGGAGCCGGGGGCGAAGAACGTGATCCGCGAGAAGCTCGTCACGGCCTACAACCAGGCCTTCGGCCGCAAGGTGGCCGAGCAGGTCTACTTCTCCGACTTCGTCATCCAGTGACGCCCCCGCCCGATGGCCGACAACTCCTCCCCGCCTGCCGCTGATTTCCTCGATCAATCCGAGATCGACAAGCTGCTCTCGCAGGCGGTCGAGACGGCGGCGCCGAAGCAGCAGCTGCTCCGCGCGGACGGCGCGCGGCACGGGGCGGAGCTCAAGGTCGAGTCCTACGATTTTCGCAACCCGGCGTTCCTCGCCGAGGCCGAGCTGCGCCGCCTGCGCGTGCTGCACGAGGACTTCATCCGCTACCTCAGCGCCCGGCTCTCGCTCTACATGCGGATGGAGTTCGGCCTGAAGATGGCGAAGCTGACCACGCTCACCTACGCGAAGTTCACCGAGTCGCTGCCGAACCCCACCCACCTCAGCCTGTTCAAGATCGAGCCGCTGGTCGGCATCGGCGTGCTCGACGTCAACCCCCGGCTCGCCCTCACCATCGCCGACCGCCTGCTCGGCGGCCGCGGCCACTCGGTGAAGGCGGAGCGCTACCTCACCGAGATCGAGGTCGCGCTGATCGAGGACATCATCCTGATCATCCTCGAGGAGTGGGGCGCGCAGTGGAAGCTCGAGCAGGAGCTGCACCCGCTGATCCTCGGCCACGAGAACAACGGCCGCTTCCTCCAGACCTCGCCGAAGGACGCGATCGTGCTCACCCTGACGCTCGAGGCCAACTTTGGCGACTGCTCCGAGCAGATCCAGATCGGCGTGCCGTACTACATGATCGAGCCGGTGGTGAAGAAGATGCAGGTCCGCCGGCAGAAGGACGCGGCGGTGCTGCCGACGGAGAAGCGGGCGGAGTGGCAGCCCGCCTTCGACCGCATCACGGTGCCGGTGCGGGCCGAGTGGGCCGCGCTCGAGCTCACCGTGCGCGAGCTGGCCAGCCTGCGCGTCGGCGACGTGATCGAGCTGCCGGCCGCCCTCTGCAACGAGACCCGCCTCCTGCTCAACGGCACGGCGAAGTTCGTCGGCACGGTCGGCCACGACGCCGACCGCGTCGCCGTGCAGCTCACCCGCAAACTTCCTCCCGAGGAACTAACCCATGTCAAATCTGATGGAAGAAAATACCCTTGATATCGTGCTCGACGTGAAGGTGAAGGTCACGGTGCAGCTGGGCTCCGCCCAGCTGCCCATGCGCGACGTGCTCGAGCTCACCGCCGGCTCGGTGGTGCAGCTGCTGCAGCACGCGAGCGACCCCGTCGGCCTGTTCGTGAACGACAAGCTGGTCGCCTACGGCGAGGTGGTGGTGGTCGAGGACAACTTCGGCATCAAGATCACCGAGCTGGTCGGCAGCGCCAAGCCATGACCCCGGGCCGCCGCTGCTGCCTGGTCCTGCTGGGGCTCCTCGGGGGCGCCCTCGGCGCGGCCGCGGCCGGCGAGGCCCAGGTGATTTATCCCGGCGGCGGGCCCGCCGCGACGGCCGCGGCCGCGCGCCCGCCGGACGCCGGCCTGGGCGCGGTGACGGTGGTGGGCAGCGTGGCGCTGGCGGCGGTCGGCGGCTGGCTGCTCTGGCGCGGCCGCCAGCTGCCCTTCCCGGGCCGGACCGCGCGCAAGCTCGCGATCGAGGAAACCCGCTCGCTCGGCAGCCGCCAGTACCTGGTAGTCGCCTCCTACGAGGGGCAGAAGCTCCTGCTGGGGGTCTGCCCCGGGCGGATCGACCTGCTGACCCCCCTGGCCGGGCCGCCCGCCCGGACCCCCGCGCCATGATTTCCCTCCGCCGCTGGTGCCTGCTCGCCGCCCTGCTGGTCGCCACCCTGGGCGCGCCGCCGCTCGCGCCGGGGGCGACCGCCGTCCCCGGCGCGAGCCCGGCCGGCGCGGCGGCGGCGGCGCCAGCCAAGGCGGGCGACCCGTTCCGCCTGAACATCGGCCTCGAGGGCGCGGGCCAGGCCGGCGGGCAGGTGAGCGTCGCGGTGCAGATCGTCATCGTCATGACGCTGCTCTCCGTCGCGCCCTCCATCGTGCTCCTGATGACGAGCTTCACGCGCATCGTGATCGTGCTCGGGTTTGTGCGCACGGCGCTGGGCACGCCCAGCGCGCCCTCCAACCAGATCATCGTCGGCCTCTCCCTCTTCCTGACCTTCTTCCTGATGGGCCCGGTGTTCGACCGCGTGCAGCAGGAGGCGCTCAACCCGTATCTCGACGGCCGGATCACCTCGCTGGAGGCGATGGACAAGGCGTCGGTGCCCCTGAAGGGCTTCATGCTGAAGCAGACGCGGTCGCGCGACGTGGAGTACTTCCTGGAGCTCGGCGGCTACGGCCCGACGGCGGTCAAGGACCTGCCGATGCGCGTCGTGATCCCGGCCTTTGTGATCAGCGAGCTGCAGACCTCCTTCCAGATGGGCTTCCTCCTCTTCCTCCCGTTCCTGGTCATCGACTTCCTCGTCTCGACGGTGCTGATGGCGCTGGGCATGATGATGATGCCGCCGACAGTGGTGGCGCTGCCGCTCAAGCTGCTGCTCTTCGTCCTGGTGGACGGCTGGCATCTGGTCGTGAAGTCGCTGGTGCAGAGTTTCGCCCCCTGACGCCATGAATCCGGACCTGGCCATCGACATCTTCAAGACGACCATGATGCTCGCGCTGTACGTGGTCGCGCCGTTTCTCGGCACGACGCTGGTGGTCGGGCTGCTGGCGAGTTTGCTGCAGTCGGTCACGAGCATGCAGGAGCCGACCCTGACCTTCATCCCCAAGCTGCTGGCGCTCTCCGGCCTGGTGCTGGTGCTCACGCCCTGGCTGCTGCGGGTGCTCTCGGAATTCACCGTGACGATGTTCACGCGGATGGGGACGCTGGGTCACTGACCCGCGGGCGGCGGCGCGCACCGGCCATGAGCATCGCCTATCTCCTGACCTGGATGATGGTGTTCCTGCGCGGGCTGGGCCTGCTGCTCCAGCTGCCGGTGCTGGCCGGCCGGCCGCTGCCGGTGACGGTGCGCCTGGGGCTCGGCGTCTGCCTGGCGACCCTGGTGGCGGGGGTGGTGGCGCCCACCGCGGTGCCGGCGACGCTGCCGGTGCTGGGCTTCATGGCGGCGGGGGAGGTGATCCTGGGCCTGGCGCTGGGGTTTGTCACGCGGCTGGCCTTTGCCGCGGTGGAGATGGCGGGGCGGATGATGTCCTCGGAAATCGGCCTCACGGCCACCCCCGGCCTGGGCGCGCCCGATCCGGCGCACGAGCCGCTGGCGGCCCTGCTCTCCGCCTTTGCCGTGGTGCTGTTCTTCCTGCTGGGGGGGCTGCACGCGGTGCTGGGCGCGTTTGCGCACAGCTTCCAGGTGGTGGCGGCGGGGCGGGGCGGGCTCGAGCCCGCGGCGGCGGAGGCGCTGATCCGGGGCACCGGCCACGTGATCGCCCTCGGCCTGCGCATCGCCGCGCCCTTCATCGCGATGAACTTCCTCGTCACGCTGGCCTTCTCCGCCCTCGGGCGGGCGGTGCCCAAGATGAACGTCTACATGCTCAGCTTCTCCATGCGCGCGCTGGCCGGGCTGGGCCTGCTCAGCGCGGCCGGCGGCCTGATCGCGCGGTACCTGTGCGTGGAGTTCGCCGACATGCCCGGGTACATGCTGCAGGTGCTGCCGGCGCGTTGAGGAACCCGCGGTCCGGCCCGCCGGACGCCCCCGGTCGGCAATTTTTGCCGGCCATTTTTCACGATAAATTCAAGGGACGTGAATTCGCGACGAAGAGCGAATGATAAATGTTTAAAGACATGGAGGGGAGTTACTAACAAACGCAAAGCGGTCATTGGCATCTGCATTGCTCAAGGCGGGTCTCTCCATGGCCGAAACCGAGCAAGACCAAAAAACCGAACAGCCTTCGGAGAAGCGCCTGTATGATGCGATGGAGCGCGGTCAGTTTGCCAAGTCGCCGGAGTTTTCGCTCGCGGTGATGCTGGCGGCGGTGCTCGGGGTGCTGGCGCTGACGACGCAGACGGCGTCGCGGGACATTGCGGAGTACTCGGTGACGATGTTTTCGCGCTTTGCGTCGACGCCGATCTCGCGCGACACGGTGCCGGCGGAGCTGGGCGGGGTGCTGCTGACCATCGGCCATGCGCTGCTGCCGCTACTGGTGGGCTGCGCCGGGGCGGCGCTGCTGGCGGGGGGGCTGCAGAGCGGCTTCCAGCTCACGCCCAAGGCCACGACCTTCAAGCTGGAGAGCCTCAATCCGGTGGCGGGCCTGGGGCGGATCTTCACCCAGGCGGCGCTGGTGAAGGCCGGCATCGACCTGCTCAAGTTTCTGGCGGTCGGCAGCGTGATCTACCTCGACGCCCGCGCGCTGCTGGCGGATCCGCTCTTCAGCGCGCCGATCGAGGCGGCGTATCTCGGTGAGTTCCTGAGCCATGCCACCCTGGTGTTCATGAGCCGGCTGCTGCTGGCGATGAGCCTGATCGCCGCGCTGAGTTACGGCTACGAGAAGTTCAAGACCGCGCGGGAGCTCAAGATGACGCGCGAGGAGGTCAAGGAGGAGCGGCGCGGCTCCGAGGGCGACAGCCACATGAAGGCCGCGATGCGCCGCATGGCCCGCCGCCTGATGCAGAAGCAGATGCTGTCGGCGGTCGCGACGGCCGACGTGGTGGTGACGAATCCGACGCACTTCGCGGTGGCGCTCAAGTACGAGCGGGGCAAGGACCAGGCGCCGATCGTGCTGGCGAAGGGGGAGAACCGGTTCGCGCAGCGCATCCGGGCGCTGGCTGCGGAGCATGGGGTGCCGACGGTGGAGAACAAGCCGGTCGCGCGCCTGCTGTTTGCCGTGGGGCAGGTGGGGGAGGCGATTCCCGCCGACCTGTACCAGGCCGTGGCCGAGATCCTCGCGGTGGTCTACCGGGCGCACCGCTACTACTTCCACCGCCTGAAGGCCCGCCGCCTGGAGGTTTCCGCCTAGCCCATGAGCGCCCCCGCTGCCAGCTCCAGCCCGGTCGCCCTGCTGCTCCGGCGCGCCGACCTGATCTTCACCGGGGGGCTGTTCCTCACCGTCCTGCTGCTCATCGTCCCGGTCCCGACGCCGCTGCTGGACGTGCTGCTCGCCCTCAACATCGGCCTCTCGTTCCTCGTCCTGCTGGCGATCATCTACGTCAAGGACCCGCCGGAGTTCTCCAGCTTCCCCACGCTGCTGCTGACCCTGACCCTGTTCCGGCTGGCGCTCAACATCAGCTCCACGCGCCAGGTGCTGGTCCACGGCTACGCCGGCCAGGTGATCGACGCGTTCGGCCATTTCGTGATCCAGGGCAACTACATCGTCGGCGCGGTCGTGTTCCTGATCCTGGTCGTGATCAACTTCGTGGTCATCACCAAGGGCGCGGGCCGCATCGCCGAGGTGAGCGCGCGGTTCACCCTCGACGCCCTGCCCGGCAAGCAGATGGCGATCGATGCGGAACTCAACGCCGGCATCATCGACGAGGCCACCGCCACCGCGCGGCGCGTCAAGGTCCAGAAGGAGGCGGACTTCTACGGCGCGATGGACGGCGCCTCGAAGTTCGTGCGCGGCGATGCGATCGCCGGGATCATCATCACCCTGGTCAACATCGTGGGCGGGTTCGCCATCGGGGTGTTCCAGATGGGCTTTTCGCTCGGCGAGGCGATGCAGAAGTTCACCCTACTGTCGATCGGCGACGGCCTGGTCTCCCAGATCCCCGCCCTGATCCTCTCGGTGGGGGCCGGCCTGCTGGTCACCCGCGCCTCGGAGAACACCAACCTGGGCACCCAGCTGGTGGGCCAGCTCTTCCGCTATCCGCGCGCGCTGCGGCTCACCGCCGGCATGATGGTGGTCTTCGGGCTGATGCCCGGGATGCCGCTGCTGCCCTTTGTGCTGCTGGCGGGCATCGCGGCCTACCTCGCCCGCATCATGCAGGAGCAGCAGGCCAACCCCGGCCAGGCGCCGGGGACCGCGCCCGCCGCCGCCGGTGCGGCCCAGGCCGCGGCCACCGCGGTGGGAGCCGCCGCCCCGGGCGGGGCGGAGGACGTCCGCCGGCTCATCGAGCTCGACATCTTTGCGATCGAGATCGGCTACGGCCTGCTCGGGCTGGCCGATGCCAAGCAGGGCGGGGAGCTGCTCGCCCGGGTCACCGGCGTGCGCAAGGCGCTGGCCCGCGAAAAGGGCATCGTCGTCCCGCCGGTGTCGGTCCGCGACAACCTCGAGCTCGAGGCCAACGAATACCGCTTTCTCCTGCGCGGCCGGCCGGTCGCGCGCGGCCAGCTCATGCCCGGGCGGCTGCTCGCGATGAACGTGGCCGGCAGCAAGGTCGCCCTGGCGGGGGTCCCGACCCGCGAGCCGGTCTTCCACCTCGACGCCACCTGGATCGACGAGACCGAGAAGCGGACCGCCGAGGTCAACGGCTTCACCATCGTCGATCCGGCGTCCGTGCTCATCACCCACCTGTCCGAGACCCTCAAGCTCTCCGCGCACCATCTGCTCGGGCGCCAGGAGGTGCAGGCGATGGTCGACCACCTCAAGCAGAGCCAGCCCGCCCTCGTCGCGGAGCTGCTGCCGGACCTGGTCAGCCTCGGCATCATCCAGCGCGTCCTGCAGAATCTCCTGCGCGAGAACATCACGATTCTCAACCAGACGCTGATCCTCGAGGGGATCGCGGACTTTGCCGGGCTCTCCAAGAACCCCGACGACCTGAGCGAGCTGGTCCGCCGGCGGCTGGGCCTCTACTTCGTGCCGGAGTACGAGCTCCGGCCCAACGTGGTCCGGGCGGTCACGCTCGACCCGCGGCTGGAGCAGTGGCTGGGCGGCAAGATCCACCGCTCGCCCACCGAGGTCGGGCTGGCGCTCGACCCCGCCAGCACCCGGCACCTGCTCGACGAGCTCACCCGCCGGACGGCCGAGTTCATGGCGGCCGGCCAGCCCTCCCTGCTGGTGGTCTCGACCGAGATCCGGCTCCCGCTCAAGCGCTTCTTCGAGTCGTCCTTCCCCCGCCTGGTCGTGCTTGCCTACCAGGAGCTGCCGCCCGCGACCGAAATCGAGAACGCGGGGATCGTCACCCTGCCGCCCGCGCTGGTCCGCGCCGAGCTGCCGCTCAAGGCCGCCGCCTAACCCGCCATGCCCGCCCCCGCCCAGACCTTCGCCCCCGGCGCCTACAAGTTCACGGTGCAGTCCGCCGCCGAGGCCGTCCGGCTCATTCTCGAAAAGCTGGGCCCGCAGGCCCGCGTGCTGTCGGTCCGCCCGGTGCCGGCCTCGGGCCTGAGGAAATTCTTCGTCGGTCCGCAGCTGGAGGTGATCGCGCAGGTGGATGCGGTGCCGCCGCCGCCGCCCGCGCTGGCGGTGGTTTCCGCCGAGCCGGCGACGCCCACCACGCCGCCCGAGCGCCCGGCGCCGTCGCGGCTGGCCGGGATGTCGCCGCCGCCGTCGCCGGCCGGGCTGGCCGGGCTGCTGCGCCGCTCGGGCCTGACCGAGACCGCCCTGTCCCGGCTGCAGAGCGGGGCCCGGTGGTCGGAGCTGAGCACGCTGCCGCTGCACCGCGCGCTGGCGGAGACCTCGCGCCTCCTCTGCGAGAGCGCCGGCACCCGGCCCACGCGCGCGCCGCTCTCCCGCGCCGCCTTCCTCGGCGCCCCCGGCGTCGGCCGCACGACCGCGCTCTGCAAATGGCTCGCGGTCGAGGTGTTTCGCCGGGCCCGCTGCGGCCACGTGGTGACGGTCGAGTTCGACCGCCCCAACCCGCTCGGCCCGCTGCCGGTGTTCAGCGAGGCGCTGGGCGTGCCCCTGGCTCATTTCCCCTGCGAGACGAGCCCGGCGCTGCCCGGGGGGTTTGTCTACTTCGACCTGCCCGGCCTGTCGGCGCGGAGCCCGGCGGACAACGCGCCGCTGGCCGCGTTCCTGGACCGGGAGCAGATCAACGAGCGGGTGCTGGTGCTCAACGCCGCCTACGACCGGGCCTCGCTGCGCGACGCCTACGCGGCGGGCCGGGACCTCGGGGCCACGCACCTGGTCTTCACCCACCTCGATGAGGTGCCGCAGTGGGGGAAGCTCTGGGACTACCTGTTCGATGAGAACCTGGAACCGCTCTTCCTCGCGACCGGCCCCTCGCTGACCGGCGACTGCGAGGAGGACGCCCCCGCGGCCATCGCGCGCCGCACCCTGCCGGAAGAATAAAACGCCCCGCCATGAAATTCGTCTTCCTCGCCGGCGGGCTCGCCGGGTTTCTCCTCGCCGCCGCCGCCGGCCTCTGGGCCGGCCGCGCGCTCGACCGCGTGCTGCTCGACGCCGCGCTCGGCTGCCTGGCGGGCGCGCTGCTGTTCCGCTGGTTCTGGACCGTGCTGGTGCGCGGCATTCGGGAGACAATTTTGCATCGTCATGCCGCCGCCTCGGCGACGGCCAAACCCAAGTAACCGTTAGTCCATGCTGCCATGAATACTGTCACCGCCCCCATCCCTGGCATGGAAGCTACGCCCGCCGCCGCCTGGCGCGCGTATCAGGGAGTCTCCCCCAGCGCTGTCGATGAAAAGGATTTGATCGAGCGCTATCTGCCCCTCGTCCGCAACGTGGTCGACCGGATCAAGCTCAACGTGCCGGCGCACGTCGACGCCGACGACCTCTACAGCGTGGGCATCACCGGCCTGCTCGCCGCGGTCCGCAAGTTCGACCCCGAACAGGGGAACACCTTCGCGACCTACGCCACCATGCGCATCCGCGGCGCCATCCTGGACGAGTTGCGGCGCATGGACTGGTGCCCGCGCCGGGCCCGCGCCCGGGCCCGCAAGCTCAAGGCCGCGATCAACGAGGTCGAGCAGAAGCTCGGCCGCGCCGCCACTGACGACGAGGTGCGCGAGCTCCTCGGCCTGAACGCGAAGGAGTACGCCAAGTGGGTGGAGGAGGCCAAGCCGGTCACCTTCATCAACATTGACCAAGAGTCCGAGTCCGACGAGGGGAAGGGCGGGTCGCTCCACGAGCTCCTGGCCGACCAGAACGACGTCACGGGCCGGGACACGCTGGAGAAGGAGGAGTTTGTGCACCTGCTGACGCAGCGGATCGCGGCCCTGCCCGACATTCCGCGCAAGATCATCGCCCTCTACTACTATGAGAATCTCCGGCTGGCGGAAATCGCCGCGGTCTTCGGCCTGACGGAATCCCGGATCTGCCAAATTCACGCCCAGACCATCCTCGGCCTGCGGGCGTATCTGCAGCGCGTGCGCGAGCGCTGAGCGGATCCGGCTGCCTGCTCATGCTCATCCTGATTGGCGCCCTCATCGTCCTGGCCTCGACCATCGGCGGCTTCATGCTGGCCGGCGGCCAGCCCGCGGTGCTGCTGCAGGTCTCCGAGTTCGTGGTCATCCTGGGCGTCGGCCTGGGGGTGCTGGTCATCGCCAGCCCGGGCCATGTGCTGAAGGAGATCGTGCACAAGATTAAGGCGGCGATGTTCGGCAAGGCGGCCTCGCGGGAGGAGTACACCGAGCTGCTCAAGCTGCTCTACGAGATCTTCATGGTCGGCCGCCGCAACGGCCTGATTGCGCTGGAGGAGCACATGGGCGACCCGCACAAGAGCAGCATTTTCCAGCGCTACCCCTCGGTCCTCCACCACCACGAGCGCCTCGAGTTCCTCTGCAACGGCCTGCAGCCCGTGATCGACGGCAAGATCAAGCCGGACCAGC
>SESH01012774.1_pt1 | contig 22575 bp, 17 predicted proteins | sample 3171561 | NCBI WGS metagenome assembly SESH01 (sample SAMN10866947, study PRJNA518727) | freshwater metagenome | biome: subpolar coniferous forest; feature: holomictic lake; material: water; isolation source: holomictic Lake 442 2011 16.5 m and 2014 13 m | place: Canada: near Kenora, Ontario
GAAGATGGCACTACCCATCATGTTTCTGAGCGCGTTATAAGACTAATAATTAGTTGTTTTATGCGAATGTACATGCGTCCTTGCGCAAAGAGCTGTAATCATTGCCAAGCAACCGAAAGCGACACCCTTTAGCCGTCGGTCGCCAAATATCACGGCCATAACAACCGCAGTCCGGTGAAAACGCCACCCCTGGTCGATTTCAAATCGGAATGGGTGGCCGGATTGATCGGAATCCGCCCTCGAACTCGATCCCAGCTCAGTCGATGTCGCAGTTCAGCGCTGGCAGAACCTGACCGGGAAAGCCGCCGTACTTGATGGCGATGGAAGTTCGTTAGGCGAGATCGCAGCGTCACGCGGCGTCATCAACTGACATCACGAGCCGCTTGGCCTTCTGTCCCCGCGACGGCGGTACGCTGGAGTTGGATGGCGTCTTGACCGGGCACTTCAGTTTCGCTTCAAGTTCAGCAACCCGCGCTTTGAGCTTTTCAATCTCGGCGGCGAGTGCGCCGTTCTCGCCCAAAAGACCCTGAACGGTGGCCCACAGTTCCGACGGAAGCGCGTCGGAGCACAACGTGGTGAATGCGGAACGGGGTGGCAGGTGACTCATGACTCCTTGAATCGAGTTGCTCAGAACGAGTCAAGAGGAAATTTCAGCCCATCGCTCTTCAGAGGCGCCGCCCCCGCTAGGGTAGGTGGGCAATTACATACTTGTCCGTATTTCTTGTGGGCGTAGATTAATTCCGCCTGTATTTAATCTATTGAACACTTCAAACATCGACGAGTCATCTTCGCTGGGGGCGGTTTGCTTAACAATAATGTTCCTAATTGTTCAGAGGTCAAACTGTGTTTTATAATCGCCGAGAGTGGCGTATTTCAAACCATGAAACCTATTCTTCTTATTCGGAAACTTGGTAGGAAGTCGCAATTTGAAATCATCAAAATAATCAATATCGTGTAGAATGTTATCAGGGATAAATCCTTTACCATCAAATATAGCGCGCAGCTCGACCCGCTTTTCCAGTTTTGGAAACTTCATCTTCATAAAATAGTAAACCGACATCAACCGCTGTTGCCCATCGATTACTAAGAACCGATTACGGGCTTGTTCGTATAAAAATATTTGCGGTACTGGCAACCCAAGTATAAGCGACTCAATGAGCTTAGAGGCTCGAGCGTGGTCCCAAACAAAATTCCTCTGGAAGCCTGGTATTCTCACGGCTCCAGATTCGACGAAATTGAAGAGGGTTGAGACATTAAAATCATTAGGTGTAGCTACGATGTCATACTCATCAACCTGGGCCTCGTCAGAATCATCAATATAGTCTTCGAACCACTCGGTCTTCGCGTTCTTTTTCATTGCGGCACCATAAACATTCAAGATATGACATTTCACATCTTGCTTGTAGCATATCAATGGGTTCCGAACAAAAAAAAATATAGAACTAGATTGGTGAAGGCCGTCCGTCAAGCGGTCGTCTCGCTGTCGCACCCGCCGAGCATCGTGATTGACAGCGGCGACAACGGCATCCACCAGACCCAGCTTCGAGTCTCGGCCTCTCTGGTCACCCAAGGCGCGCCAGATGACGAGATCGTCACGCTGCTGATTGCGGCCACTATATCATTTACATGTCCAAGGACAACAGCGTACCACATTAGCTCCACAGTGGCAATTTGTTCGAACCCAATCCCGAACTTTTTTGAGACAAGGGCAGGCTATAAAACCTGCGGCCCTCAAGCGGCACACCGCAGGCTATGCACGACCGTCAAGTTGCTATACGTATATGAAAATGCTTTCAATTGTCTGGAACTCTCATGCGTCGGTCCGTCCTTATTAGCTTGTTGCTCCTGGGGCTGGCGGGGCTGGCGGCGGCGGGTTGGGCTTGGCTGTTCAAGGCCCCGGAGCCGGCTCAAGCCTCGTCTTTTGCCCGGGAACAGCGCCAAGATCTACGGTGGGGCGGCGCTGAAAAGCAGCCGGTTCCGGTGGTGATCGCCAATGCCGTACGCAAGGACGTGCCGGTTTACCTTGATGGTGTTGGCACGGTTCAAGCCTACAGCAACGTGACGATCCGCAGCAGAATTGACGGCGAATTGGTCGAGATCGCAGTCAGGGAGGGCCAGGACGTTCACGCTGGCGATGTGCTCGCTCGTATAGATTCTCGCACCTACCAGGCTCAGCTAGATCAGGCCCAGGCCGTTCGCGCCAGGGACGAGGCTCAACTTGGATTAGCGCGGCTTGATCTTCAGCGATATATCGGGTTGGGCAACCGCGTTCCCGGCCAGACCGTCGATACGGCGCGGGCTTCGGTCAAGCAGCTTGAAGCCGTCGTAAAGGTCGATCAGGCGGCGATCGAGTCCGCGCGAATTCTGCTAAGTTACACCAACATTGTTTCCCCGATCGATGGCCGTGCCGGCCTTCGGCTGGTTGATCGCGGCAACATCGTCCGGGCCGGTGATCCGGGCGGACTGGTGACGGTAATGCAAATGCGGCCAATCGTGGTGATGTTCACCCTGCCGCAACAGGTTCTGGTCTTGATTAACCAGGAAATTGGCCGCCAGGGCAAGCTTACGGTGCAGGTCGGTGATTCCGTCAGTCGCGCTGTGGTAGATCGTGGCGAGCTGGTGGTGGTTGACAACCAAATCGACCAGACCACTGGCACAATTAAGCTGAAGGCAGTGTTCCCAAATGCCGAGTTGCGGCTGTGGCCCGGCGCTTTCGCCTCGGTCAGATTGTTGCTGACCACCAGCGTTGATGTCATCGTGGTGCCGGCTTCGGTGGTTCAGCGCGGCCCGCAAGGCTCCTATGCCTTCGTCGTCCGCTCTGACCAGACCGTCGAGATGCGGCCGATCACCGTCGGTTTGATTGAGAGCGAGGAGGCGGTGATCGAAAGCGGCCTAGCGGAAGGCGAGACCGTGGTGATGGACGGCATGGCCCGACTTCAGGCCGGGGCTCAAGTGAGGGTCGGTGGCGGGACCGGAAAGGGTGGCGGGACCGGAAAGGGTGACGGGACCGGCAGAAGAGCAAAGCCGCAGCCATGAACGTTTCGGCCCTATTCATCGCCCGGCCGGTCGCGACTTGGCTGCTTGCCTTTGCAGTGGTGCTGATGGGCTGGCTTGGCTACCGGATGTTGCCGGTGGCGGCCTTGCCTCAGGTCGATTTTCCCACCATCCAGGTTACTACTCCGCTGCCGGGAGCGAGCGCCAGCACCATCGCGTCGCTGGTGACGACACCGCTGGAGCGCCAGTTCGGGCTGATACCTGGGATGTCGACCATGACGTCGACCAGTGCCTATGGGCTGAGCGCGATCACCCTGCAATTCGACCTTGGCAAAAACATTGATGTCGCGGCCGAGGATGTTCAAGCGGCGATTGACGCCGCGCATGGCGTGCTGCCCCAAAACCTGCCCTATCCGCCGACCTATTCCAAGGTTAACCCCGCCGATCCGCCGATCATGACGCTGGCCTTGATGTCGGAATCACTGCCGATGACCAGGGTTAACGATGTTGCCGACACCTTGCTGGCCCAGAAGCTTAGTCAGATCACTGGTGTCGGCCGGGTTCAGATTCAGGGCGGTCAGCGCCCGGCCTTTCGCGTCCAAATCGATCCGCCCCGACTCGCCGCCTATGGGCTGAGTTTGGAGGATGTGCGCACGGCGCTAGCGCGGGCCAACGTCGATTTACCCAAGGGCAGTTTTGACGGGCCGCAGCAATCGCTGACTATCGCCGCCAACGATCGGCTCGGTGATCCCGAGCAGTACCGCGCGCTGATCATCGCCAGCCGCAATGGTGCTCCGATCCGCATCCGTGATGTCGGCTTGGTGGTCGAGGGGGCGGAGAATGCCCGCGTCGCCGGCTGGCGCGATGGCCGCCCTGCCGTGTTCGTCGATGTCCAGCGCCAGCCCGGTGCCAATATCGTGGCAACTGCCGACCGCATCAAACAGCGTCTGCCCCAGATCGTCCAAGCGATACCGGCCGGTGTCACGGTTGATATTTTGTTCGACCGGACCACGACCATTCGCGCCTCGGTTGCCGATGTCCAGATTACCCTGGTGACGACTATCGGCCTGGTCATCTTGGTCATTTTTTTGTTTCTGCGCTCGTGGCGGGCGACCATAATTCCCGGTGTTGCTTTGCCGTTATCACTGATTGCGACCTTTGGTGCGATGGCGCTCTCGGGCTTTGCGCTTGATAATTTGTCGCTGATGGCCTTGACTATTTCGTCAGGTTTTGTCGTTGATGACGCCATCGTCATGATCGAGAACATCGTGCGCTTCATCGAGGCCGGGGAAAAACCTCTAGCGGCAGCCTATCGCGGCGCCCGTGAGATTAGCTTCACTATCATTTCGCTGACCGTGTCGCTGGTTGCAGTATTTATTCCTCTGTTGTTTATGACGGGTATTGTTGGCCGGCTTTTCCGCGAATTTGCCCTTACCCTGACGCTTGCGGTGCTGGCTTCGCTGGTGGTTTCGTTGACTCTGACGCCGATGATGTGCGGTCACCTGCTGGTCGCTGGAAGGCGGGGGGGGGGCTCCGAATCGGGGCGTTTCTTTGAGGCGCTGCGCCGGGGCTATAGCCGCAGTCTGGCTTGGGTGATGCGCTATGAGACCATGACGCTCATGGTGGCGCTGGCTACGCTGGTTGCTACCATCTGGCTTTATGTGGCGATGCCGAAGGGCTTCCTGCCACTCCAAGACACCGGCTTGATTATCGCTACCATCGATGGGCGGGACGACATTTCGTTTCAGGCGATGAGTAGGCTTCAGGGGCAGGTCGTCGAAGTAGTGCGCGGTGATCTCGACGTTGCCGCAGTTGCGTCGTTCCTTGGTGCCAGCACCGTCAATCCGACGCCCAATACCGGCCGTATCACCATCGCGCTCAAACCTCACCGACTGCGCACGGCTTCGGCTGGGGAGATCATCACCCGCCTTGCCCTGCGTTTGGCACCGCTCGCCGGGATCAGCGTTCACATGCAGGCGGCGCAGGACATCCAGATCAGCACCCGCACCAGCCGCACCCAATACCAATACACCCTCACCGATGTTGATGCAGAAGAGCTGACCCTGTGGGCGCCGCGATTGGTTGAGGCGCTGGCTAGGTTACCGGAGCTGGCAGATGTAGCCACAGATCAGCAGAACGCCGGGCTTCAGGCCGACATTCGCATTGATCGCGACCAAGCGGCGCGGTTGGGGGTTCCGCTCCAGGCGATCGACGACACCCTTTATGATGCCTTTGGCCAGCGCCAAGTGTCCACCATCTATAGTCAGGTCAACCAGTACCACGTCATCCTCGAGGTCTCGCCCGAGTTCCAGCTTTCGCCTGAGAGGCTGGGCGCTATTCATGTTCGTTCAAGCGGTGGGGCGCTGGTGCCCCTTGGCGCTTTTTCTCGGATGGAGCTGGTGCGGGTCCCGCTGTCGGTCACCCATCAAGCGCAGTTCCCCGCCGTCACCATCAGTTTTAATCTGGCACCCGGAGCCTCGTTGGGTGGGGCGGTGGCGGCGATCGAGAATACTGAGCGGGGGCTTGGCTTGCCGGAAACGGTAAGCGGGGCCTATGGCGGCGATACCGCCGAGTTCCGCGCCTCGCTTCGCAACGAGCCTTTGTTGATTCTGGCGGCGATCGTGGTGATTTACATCGTACTTGGCGTGTTGTACGAAAGCACCATTCATCCCCTGACGATTTTATCGACGTTGCCCTCGGCTGGCCTCGGCGCGCTGCTGGCCTTGATGGTGACCGGCAATGACCTGTCGCTGGTGGCGCTGATCGGCATTGTGTTGTTAATGGGGATCGTCAAGAAGAACGCCATCATGATGATTGACTTTGCGCTTCAGGCCGAGCGCGAGGAGGGCAAGCCGCCGCGTGAGGCGATCTTCGAAGCTTCGTTGCTGCGCTTTCGGCCGATCATGATGACCACCATGGCGGCGTTGTTGGGCGCGCTGCCGCTGGCCTTTGATTACGGTGCCGGTTCCGAGTTGCGCCGCCCGCTCGGCATTGCCATCGTCGGTGGCTTGCTGATTAGTCAAGTTCTGACGCTTTATACCACGCCGGTTATTTACCTGGCCATGGATCGACTGAAGGCGCGGCTTAAGGTATGGACCAGTGACGGAGTAACCCGTCCATGAGCGAGCTGTTCATTCGGCGGCCGATCGCGACGTTGCTTTTATCGGTGGGGCTGTTCCTGCTTGGTGCGGTGGCGTTCATGTTTCTGCCGGTGGCACCGCTGCCCGCCGTGGACTTCCCGACTATCGGTGTCAACGCTAGGTTGCCAGGCGCCGATCCCACCACCATGGCGGCGACGGTTGCGGCACCGTTGGAGCGAAGGCTGGGTGAAATTGCCGGGGTGAGCGAACTGACCTCGACCAGTTCCCAGGGCTCGACCAATATTGCCATTCAGTTCGACCTTGACCGCGATATCGTCGGTGCTGCGCGCGATGTCCAGGCTGCGCTCAACTCGACTAGGGGTGACCTGCCGGCCGATTTGCCGCAGCCGCCGACCTACCGCAAGGCCAACGCCTCGGAATCACCGGTCCTGATACTGGCCGTCACATCCGAAACGCTGGTTCCGGGCAAGCTTTACGACGCCACCGATACTGTTATCGCCCAGCGCATTTCTCAGGTTGAGGGCGTCTCGCAAGTCACGGTCAGCGGTGCCGAAAAACCGGCGGTGCGGGTGCGGGTCAATCCTAGCCTGCTTGCGACCATGGGGCTAGGTCTGGAGGACGTCCGGACCTCGCTGAGCCAGGCTAATGTTGACATGCCCAAGGGCGGCTTCGACGGCCCGGTCCAGTCGATGACTATTGGCGTAAATGACCAGTTGTTCACTGCCGCCGACTATCAGAAGCTGGTGCTGCGGGCTGGTGACGGAACCATCGTAAGGCTTACTGCGGTGGCCTCGGTGGTTGATGGGGTAGAAAATACCCGGATGGCCGCCTGGTTCAACGGCGAGCGGGCCATCTTGGTCATCATCCAAAAACAGGCCGGAGCCAACGTCATCGAGACCGTTGATCGCATCAAGACAGTGCTGCCTCAGCTTGAAACATGGATGCCAGCGGGGACCAAGGTTACTGTGGTCAGTGATCGCACAACCACTATCCGGGCCAGCGTCCATGATGTCGAGCGCACGCTGGTCATCACAGTTGTGTTGGTTGTGCTGGTGGTATTGCTTTCGCTCGGCCGGCTAACTCCGACACTGGCCGCGAGCGTGACGATTCCGTTATCGCTGGCCGGAACATTTACGACTATGTGGCTGCTTGGCTACAGCCTTGATAATATATCACTAATGGCGTTGACCATATCGGTCGGTTTCGTGGTTGACGATACAATTGTAATGATCGAGAATATTGCTCGCCACACCGAGCGCGGTGAACCGCCAATGGAGGCTGCGATCAATGGCGCCCGCGAAATCACCTTCACCGTGATCTCAATTACCGTGTCGCTAATCGCGGTGTTCATTCCGCTATTGTTTATGGGCGGGATTATTGGCCGGTTGTTCCGTGAGTTCTCAGTAACCCTTTCGGTCGCCATCGCTATCTCGGCGTTGGTTTCAATTACTGTAACTCCGACACTTTATGCTCATCTGATGTCGCGCCATCGCCGCTGGACTCCGGCCGGGCTGGCTTGGATCGGCGAGGCGTCATACGGCTGGATGCAGGGTGTCTATCTTGTCGGTCTTGGCTGGGTGATGCGCCATCAGTGGATCATGCTGGGGGTGACATTAGGGACCGTGGTTTGCACGATCTATCTTTACGGCGTAGTACCAAAGGGCTTTTTCCCGTCTCAGGACACGGGATTGATCATGGGCACGACTGAGGCTCGAACCGATACTTCGTTTCGCGCCATGGCCGGGCGTCAGCAAAAGGTAATTCAGATTGTTATGGCCGATCCGGCGGTGGCCACGGTCGGCTCATTCATCGGGGCCGGCGGTGGCGGCATTTCGACCGTCAGCCAGGGTCGCATGTTCATTACCCTCAAGCCGTCCAGTGAGCGTCTGGATAGTGCCGAGCAGGTGATCAACCGGCTGCGGCCCAAGCTTGGCCAAGTCGAGGGTGTCTTGGTGTTCCTTCAGGCGGCGCAGGACATCCGGGTCGGTGGGCGTATGACCAAGGCTCAGTTTCAGTTTGTGCTGTGGGACGAATCGCTGGCCGAGTTGCGTGAATGGGCGCCACGCTATCTCTCGCGTTTGCGGCAGGTTCCGGGCATCGTGGACGTGACCAGCGACCAGGATGCGGCAGCTCAGCAAGTAAACGTGGTGGTTGATCGCGACACCGCAACTAAGTTAGGCGTCGATATGCGGACAATCGACAATGTTCTTCAGGACGCCTTTGCCCAGCGGCAGGTTTCGACCATTTATACTCATCGCAACCAGTACCATGTCATTTTGGAGGTTGATTCCAAGGACCAGGAGAGTGCTGCCGCCCTTAATGTCCTGTTTGTTCCCACAGCGGACGGCCGCCAGATTCCGTTGCGGGCGGTGGCTCGGATCGAGCCGGGATCAGCGCCGGTTTCGGTCACTCATCAGGGCCAGTTTCCCGCCGCCACCGTCAGTTTCAATCTGGCGCAGGGGGTGGCGCTTGGTCGAGGTACCGAACTGGTGCGGCAGGCTGCGGTCGATATCGGCCTGCCCTCGTCCATTCATACCGAGTTCGCCGGTAATGCCAAGGTGTTTGCCGAGTCGCTGCGCGACCAACCGATTCTGATCGGAGCGGCGCTGTTGACCATCTACATTGTGCTGGGTGTGCTTTATGAGAGTTTTTTGCACCCGCTGACCATCCTGTCCACGCTGCCCTCGGCCGGCATCGGCGCGCTGCTGGCGTTGTTGTTTGGTGGTATCGATCTCAGCATAATCGGTATCATCGGGGTTATTTTGTTGATGGGGATCGTTAAGAAAAACGGCATCATGCTGGTGGATTTCGCCATTGTCGCAGAGCGGACGCATGGCATTACACCTGAGCAGGCCATTGTTGAGGCTTGCCGCCAACGCTTCCGCCCAATCACTATGACCACGATTGCAACTGTGCTGGGTGCCATTCCGCTGGCTCTGGCTGGCGGGGCAGGGGGTGAGATGCGCCAGCCGCTGGGGGTGGCGCTGGTCGGCGGTCTGTTGGTGTCGCAGTTCCTCACACTTTACACGACGCCGGTGGTCTACCTTGCCTTGGCTCGCCTATCGCGGTGGCGGCGGCCTAAAGGATGATGACCACGGCGGGAGGCGGACCATGAATACCAAAAAGACCAAAATGGTTCCAACTTATCATGCGGCAGCGGTGGTTTTGGCCGTCCTTGCTGGCTGCAGTGTCGCAGAGCCTTATCAGCGGCCGGAGATGGTGGTTCCCTCGGCGTGGTTGTCGCCGGTTTTGGTAGCGGAGCCGGGCGCCGTGCCGGCCTTGGTGGCTTTGGTGACGGAGCCGGACGCCGAATGGTGGCGGGGCTTTGGCTCCCCGGCGCTGGATGGCTTGATGCGGCAGGCGGAGGTGGCCAATAGCGATCTTGCCGCCGCAATCGCGCGGGTGCGTCAGGCCGATGCGCAAGCCCGTATTGTTGGTGCGTCGCTGCTTCCGAGCCTTGACGGTGGGGCCAGCATTAATCGTCAGTTGAAGCCATCGTTGTCGTCCGGTGGCGATAAATCAACGCCAACCACTGCATCGGCGGAAACAGTTTACGGTGTGAACCTCAGCGCCAGTTATGAACTGGATTTCTGGGGCAAGAATGATGCGGCGGCGGAATCGGCGTTGGCAGCGAGCCGAGCCAGCCGGTTCGATCGCCAGACCATAGCGCTGACCGTGCAAGCCGGGGTCGCTACCACCTATTTTAACATTATCGGCCAGCAGGACCGGCTTGCCGTCGCCCGTGCCAACCTTGCTAACGCGGAACAGTTCCTGGCCGCGATCCGCGACCGCCTGCGCTTTGGCACCGCTACCGACCTGGACGTCGCACAACAGGAGAGCGTGGTCGCTGGCTTGCGTGCCGTCCTGCCAGTGTTGGAGCGTACATTGCGTCAGGGTGTCAATACGTTGGCCTTGCTGGTCGGCGGCCTGCCCGAGCAAGTCGGAGTTGCCACCGGGACGCTGACTGGGATTACGCTGACTGGGGTTACGCTGCCGCTGCCCTCGCCCGGCTTGCCGTCGGAGTTGCTGGCTAGGCGGCCTGATATTCAGTTCGCCGAAGCGCAGCTGGTTGCCGCCAATGCTGATCTCGCGGCGGCAAAGGCTGCATTGTTCCCAAGTATCAAGCTGACCGCCGAAATGGGTTTTCAGAGTTTAGCCCTGACCACGTTGCTGCATGGTGGCGGCCTCCTTTACTCGATGGCGGCCGGGATTACGCAGCCGATCTTTCACGGTGAGGCTTTGATGGGGGCGCAGGAGCTGAAGGAGGCTCGCTATGACGAGTTGGTCCAGGGCTATCGCAAGGCGGTGCTTTCGGCTTTCAGCGATGTCGAGAATGCCCTCAATGCCGCTGGCAAGACCGCCGAGGAGGAAACGGCTCAGCGGGTGGTGGTAAACACTGCCCGTCGTGCCAATGATATTTCACAGGCCCAGTTTAGGGCCGGACTGGTCGATATCACCACAATGCTTAACACCCAAAAGACCTTGTTCCAAGCTGAAGACGCCTTGGTCCAGTCCCGGCTTGGGCATATCCAAGGAGTGGTCGGGTTGTTTAAGGCGCTTGGTGGTGGTTTTGGGGGCGGCGGCTTTGGGGGAGGCGGTTTTGAGGGTAACGCCTCCCCCTGACATTAATGTCTGATGCGGCTGAGAAATCGGTCAACCCCGCTGCTTAACGCCTGGGCCTGCTTGGAAAGATTTGTTGCGGAATGCAGCACGGTTTCGGCCTCGCGGTGGTTGGATTCCGCAGATTGGTTGACACGTCCGATGGTCGAGGTGACTTCGCTGGTGCCGATTGAAGCCTCCTGGACGTTGCGGGCGATTTCTGCGGTCGCCGCTCCCTGCTCGTCCACGGAAACGGCAATTGACGCAGCTATTGTGTTTATCTGATCAATGGTCCCGGAAATCCCCTTAATCGCCAGCACCGCTTCTTGGGTTGCGGCCTGCACCGCGCCGATTTGGGCGTCAATCTCCTCGGTCGCCTTGCCGGTCTGATTGGCAAGATTCTTGACCTCATTAGCCACCACAGCGAAGCCGCGTCCGGCATCCCCGGCGCGCGCCGCCTCGATGGTGGCGTTTAGGGCCAGAAGGTTGGTCTGTGACGCAATGCTATTGATCAGCTTGACGACTTGGCCGATTTTTTTAGCCGCTTCTGCCAGCCCCTGGACTTTTTGGTTGGCCCGTCTGGCCTCGTCCTGCGCCGCATTGGCGATGCCGGCAGAATGGGTGACTTGGCGCCTGATCTCGGTGATTGACGCGGATAGTTCCTCGGCTGCTGCGGCAACGGAATGAATGTTGGCTGTGGCTTCTTCGGCGGCTGATGCGACCATAGTTGCCTGTCGGCTGGTATCATCCGATGTGGTGGTCATGCGACGGGCTGAGGATTCTAACTGGCCGGTCGCGGCCGATACCGTTTGGACTACATCCTTGACCTCCCGTTCAAAACTATCAACGGTGGCGCCAAGCTCCTTTTGGATCAATGCTTGAGTGTTGACATCAATATAAACCGAGACAGCCAATTCCATATCAAGAAAGACCGCTTTGTTGATCGCCTGGATAACTTCGGCCAGCCGCTCCGGCTTGCGTCGATAGGTCACGGCTGCCAACTCGACCAGCTTGTTCAGGGTGAAGCAATAGGCCCCGGTATACCATTGGGGCTCCATGCCGATGCGCTGATGGGATTCACCGATCATGCGAACCTGCGCCATATAGGCGTCGTCGAATGTTCCGGTAAAGACATTGCGTAGCCAATGCTGCTTTTGCATCATTCGCGCATGGGCTACCTGATTCGGTTTGCCCAAGTACACGGCCAGTGCCGGCACCGAGCGCAGATAGGCATAAAACTCGTCCAAAATCGGATCGATCTTCGGCGTTAACACCAGACAAAACTCGCGCAAGGCCGCGCGGGTTCGCTCGTCAATCTTAAGAAAGCTGATGCGGTCCGCAATGCCGCCCGATTTGGCGATGCCAGCCATTTTATTCCTAGCCCCTCTACAACCTGTAACCAGTCATCGTAATCACGACACGCTCAGGTTAGCAGAGATTTTATTATGTTTCAACGGAGTTGCTGGTTTAGCGGATTTGCGGTGGACCAGTCCGACTCCTGGCAACGAATGCGGGTGGTATCAGTCCTCCGGCGCGTCGAACAGGAAGTCAAGGTCGTCGGAGGTGAGGGAGCCGGTCCAGGAACCCTCGTCAAGCATGGCGTCGGCCAGCGAGCCCTTGCGACCCTGGAGTTCGAGGATGCGCTCTTCGACGGTGCCGGATGCAATCAGCTTGTAGACGAATACCGGTTTATTCTGGCCGATTCGGTGAGCCCGGTCGGTTGCCTGATTCTCGACTGCCGGGTTCCACCACGGGTCATAGTGTATGACCGTGTCGGCTGCGGTCAGGTTGATGCCGCGTCCGCCTGCCTTTAGGCTGATCAGAAAGAGCGGTACCTCGCAGGCCTGGAAGCGATTAACCGGGGCCGCCCGGTCGGTAGTGTCGCCGCGCAGTTCGACATAGGGAATGCCGGTTGGGATCAACGCCTGCTTGATCAAGTCGAGCATTGAGGTGAATTGAGAAAATAGCAGGATGCGGCGGCCTTCCTCGATCATTCTCGGTACCATATTGATCAGCAACTCGAGCTTACCGCTCCCGGTCACCTTGCGCGCCGATTCCAGCTTGACCAGACGAGGATCGCAGCAGGCCTGCCGCAGCTTCAAAAGTGCGTCCAGAATCAATATCTTACTGCGGGCCAAGCCGATCCGGGCTATCTCGTCCCGGACCTTTTGGTGCATCGAGAGGCGGATTGTCTCATAAAGATCGCGCTGGTCGGAGGCAAGTTCAACTCGGTGTACAATGTGAGTCTTGGGCGGCAAATCTGTAGCCACCGCCGCTTTGGTCCGGCGTAGCACGAACGGCCGCAGTCTTTTGGAAAGCTGCTTGCGCTTGTCTTCGTCGCCGCGCTTTTCAATCGGAGTGCGGTAGCGGGCGGTGAAGCTCTTGTGGTCGCCCAATATTCCCGGCATCAGAAAGGCGAATTGCGACCACACCTCGCCCAGATGGTTCTCGATCGGCGTGCCCGATAGGCATAGACGGTGACGGGCATTCAGCTTGCACGCAGCCCGGGTCGATTTCGCCAGCGGGTTCTTAATCGCCTGCGCCTCATCAAGCACAACCATGTGGAAGTCGATGCCGATAAGAAAATCGACATCGCGGGCCAAAATGGCATAGGTAGTAACAACTAGGTTGGCTCCCGCTACTTCGCAGCGGCGGCTATGGCGGTCAAGGCCGTGGAACACCAGTACCGATAATTCCGGGGTGAAGCGCCCGGCCTCGGCTACCCAGTTGGGAACTAGGCTGGTCGGCACCACGATAAGGCAAGGCTTGTTCAACCGTCCCTCTACCTGCTCAACCGCGATGTGGGCGAGTGTCTGTGCGGTCTTGCCTAGACCCATGTCATCGGCCAAAATGCCGCCCATGTCATTGGCGCGCAGGAATTGGAGCCAGTCCAGCCCGTCACGCTGGTATGGCCGCAGCACAGCATGGAAACTTTCTGGGGGCTCGACTCGTGCGGGCACGTTGACCGTGCATAGGCGCCGCCCGAGATCGCGCAATCGGTCGCCACCATGCCAGCGGGTGCCAAGGATTGATTCCAGGTCGACCAGGGTCGGCACGTCGGCGGCGGGCATGGATAGCCGGCCATCCTTGGTGATGCGGCCATTGCACATCATCTCCTCGAGGGTTGCCAGGAACTTGGCGACCCGTTCGGCCGGCAATGCCAGAATGCGGCCATCGTCAAGCACGGCCCTAATCTTGCCATCGGCGGCCAGAGCCGAGGCCATGCCGCCGCGTTCGATGATACCAATCAGAATGGGCAATAAGGGTACGCGACGGCCTTCCACCTCAATGCCGATGTCAAGCGAGAACCAGCCGTTGCCAGCCTCGACCAGATCCACGTCCCAGTCGTCGGTGATCTCGATGACGCGATAGGGAAAGGTTTCGCCCAGTTCGACTTTCCAACCGCGACGGCGAAGGTCATCGGCACCGCTCAGTACCAGCCACTGCCAGCTTTCCTGCGGGTTGCGACTACGAAAGGCGTAGCCGCGTCCTCCTGTGTTGTTGGTGGTGGTAACGCGCACGGCGGTCAACCCCAGAGCGCGCAAGGCGGCTGCTGCTGCCTCCTCGAGTCGACGGTCGCGGCGAATAAACAAAGGACCGTTTTCGCCTTCGATCCGGACGAACTGGCCGGGGTCGTCCTCACGGACGCAGCCATCCCCATATTCGAAATTCAGCAGCAGTACTTTCATGCCGCCGCTGTGGTTTTCGCCGCCCTCGCCAATGCTGACCAGCAGCTTGGGGGTCGGGGCCTGTTCAATCACCGTCGGTGCAGCTTCGGCCCGGCTGACTTTGTGGGTAGGCGGTGCCGAAGGTGCAAAGCTTTGGGCCGTCATTTCATCAATGATTGCCTGGCCGATTTGACCCGAGGTTTCGCAGACGTACCAAGCAGGGTCCTTGCCGATGATTCGGGTCTTTGGCGGGCGGTTGATGTATTTGTGAGTGCCGGTCCGTGGATTGGTCTCAAGAAGAAAGCGCCGGGACGGTCCGCGCACTAGTCCGGGGCCGTTCACTCCCCAACGGGCGCGACCGGTCTCCAAAAGCGCGTTGATAAGTTCGTCAACCTCATCGTCGTCCTCAAGCGAGACCGCGACCAGCGGCAGGCTGGAAAGGCTGAGTAAACGGCAGACGTTGCGGTCGGCGTCCCCGGCCGGACCGGAGGGCGCGTTCAGCGTTGCACGCTTGGGCGAACTGCTATCAATCCTGCGGCTATTGCGGTCGGAGATCTCAACCGCAACCGTGACGTAAAGTGTGTCGTTTTTATCGGAAGCGTCCAGACCATAAACGGTTCGGCGTTGTTCGATCGAGTGTTCAGGGACTACCACCAGCTGATCGAAGAAGCTTCCCTGTACCGGTCGCGCCAAGTTGGGAAAGCGTTCCAGCAGCGCGAACGCCGTTGCCGCACCATGGGCGCAGGAGGTGACTCGGCAAGAGCAGGTGGCGGTGATGGTCGATGCATCCTTGCCTTCAATAACCTCAAGCAGGACACGGTGGCGGAGCGGGCCGTCAAGCACGGTGGCGCGCATTTGCGGCGCTCGGATCGTTTCCTCGGTGGTAACTGCGCCCGCCGTGGCCATTGCCCGCCCGCGCTCTAGTCGCGCCGGATTGAACACGCGGGCGATGTCCTCCACTGCAAACCTGGCGCTGCCCGCCCGCCGCGTTACCGCCGCGCGTTGCTGCGCGAGCTGCGATCCGGCTGTCGAGTTGTGGCCGATGGCCATATTTGACCTTCCCCCTGCTGCCCAGCTTGGTTACTGCCGAGCAAGTTTCCTTTTGTTTCCAACCCCTTCGCTGATCAGGGGGCCGATTCGAACCTAGCCTTAGCACAAGATATAGCTGTCGTCACTCGCAAAAACACAATGTAAGGACGATCCACAACATGTTGTGTTGTGGCGGTAACTGAGGGGGGAAACGGGAACATAGAAACATAGTATCGCATGGTAAATCTACAGCTTAATCGCTTGGCACTTGTGGTCCGAGGGCAAGCCGGGTCAGAATTTGGAAGGGAGGGTCGGCTTGCGCCGTCCCGGCCAGCGGAGCGAATCATGATTGTACTCGGTATTGAAACAAGTTGCGATGAAACTGCGGCGGCAATCGTGACCGGAGAGCGAAATATTTTGTCGAATGTCGTGCTTTCCCAGATCGCTGATCACGAACCTTACGGCGGCGTGGTTCCGGAGATCGCGGCCCGGGCTCACCTTGATCACCTTGACCGCTTGATTGCCGAATCACTGGTTCAAGCTGGTGTCGGCCTGGGGGCGATTTCGGCCGTTGCCGCAACCGGGGGACCGGGGCTGATTGGCGGGGTGATTGTCGGGGTAATGACCGCAAAGGCGATCGCCCTGGCTTGTGGCGTGCCTTTTCTGGCAGTGAATCACCTGGAAGGGCACGCCCTGACTGCGCGGTTGAGCGATGGCATCGGCTTTCCGTTCCTGTTGTTGCTGGTGTCTGGCGGCCATTGCCAGTTACTGTTAGTCGCAGGGGTGGGACGCTACCGCCGTCTCGGCACCACCATTGATGACGCAGTCGGCGAGGCCTTCGACAAGGTGGCCAAGTTACTGGGCTTGGGTTATCCCGGCGGTCCGCAGCTTGAACAGGCGGCGTTGGCGGCGATAAGTCCCCGGCGCTTCGAGTTACCGCGGCCGATGCTGGGGCGACCAGGCTGTGACTTTTCGTTTTCCGGGTTAAAGACCGCAGTGCGGCGCTGTCTTGCCGGCCTGCCCCAGCCCCTACCCGAAGCCGATGCGGTCGATCTGGCGGCCTCGTTCCAAACCGCTGTGGCCGACGTGCTCGTCGAGCGCACCGGTCGTGCCATCGCTCTTGCCGCAGCGGCAGACCCGGACTGTCGGACATTGGTGGTTGCGGGGGGGGTGGCGGCTAATCGTTACCTGCGCACCCGGCTTGCCGGGCTGGCGGATCAGACCGGCTGGCGTTTCGTGGCACCTCCGCTGGGGTTATGTACCGACAATGGCGCGATGATTGCCTGGGCCGGGTTGGAGCGCCTGCGCCTGGGCCAGAGCGATGGCTTGGATTTCGCGCCACGCCCACGCTGGCCCCTTGATCCGACCGCTCACCATGCCGGCGGGGTAAAAGCAGCCAAGGGAAAAACTTAGTGGTCGATGTTGGCGTTGCTGTCGAGACTGAAGGCAAATGGCTGATAATTGCCTGGTATCTTATTCCTAAGATACTGGCCCATTTTAGCGTCAGTGTTCATGAAGTGGTGATTGATCAAAAGTTTAATGGTGTCTATAACATCGGTGATGTTGGCCTTTTTGCGTTCCAGGTTTTGATCAATCTCCATCAGTCGGGCGGTAAGCTTGTCGTGTTCCTTTTGGTGCGCGTCGAAGTCGGGGTAATGGAACGCCTTCATCAGCTCTTCTTCATGGGCGAAGTGATAGGTGACATAACCCGTTAGGTCTTCGATTGCGCGCTTGGCCACGGCCTTCGGCTGCTGAGTACGCAAGGTTATTACTAGTTCTTCGAAGATGACAAGCAGAAGCTTGTGCTCGTCATCGATAAGTTTGACGCCGACGCTAAAGCTATCATTCCATTGGACAGGCTTGAGGTGATCCATGGCCATTCTGGTCTCCTAACAATTGCCGATGGCGGCGACGGGCGGCCGAAGTGGCGCATACCAGGGCGCGCTTGTCAATTGATATGCCGATACCGGCGTCCAGGATCCCGGATCAAAAAAAGGTGAATTTCCCCGTTGGCCTTGACAAATCAAGGAGATAAACTGCGTTTGCAAAGACGGGGTCATCATCAACGGGGCGAAAGCATCATGGCACAGGATGTGTTGGCGTTCCAGTACGAAGCGGAGCAACTTGAAGGTCGGGAATTTGAAACGATGTTCACAACTCAAGGCGTCAAGACCGAATGAAGACGGCTTCCAGACCGGAATGTCGTCAGCCAGCACCGCCAAGCTGGCAACCGGTCTCCGAAACCGATCAAACAGGCGGTAATTATACACGAACATCCTCTCAGCGAATCCGGCATCACGGGTGCCCTGCACCTTGATATGGACCAGAATCCATCTTTCTTCACCGCCGAGCAGGGTAACTCGGACCAGTTTATCGACATAGCGCCGCCCCAGTTCAGCATCCTGTACCACGGCATGCAGCTCCTGATCCAGGAAGGCGTAGCCTCGGGTCCAGTCGATCGCAGCGTGCGCCGCTGGGAAGGATTCAAGACGCTGGGGGGGAGAGGATCAGTATGACCCGGTGAATACGAAATGTTTTACGGCGGATTCCCGCTACCTGTGCGAAACGCCGTTGGAGTTCAGGTCCATCATCAATATATACATGGAAAGCCGGGGCCTGCGGGGATTGCCGCGCCCGTCGAGGGCACCGGACCAATAGGCGGCGCGCGGTCGCACTCACCACGAGCGTGGCATCCGCCGGTTTCGTGAGGTTTTGCACCCGAATGTTCGACATGAACATCTGCGACAACCGACCGCGAACCGTCACCGACGGTCAAGCGGCTGCTGAGCAACAGCAAGAAGCGGTGCGATGCGGGCGATGATTTTGGCCGCAACCGGTGCCGCCGCCGTGTCGAACAGCTTGTCGGCGACATTCGGCTGCTCAAGCATGACGAGCAGGGCATAACGCGGCTCGGTAATCGGGAAGGCGCCGATGAAGGCCGGAAAGCGCCGCTCCGCCACGAAAAAGATCGGGTTGCCTGGATCAATCATCACCCCGATGGTGCCGCCGACCGCCAGCCCCGGCACATCGGCGCGGCGTGACCGTCCGTCGGCCACGGCGTTGCGCAACATCCTCCTCATGGTCAGCGAGGTTGCCTCGGATACGACCCGCTCGCCCGCCCTCGGCGGCACCCGCATGCCGCCGTTGATCAGCGACGAGAACACGGCGAGCAATTGGACCGGCTCAAGCTGGATCGAGTGACCGAAGGCGATGTGCATGGTGTTGATCTCGCGCCACGGCCTTGGCAGGACGGTGTCCGTCTTGCTTGGCGTCTCCGGCAGCGGGTCAAGCAGGCCAAGGCGCTTGAAGAACGCCTGCTGTGTTGGAGAGCCGACCGGAATCGAGGATCATGGCGACGGTGACCGGGATCAGCGTCTCACCGGGCAAGCGCGCCCAATTGAGGAAAGCCTCGTCCGGCGCCAAGTCCCGTTGGGCAGTGAGTTCCACCTTCGCAAGGACCGCTCCGCTACGGACATCCATGACCAAACCGGCGGCTCCGGCGGAGCCGGTCCGCTCGATCGCAGTCCGTTATCGGTGGGTTAGGATCGTTGTTGGCGATAAACGGTTCAGTTTTCGGTGGTGGCTCGGTCGCTAAAGCTCTTTGCACCCCATCCCTAAAAGCCGAAAGGGGAGTGGCGTAGTTGGAAAAATCAGCTGATTTTTCTTCTAAAAATACATCAGTTAAATTATTTACTCCAGATAAATCTACAGGCTGAGATGAGGAATGAATGGCCACCACATGACAGTTTTGATTGGGTTGATCACAGTACCAAATGGGGGACCCGGAATTACCGTGATTCGTGGAGCAAAAATGACGATACACAGGCATGTTTATTTCATAGGGGTCTACATTTGCAAAAGCACATTGCCGATGGGTCATAAGACATAACCCCTGACAGACCATGGGGAACCCCGCCAGCTCAAACTGATGATCCATTTTCAGAAATTTTTTAAAATAATCCCCCGGGTTTAAACGAGTTTTGTCCAGAGGAATCCAGCCGAAATAGACCCCATGCATTTTCCTTTGACCGTGGGTTCTAGCTGTAACACTGCCCAATCACTCTGCGCAAAGCCCCCCCCATTCCACAGGGAAGGCATGATTCCCAAAATTAAACTTAGAATCAAAGTCTTCTTTTTTAAAGAAATTCTTGGTCTGAATAGAAAAGTAAAAGGGAGTGGTTTTTGTCACTTCAGCATTATAACCATCATTGATAACATGCACATTCGTCATCACCGTGCATCGCCCCACTAGAAAGCCAGTCCCAATGGTCATTTTGTTTTTATCCAGAATATGCCCAATCGCCCCTTGAGGGGTGCCCCTTTGCCCAGGTTCAATCACCTCACGGGGGTCTTTTTCACTCCCCTGGTTAAAGTTCAACACCTGCTGCCTTAACCCACACTGGGGGCAGTCCGAATTCTCGGGCCGAAACACTGCCGGCTGGGTCCACCTCAACCATCTCCGGTTACCATCATAGCTCGCCCCGGCTTGCTGCGCCCAGCCAGCCCAGTTCAACCGTGCGATGCAGCAGCGTCATGACTAGCGCCCCACCGAGATGGAAGCGCAGCTAGGTGCCGTCGAGGCAACGGCGCGCCGTCTGTGACGAGACTCGGAGAATGCCACGCTCGATCAAGGCGTCCGCGACCGCCACGCCGAGAACGCCGGCGAGCTGGCCGTAGCAGCCGCGCACGTAACGCTGATCACTGGTAGCCGACAAAAGCTAATATTCTTGTCCGTAGAGCCTGGATGCCCAAAGCCAACTTGAAAACTTCGTGAACACTCCCAACCATGCCGCCGATTGGTGCGGCAAATCAGGATATTCGCCGACAATGGGTTGTGTAATGTGAGCCTGTTGGCTGCGAGCATATCGCAGGCCACGAATTCCACGTCAGCATCCGAAATGAGATTGGCGATGAAGCATGCTTCCCGCCGGACACGACCACCGGCTCGCTAATGTGCCGAGGAATAGGGCGCCAAAAAATAGGGGCTGGCTGGTCACCGGGCAACCTGCTGCCAAAAGGTTAAACGGCACCGGAGCAATAGACTTCACGCTACCGCTTCTGTAAACCTCTACAAAATTCAGGAAGCGCTAGTGGGAAATCCATCAAAAACGATGCACCTAAACTCCATCAAAATACGCGAACCTGCTCACAATGTCACTCTGGATTGTTTGGCTCTTGACCCAGTGGCACATTCCGCCAATTTGCTAAAATCGAAATCACTATAGAGCCACCGATCAACATAGCAGTCACCCCCAGAGCTAGCACCGTCGGGACTGGCCACAGATCGGCAAGCAGCATCTTTATACCAACAAATACCAAAACCAGAGATAACCCATATTTAAGATAGACCATGCGCTCAACGAAAGCTGACAGAGCAAAATAGAGAGAGCGAAGCCCTAATATAGCAAATACATTCGATGTATAGACAATAAATGAATCATCCGTAATTGCGAAAATAGCAGGGACACTATCGAGTGCAAACATCAAATCGCTCGTCTCGATCACCAACAGTACCAACAGCAATGGCGTTGCCTGCCGAACGCCTCCTTCGAGCACAAAAAAAGCGGCGCCGTGGTAACCATTTGTAATGCGGATATGCGTGCGCGCCAGCCGCAAAACGACATTACTGGCAAGATCGGGCTCAGCACTTGAAACCAGTAGCAACTTCCCTCCTGTCACTACCAGGAAAGCGCCAAATAAATAAATCGCCCAGTAGAACTCATGAATTAACGTCGTTCCCAATAGAATAAGAACGCCTCGCATGACTAAAGCACCCATGATCCCCCAAAAAAGCACCCTGTGCTGTGACGAGGCCGGCACTTCGAAGTGTCTGAAGATCAAGGCAATGATAAAAATGTTATCGAGGCTGAGGCCCCATTCTATCAAATAGCCGGTGGCGAATTCCAAGCCTTTTTGGTATCCGGCCACCTTCCACACACCAGCCCCGAACAGCGCCGCCAGCAGAACAAATCCAAGGCTGGTTAACAGCGCCTCGCCAACCTCAATGCGATGCGGGCGGCGGTGGAATACGCCAAGGTCTATAGCCAATAAAACAAAAACGAACAAATTAAAGCCAACCCAGAACCATAGCGGGGTCGTCATATAATGCTCCTTGTGCGAAGGTACTTAATTATATAGATAACCGAGATACGTACAGAAAAACTCATGTTAGTATATGGGCACGAAACGTATCGGTCAAGTAGGAGTCTTACTTAGGAGCTTTACGTACTCTGCCCTGCCCCTCCACCGGCCCTCTTTCCAGGCCAAGGCGAATGGTGAGGTTGCCCCTGATTTTCGGACAGCTGCCCGCCATCGTCGTAATGCGCAACCGGACGATGGCGCTTATCGGCTGAGCGCGGCCATTCATCTCCTGTTCAGGTTCAGCTGATTATTGTTACAATGAAACGTCTAATGGGGGAAAAAAATGTCTCTACTTGTTTGCCCAAACTGTAAGGTTGGGATGGTTGTCGTTCCTCGCAATGGAGTTGAAATTGACGTGTGTCCAGATTGTCAGGGGGTGTGGCTAGACCGTGGTGAACTTGATCGCCTTATGGCCAGTGTGAGCGCGGCTCCATCTCCTGGGCTTCGTCCGGACATAACAACTGCGGACAACCAATCCGGACGCTCAGCAGCTGGGTTTGGAAATTTTACCTCACGTCGAAACAACGATGATAACGATCACGACAGCCATAATCGCGGGCATGGTCATGATGAAGAGCACGAGAAGGATGACCGTCATGGCAAACGGCGGGGGTCATGGATGAATATCTTTGATTGAACCAGCCTTTTGCTTGGAGGTCTAAATCTTCCATGGTGATCACTCGAGTAAAACCTTGGGTGATCACGCCTGGCGGTGACGACTATAGAGTAAATACATGCTCCAGCGCAAGCTTGGCACTCAGAATAAAGGCGTAAACTACACCCCAGACAACGCTTAGGGAAACTGCCGCAACCGCGAGACCAAGTAACGACGCCACCCCGTCACGTTCCATAACAGCGAATGCTATTATGCAAATCGCCAGTGCCGGTAACATGTTGCCGAGGGGGATTGGTAGAATCAAGATAGCGGCCAGCAACAGGCAGACCACTCCCAGTAGTTGTTCAGCCGGAGGCTTGGCAAGCACGCACAGTCGTGGCTTCAGCAGCAGCTCGGCGCGGGAGATCCATGGCACTAGGCGCTCGAT
>SESH01000161.1_pt1 | contig 22565 bp, 16 predicted proteins | sample 3171561 | NCBI WGS metagenome assembly SESH01 (sample SAMN10866947, study PRJNA518727) | freshwater metagenome | biome: subpolar coniferous forest; feature: holomictic lake; material: water; isolation source: holomictic Lake 442 2011 16.5 m and 2014 13 m | place: Canada: near Kenora, Ontario
TGTTCACGGAAGGCTGCTGGGAAGGCGGCACCAAGCTCGGGGTTTGGGAGCACGGCGAGGGTTACGCCCGCCAGATGATCGGGGATTTTCGCCACTGGGTCGGGGGCTTCTTCGATTGGAACATCGTGCTCGACCAACGCGGCGGACCCAATCACGTCGGCAACTACTGCGATGCCCCGGTGCTGGTCGACACCGTCAGCCAGGAGGTGCGCTACACGCCGGCCTTTTACTACATCGCGCATTTCAGCAAATTCGTGAAGCCGGGCGCCCGGCGCATTGCGTCCACGGGCGGGCCGGCGAAGCTGCAATCCGTGGCCTTTCGCAACCCCGACGGTTCGCTCGTGGCCGTCGTGCTCAACGATACCGATGCGGCCGTGCCCTTCACTCTGGCGGTCGCCGGTGAGGCCGGCACCTGCACCATCCCCGCCCATGCGATCCAGAGCTATGTGCGGGCTCCTCTATGAAAACATCGTGCCTTTTTTCCCGCAGCCTGGCCGCGGCGGCCCTGATCTGGCTGGCCCCGTTCGGTCATGCCTCGGCGCCCGCCGTCACCCCCGCGACCCTGCCGGGCTGGAAGCTGATCTGGCAGGATGAATTTGACCGGGACGGTCCGCCCGATGCGCATCGCTGGAGCTACGACGTCGGCGGCGACGGCTGGGGCAATCGGGAATTGCAGTTCTACACGGCTTTTCGCCCCGAAAATGCCCGGGTGAAGGACGGGCATCTGATCATCGAGGCCCGCCGCGAGAAGTGGGAGAAATCCGCCTACACCTCCGCACGGCTGGTCACCAAAAACAAAGGCAACTGGCAGTCGGGCCGGTTTGAAATCCGGGCCAAGCTGCCGCTGGGCCGCGGGACCTGGCCGGCGATCTGGATGCTGCCGGTTGTGTGGAACCTGGGCGACGGCAAATGGCCGGACAACGGCGAGATCGATATCATGGAGCACGTGGGCCACGACCCGGGGATCATTCACGCCTCGACCCATTCCCGCAAAAATCAGTGGCGCAACAATACCCAGCGCACGGCCACGATCCCGGTGCCGGATGCCGGCACCGCCTTCCACACCTACGCCCTGGAGTGGGATGCCGGGGAAATCCGCATGTACGTCGACGACCGGCACTACTTCACTTCCCGAAAGGACGGCGGCGACTGGACGACGTGGCCGTTCGAGCGGGATTTCTATCTCGTGTTGAACCTGGCGGTGGGCGGCGACTGGGGCGCGGTCAAGGGGATCGATGAAAAGGCTTTCCCCCAGCTGATGGAGTTCGACTACGTCCGGGTTTATCAGCGCGAGGCGGCTCCGGCCCGATGACTCGCCCCAATTCTATACGCCGAGAGGAATGACGACTTGGACTGAATAGGTAGGGCGAGTCGTCCCCGACGAGCCACACGGCCGCACGGCTCATCCGGAGGATTCGCCCTACCGGCGATTCTATCATCCTATTCATCATCCCCATTAAATGTCATGACGCTGGTCACCAATCCCATTTTGCCCGGCTTCCATCCGGATCCGAGCATTGTGCGGGTGGGGGAGTGGTATTACCTGGCGAACTCGACCTTTGAGTGGTGGCCGGGGGTGCGCATCCACCGCTCGCGCGACCTGGCGAACTGGGAATTGGCCGGCCATGCGCTGACGCGCCGGTCCCAACTCGACCTGCGCGGCAATCCGGACTCCGGCGGGGTCTGGGCGCCCTGCCTCAGCCATGCGGACGGGTTATTCTGGCTGATCTACTCGGACACGAAGTCGCTGAACGGCTGCTTCAAGGACGTGCGCAACTACCTGGTCACGGCCGAGCGGATTGAGGGCCCGTGGTCGGACCCGGTCTACCTGAACGCCAGCGGGTTTGATCCCTCGTTGTTCCACGATCACGATGGCCGCAAGTGGCTGGTCAACCAGATCTGGGACCCGCGGCCGGGCCACAATGCCTTTGCCGGGATTGTCCTACAGGAATATTCCGTTTCAGGGCGTCGCCTCATCGGTGACGCGGTGAACATATTCCGCGGCAGCGCACTCGGCGTGACCGAGGGGCCGCATCTCCATCGCAAGGATGGCTATTACTACCTCGTGACCGCCGAGGGGGGTACAGGGTGGGACCATGCGGTCACGGTGGCGCGCTCCCGCTCGCTCACCGGCCCGTATGAGATCAGTCCGCATCATCCGCTGTTGACGGCGCGGGGCCAGACCGGGCACCCCTTGCAAAAGACCGGCCATGGCTCACTGGTCGAGGCGCCCGACGGCCGCTGGTATGTGGCCTTTCTCTGCAGCCGTCCCATCGGGCCCCGGCGCCGCTGCATGCTCGGCCGTGAAACGGCGCTGCAACCGATCGAGTGGCCGGTCGGCGACTGGCCGAGGCTGGCGCAGGGCAACCTGCCGAGCGAATGCTTTGAGCTCCCTGGAGCCATTACGGCCGAGGATTACCTGCCGGTGTTTGCCGACGAATTCACCTCGACCGAGCTCGGAGCGCAGTGGAACACCCTGCGGGAGCCAGCCGCCGCCGAATGGCTTTCCCTGGCGGAGAGGCCAGGTTTTCTGCGGCTGCACGGCCGGCATTCCCTGGGTTCCACCTTTGACCAGAGCTTGGTCGGTTTTCGCCTGCTGCATCAAAGCTGCCGGATTTCCACCCGGTTGGAGTTTGCCCCGCGCAGTTTTCAACAGACCGCGGGGCTCGCCCTGTACTACAACACCGGCAACTTCTACTACGCCTGCCTCACGCGGGGCGATGCCGGTGGCCGCGAGGTGCGCATTTGCGGGGCCGTGAATGGCCGGACCAGCGAGTTGCTGGGGCCCGCCCAGGCTGTGCCGGAGACCGGTGCGGTTATCCTGACGGCTGAACTGAGCGAGGGCTGCCTTTGCTTCCGGGTGGCCGCGGAGGGTGTCGCCGAGCGCGAGGTCGTGGCGGGAATTGATGCCACCACGCTGTCGGATGACCACGTGGGCGAAGTGGGCTGGGGCTTCACGGGCACCTTTGCGGTGCTCTGCGCCCAGGACAGCGGCGATGCGGCGTTGCCGGCTGACTTTGATTATTTTCGTTATCATCGTATAGCTTGAGGATGAAATTATTCACCGTGATCCTTTGCAGTTGGCTGGTGGGCGCCGCGGCGCTGGCCCAGCCCGTGCGGGTTGAACTCCGCGAAACGACCGCCGGCTTCGAATTGCGGCGCGGCGGCGAGCCCTTTTTTGTCCGCGGCGCCGGCGGCGTGCAGCACCTGGACCGGCTGGCGGCGAGCGGGGCCAATTCGGTGCGGACCTGGGGCACCGATCAGACGTCGGTCGTGCTGGATCAGGCGCAGCAGGTCGGGCTGGCGGTTTGCGCCGGTCTCTGGGTCGAGCATGAGCGCAATGGCTTCAACTACGATGACCCGGTGGCGGTGCAGGCCCAGATCGCCCGGCACAAGCAGGCGGTCGATCAGTTCAAAAAACATCCGGCCCTGCTCCTGTGGGCCGTGGGCAACGAGGTCGAGGCCCGGGCAGCCAATCCCAAGGTCTGGGATACGATTGAGGCGGTGGCCGCCTACATCAAGCAGACGGATCCCCTCCATCCGGTGATGGTGGTGACGGCCCACGTCAGCGCGGCAGCCGTGGCCCAAATCCGGCAGCGGTGTCCATCTGTTGACCTGCTCGGCTGCAATTCGTACGCGGGCCTGAAGGTGCTGGCGCAGGATGTGCGCAAGTCCGGCTGGCCCGGCGCCTACCTGGTCACGGAGTGGGGGTCGGATGGCAACTGGGAGGTGGACAAGACCCCCTGGGGGGCGGAGATCGAGGCCACCAGCACGGAGAAGGCTTTCCAGTATGCGCTGCGCTACCCGCTCATTTTGCAGGACCACACGCGGTGCCTCGGCAGCTACGCTTTTTACTGGGGGCAGAAGCAGGAGACAACGCCCACCTGGTTCAATCTCTACACCGAAAATGGCGCCGAGACGGAGGGCATTGAGGTGCTGCAATTTCTCTGGACGGCCCGCAGCCCGGCGGTTTTGGCGCCGCGCATTACGCCCATCCGGCTGAATGGTCGCGGGGCCACGGCGGGCGTGGTCGTGGTGCCTGGGACCATGCTGCACGCAGAGTTCGCTCTCGCTCGGGGCGAGCCCGGGGAGGTGCGCATCAAGTGGGCCCTGCAGCCCGAAAGCGGGGACAAGCGATTTGGCGGCGACCGTGAACTTCGTCCGGCGGACCTGACCCTGCCTGCCATTCCCGCTGCAGTCGATCCACGGCAGCTGAATTTTCCGGCACCGGCGCAACCCGGAGCCTATCGCCTCTATGTCACCGTCTACGGCCCGGGCCCAAAGGCCGCGACGGCTAACTTTCCTTTCCAGGTCGCGTTGGCTCGCTAGGGTGTGATGGCAAACCGTCCTGGTGAATCATCGCTGGTGAAAACTCTTACGCAGCCCGACACAACCCGCCCTGCGGGCACCATCCTTCGCCAAGGGTACGGACGGCAGGCCCCTCTCCCAGAGGGGATCCAAGGCAGAGCCACAGATGATTGGGTCCCCTCTGGAGAGGGGTGGCGCACAGCGCCGGGGTGTGTTGCCTTGGGCAAACATCATCCTGTCATGCGACTAAATATCCTCCTGCTCGCGGCTGCATTCCTCGGGGGAACCTCTCTCTCCGGCGCCTCGTTCTACCCGCAGCGTTTGGACGATGCCCAGGCGGTCTATGTGACAAAGGATAAATTTCCGGTGCAGGGTGACGGAGTGGCGGACGACACGGCCGCGCTGCAGCAGGCGATTGACCGGGTGCAGGAAACCACGCGCCGGGGCATCGTATTTTTGCCCGAGGGGCGCTACCGGCTGACGCGGGCCCTGCTGGTCTGGAGCGGCATTCGGTTGATCGGCTACGGGCCGAACCGCCCGGTGCTCGTGCTAGCCCCCGCCACGCCGGGCTATCAGACGGGTGACGAAAAATATATGGTGCATTTCGTCAGCGACCGCCCGGCCACGTTCGACCGTCCGGTGCGCGATGCCAATCCCGGCACCTTCTATTCGGCGATGAGCAACATTGACCTCGAGATCGTGGACGGCAATCCCGCCGCCGTGGGGGTTCGCTCCCATTATGCGCAACATTGCTACCTGGCGCACATGGACTTTCGGATCGGACAGGGACGGGCCGGCATTGAGGAAGTGGGGAACGAGGCGGAAGACCTGCATTTTAACGGGGGAGAATTCGGCATCACCATGCACAAGCCCTCGCCCAGCTGGCCGTTTCTGCTCATTGACGCCACTTTTTCCGGGCAACGCGCGGCGGCGATCGAGACCGAGGAAGGAGGCCTCACGCTGATCCGGACACATTTTCGGAACCTGCCGACCGCCGTGCGGGTTCGTGCGGATCGCTCCGAGCAACTCTGGATGCAGGACTGCCGCTTCGAGAATCTTTCCGGTCCGGCGCTGGTGATCAGCAATGAGCTAAGCGCCCGGACCCAGATCAATCTGCAGAACACCGTCTGTGCGAATGTGCCGGTCTGGGCCCGGTTCCGGGAGAGTGGGAAAGAGATCGCAGGCTCCGGCCCGATTTACCAGGTGCGGCAATTTTCCCATGGGTTGCAGCTGGCCGATCCCGGACAGACGGGTGAGGTGAAAACGCTCATGGAGGCGGCGGTGCTCGAGACCTTGCCGCCGCCGGTGCCCTCCGACATTCCCGCCCTGCCGCTTTCGTCCACTTGGGTCAATCTGCGCTCGCTCGGGGCCAAGGGGGACGGGGTTACGGACGACACGGAGGTCATCACCACCGCCATCGCCCAGCACCGGACCCTCTATCTGCCGACCGGCCGCTACCGGGTGACCCAGACCATCACCCTGCGGCCCGATACCGTGCTCATTGGTTTGAATCCCGTCACGACGCAGATCCTGCTGACCGACTACACTGCGGCCTTTCAGGGCGTGAACGGAGCGACGGCCGCTCCCGTCGCCCCCACGATGCCGGGCATACCGCGCAGTTTGCTGACGCTCCCCTCATTTCCCGGCACCGGACCGCCCAAAGCTTTGCTGGAGGCACCGGCCGGGGGCACCACCATCATCACCGGTCTCGGTCTGGATACGGGTGGCATCAACAATCGCGCTGTTGCGCTCAAGTGGATGGCCGGGGCCAACTCGCTGGTGAACGACGTGCGCTTCCTCGGCGGGCATGGCACCTATGGGCCGGACGGGCAATGGCTCGAGATCTACAACAACACCCGCACCGCCGATGCTGATCCCCGGCGCCGGTGGGATGCGCAGTACCCCAGCCTGTGGGTCACGGCGGGCGGCGGCGGCACCTTCAAGGGCATCTGGACGCCTAGTCCGTTTGCCTCCGCCGGGCTGGCCGTCACCGATACCAGCACGTCCGGCCGGATCTATGCGCTCTCGAGCGAACATCACGTCCGCCATGAGGTGACGCTGCGCAATGTCTCGAACTGGCAGATCTACGCGTTGCAGACGGAGGAGGAGCGCGGCGAGAGCCCCGCGGCCTTGCCGTTGGAGATCGACCGTTGCAGCCATCTCACCATTGCGAATTTCTTCATCTATCGCGTCGATCTGAATGCGCCCTTTGCCACGGCCATCAGCGTCACGAATTCCCACGCCATCGATTTTCGCGGTCTGCACGCGTACAGCCCCGGCAAGCTCACCTTTGACAACACCCTCATCGACCAGACCCAAGGCGCCCAGGTGCGGGCCCGGGAGATTGCGTGGCTGCGAATTCCGGAACAGCCCGCTGCTTTGCGCTCCCACCCAACCGTGGCCGTCCTGGAATCAGGGGCGAAACTCGAAAAATTGACCGGCGGTTTCAACAGCATCGACGGCACGGTGGCCGATGCCGCGGGCAATATCTGCTTCGTCGATCAGCGGTGGAATAGGATCTACCGTTGGCTGCACGCCAGCCGCCAGTTGGAGGTGATCACGTCCGCGGCCTTGCAGCCGGTGGCGCTCGCCCTCGATCGCGCCGGCCGCCTGTTGGTCGTTTCTCGGCACGGGAACGTCTATGTCGTCCCGCCCGGTACGGACGGGATGCAGATTGAAGTGCTGGATCCCGTGGCGGCTGCCGCCCATCCCGGGGCCACCGCGTGGCTGCCGGTGAATCGCTGGCGCGACAGCCATGACTGGCTGGCCGCCAACACGCGGCGTGAACCATGGCACTATGTTTCCCCGGATGGCAGCATCTTCATTCCCGCGCCTGCGGCCTATCCGGTGTTCGGCCAGCCCGGCAAGCAATTCGGCTGGGGCACGGTGGACCTGGCCCGGACTTATGCGCTGGCACCCGCGGTGCCAGGCCTGCTGTTTTATGCCTCGGACGAATTCGCGCAGAAGACCTGGCGCTTCACCGTCCAGCCCGACGGGTCGCTGGCGGAGCCGCAGCTGTTCGCCCAGGAAGGGGAGGCGGGCACGGCGGTTGATGCGGAGGGGAATGTCTATGTCTGCGCAGGGCAGATCTTCGTTTACGATCAGACGGGGCGCTCGCTCGGCGTGGTTGAGGTGCCGGAGCGTCCGTCCGCGCTGGCCTTTGGCGGTCCGGACCGGCGGACACTATTCATTGCCGCCCGCAGTTCGCTGTATGCCATCCGCACCAAGACACCGGGGCGGTGAGCGGGTAGGATCGGGCCCTCAGCAGGTAGGGCGCGCTCTCCGAGCGCGCCGCAGCGGCGACCGGCCTTCGCCAAAGACTACGGCCCGGCAAGAGGGACTCGCCGCCCTACCTTTTGAAGACACGCACTACCGCCCGAGCAGCCGGTTGAATTCGTCCACGCCCGCCTGGTCGCCGGCCTGTTGCGCGGCAGCGCGGCCACGTTGCAGCACGGCCAGGGCCTCGGCTTCGCGCCCGCTGGCGCGCAAGGCCAGGCCCAGCGAAAGATAACCTGCGGGATCGGCGGGCTTCACTCGGACAAAGTGTTCGAAGGCCGCCACGGCTTCCGGCCAGGCGCTGCGGCGCTGCGCCAGCTGGCCGGTTTCACGCAGCAGCAAGGGAAAATCCGGCAACACGGCGAGCCCGGCGCGATAGTGCTGATCGGCGGCAGCGGCGTTGCCGGCCTTGAGCTCGGCCATGCCCTTGAGCAGATGCCACGAGGCCATGAGACGCTGGGCGTTGGGCTCGGCCGGGTCGAGGGCGTACACCTTGAACACATTCGGCTCGGCCGCGGCAAAGTCGCCGCTATCGAGTTCGATGGCCGCGAGGGCAAACATGGCCTCGGGGTAATCCGGTCGCATCGCCAGGGCCTTGGTCAGCGCCGCCCGGGCCTCGCCGGTCTGGTTGAGCTCAAGGTAGCTCAGCCCCAGCTGGTATTGGGCCTCGGTGAGGGTGGCATCCAGCCGCAGGGCGTCGCCCAGGGCCGTGACCGCGGAGGCATAGCGGCCCGCGCCATGCTCGGCGAGGCCGAGGGCCGCGTGCAGTTCACCCCGCTCGGGCCAGCGCGCGACGGCCTGTTGCATGACCGCCACCGCGGCCTCGGGCTGATGGTCGGTGCAAAGGAATCGCGCGAGGAGCAGGCGCATCTGCGGCTCATCCGGAAACTGGGCCACGGCCTGCTCCAGCGTGGTGCGCGCCGCGGCGGGCCGCTCCAGTTTGACGTAGAGGTCGGAGAGCAATTCCCATCCGAGCGGATTGGCCGGCTGCTGTGGGGCCAAGGCCACCACCTTGACGAGCAGCTTTTCCGCCTCCGCGGTCCGGCCTTCCCGGCGCAAGGCCACCGCACGCAGCATCAGGCGGTTGGAGTCAAAGCAGAGCTCATACAGCGCATCCAACCAGGGATCTTCGGTGCTGAGCGAAAGCTCCGTCTCGTCCGCCCGCCGGCGCTCCTGGGCGGCGCCGGCGCCATCCCGTTCCGCCAGCATGCCGGACAGCAGTTCATGGATTTCCTTGATGCCGGGATGGGCGCGCGCCAGCTCCGCCAACTGCCGCTGGGTGGCCTCCCGGTTCCCGCCATAGGTGGCGTCGAAATAGATGAGATTGTATTCGTAGCGGATCACGCCGGGGGCGGTCTTCACCGCCTGCACAAAACATTCCCGCGCCGGTGCGTGGGCGCCGCGTTTCAGCCGCAGTTCCCCCAGGCGGAACCAGGCCGGGGCATAGTGGGGCTCCCGCTCAACACTGGCCAGCCACGCCTGCTCGGCTCCCGACTGGTCCCCGGCACGCCAGCGCAAGTCCCCCGCCAGATAGGGCCAGCGGGCATTCGCCGGATCCAGCTGGCGCAACGCGGCGAGGGCCCGCTCCGCCTCGCTGCCATAGCCATTGGCCCAATAGAGCTCGGCGAGCCGGCCCAGCGGAGCCAGCGGGTCGGAGGCTTTGGCCACTGCCGCGTTTTCCAGGACAATTTTTTGCTTAAGTTCGACCGGCCAGCGGCTCAGGTCGGGAATCGAGGCAACCCCGCTCAGGGCGATGGCGGTGCGTACCCGGTGCTGCAGGATGACTCGGACCGACCAAAGGCCCGCCCCGATGATCGCCAACAGCACTGCGCCAATGATGAGATGCCGTCGTTGCATCGGACTCAGGTCAGCGGCGGCGCCACAGGGTGACCCGGCTCATCTGCGTGTAGGGCGGATAAGCGTGAAAGCCGCCGGTCACCAGCACGGGGATGCCGTTGCCATCCAGGTCCCCGGCGGCGAGCGTGACCATCCAGGTCGGCTGATGCGCCAGGACGACCGGGGTGAAATTTTCCTTACCGTCATTGAGCCAGGCGGTCAGTGCGACGGAGGAGGCGTTGAGGCTGTTGTTGAAGGCGGAGACGGACACCAGATCGAGATGGCCGTTGTGCAGTCCGCGCAGGTCGGCGGCAACGGGACTATAGCAGCCGAGGCTGTCGCCGACGCGGTGGTAGGCGAAGCGGCCATCACCCTGGTTCTCCAGCCACTGCAGCCCGTGCCACGGCGCCGGGGCGCTGAAGGCGCTGTTGAAGCCGTCGCCGTTGCTGACGATCAAATCGGGCCGGCCGTCGCCGTTGACGTCGGCCGTGTCCATGCCGCTGCTCCCGTAATCCAGGTTGGTGGTCTGCCAGAGCTTCTGATCACTGAATTCACCGTGGCCGAGGTTGCGAAACAGATGCACCTGGCCGTACACCTGCGACGTGTCCTGGGAGAGCAGCGCGGCGAAATCGAGTTTCCCGTCGCCGTCGAAATCCGCGACCGGCGTCATGATGGTGCCGGGCAGATCCAGCAGGCGGTGGGGAAGGAATTTCCAGTCGCCCAGGTTTTCGACCCAGCCCAGCTCGCCCTGCGTGTAGCCGAACTGTCCCACCACCAGATCTTGGCGGCCATGGCCGGCCAGGTCCGCGCCGCGCACATCGGTCACGCGAGCGACATTCTCCGCCACCACGTGGTTGCGAAAACGGCCGCCACCGAGGTTTTCCAGCACGACGATATTTCCAATCCGGTCGTTGTTGGGCAGAATCTGTCCCATGCTGGCAACGAGCACGTCCAACCGGCCGGTGCCGTTGAAATCGCAGACGGACACATGGGCGGGTCCGGCCACCGGGTCGCCGATGAACTGTTCCGTGAAGACTCCGCGCGGGGCTTGCCGGATCCAGCCGATGCGGTTCGCCCCGGCGTCGCAGACCAGCACATCCAGGAAGCCGTCCTGATCCAGGTCGGCGATGGCCACATGGGTAATCAGCGGATGCCCTTTGATCGGAAAGCCGATCGGCTCCCATTCATAGCTCAGGGCGGGGCTGACCGGCGCGGTCACGGCGCCCGGCACTGCCGGTCCGGGCGCCGGCGACTTCAGCAGCAGCACGCCGAGCACGATCCCGATCGTGGCCGCAGCAACGAGGGCGATCACGCCCACGGCGGTTAGTACGGGTTTTGACATGACGGGAGCGGTGGATTGGGACAGTAGCGACAGGCGTCCCTGCCTGTCGGGTCTGGGGTATGTTTCCGAAACCACAGGCACGGACCCGCCTTCGCCGAGCTGTGGCGCGGCGAGGGCCTGTGGCTACAGGCAAGGCGGTCACGGCAATTTGTAAGCACGGTCTAAAACAGCGAATAAATGAACGGCGCCACACCCGAGCCGCCCAGCACGATCAGCACACTGACAAGGACGAGGAGCACGAGAATGGGTGTGAGCCACCACTTCTTGTTGTGCAGGGCGAAATGGAGGAATTCCGCCAGCGCCCCCTTGGGCTTCGCGGCGGCTTCTTCTTGGAATGAGCTTTTCTTGGCCATGTTTAGTCTTGTCGAAAGTAGCTGGCGACGGGCTTGGGGTTGGGGCGGGGTTTCCAATAGCTCGCCGCCTGCGCCTCAAAACGCCGGGTGAGGGGATCATAACCGCACAGCCGCATGATCAAACCAACCGGAGTGAAGACCAGATAATAAATGAGAGCCAGCACGACATGGGACACCACGAAGCCGATGGGGTAGGTGGCATAACTCAGGGCGAGATAAACCAGGCGCAGGCCGCGGGGAATGAACCATCCGACCAGCGGGATCACCCCGGCCAGGGTCCAGAGCACTACGGCGACGGTGGCCTGGCCCTTCGCCGCCGCGATGCCGCCCCAGGCCCCGAAGAAAATCAGCCAAGCTGCGCCGAATACGTTCAGCTGCGTGCGGGTCGGGTTCTGGTTGATGCGGATGAGGGCCATGGCGAATGTTATATCCAGTTTGTCATTCTGAACAAAGTGAAGAATCCACGGTGACGATCATGATATCACTGGCGAACCCATGGATTCTTCGCTGCGCTCAGAATGACAGGAAATATACATGGTTGAGGAGAGAGAACTCAGTCCTTTTCGTACTGGTTCAAATAGGCTTGGGCATTGACCCGGGCGTCCGCGGGTTGCTCTGCCTTGAGCAGAATGAAGTTTTCGAGCACGAGCACATCCATGTTCGTGGCCATGAAACAACGGTAGGCGTCGGCGGGCGAGCCGACGATGGGTTCGCCCCGCACGTTGAAGCTGGTGTTGATCAACACGGGGCAGCCGGTCAGGCGGTCGAAGGCGGTGAGCAGCTGGTGCAGACGGGGGTTGCGCGTCTCGTCGACGGTCTGGATGCGGGCCGAATAGTCGACATGCGTCACGGCGGGAATCACCGAGCGAGGCTCGTTCACCTGGGCCAGGCCGCGGGGGCTCGAGGTCGCAGGCGGCATGCGCTTGTCCGCTCGCACCGGGGCGACCAGCAGCATGTACGGACTTTCCTGGTCGGGGCGCAGCTCGAAATAGTCCGCCGCCCGGTCGCGCAGCACGATGGGGGCGAAAGGGCGGAAGGATTCGCGGAACTTGATCTTCTGATTCATCACCGACTGCATGGCCGGGCTGCGCGCATCACCCAGAATGCTGCGGTTGCCGAGGGCGCGCGGACCGAATTCCATGCGGCCTTGCACCCAGCCAACCACCTTGCCATCGGCGATTAATGAGGCGACCTGGGTGCACAGCTCCGCGTCGTCGGGGCAGTGGCGGTAAACCGCCTGCTGGGACCGGAGCAGCGTTTCAATCTCGGACGCCGCGTGGGCGGGACCCAGCAGTGAGCCTTGCTGGCTGTCCGGTGACCGCGGGGTGCGCGGGTTCTCCAACAGCTGGTACCAGGCAAAGAGTGCGGCCCCGAGCGCCCCACCGGCATCGCCGGCCGCGGCCTGGATCCAGATATTTTTGAAGGGCGATTCGCGGAGCAGGCGGCCGTTGGCGACGCAGTTCAAGGCCACGCCGCCGGCCAGGCAGAGGTTTTTGGAACCGGTGAGCTGATGCAGATGCGCCGCCATGCGCAGGGTGATCAGCTCCGTGACCTTTTGCACCGAGGCGGCGAGATCCAGCTCGCGGGCGGTCAGGGCGGATTCCGGCCGGCGCGGCGGTCCGCCGAAGAGGCGGCTGAATTTCTCCGAGGTCATGGTCAGCCCGCCGCAGTAATTGAAGTAGGATTGGTCCAGCCGGAAGGAGCCGTCCGCCTTCAGGTCCAGCAGATGGCGGAGGATGAGGTCGGCATATTTGGGCTCACCATATGGTGCCAGGCCCATCAGCTTGTATTCGCCACTGTTGACCTTGAAGCCGCAGTGATAGGTGAACGCGGAGTAGAGCAGGCCGAGCGAGTGCGGGAAATGCATCTCGTGCGACAAGGTCACGGTCGAGCCGGCCCCATGACCAAGGCTGGCGGTGGCCCATTCGCCGACGCCGTCGAGCACCATGATGGCGGCCTCCGCAAAGGGCGAGGGGAAGAAGGCGCTCGCGGCGTGGGCTTCGTGATGCTCCGTGAAAACATAGCGCTTCCGGTAGAGGCCGCCCAGCCCCTGGTTCATGACGCGGGTCAGCTGCAGCTTTTCGTGCAGCCACAGGGGCATGGCCTTGAGAAAGGAGCCGAAGCCGGCGGGCGCGACCGCGAGGTGCGTTTCCAGCAGCCGGTCAAATTTCAGGAAGGGCTTCTCATAAAACACCACATGGTCGATCTGCTCGGCGGTGAGCCCGGCGTCGCGCAGGCAGTAGTCGACCGCCTGCTTGGGGAACGCCAGGTCGTGCTTGATCCGCGTGAAGCGCTCCTCCTGCGCCGCCGCCACGATTTCGCCGTCCACGACCAGGGCGGCGGCGGAGTCGTGGTAGAAGGCGGAGATGCCCAGAATGGCGGTCATGGACTCAGGGCGTGAATTCTAACGGTAGGGCGGCGAGTCCCTTCGCCGCCGCGGCGCGCTCGGAGAGCGCGCCCTACCCGCGCGGGCGGACGAAACTTGTGAGTCGGTTTCAATCGGATAATGGGTTGGAAGACACGCCTTAGAGTTGTTTCAGCCGCGCTAGTATATCGGCGGCCGCCTGGCGAAGCCCCGCGTTGTTCTCGGCGGTGGCGGCCCGCTGCCCGCGGCGCGCGTAGACCAGGGCCTCGCCGGGCTGGTTGAGGTCGAGCAGGCGCTGCGCGAGCTCGAGCAGGAGCGAGGCGTCAACCGGTCCGCCTTCCGCCAGCGCGCGGAGGTAGCGCACCATATTGGGGGTGTCGCCGCGCCCGGCATAGCGTTGGGCGAGCCGCGTATTGTTGTCGGTGTTGCGCGGCTGGTAGGAGGCGGCCGTCAGCATGAGGGCTTCCGCCTCGGCCTCGCGTCCGCCCGTGAGACAAACCCGCACGAGCTGCTCCAGCGCCGTGGTGTTGGTGGGATCGCCGGCCAAAATGGTCCGCAATTCCTGCTCGGCGGCGCGGGGCTCGCCGCTGCGGTTCAGCAGGGTGGCGTAGGCCATGCGGAGATAATTGTTTCCCGGCATCACGGCGAGACGGGTCTCCAGCAGGTGCCGGCCCTTGGCGGCCTGCCCGATCTTGCTCCAGAGGTTTACGAGCACCTGCCACGCGGGAAAATAATAGGGGTCCGTCCGGGTGGAGGTGAGCAGCAATTCCTCCGCCTCATTCGGCCGGCCGCCCAAGGACAAGAGATTGGCCTTCTGCGTCAGCAGCACCGCCGAGCGGGGTTGCAGCTTCATGGCCGCCTCGACCAGCTCCAGTGCGCGATCGAAGTCGTGCAGGTCAAAGACAATGTTTTCCAGTCGGATCATCAGGTTGGGATTCTGCGGCTGGCGCTGGAGGGCGCGGTCCACCTGGTCCCGCGCGGCGAGCAACCCGGCGCGACTCATGACCTCGGGCTGGAGCCGCCGGACTTCACCCTGCAGCCTCACTTGGTACTCCCCATAGGTGAGCTGATTGGTAAACGGCGCCTTGCCGGTCAGGTCAGCGATCGTGTCCAGCATCGTCAGGTGAGCGTAGGGTGTGTAGCCGAGGGCCTCGGCGCATTCCGCCGGGGTCAGCCAGCGCGTCGTCGCGGTCCCGGCGGGGAGCAAGGTGGCGCAGGACTCGGCCAGCCGCAGGGCCAGGCGCGTGTTTCCCTCCCAGTTGAAATGCACATGTTCGAACAACAGCTCGCGGCCGCACAGCGGGGCGGTGGCGACCGGATCCGCGCCGAACTCGCGGGCGGCGTCGACCAGGCGCACGGCGGGGCCGGCGCTGGCCGCGACCTGCCGGATGATGTCGTTGAGCCGCGGGTCAGGACGGAAGCGCAGCGCATCCCAGTGCAGGGCGTCGATAAAGTGCTGGCGCGCGAGGTCGAGATGGCCGCGCGTCTCCTCCAGCCGGCCGAGCATGAAATGAGTGTCGGCGTATTCGGGGTCGAGTTGCAGGGCGGTCGTGAAGTGGGCGTGGGCCCGATCGAACTCCTCGAGCTGCCAGGCCAGCCAGCCGGCGCTGAAGGCCGACTGCCAAGCGGCGAGGTCCGCCGGGGCCAGGTTGATGCGATGGAGCGAGACAAACGGGGAGCTGTCCTTGAGGTTGGCGACGACGGTGGAGAGCACGGTCGGGCAGCCCGCGCCGGTGGCGACCGCGATGATGTCCCGGAGATTCTGTTCGAAGTTGGCATAGACGGCCGCGAGGCGGGGATCATTGCCGCGCACGGTGTTCTGCGTGAAGGTTTCCATGCCGCGCCACTCGGGGGCTTTGGCGGCGCCACCCCCAAATTGCGGCAGCAGCCGCAGGAGCAGCTGGCCGGTGCGGGTGCCGCGCGCCCAGACACTGGCGCGGATGGCCCAGAGCGGGGGCATGGCCGCGAGGTAGGCCGAGCCGGGTCCATACGGCCCGATCACCTCGTTGTTGCCCATGTAGACGACAAACAGGTCCGGCTCAAAGTCAGGCAGCTGGCGAGCGACCTGATAAACCACATGGGAGTTGATCGCCGTGATGCCGAGATTCACGACCTCGATTTTCCGGTCGCCGTAATGCGCCGCCAGCTGCGCCTGCAGCTGGGCGGCAAAGCCTAAGCCCGGTTCCGGCGTGCCTTGGGCGGCGGATTCCCCCAGTACAAAAACGCGCAGGCTGCGGGCCTCCTTGTGTTTTTTCAGGCGAAAATTCAGCGGGCGGATGCCGAAATGGGCGGGGAGAAAGAGCTCCGTGAAGGCGGGGTTGGCGCAGTAATAACCCGGCTGGTCCTCCTCGGGGATGAACAAGGCCAGATTCGAGCCAAACCCGACCAGACGCAGGGCCGCCTCCAGCAGGCCGAAAAAAACCAGCGGCACGCCGACCAACAGGATCAGGCGGAGCAGCCAGACCGGCAGCGGCACCGGGCGTGGTTTCACCGGGATGCTACCGGCAGGAGGGGAAGAGGTCATGGAGGTCGGGGAAAGGGGCCAGTGCCCGCCTAAGAAAATCAGAATCACGCCGGGCGATGGCAAGATTCATCCCGGGCATTTCGGCCAGTCGCGCCGTGCAGCGTGAAGTGATTTTGGTGCATGGAAGCACCTTGACGAAGGCCGGCGAAGGAACATCCGTGGTAGGATGAGAGCTACCCTGCGTGTCTGGTGTTTGGGTCTCCTGGGGCTGCTGACCCTGATCTTCATGAATGAGATGGACGCCAGCGGGCCTGGTTCCCGCCCCATCCAACTCTCCCATGGCCTGGAGGCTGTGATCCCCAAGCCGTTGCTGCCTCTGCTCCTCGACCAGCCTTATGTCCGGTTCTTGGTCACGGTCAACGAGGAGGGCAAAATAGTTGATTTTCTCGCAGTGGAGGCGACCCATTTTGAGCTGCTGGACCGCGCCGAAAAAACACTGCAAGAGCAGGCCGAGTTCACCCCGGGTCTCGACCAAGGCAAGCCCGTGCTGGCCTCCGGTGAGGTGACGGTGAATTTTTATGATCCAGAGCAGCGGGCGGTTAGAAACGGCATGATCGGCCGGCCTTACGGACTCGACGCAACCGAAGCGGTCAACCGCCGGATGTACGAGAATACCAAAGAGCATTTCATCTACCGGCTGGCCACCGCCGCGGAGTTGAAAGAACCGCTGACCATGCGGGAAGGGAAAATCATGGTGCTGACTGAGGCCAGCGGACGGCCCGCCGCGGGGTCGTGCGTGGTGGAATTTTACATCGATAGGCGGGGTGATGTCCGTATGCCCCACATGGTGAGTTCGGATAATGACACGGTGGCACTGAGCGCGCTCCTCACCCTGCGGCAGGCCCATTATGCTCCGATTCTGCGCACGAACGATGTGCCGGCCTATGTGAAGGTCCGCCAGCCCATGAGCTTTGCCCCGCCGGCTGAGACCCCGCCGGAGGTCAAGTAGGCGAGGTTGGGTTTCCGCCCGGTGGGTGAGGCCGGGGCGCCAGGCACGAGGCCAGCCAGGCCAGCACGGCGTAGGCCGCGCTGGCCAAGTGGGCGCTGGTGGCGACCCGGATGCCGGGATCGTCGAACCGGATCATGCCGCCCCCGCGGCCCCCTTGGATGATTTCAAAAATCACCTCGCCGACATAGATGACAAGGACGGCCGGCCAGAACCAATCCGACCATTGGCGCTGCCAACCCTGCGCTGCGAAATAAAGGAGCAGGCCGAGGTTGATGGCGCTAAGGCCGCCGTACCGCGCCATGCTGGGGTCGCACCAATAAATGACCGCCGAGATGAAGAGAGGCATCAGGCCCAGCGCCAGCCGTCCAAACCAGGCGTGCCGGGCTTCCAGCAATCCGCCCATGATGACAAAGAGTCCGGCATCAGCGACAAAATGGGCCCAGCCAAAGTGCACCCAATGACCCGTCCAGATGCGCCAGTACTGACCCTGCTGCATGGCGGCTCGGTCGTAGATCAAGGCCGCTCTCCACTCCGGGACAAATTGGATGACCAGCGCGGCCAAGCCGAGGAGCAGAAAGAGCCAGGGCAAACGGTCGGGGAGATATGACCGCAACGAACGCATGCCGCTCAACGACGAGAGGAGTAGCGCCGGCTCAGGCCGAGCAACGTAACAAGGACGCAGAACCAGAGACTGGGTGCGCCGCCCCCTCCGCCACCCGCACTCGGACTGGGACTAGGCGCAGGCGTCGGGGTCGGAGTGATCACCACCGGTGCCGGTGGGAGTTCATTGACTGTCAGGGTGGCAGTCATGCTATTCACGGTTCCGGCCGCCGTCGTGACCGCCACAAAGTAGGAACCCGCGTTGGCCGACTGTACGTTGCTCAGGCTCAGGGTGCTGGTGGTGGCCCCGCTGACGGCGGTGCTGCCAAAAAACCACTGGTAGGTGATCGGGCTGGTGCCGGCGGTGGCGGTGACCGCGAAACTCACACTGGTCCCGGCGGTGGCGGCGACATTGACGGGTTGGCTGGTAATGGATGGCAGGGTGCCGGCGGAGGATTGAAAACTCAGATTGAGGGTTAGGCCGGAGGAATCGGCGTCAAAGCCGTCCACGGCGATATAGTAGAGAGTGCCGCCGCTGGCGGTGAAAGTCAGGGAACTCGCCTGGATGATGCCGCGTTGGATGTCATCATTGGAGGCGATGGTGGTCAGGTTCGCCAAGGTGGTGCCGGTATAGATGGCCAGGGCGGTGTCGGAATAACTGCCGCGAGTGTCCACATTCACGGCTCCGGCGGAGGGCGCGGTCCACTTCCACCAGACGGAATGGCCGCCGGCGTTGTCCGCATGCCGGGGTTCGCTGGGTTCCTTGGTGGCATTGGTGTTGTAGCCCGTGAGCTTGGCCACGCCATCGGTGAGGGTGATGGGAATGGCATCGGCGAACTTGTCATTGGCGGGCACCCCGGGCGGGCCGTAGAGGTTCTGCGCGCCGGTGATGTCGTCTGTAGTGACGCTTTCGAGATCGCTGATGTGGCTGTTCATGACGGCGGCCACGGACTGGGGTGGCTCGGCTTCATCCGGATGATCCAAACCGAGAGAATGGCCGAGTTCATGAATGGCGACGCGTTGCAGGTCCACCACCCGGTCGGTGCGCTTCGGGCCGCGGTAGGAATCCCAGGTCCATTTGGAGTTAAAAATCACGTCGGACTCGTTCCGTTGATTGCCGATCAGCCACGTGGTGGTGACGGCAAGGGTGGTGTCGCCAAAGGCCTTGCCGAAGATGTCGGTGCCAAAGGCCATCTCGTTGCTGCGATTGTGGTCGTTGACCGTGCCGGTGGTGCCGATCTGCGTCACAAACTGCACATTGCCGAGCAGGCCGTTCCAGATTTGGGCGGCGGCCTGCGCGCTGGTATTGTAGTTGGTGCCATCGGTAAGCGTGGTGCCGGAGCCGAGGCCAATCCGGAAAGTGACCTGCCCCGGGTCCCACTTGACCGGCAGGCCGGTGCTCTTGTTCAGGATATACGTGTAGCTCCAGCCCGAGGAGGTCAGGAACAGGACGAGGCAGAGGCGGAGCAGGGGCTGCACGGGATTACCGCACGGTGCGGTGGGCGGCGAGGGGTGAGACCATCCGGATTTTCTGGATGAAGTTTCGGGCGGTCAGGGGCAGGGCGGCGGGATTCCCCGCCTTGGCCGCACTCATGGCCCCAATCGGCAGGGAGACCTCCTGCTCGCTGTAGAGGGGCAGGCCGTTGCTCCGCAGGACGTATTCCTGCTGTGACTTCTCGTCCTTCATCACGGGATAGAGGCCGTGCATGATGGCGACGAGCGGGTAGATTTGGCGGCCGTTGCCCTGGACAAACAAGATCACATCATCCCCCAGGAGAAATTTGGGCGCTCCCTCGATGACCAGTTCCTCATTGCCGACCCGGCCGCCCACCAGTTCCAGCACCAGCGGCTGCGGGGGAATGCCGCGGATGATCTCAATGATATCCAGCGCGACCCGGGTGGCGATGTACTTGCGGCCCTGGTTTTCCCGCCAATCGGCGGAGACGGACTTTACGCTGGCCCGCACGATGTAATCAGCCGAGGTGACCAAGTCGTCAAATTCCGGTGCGGCCACGGTGGTGGCGCGGCCGGCCGGAATCAGCCCCAGCAGAAAGAGGGTAAGCCCAAGGATTATACGCGGGCGGATGGACATGGGGTTCGAGCGAGGATGGACTGTGGGATTAGAGGATAGGGATATATTCCCATCCGTCAAATTACGCTTGGGCAGTAACTCTGGATGCCGCGATTCCGTTCACCCCTGGTGGCGGGTGGCGACCTCAATCACGTCGTGCGGGGCCGCTTCCTTCTGGCCGGCGGGGGTTACCCGGACGTAGCGGGCCTTGGAGCGGAGCTCGGCCAGGTTCTTGGCCCCCAGATAGCCCATGCCGCTCTGCACGCCCCCGATGAGGGTGCCGATGACGTCGTCGACCGAACCGGAAACTTCCTTCAGGGCCTCGATGCCCTCGGCGGCGATCTTCCGGGTGCTGTCGTTCTTGTCGTGCCCGTAGCGGGCGGCCGAGCCGGCTTTCATCGCGGCGTGGCTGCCCATGCCGCGGTACTGTTTGTAGATCTTGCCGGAGATTTCCATGATCTCGCCCGGCGCCTCGCGGCAGCCGGCCAGCAGCCCGCCCAAGATGACGGCGTCTGAAAGCGTGAGCGCCTTGACGATGTCGCCGGACTTGGTGATGCCGCCGTCGGCGATCAGGCGGATGCCCCGCCGGGCCTCGCTGCGGCTGGCCACGTGGAGGGCGGTCATCTGCGGAATGCCGACGCCCGCCACCATGCGGGTCGTGCAGATGGAACCGGGCCCCTGGCCGATCTTGATGGCGTTGGCGCCGGCCTGGGCGAGGAATTCCACCCCGGCCCCGCTGGTGACATTGCCGGCGATGATGGTCAGGTCCTTGAAAGCGCCGCGGATCAGTTTGACGATATCGCCCACGCCGGCGGTGTGGCCGTGGGCCGTGGACACGGCGATGACATCAACCGCCTCGTCGACGAGCTCGCCGACGTGGGTGATGATCTTGTCGCGATCCAGCTCACCGTTGGCCTTGCGGATGGGGGAAATCGCCGCGCCGACCACGAGCCGGAAGTTGGCATCGCGGGCCGGCTTGCGACGCGACTTGGCCTCGCTGGTGATACGCTCGACATCGGAACTGGTCACCAGCCCGCGCAAGTGGTCCTGGTCGTCCACGACGAGCATCTTGTGGATGCCGACGTTCACCGTGAAGAAGCGATCCGCTTCCTTGATGGGGTCGGCCGCCATATGCTTGGCCTGGACGGTGATGAGCTGCTTGCGCGGCGTCATCACCTCGGAGACCTTCTTGGACTTGTAGCGGTCCTTGACGAGATTGCCGGAAAGCAGGCCGGCGAGCCGGCCGGAGGCCTCGACGACCGGGAAGGTGCGGAAATCAAAGCGCTTCTGATCGATCATCGTGAGCACCTCGCTGACGAGGGCGTCAGGGGAGACGGTGATCGGGTCCTGGATCAGGCCATGGATGTGCCGTTTGACCCGGGCGACTTCCTTGATCTGCTCCTTGCCGGGCAGGTTGTAATGAATGAGGCCGAGGCCGCCATTGAGGGCCATGGCGATGGCCATGCGCGACTCGGTGACCGTGTCCATGTCGGACGAGATGATCGGAATCTGCAGGCGCAGGCTTTCCGACAGCGACGTGGCCAGATCGGTGTCCTTGGGCAGGATCTCCGAGTGGAGCGTGGCGAGCGAGACGTCGTCAAAAGTCAGGGCGCTCGGCAGGTTGGCGGCGAAGAAGCGATCGGCGGGCAGGTAATAGTCCGCATCGCTGGCGAAAGTGGCAACAGGCTTGGTCATCGTTGCCATGAACCAGATACTCCCCGGCCGGGTAACCACAAACAAAAAACCACGGAAAGCTTTGCAGCCGACCCACAGTATACACGGAACCCACCGAATTAATTTGGATAGGAAGGCGGGTTGCCTTCCCTCCGTGTATTCCGTGTATTCCGTGGTGAACCTGCATGTATTATAGCTTTCAGTACAAGCGCTACCAACTCCCCTTGGCCGCCGCATTACGGACTGCGCATGGTGTCTGGACCGTGCGGGAAGGGATTATTCTTCGTCTGGAAGATGAGGCGGGGCAGGTGGGCTACGGTGAAATTGCGCCGATCCCGTGGTTGGGGACGGAAACGCTCCTGGAGGCGGAGGAGACCTGTCGGAAATTTGGCGATCAGGTATCGGCGGATTTGCTCGCCGCCGTGCCGGAATCCCAAGGTTGTGTGCGTTTCGCCCTGGCCATGGCCCAGCGACGGAGCGCGCCGGCGCCGGTCACGACGCGCCTGCCCGTCGCCGCCCTGTTATCGGCCGGCCGGCCGGCGGTGAAACAATTGTCGGCCCAACTCGAAGCCGGCTATCTCGCCTTCAAGTGGAAGGTGGGGGTTTTCCCGGTGGATGAGGAACTCGGCATTCTGGACGACCTGCTGTCCCGGTTGCCAGCGCCGGCCAAGCTGCGGCTGGATGCCAACGCTGCCTGGACTTCCCGCCAGGCGGAGCGCTGGCTGGCCCGCTGCGCCGAGTGCCCGATCGAATTTGTCGAGCAACCGGTGGCGCCTGCGGAAGAGGATGCGCTGCTGGGACTGGCCGGGGACTATCCTGTCAAGCTGGCACTGGACGAGTCCGTCGTGCGGTTGGCTGAGGCGCGGCGTTGGCAGGCGCTGGGCTGGCCGGGTGTGTTCGTGCTGAAGCCGGCACTGGCCGGGCCGCTGGCCGAGGTCATCGCCTGGATTGCGGCCACGTCGCCCGACGTTGTGATTTCAAGTGCGCTCGAAACCGCGCTGGCTCGCACCGAAATATTGCGCGCCGTCCTCAGCCAGCCGTTGACCAAACGGGCACTGGGCTTTGGCCTCGGCGCCGTCTATGGTGACCGGCGCTGGGATGGACCGCTGCTTGGGCCGCTGGCGGACGCCTCCTGCCTGGCACCGAACCCCGGGGAGGAAATATGGAACGCACTGAACTGAGCCAGGCCCTGTCAGCCGCGAGGAGCGGGGGGCAAGGAGCAAGGAGCAAGGAGATGATCCTTATTTCCGAGGCGGAGCCGAAAAAG
>SESH01109493.1_pt1 | contig 22549 bp, 12 predicted proteins | sample 3171561 | NCBI WGS metagenome assembly SESH01 (sample SAMN10866947, study PRJNA518727) | freshwater metagenome | biome: subpolar coniferous forest; feature: holomictic lake; material: water; isolation source: holomictic Lake 442 2011 16.5 m and 2014 13 m | place: Canada: near Kenora, Ontario
ACGGGTGCGCTATAACTGACCGTATCGCGCCTCTTTGTCTGCGGCATGACAGGCGCAACTACACGCGCCGATGGAAATCCTGGCGCGCCAGTGCGCCGTGGATTCGCCCGCAGCCGCCTCTCATCGAGTGGGTTGCGGCATCAGTCTTGCGAACCTAGACCAGACCGAGCAGCCGCCACCAGTCCATTGCGCCGTGCAAGACACGGACAATCGAGACGCCGTCGGGTCGTGGGCGGTAGAGAATCAATACGTCCCCGAAATCGCGGGCTCGCCATTTTCTGGGCCCGACGAGCTCTGGGCGACGCAACACGACGGGTGCGCCCATTTCCGGCTGGGCGGCGAGGTCGGCAAAGCTCTGTTCTGCTCGCACCAGGAAGCGATCAGCAACTGCTTCGCCTGCAACCCCGGCGAGTTAGACGTAATGATCGATCAAGTCCTGTCGCGCAGAGGCACGCGTGAATGTACGCCGCGTCACGACCGCTTCTTCTTTGCCCCCACTCTGGCGAGTCCGTCTCTCCGGATCGCTGCCCAATCTTCGCTGGTCAGCGGTGATTCGTCGCTCTCCAGGCCCTCAAGCAGCAAAGCTTCGAGGCGATCCTCGGCCTTGCGCTTCTCGTCGTCGCGAATCAGCTCGCGAACGTGCTCGCTCACGCTGCTGTAACGACCGGCGGCGATTTGGTCGTCCACGAACTGCTTGAGCGGTTCCGGGAGAGAAATATTCATGCTCTGCACGGGACCTACGACATCGTGGCTCGACCGAGCATGCCATGAACTGCCATTTCGTCACTCCTGCGCTGCTCCCGCGGGGCTCGACCTCATCAAGCGAAGCCTCGGCACAACGGGCGCCCCTGAAAGCGTCAATGACACGGGGATTCGGCGCGCGATTTGGATCACCTTAGGAAGCCATTTCCGCCGCCCTGTCCGGACGTCCGCCACACGCACCCACGTGGGGCATTCTGTCGGCGAGCGCGTTCCTGACGATCATTCAGGACATCGGGTGCTGGGCGCTGTCGAACTTCGAAGACAGGGCAGCGCACCCGCCAATCTACCCGCCACCGCCGGGATCGCCGAGGGCGGATACGCCCCTATTCACCCACAAGCGACGACCCGTGCCTCCGCGTCGGCGCGACCGGAGCGTGCGAACGCTCGCCGACGTCGTCAACCCTGCTGCCCGGTGCGCAGCACTATGGTGGGCCTATGGCTTGCCCGCAGACGCCGAGCCTGCGACCGGCCTGCGTCCCGAATCCGAACCACGCCAGATCGTCTTCATCGATCCGCTCCTGGCGGAGGGGATGGCATGGCTGCGGCTACGGCTGCAGCAGTGGCCCAAGGCTTACGTCTCCTACCGCTGGGAAACTTCGCCCGGTCCCAGAGGCCGCCGGCCCGCTCGCCGAAGCGGACTCGGTCTCATGATTAGAGGATATTTTCGGGGTTTAGTCTCAAATCAAGGGATATGAGTCTCACCTACTAAAGATGACGACACTGGGTTAAGGTTCACCGTGCCCGCACCGGACGGCGGCGTCGTTTCTGCGGCCCGGCTCTTTGTGGGTTGCGCGGCAAGGCCGTCTGCCCGAACACGTCCGAGTCCCGCGTGAGGACCATGCTGCGACGCCTCTTCCCGGCCCGACGACTCGTCACGCGAGTACTCCTGTCACTGTTGCCGCTGGCGATCTTGCTGCCGCATGTGTTCGGCTGCGTGCAGCTGGGCTTCCTGCAGCGCTTTGAGAGCTACCTGTATGACGTGCGCGTGCGCGCGATGCTACCGAACGTGCCGGACCCCCGCATCGTCATCGTCGACATCGACGAACTCAGCCTGACAACCGAGGGCGAGTGGCCCTGGCCGCGTGACCGCTTCGCGAACCTGCTCAATGCGCTATTTGATCGCTACGGCGTGCGGGTCGTCGGGTTCGACGTGTTCTTCGCTGACCCCCAGCAATCGGCCGCCCTGCAGGTCGTCGACGAACTCCGGCGCGACCTTCCACAGGAGACCGATGGGAAGTTGACGCGGCTGCGACGGCAGTTCGAGACCGACCGCGTGTTCGGCGAGTCGCTGATCGCGCGTGACGTCGTGCTCGGCTACGTGTTCAAGCAGGCACTGCAGGCGGGGGACCACGTGGAAAAGGGACTCCTGCCGCCAGCCCCGCGACTGCAGCCGCCCCCGGGCGCGAGGCTGCTTCGCCCCAAGGGCTTCGTCGCCAACCTTCCCGGCCTGCAGGCCAACGCCGCGGCCGGAGGCTTCTTCGACACTCCGCTTGTCGATGATGACGGACTCGTCCGACGCATGCCGCTCCTCCAGTACTACAACGGCCGCGTCTACGAGTCGCTCGCGCTCGCGGTGACCCGCCTGTCGCTGGGCTCGCCACCACTGTCGCTGGGCGTCGAGGACGGCCGCGGCGCACTGCAGGAGGTGCGCTTCGGGACACGCGTGGTACCGGTCGACGCCGTATCGGCCGTGCTGCTGCCGTTTCGTGGGCCGGTCGGGTCCTTTCCCTATGTCTCCGCCACCCGGGTCCTGCGCGACACCGCGGCGCCCGACGTCCTCAAGGGCGCGATCGTGCTGGTCGGCACGAGCGCGCCGGGGCTGCTGGACCTGCGCGCGACGCCGGTCGGCAAGGAATACATCGGGGTCGAGGCACACGCCAACGTGATCTCGGGACTCCTCGATGGATCGATCCGCTACGTGCCGACGACCGCCCCGCGCATCGAAGCGGCACTGCTGCTGGCGCTTGCGCTGCTGGCGACACTGCTGCTGTCGCGCTCGCCATTGGTAGTTGCCCTCACCGTGGTCGGCGCACTCGCGGCGCTCGCCGGCAGCAACGTCTTCGCCTGGCAGCACCTCGGTATCGTGCTGCCACTGGCCAGTTGCTTCGCGTACCTGCTGGTCGCGACGCTGCTGCACCTCAGCTACGGTTACTTCTTCGAGGCGCGCCGCAAGCAGCGGCTGGGGCGGCTGTTCGGCCAGTACGTGCCGCCGGAGGTCGTGCAGGAACTCGAGGCCAGCGAGACCGAGATCTCCCTTGCGGGCGAGAACCGCGTGATGAGCGTGCTCTTTTCGGACGTGCGCGGATTCACGACGATCTCGGAGGGACTCGACCCGCGAGCACTGGCGCAGTTCATGAACGAATTCCTCACGCCGATGACGGCCGTGATCCAGGGCCACCGGGGCACGATCGACAAGTACATGGGCGACGCCGTCATGGCATTCTGGGGCGCGCCACTCGCCGACGACGAGCACGCGACCCATGCCGTGCAGGCGGCTCTCGACATGGTCGACTGCCTCGACGAGGTCAACACAAACTGCAAGGCCCGGGGCTGGCCCGAAATCCACATCGGCGTCGGCGTCAGCTCGGGGCCGATGAACGTCGGCAACATGGGCTCGCGGTTCCGCATGGCCTATACGGTCCTTGGCGACACGGTGAACCTCGGCTCGCGCATGGAGGGCCTGACCAAGGAATACGGCGTATCGGTGATCGTCAGCGCGGCGACCACGCTCGCGGCACCCGGCTTCGCCTACCGCGAGCTCGACCTCGTGAGGGTGAAGGGCAAGCTCGAGCCGATCGCGATCTACGAGCCGTTGGGCCCCCTCGCCTCGCTCTCGCCCGAATTGCTGGCTCGGCGGGATGCCTTCGTCGCCGTGCTCCGCGCCTACCGGGCACGCGACTTCGCGACGGCGCAGCGCCTGCTCGCGCCGCTCCGCGCCGCAAATGACGACCGACTCTTCGCGCTCTATGAAGGCCGCATCCAGGCGTACCTGTCCTCGCCGCCGCATGCGGACTGGGACGTGGTATACACTTTCACCACAAAGTAGCCGCTCGTACCGCCGAAGCACCGGGGTTGGTTGCGGCGTTACACGCGCTGGCGCAAGATGCGCAAAATGCCAGTGGAATCAATACGGTTGTCCCGTAAGGAGCCACTGGAACACCTCGGAAAAGGGACAGGAAGGGGGCTCGATGCGACCATCGCGTTGTGCGCGACTGGGTGCAATCATCGTCGCGGTCGCGATCTTCTCCGGCCAACCCGCCGTCGCGGCAGCCGCGGACGCGGATCCGCTTGCCGCACTCTTGGACGCGGCACGTCCACTGATCGCCACCGGCAAGGCGCGCGAGGCCTACGAAATCCTCTCGCCCCGCGAAGCCGACTTCGGCGGCACGCCCGCCTTCGACTATGCCTACGGGCTCGCGGCGCTCGACACGGGCCACCCGGCGGACGCCGCGTTCGCGCTGCAGCGGGTCGTGGCGGTGGAACCGGACTTCGATGGCGCGAGGATGGACCTCGCGCGCGCGTACTACGACAGCGGCAACCTCGCCTCGGCCCGCACGCAGTTCGCGTACCTGCGCGATCGGAGCCCGCCGACCGGCACGCGCCAGGTGATCGACCGCTATCTCGCCGCGATCGACAGCCGCGTCGCCGCCATCCGTCCGCGGTTCGTCGCCGGCTTCGACCTTGGCGCCGGCTACGACTCAAACGCGAACGGCTCGACCCCAGACAAGCAGTTCCTCGGCTTCAACCTCGACACGCGCAATGTGGCGACCGCCACGGCGTTCGTCGAGGGCGCGCTGTCCGCCGACTACGTCCATCCCCTCGGCGCGAACACCGCCTGGGCCGCAAGCGGTCGCGCCGCGGAACGCTGGAACCCGGAGGCCCACTTCGTGGACCAGTCGCTGCTGTCCGGCGACGCCAGGCTCGCGGCCAGGCTCGGTGGTTGGCGCACTTCGATCGGGGTCATCGGCTCCTGGAGCGCCCTGTCCGGGGCGTCGCACGATTGGAGCGGCGCGCTCGCGCTGCGCGCCTCGCATGCGCTCAGGGGGCCGTGGGAGGCGACGATGGACGTGAGCTACGGCCCGACGCGCTACCTGGATGCGCACCTCGACCTGCTCGAGGTGAATCGCCTGCTCGCGAGCCTTCGCGTCGATCGCACCGGCCTGCCCGCGGAGGGCGCGCTCTCCATCGCCCTGGTCGGCGGCGGCGACGATGCGCGCGAGGCGAGCTCGCCCTATGGTAACGCACGATTCGGCGCACGCGCGTCCTACGCCTGGCGCGCGGGTTCCGCGAGTCGCGCGATGGTCGACGTCGGCGCAATGCGCAGCGACTATTCCGGGGGCGGCGGCTTCTTCGGTCTCGATCGCCGGGACACCCAGTACTACGCCGTGGCGCTCGTCGACTTCGACGACATGCCTGCAGCCGACTGGAGGCTCGAGCCGCGAGTGCGCTACGTCAAGAATTCCTCCAACGTCACGCTGTACGCGTACGACCGTTTGGAAGTCGGTCTCTTCCTGCATCGGAACTTCCGCTAGCCAGCGGTCCGCGAGCACTCATGAACCTCTCCCTTCGGTACCTCCAGGGACGCCCCGGTCGAGCACTGCTGCTGGGAGTCGTGTTCGCGCTTGCAAGCCCGCTCGCGCTCGCGGCACAGGCCGGCAAGGCCCTGTTCGTCGCCGGCACGGTCACCATCGAGACCGGCAACCGGGCGCTGCATGCGGGCGATCCGGTCAACGTCGGCGACACGGTCGTGACCGGGCCGGCGTCGCGCGCGCAGCTGCTGATGGGCGACGGCGCGCGGATCGCACTGCGCGCCGGTTCGCGCTTCCGGGTCGATGCCTTCGAGCTCGGCGCCGGCGTACGCGACCCCGGCAGCGCCACCGTTGCCGCCGCCACCGGTCGCAGCGTCAGCACCCTCCTCAAGGGCGGCTTCCATACGACGTCGGGAAGCATCGGCAAGGGCGATCCGGCGGCCTATGAAGTGCGCGTCCCGATCGGGACGCTCGGCATCCGCGGCACCGACTACGTGGCGGTCTTCTGTCGCGGTGACTGCAGCGACGCACCGGGCCTGAAACCCGGCGAACCCGTCCGTGACGGCCTCTATCTCGGCGTCTACAGCGGCAGCATCGCGTTCCGTGGCAGTGGCCTCGACCTCACGCTGGCCGCGGGCGAGTTCCTCTTCATCCCGCTGCCGAGCCTCACGCCGGAGCCGCAGCACGAACCGCCGCCGCCTACACAGGGCGACGGCGCCGGGCCGCTGACGCTGCGCGGAACCCAGCAGGGCAGCCAGGGTGGCCCGGCCAGCAAGGGCGCCATCACGCGCGACGTCAACGCGCCTGCCGCGGTGGCGCCGGATGCCGCACCGCCAGCCACGAACACCGTGCTGCCGGTCGAGGGCGAAGCCAACGGCCGGATCATCGACCTGACCCCGGGTCGCGTGCCGAAAGGACGCGGCTCGGCCTACGTCGGACCGCCGCTGCCCACCCTGGTCAGCCCGAGCGCCAACGTGGCATCGGACGCGCTCTACCAGTTCGGTGCCGCGGGTGGCAGCGCCAGCATGGTGCCGGTCACGAGCGACCTTGGCAGCGCGTCGCTGCGCATCGGGACCGCGCTCGCGAGTGACACCGGCACCGATGCGACGAGCGGCCTGAGCTGGGGCCGCTGGAGCGGCGGCAGCGTCTACCTGGTCGACGCTGCCGGCAACGCCCTTGCAGTGCCGCTGGGCGTCGGCAGCGTCCACTGGATCAGCGGCGCCGGCTACCTGGCCTCGCAACCGCCGGTGCTGCCGGTGTCCGGACGTGCGACCTACGGCGTCGTCGGCGCGACGTCACCGACCGATTCGGCAGGCACGGTCGGCAAGTTCGGTGGCGCCTGGCTGAATGCGAACTTCACGGCGCGCACGGTCGATGCGGTCATCGCGCTCCAGCTCGGCAACCTCGAGTGGTACGGCACGGCCACCGCGCAGCCGATCCAGGCGAACCTCACCGTCCAGGGGACGTTCTCCGGCTCGGTCGCGAACGTCTCGCCGCTCGCCAACGCCCCGTTCAGCGCAGTGTTCACGGCGTCCGCCGACCCCACCGCGACCCTGCCGGTGATCGCGATGAGCTATGCGCTCGGCACCGGTGGCGCGGCCAGCCGCGTCGAGGGCGTCGTCGCGCTCGCGCCAAACGCCAATGCCGGCACGCCCACCCCGCCGGCCCTCGGTGCGCGCGACGTCGCGATCGCGTTCAGCAATGACCTCGGCAACGGCGAGGCCGGCCAGGCCGGCGTCGCCACCAACGCCGTCGGCCAGTACAAGCTGCAGGGGGCGGCCGGGGTCGGCGTCGACCCGGTGCAGCTCGGCAGCGGCGGCGCGACGATCACGATGGGCACGGCGAGTGTGGCCGAGGCGGGCACCGATCCGACGACGATGATCCGCTGGGGACGCTGGAGTGGCGGCGCGGCCCAGATCTCCTCGGCGGCCGCGGGCGTGACGAACCTCGACCTGACCAGCCGCAGCCTGCACTGGGTGCTGCCCGGCGACTTCGGGGCGACACCGGTGGCGATGCCGATCACCGGCTCGCGAACCTACGATGTGGTCGGTAGCACGCAGCCGACCGATGCGCTCGGCAGCGCGGGAACGCTCGGCAGCCTCACGCTCGCGGCCGACTTTTCCAAGAACAGCGTCACCACCGACTTGGCGCTGACGATCTCGAACACGACATGGGTGGCGCAGGGCACGGGCTCGATCGGCGCATCCGCCAACCTGCCCGCCCAGCAGTTCACCGGCGCCTTCACGGCGCCGACCATCGGTGGGGTAGTGCAGGCTGCCGGAGGCGGCCAGTTCAACGGGTTCTTCACGAACCTGCCCGGCCAGACCAGCGGCGCGCCCGGCGGCGCCGGCATGTCCTACTTCCTCACGGCCCCGGGCGCGGGCGTGGTGTCCGGCGCCGCGGCACTGGTCGGTCGGTGAGGCCCGCGTGACGGCAAGCGGACGCTTCACGATCGCGGTGATCGGCGCGGGCCCCGCAGGCCTGTCGGCAGCGGCCCACGCCGCCGAACTCGGTGTCACGCACGTGCTGCTCGAATCGGGGCCGGCGCACGCGACGACGATCCAGAAGTACCAGAAGGGCAAGCACGTCATGGCGGAGCCCGCCGTGCTGCCGCTACGCAGCCCCCTGCCCTTCGACGCGGCGACCCGCGAGGTCGTGCTCGAGCGCTGGCAGCAGGGGCTCCGCGAGTTCCGCGTCAACGTCCGCTACGGAGCCGAAGTCACCAAGATCCGCGGCGCCCGCCCGGCGTTCGAGATCCTGCTCGCCGACGGCACCGTGGTGAGCGCCGAGCACGTCGTGCTCGCCATCGGCGTGCAGGGCAATCCGCGCAGTCTCGGCGTCCCCGGCGACGACCTGCCCTGCACCCAGTACCAGCTGGACGATCCGGACGAGTACCGGGACGAGTCGATCGTGGTCGTGGGCGCGGGCGACGCCGCGATCGAGAACGCGCTCGCGCTGACGCGCCGCAACCAGGTCCACCTCGTGAACCGGGCGGCGGAGTTCTCGCGCGCCAAGGAAGGCAACCTCAACCAGGTCATCAAGGCGATCGAGGCGGGCGACCTCAACTGCTTCTACAAGAGTTCGTGCCAGCGCGTCGAGGCGACGCCCGGTGGCCGGAGGCCCTACCGACTGACGCTGACGACCGAGTCCGGCGAGGCGCAGGTGGACGTCGACCGCATCATCGCCCGCCTCGGCGCAATCCCGCCGCGCCGCTTCGTCGAGGAGGCAGGGATCCGCTTCCCCGGCGCCGAACCGGGCGCGCTGCCGACGCTGAGCGAGCGCTACGAGTCGAGCGTGCCCGGCCTGTACGTGATCGGCGCGCTCGCCGGGTATCCGCTAATCAAGCAGGCGATGAATCAGGGCTATGAAGTGGTCGAGACCATCCTCGGCCGCAGCGTCGCGCCAGCCGACGAGCCCCTGCTCGAACGGCGCTTCGCGGCGCTGCCGTTCGGGCTGTCGGTCGCCGAGACGCTGGCCCTGATCCGGCGCCGCGTTCCGCTGTTCGCGGAAGTCAATCCGCTCGTGCTGCGCGAGCTCGTGCTCGGCAGCACGCTGCACGCCGCGCCGGCCGGCACCGTGCTGTTCAGCAGGAACGACTATACGAACTCGTTCTATTCGATCATCGCCGGCAGCGTCGACATGGCGCTCGGCGAGGACGCGCGCCAGCGCGTCTCGCTCGGCGAAGGGCAGTTCTTCGGCGAGATGAGCCTGCTGTCCGGGCGCCGCCGCTCCGGTACCGCGACCGCAGGCCCCGGCTGCGTCGTGCTCGAGTCGCCGCGCCGGGAAATCCTCAAGCTGATGAGCTCGGTGAACGCCGTCAAGCGTGGCATCGACGAGCTGTTCATCATCCGCGCGATCCAGTCCAGCTTTGCGCCGGAGGCCAGCTTCGAGGAGCTGCGGCCGGTGGCCGCGGGGGCGAAGCTCAATCGCTACCGCCCGAACGACGCGCTGTTCGTGGAAGGCGACGCTGCCGACTGCCTGCACCTGGTGCGAAGCGGGTCGGTCGCCGTGCTGCGCCGCCTCGGCGGCCGCGACGTCGTCACCTCGTACGTCGCGGCGGGCAACTACGTCGGCGAGATGGGGCTCATCGGCCGCACCGGCCGCTCGGCAACCGTCCGCGCCAACGTCGCGACCGAGACGGTCAGCATCGACGCCGCGGCGTTCGCGACGCTGCTGGCGCGCAACACCGCACTGCGCGAGCAGATCCAGTCCACGGTGCGCGAGCGTCTGGCTGCAAACGCCCGGATGCAGGGCCAGACCCGGGCGGGCGATGTCATCTCGTTCCTGATGCAGCAGGGCCTCGGCGAGGCCACGGACGTGCTGCTGATCGACGAGGCGCTGTGCATCGGCTGCGACAACTGCGAGAAGGCCTGCGCCGAGACCCATGACGGCACCTCGCGCCTCGACCGCGAGGCGGGACCGACCTTCGCCCATGTGCACGTGCCGACGTCCTGCCGCCACTGCGAGGACCCGCACTGCATGACCGACTGCCCACCCGATGCGATCCGCCGCACGGCTGGCGGCGAGGTCTACATCGGCGACAACTGCATCGGCTGCGGCAACTGCGAGCGCAACTGCCCCTATGGCGTGATCCAGATGGCGGAGCCGCAGCAATCCAAGCCCGGCCTGCTCTCCTGGCTGCTGCTCGGCCGCGGACCGGGCCCGGGCGCCGCGGTCCACGCGGCGCCGCTTCCGGGCGCGACCAAGAAGGCCGTGAAGTGCGACATGTGCAAGGACCTCGACGGCGGCCCCGCCTGCGTCCGTGCCTGCCCCACCGGCGCGGCGATCCGGATCAGCCCGGACCGCTTCGTGGACCTCGCCCGGAGCAGCGATGGCTAGCGTCCACGAATCCGTGCTCAGCCGGGACGGTCGCCGCTACCTGTGGGTCGCGGTGGCCGTGGTCGTGCTCGCGATCGGCGTGTATGCGTGGCGCGCGCCAGCCGGCCTGCCGGGCGGCGGCACGTGGCTCGGCTACGCGCTCGGCACGCTCGCGGCGCTGCTGATCCTGTGGCTGACGGCGCTCGGCGTGCGCAAGCGCAGCTACGCATCGAAGCTCGGCACGGTGCGTGGCTGGGTGTCGGCGCACGTCTACCTCGGGCTTGCCGTCGTCCCGCTCGCAACGCTCCACGCGGGATTCCGGTTCGGATGGAACGTCCATACGCTGGCCTACGCGCTGACCTGCGTCGTCGTCGCGCTCGGCGTCGTCGGCGTCGTGCTCTACGCCCGCTACCCGGAACGGATGAGCGCCAACCGCCAGGGGCGCACTCGCGAGCAGCTCATCGAGGAGATCTCGGACCTCGACGCTCGTGCCGTGCGCGTGGCACGCGGACTCCCTGCCGAATACGACGAGGCGATGCGAAGCGGCCGCGACCGGCTCATGCTCGGCGGCAGCGCGCTCAGCCTGCTGTTCGGGCGGGACGGCTCGAGCGTCGTGCTGCCACGCGCAGGCGGCAGCAGCGGTCCGGTTCCCAATCCCTACCAGGCGACACTACTCGCCTGGCTCGGCGACCGGTTGGCGCGCAGCGAGGATGGCGAGCTGTCCGTGCGCGTGCAGGAGCTGCTGACGCTGACCAGCGCCAAGCGTGGCGCGCTCGAGCGCATGAAGCTCGACCTGCGCCTGCAGGCGTGGCTCGACGTCTGGCTCTACCTGCACGTGCCACTGTCCTTCGGCCTGCTGGCCGCCCTGCTCGCGCATGTCGCGAGCGTGTTCATCTACTGGTGAGGGACAGGCGATGCGCGCCCTCATCCGGTTCCTGACGCGCGCACCCGGCGGCGCGGTCGAAACGCGCGAGCGCATATTCGAGGGGGATGCCCTCACGCTCGGCCGCGCGACCGACCAGGTGCTGCAGTTCAAGGACCGGCGCGTCGCGTTCCAGCACGCGCGCGTCTACCGGCGCGACGAGCGCATCGTCCTCAGCTGCCGCCCCCCCGCGACCGTCGTCGTCAACGAGGCGCTCATCCGGGATGCGGAGCTCGCGGTCGGCGACGTCATCCGGCTCGGCGCCAACATCCTCACGATCGTCAGCGCGCCCGCCGACATCGACGTCGCGTTCACGTTCGAACTCGATCCCGCCGCGGCCGGCAGCGATGCTGAGGGGGTCGACCCCCGCCTGCGGCTGCGCTCCGGCCGGCTTGGCAAGCGCGGCTGGTCGTGGCTGCTGTTCCTCGGGATCCTCGCCGCGTTCCTCGCCGTGCCGTTCGCGATGCTGCCGGTAAAGGACGGCCTCAAGTCACTGCGCGACGGCCCACTCCCGAGCGACCATGCTTGGTCGACCGGCACGCTGCACGAGGCCCACCGGACGATCGGCGGGCGCTGCGACGCCTGCCACCAACTGCCTTTCGTGCGCGTCGAGAACAAGGCCTGCCTCGTCTGCCATGGCCCTGCGCTGCATCGGCACGCGGCGCCCGGGATCGCGACTGGCGCCGGGCCGGACGGCGCGCGTTGCGAGCACTGCCATTCCAGTCACGAGCCGGCGCTGCTGACCCGACGCGACGATGCGCTTTGCACGCCCTGCCATGGCGACCTCAAGGCCGCGACCGGCGGACGTTCCGAGGCCGGCGATGCGACCGATTTCGGGACGCGCCATCCGGAATTCCGCGTCACGCTCCAAGTTGCAGGCGCCGGCGGCGACACCGCCCGTCCGCTCCGACTCGCGGTCGGTTCGCCCGGGCTGCGCGAGCAGTCGCACCTGAAGTTCGGGCACGCGAAGCACCTCGATCCGCGCGGACTGAAGACCGCGGACGGGATACGGTTGCTCAGCTGTGGCGACTGCCACCGCCCGCAGCCGGGCGGCGCCCGGATGCAGCCGATCGTGATGACCGAGCATTGCCAGGGCTGCCACCGGCTCGACTTCGATCCGGCGTTCCCGGACCGCCAGCTGCCGCATGGCGACGTGGCGGGCGTGCTGAACACGTTGCTCGAGTACTACAGCGCGCGCTACCTGGAAGGCTGGCCTGACCCGGCCGCCCAGGGCAAGGCTGCGCGCTTCGCGGCGACGCCAGGTCCCGCGCTCGCGCCTGCGGAGCGTGAGCGCAGGCTCGGCATCGCGAAGGCGAGGACGCAGATCGTCGCGCGCGACCTGGTCGCGCGCCGCGCCTGCAACGTCTGCCACGAGGTGCGCCGGACGCCGGAAGCGGCCGTCCCCTGGGACGTGACGCCGGTGCACCTGACGCAGGCGTGGTTCCCCGCAGCAAGCTTCGATCATTCCCGCCACGGAACGACCCTGACGGCCTGCACCAACTGCCATGCTGCACAGCGTTCGACCGAGGCCGGCGACGTGCTGATGCCGGGCATCGAATCGTGCCGGCGATGCCACGCCGGCGCGGCGTCGACCGCCACCGGCAAGGTCGCGAGCGGCTGCCCGGCCTGCCACGTCTTCCACGACAATCGACGTGGGCGATGGGCGGCTGCCGGCATGGCACCAGGACATGCGCCGTGACGCGCCCGCCATGGGCAGGCGTGCTCGCGGGCATGGCGGCCCTGGTATTGACGGCGTGCGGCGGCGGCACGCCGATCTCCTCGGGCATTCCCTCGACGCCACCGCCTCCCGGCGCCGCCTGCACCGGGCAATGCGCCTCGTCATCGACGTCGCTCACGCAGGCCGATGTGCAGCGCGTCATTGCGCAGGCGGTGGCCGAGGCCCAGGCCCGGCACGCGCTGGCGACGATCGCCGTGGTCGACCGCGTCGGCAACGTGCTCGCGGTATTCCGCATGAATGGAGCGGCCACCGCCACGACGATCCGTTCGGGACTCGCGGCCGGAGGACTCGAGAACGTGTCGATCGTCCCGGACACGCTCGCCGCGGTCGCCAAGGCGATCACGGCGGCTTATCTCTCGACCGAGGGCAATGCATTCTCGACGCGCACGGCGGGCCAGCTCATCCAGGAGCACTTCAACCCGGGCGAGGCGTCGACGCCCGGCGGCCCGCTGTATGGCGTGCAGTTCAGCCAGCTGCCGTGCTCCGATGTCGCCGGCCGCGCCGGCACCCTCCCCGCACCGGGACCGGCCCGCTCACCGCTCGGACTGGCTGCCGATCCAGGCGGCCTGCCGCTGTACATGGGCGGCACGCCGGTTGGCGGCGTCGGAGTCGTGTCCGATGGCATCTACGGCATCGATCGAAACGTGTTCGACGTCGATCAGGATCCCGACGAGGCGATCGCGACGGCCGCGACCTTCGGGCTTGCCGCTCCGGAGGACCGACGCGCAGACCACATCACGGCGGATGGCCGCACGCTGCGCTTCGCCGACGCGACCGTGGCATCCCTGCTGACCGCGCCGGCCGGCGCGCCGGCGTTCGCCTCGATCGACGGCGTCGCGGGCCAGCTCGTCGCGGTGACCGGCTACGCACCTGCGGCGACGCGCGGCGGACTTGCGTTCGGCACGCCGGCGTCCGGCCTGCGCGCGGACACGAGCGAGTACCCGGGGCTCGATGCCTACGTGCTGGTCGATGCCGCGGACGCGCCGCGTTATCCGCCACGGGCAGGCACCGAAGCCAGCGGGGCCCTGGACGCCAACGAGGTGCGCGAGCTGCTGCGCGAGGCGCTCGGCATCGCCAATCGCACGCGCGCACAGATCCGCCGGCCGCTCGGCTCCCAGGCGCGGGTGACGATCAGCGTCGTCGACAGCCAGGGCGTGATCCTCGGCGTCGCAAGCACGCGCGATCCACCGCTGTTTGGCATCGACGTGTCGGTGCAGAAGGCGCGAACCAGCGCATTCATGAGTTCCACCACCGCGGCGGCGGCGCTCGCGGCCCTGCCCGACGCGGTGCACCTGGCCGGCGGCCTCGTGGCGCTCCAACACGTGCCGCTCGGCGGCTACGTGTCGGCGACCCGCTCGTTCCTCGGCATGCCGTCGGCGCTCGGTGATGGCAGCATCGCCTGGAGCTCGCGCGCGATCGGCAACCTGTCGCGCCCGTTCTATCCCGACGGCACGGACGGAGCCCCGCCCGGCCCCCTATCGACGCCGATCGCGACGTGGAGCCCGTTCAACACCGGCCTCGGGCTTGACCTCGTCTACAACGCACTGATCCAGCACGTCGGCTACGCACTCGGCGTGGCGCCGGACGTCGGCCAGAACTGCACCGGCGTCGGCGGCTTCGACGCCGACTTCGCCCCGCAGGCACCGGTCGCGGGTCTGGCCAATGGCATCCAGGTCTTTCCCGGCGGCGTGCCCATCTACCGCGGCCAGACGCTGGTCGGGGCGATCGGTGTCTCGGGCGACGGCGTCGACCAGGACGACATGATCGCGCTGCTTGGCGTCGACGGGGCGGCCCGACGCCTGGGTGGCTTCGGCAACGCCCCGGTCGCGCTGCGCAGCGACACGCTGTCGCCACACGGTGCACGCCTGCGCTACGTCGGCTGCCCGACGGCCCCGTTCCTCGACTCGAACGCGCAGGACGCGTGCAATGGCCGCTAGCGCGCGCCGAATCGCGTGCTCGCTCGTTTTCTCGACCCTCGCGTTGTGCTCGCATTTCGCGCGCGCCGATGACCGGGAGCAGGTCGCGCGCTGCCCCCAGCAGCTGCCGGCGGACCCGGGCCGGCGGTCCCCGGACGCGCGCGAGATGCCGGCCTTCGAAGCGACGCCGTGCGATCCCGGCGCGCTGCCACCCCCACGCGCGGCCGAGCCGGGCCGGTTCCTCGGCCTGCCCGACCGCTGGCGGATCGTGTCGACCCTCGGCTATCCGGAGAACCTGCGCGATCCCTACCACGGCAACAACTGGCTCAAGGGCGACTGGCCGGTGTTTGGTGAGGACTGGTTCACGAGCCTGACCGCGGTCTCGGATACGCTCCTCGAGCCACGCAGCTTCCCGCTGCCGGTGGGCGTCGCGGTCACGGAACGCGCCGGCAGCCTCGACCTGCTCGGCCACGGTGCGAGCCAGCTGTACGCCGAGACGCTCGGCTTCGAGGCGGTGCTCTACAAGGGCGACACCGTGTTCAAGCCACCGGAGTGGGAGTTCCGCCTGGAACCGGTGGTGAGCATCAACCACGTGGAAGTGCCCGAACGGGCGCTCCTCGGTGCGGTCGCGGCGGCACCGCTCACGCGGACCCGCTCGACACTCGGCCTGCAGGCTGCATTCGTGGACCGGCACCTGCGCAACGTCTCCAGCCGCTACGACTTCGACAGTATTCGCATCGGCATCCAGCCAATGACGGCGGACTTCCGCGGCTTCCTGTTCAACGACGCACCGCTCGGGGTGCGGCTGTTCGGCATCCGCGCGAACAACCGCTACCAGTACAACCTCGGCTGGTTCCGCCGGCTCGAGAAGGACGTGAATTCCGGACTCAACGACGTGTTCCGCCACGGCGGCGCGGCGCTGCGCCACGACGACGTTCTGCTGGCGAACCTGTACGCCCAGGATACGCCGCGACCGGGATTCACCTCGCAGGCCGTCATCGTCCACAACCGCAACCGCGAGGGGGCCAAGCGCACCTACGACATCAACGGCGTGCTCGAGCGACCCGCAGCCCTTGGCGACGGCCGCGGTCGCGACTACGACGTGACCTACGTCGGCTACAACGGTGACGGGCATGTCGGCCCGCTCAACCTGAGCGTCTCGGCCTACGGGGTGGCCGGACGCGAAACACGCGGCACGTTCACCAACGCATCGGACCAGGTGCGCGCCTACTTCTGGGCGGCGGAACTCTCCCGCGACTTCAACTGGCTGCGGGTGCGGGCATCGGCGGCCGTGCAGAGCGCCGATCGCAACCCGCTCGATAGCAAGGCGACCGGATTTGACGCGATCCTCGAGAACCCGCTGTTCGCCGGCGCCGATACCAGCTTCTGGATCCGCGAGGCGGTGCCGCTGGTCGCGGGCGGTCGTGTCTCGCTGTCGGGACGCAATGGCCTGCTCGCCTCGCTGCGTTCCTCGAAGGAAGCGGGCCAGTCGAACTTCACGAATCCGGGCCTCGTGCTCGCCGGCGTCGGCGCGGATGCGGATCTCACGCCACAGCTCCGCGTCAGCGCGAATGCCAACGACCTGCGCTTCGGGGACACTTCCGCGCTCGAGCTCGCGCGCGCGCAGGCCCCGATACCGCGGCGCATCGGCCTCGACCTGTCCCTCGCCGCATCGTGGCGGCCGCGTACGACCCAGAACATCGTTGCACGATTCTCCGCGGCCTACCTCGTGCCCGGCGCCGGCTGGAGGGCGCTCTATGGCAACCGAGCGGGTTGGGCCGTTCTTGCAAACCTCGTCCTGACGTACTGAGCAACATGCGCAACTTCATCCCGGTCGCAGCCGCAGGACGTCGCAGGCACCGCCTCGCCCACGCGCTGCCGGTCATCCTGCTTGCACTGATCGGTGCCGCCCGCGCGGTCGCGCCCGACTACGACGATGAACGACCGGTCGAGCGCCAGTGGATCACGGCACCGTCGGCACCTCATAGCCAGGCGCGGGAGCAGGCGGACGCCAAGAGCGCCGGCTGCCTGTCCTGCCATGCCGCCAGCGACGCCGCTTCCATGCACGTGTCGGCATCCGTCGTGCTCGGCTGCACCGACTGTCACGGCGGCGATGCCGGCGTCCGCTGGATGGGCCCGGGCGGTCGACAGGACGCGCGCTACGTCGAGACCCGCGATCGTGCGCATGTGCTACCGCGCTACCCGGGCCGGTGGGGGTTCCCGTCGAGCGCGAACCCGCAGCGCAGCTACACGCTGCTCAACCACGAGGCGCCGGAATACATCCGTTTCCGCAATCCGGGAGACTTCCGCATCGCACGGGAGGCCTGCGGGGCCTGCCACCTCCGGATCATCGAGGCGGCCGAGCGCAGCCTCATGTCGACCAATGCGATGTTCTGGGGTGGCGCGGCGTACAACAACGGCATCCTGCCGTACAAGCACTACCTGACCGGCGAGGGCTATACGCGCGATGGCAAGCCCGCGGTCATCGACGGCCCGCCGCTCTCCGCCACCGAGGCGGAGCTGCACGGCGTAGTGCCTAGGCTCTACCCGCTCCCGGCCTACGAGACGCTGGCGCCGGCCGACATCTTCCGCGTCTTCGAGGACGGCGGGCGCAATATCTCGAACCTGTTCCCGGAAACGGGCCTGCCGAATGTCGCAGGGTCGCTGCAGCGACTCGAGGAGCCCGGCCGCCCGGACTTCCACCAGTCGTCCCGCGGACCCGGCACCGGCGCTCGCATCGCGGTGCCCGTCCTCAACATCCACAAGACGCGCCTGAATGATCCGCTCGGCTGGTTCCTTGGCACCAACGACCAACCCGGCGACTACCGGTCCTCGGGCTGCAGCGGCTGCCACGTCGTCTACGCGAACGACCGCGACGAGGCGCATTCGGGCCCCTATGCGCGCTTCGGCCACGACGGGATGTCCCAGCAGGCCGATCCGGTGATCCCGAGGGACGAACCAGGCCATCCGCTGCGCCATGCGTTCACTCGCAGCATCCCGTCCAGCCAGTGCATGATCTGCCACATGCACCAGCCGAACATGTTCATGAACACGTTCTACGGCTACACCATGTGGGACTACGAGGCCGATGCGCCGGCCATGTGGCCCGCCCGGCAGCGCTACCCGTCCTCCGAGGAGGCTCGACGCGTCCTCGACCGCAACCCGGAGGGCGCCGCCCCGCGCGGCAACTGGGCGGACCTCGACTTTACGCGCAACGTCACCGACCTGAACCCCGGCCTGCATGACACGCAGTTCGCCGACTACCACGGCCACGGCTGGAATTTCCGCGGCGTGTACAAGCGCGACCGCAAGGGCCACCTGCTCGACAAGGCCGGCGCGATCGTCGCCAACGACGACCCGGACAAGTGGGCGAAGACCGTGCACATGGCATCCGTGCACGTGGACGTCGGCATGCACTGCGTGGACTGCCACTACGCCCAGGATGCCCACGGGACGGGGCACCTGCATGGCGAGGTGGCGCAGGCAGTGGAAATCGACTGCAAGGACTGCCACGGGACGGTGCGGGCGTATCCCACGCTGCGCACGTCAGGCCCGGCAGCGGGCCCGAATGGCACCGACCTGTCGACGATCCGCAATCCCGACGGCCGGCTGCGCTTTACCTGGCGCGACGGGCAACTGGTCCAGCGCTCGGCGGTCGAACCGTCCAGGGAATGGGTGGTGTCGCTCGTGAAGGACTCCGTGACGCCCGGGAACCCGCGCTACAACGAGCGCGCGGCACGCGCGAAGCTGATGGCCCGCGACCCAACCAGCCAGCACTGGGGCACCGACGTCAGCTGGCCGCAACTCGCCCACAACGACGACAACATGGAGTGCTACACCTGCCATACGTCGTGGACGACCAGCTGTGGCGGATGCCACCTCCCGATCGAGGCCAACTGGAAGACCGCCAAACACCGCTTCGAGGGAGGCACGGCGCGCAACTACGCGACCTACAACCCGCAGGTTGCACGGGACGACGTGTTCCTGCTCGGTCGGCGCGGACCGGTCGAGAACGGCAAGATCGCCCCGGTGCGCTCCTCGTCCGCACTCGTGCTCTCCTCGACGAACGCAAACCGCGAGCACATCTACGTGCAGCAGCCGCCGATCGCGGCATCGGGCTACAGCTCGCAGGCGATGAACCCGCACTACCCGCACACCGAGCGCAAGACCGAAACCAAGACCTGCACGGATTGCCACCTGGCCGCGGCCGGCGACAACAACGCCGTGATGGCGCAGACGCTCGGCCAGGGCACGCAGTACATCAACTTCCTCGGCCTGAACGCATACGTGGGCACCGAGCGGGCGGTCACCGCCGTCCAGGTCACCGAGTGGGACGAGCCGCAGGCGGTCATCGGCAGCTACCTGCATCGCTACGCGTACCCCGACTACTACGCGCTCCACCTGTCGCATGGCCGGACACTTGCATCCGCGACGGGACACGCCTCCGGACCGGCGGCCTGCGTCCAGCAGCGCGGCGAGTACCTATACGTCGCCGAGGGCATGCGGGGCCTGCGCGTGTACGACGTCGCCAGCGTAGCCAACAAGGGCGTCAGCGCGCGGATCCTCTCCGGCCCGTTCTCGCCACTCGGGCACGACACGCACGTGCCAACCCGCGATGCGAGCTGCGTCGTGCTGGCGACGACGCAGCCGGTGCGCCCGTCGCGCAACCAGGGCGATCTGATGCGCCACGACAACCTCGAACAGCCGTTCCTCGACGTGTACCGCTACGCGTTCGTGACCGACCGCATCGAAGGCTTGATCCTGGTCGACATCGACACGCTGCTGGACGGGGATCCGAGGAACAATCACCTCACCCGGGCGCTGACCTGGAACCCGGGCGGGCTGCTCAAGGGCGCTCGCGCCGTGGTGATAGGTGGCCGCTACGTGTACGTGCTGGCGGACATCGGCCTGGTCGTCGCCGACTTCGGCGACGCGAAGGCGCCCCGCGTCCTCGCGACCATGCCGCTTGACGACGCCCGCTCGGCGATGCTCCAGTTCCGGTACCTGTTCATCACGGACCGGACGGGCCTTGCGGTGATCGACGTGACGCACCCCGACCAGCCCCTGCTCGTGCCCGGCGCCCGCGTGGCGCTCGCGGATGCACGCAAGCTGTTCGTGTCGCGCACCTATGCATGGGTCGCCGATGGCCACGACGGTCTCGCGATCGTCGACGTGACGACGCCGGATCGGCCGCGGCTGCATTCGATGTTCAACGCGGGCGGGCGCCTCGCCGACACGCGCGACGTCGTCGTCGCAGCGACCAACGCCTCGTTGTTCGCCTACGTCGCCGACGGTACCGGCGGACTGAAGGTGCTGCAGCTGATCGCGCCGGACACGCAGCCCGACTTCTACGGATTTGCCCCGGATCCGCACCCCGAGCTGATTGCGAGCTACGCGACGACGGCCCCGGCCCTGTCGCTGTCGCGACCGCTGGAGCGGGACCGGGCGGTGGATGAGAGCGGCGGCCAGGTGGCGGTCTTCGGCCGGCGCGGATCGCGACCGTTCACGCTCGAGGAAATGCAACGCATGTATCTCGATGCACGCGGCGCGCCTTGGTTCGTCGTCGATGAAAACCCACGCAAGGAGCAGAAGTGAAACGGCGCACGCGGCTGGTCGGGCTCCTGCTGCCGGTGGCAGCCTGTGGATGGGCCGCGCTCGCGATGGCCGCGACGGGCCCGGCCGAGCCTCGGCACCTGGGCGTCGCGAGCTGTGCCAGCACGACGTGCCATGGCTCCGCCAAGGCCCGCACGGCAACGCCGGTGGCGCAGAACGAGTACGTCAACTGGCAGCACTTCGACCCGCATGCCGGAGCCTACGCGGCACTCGATGGCCCGCGCGGGCGCCAGATCGCGCGCCGCCTCGGACTCGGCAAGGCGACAGCCGCCCGGGAATGCCTGGCCTGCCACAGCGAGTCGCCGCAGGCGCGCGCGCACGGGCCGTTGTTCCAGGCCGACGACGGCATCGGCTGCGAGAGTTGTCATGGCGCATCGGATCGCTGGATCGCGAGCCACTACGACACGCCGCGCGTAAAGCACGCTGACAATCTGTCCGCCGGCATGCGTGCGTTGAACGAACCGGCCGTCCGTGCGCAGGTCTGCCTCGACTGCCATGTTGGGGCCGCCGACCACCTCGCGACCCATCGCATGATGGCGGCGGGGCATCCGCGCCTGGTCTTCGAGCTGGATACCTATACGGAGATCTGGAGGACCAGCGGCGGCCGCGAGCACTACGTGCCGGGCGCGGCGTACCTCGAGCGCAAGTCCCTGCCGCCCCCAGCGGACGTCTGGGTCGCCGGCCTCATCGCCCAGGCGCGGCGCCAGCTCTCGTTGCTGGCCGCACCGAATGCCCATGGTAATGCGCTCCTGCCCGAATTCGCCCTGTTCAACTGCTACTCCTGCCATCGGGGCATGGGCCTGGCGCATTGGGCCGATCGGCAACCTGCGCCCGGTGGCGGCCTCGGCGAACTTCATTTCGACGATGCCGCGATCAGGCTGGTCGCCGCGGCCGTGGAAGTCCGGGCGCCGGAAGACGCAGTGGTGCTGTTGCATCAGCTGCACGAGCTACAGCTCGCGCCCGGGCAGGGTTGGGACGCGGTCCGTGCGGCGGCGACGGCACTGGACGCGACGCTGGCGCAATTAGCAGGCGCACCTCCGGTCCTGTCCGTCGCGGAGTCCCGCCAACTCGCCGAACGAATAGCGACCGCCGCAGGCCAGGGCGAGTATCCGGACTATGCTGGTGCCGAGCAGGTGGCGATGGGAATCGTCGTGCTGCTCGCGAACAGCGGCCAATCCACTCAGTCCCCGGCGATCGAGGAACTGTTCGCGAGCCTCGCCAACGACGAACGCTTCGATCTGCAGCGCTTCCGGAAGCTCGCGCGCCGGCTGGGCAAGTAGTTCCGTCGTTGTGGGCCACGCGGGGGATCCAGGACTGGGCAACCGGCGGCTCCGCGGCGCAATTCGCGGCGCCGCCGGAATTGAGTCGACCTTCCGTACACGGATGACCGGTTCACTGTCGCACCAGGCCGACCGTTTTGGAATTCACCCACGCTTGGCGTCCTTCATCCAAGCCTGATGCGCCGCGCTCGAGCGGCACTTTCGAATTCAAAGCGTACATAGTGCGTTAGTCGATACGATCAGAAAAGCCACGGCGCTTGGTTCGTCGATATCGGGACCGACCATGCAGCACTTTTCACGACTTTTGATAAGTTCGATAACTGACCTGATCGTGCGTACACCCGCAGACTGCCACTCGCGTCGGCTTCCTTGCCAAGAGGGCGGCACGGCGCTCGGGCGCGGACTGTGCTCTTCTCAGCGGCCCCATTAGTGGAAACGGAGCAACTCCGCCCCTATCGATACAACGGCGCGGTATTCAAAGCGAGACTCTTGCTTCGACTAAGCGTAGAGGTCGAGATTTCGTCGGCATTCCGCTGGCTGCCGCTGTCGAATGACTCGTACGCCGGCGTCCACGCGTGAACCATTTTGGTGACTTGACACGGCGCCTGTTAATGACTAGTCTTATGACTAGTCTTTAGATAGTTCGAGGGCGCGCAAATGAAGAGCTGGTCGGTTCAGGACGCCAAGGCTCGGTTCAGCGAATTTCTAGAAAATTGCCTCCAGGACGGTCCGCAGCTCGTCACAAAGCGCGGTGCCGACGCGGCAGTTCTCGTTCCGATTGATGCCTGGCAGCAGCTACAGCGGTCCGCGCGACCCGTGCTGAAGGAACTCCTGCTGAGCGCCTCGCCACGGAGTGAATTGCAGATTCCTGCGCGTGGCTCACTGAAGCGTAGGTCACTATCTGCCCAGGACTGACACGCATGTATCTTCTAGACACTAACGTCGTATCCGAACTGCGGCGTGCGAAGCCT
>SESH01052136.1_pt1 | contig 22533 bp, 20 predicted proteins | sample 3171561 | NCBI WGS metagenome assembly SESH01 (sample SAMN10866947, study PRJNA518727) | freshwater metagenome | biome: subpolar coniferous forest; feature: holomictic lake; material: water; isolation source: holomictic Lake 442 2011 16.5 m and 2014 13 m | place: Canada: near Kenora, Ontario
TCCTCCGCTTTATCTAAGGCATGTTTCAAAATGGGCACATTCAGCTTTACCGTCTTGCGATGATGCGCCGAGGCGATGACGCGATACTATCGCCTCATCGCGTCATCGTCTCGGCGCTGAACTGTCACATGCGTTTGAACCATGCCTAATAGAGTCATCCTCCTGGGGTTAAGAAGCCGCTTGAATCGGAGAGGCTGCGCCCTCTCCCAGCCTCCCCGCCGAGGGAGACGATAAAGGGTAGCAATTCTATGGTCGTTGATGCATTTTTGCCAAAGCAGGTGCCCACGATCACCGAGTATATACAGCGCACCCAGAACGCATGGAAGCTCATGTTTGTGAGCCTCCTCGGGATCAGCGGGATTGTCAGCGCACTCATGTTCCGCAATGGCACCTCGTGGTCGATGATCGCCTGGATCATCTACATTGTTGGCATCATCGCGATCATCTACAACCCGCGCTATGGCTTGTACATGATTCTCGGCTTCACGCTGATGAGTGATCAGGCGATGCTCTACTGGTACCCGTTCGCCAAAAATTTCTCCAGCGCAGAGTCGATGATGTTCTTATCGCGTGCGGTAAACTTTAGCCCGCTCGAAAGCTACATTGTGCTTACCTTCGTCTCGTGGATGGGCCGAATGGCAATGGAGCGACGTTTTCGCTTTCGCACAGGGTTGCTCTTCTGGCCTGCGCTGCTCTTTGCCCTCTTCATCACAATTGGCCTGGGCTACGGCATGACACACGGCGGCACATTCAAAATTGCCCTAACGGAAGTGCGCCCTATCTATTACATGCCGCTCATCCTCATCCTTACCAGCAACCTGATTGAAACCCGAGTCCATGTGAATCGGCTGATCTGGCTCATGGCACTGGCCCTTGCATATAAAGGCATTGCTGGTGTGGTGTATATCGCAACCTCACTCCACTGGGATATCGGCAGCGTTGAGGCCATCGGCGAACACGCCATGTCAATCCAGTTCAACGCCTTCTTTATTCTTGCGATTGTCGCCTGGTTTTACCACGACTCAGTACTCAAACGGATCGTCTTTTCCATCCTAACACCGTTTCTGCTCTATAGCTTCTTCGCGAACCATCGTCGCGCGGGCTTCCTCACCTTAGGCATTGGCATCGGTATTGTCTTGACCATGCTCTACCGCGAGAATCGCAAGCTTTTCTTCACAATCGCTCCTACTGGGATGGTCCTTTTTCTGCTCTACCTAGCCGCATTTTGGAACAATAACGGATCCTTCGGTATTATCGCGCGGGCGGTTCGCTCCGTCGTGGGCCAGCCAACCGCCCGCGATGCGGCATCGAATATCTATCGCGATCTTGAGAATATCAATACGATGTTCAACATTAAAAGTTCGCCGATATTCGGAATTGGATTTGGAAATAAATTTCACATCATCGCCCCCTTACCCGACATCAGCACCTTCATCTGGTGGGAGTATATTACCCACAACTCGATCATGTGGGTCTGGATGGAAGCTGGTGTTGGCGCATTCTTCGCGATGCTGCTACTCATAGGGATGACAATGATCGTTGGGGGACGAGCGATCTGGAATATACCCTACGGCCCATTGCGTGGCGTAGCACTGACCGCGACTCTCTATATATTCATGCACTTCACCTATGCCTACGCGGATATGTCGTGGGAAGGTGTCAGCATGACCTTTGTAGGGGTCATGATGGGTCTGATCAATAGCCTGGAGGCAATCGCCAAGCGGCCACTACCAACTCAGATAAAGCGCTGGCCTTGGGTGCCCAATAGCGAACTCGCTCCGGCAAAGCGTTGGCCCTGGATACCCGATACGGGCATCCCGCCCCCATACAGCACGCCAAAAGCATGGCCAATGCCCATACCTGCCTATCGTATAGCACAGATGGCTCGTGCTGAACTGCATGCTCATCGCAAAGCAGATATTTAAAGCCAGGGTATCATGCTATCGTTCTGCTCCTGTCGCCATAGCACATTATGCGGGCTACTGCTGATCATCCTGATCATGGTTGGCTGCAGCGCACAGCCAACGACAACACCGCAGGCAGCCCCAACCATCGCGTCGATATTCGGGACACTACCCACGATCAGACCTGTCGCAACACTCGATTCAAACTCTACGAATGACTCTATTCCGCAGCCCACACCAAACGCTACCGCAATCATGCAGGCCACCATTAGCGCCCTAGGCGAAGATAAGCTCGTCGTGGTGCCGGTGTATACAGACGCATTGAGTTCTGGTTGGTCGATCACACATAGCTTCCAGACCACAATTGACCTCAAAAGCCAAGACTATGTCGAACAAGGCCACTTTGCCATCAAGGCCCAACCAAATCTCACCGTCAGTACACTCTATTTTACGCTAGACAAGACCACCACAAGGTACCTCGCGCGCAATAGAGTTCAAGCATTGCGCTTCTATATTAGTGGTGGCAATGACTCACTTGAGAAAGATGCGCTCACGATTGCGATTATCGGTAGTAATACATATCCGTATTGGGTCGAGAACGATACGTCCGTACAGATTGAAGGCCGTGTCACCGATAGCGGGCCGGTCTTTTCGGAGACCCGCCTCTCCTTTCTGGGTGTCAACAAATCCATCCCACCCAAGACCTATGTCAAAATCACAGTCTGGCTCAATGAATTGATCTATGATCCAATCTACTCGTACGTCACCGGTTTCTATTTTAAGACCGAGAAATCTGCGACATCCACGTTCTACATTGATGATGTAAGTCTATTATTGAAACCAAACCCATAACTGCCCGCACCTGACAGGTTTCATAACCAGGATAGATCTGCATAGATATCGATACAATCATACCAGAAGTGTCATAAGGGCATGATTTTTGAAAGGGTTTCTTAATGGTAAGCGGAAAAACGATCGCCAAGAACGTCGGCGTAATGATGGCCTCGCAACTCATCACCTGGGTGCTAGCCTTCATTCTGGCGATCTTCTTACCGCGCTACCTGGGTGCCGAGTCAATCGGCGTAATCTCCATCGCCAATTCAATCTGGATGATTCTCAGCGTACTCCTCTCATTCGGAATGGATACACACCTCACAAAGAGTATCGCCCGCGACCCATCAAAGACATCGGAACTCCTTAGCACCAGCCTACTCATTCGAACTGCATTCTTTCTCCTTGGCTGTATCCTCGTTGTACTCTATACGAAAGCCATGCAGTATAATGATCAGCTTATTACCGTGATCTGGATTCAAGGTACCACTTTCCTTTTATATGCTTACGCGGGAGCGTTTAGCGCCGCACTCATCGGCCTAGAGCGCATGGAATACATCTCGATCTCAAATATCATTGCGAAGATACTACTCACCGGATTGAGTATTCTGCTCATCTTTCTGAATGCCGGGATCTATCCTATCGTCAGTGTCAATGTTATTACCTCGCTCATCTCATGTAGTATCCTCTTCGTTACCCTCAATCGCCTCCACCCCATGCGTTTCCAGATAAACCTTCGCACCGCATGGACGATGCTGAGCAATTCGTCCACTTACCTTGTCTCTAGCTTAGCCCTCGTGATCTACCAGCAGATCGATAAACCATTTATCTCGGCCCTCGTCGATACACGTACCGTCGGCTGGTACGGAACCGCCATGAACCTGTTTGGCACGTCTATGTTTCTCCCCGTCGTTTTCAGCACGGTCATCTTTCCCTCTTTGGCCCGCGCCTACGCCAGTGGTGATGCAAAGCTCAACATTATCGCCCAGCGCAGCTTCGACCTGATGTTTCTGATCAGCGTACCAGTGGGCTTTGGTCTCGTGGTCATCGGTCAGCCGCTGATAAATCTGCTGTACGGACAAGCGTTTGCCCCAAGCGGCGGCATCCTGATGATGCTTGGTGTTGTGTTAATCTTCACATACCTGAACACCATCTTGGGCCAGCTCCTGATCTCGACCGACCGTACCGGAAGATGGAACATTGTGATGATCATCGCTATTGTGCTCACCATCCCGATCGACTTTGTGTTGGTGCCCTGGACACACCACACATACGGGAATGGGGCGCTCGGCGGCACGCTAGCCTTTCTGATCACCGAGTTCTTCATGGTCGTCTCAGCCATTTTGCTGCTGCCGCCCAAAACCCTCCAGTGGTCGAACGTACGTACCGCAGGGCTCACCCTCTTCTCTGGCCTGCTCATGATGGCAGCCAGTTGGTGGTTTCGTGAAACCATGATGATCGTATCAATCCTCATCGGCGCGGTCACCTATACATCGCTCGTGCTGCTACTACGGATCATCCCCAGCGAAGACATGATATTAATCAAGGATGCGATTATAGGTATACTTGGCCGAATACGCCGCAGCAAAGACACACCTGCGAGCATTGGTAATTAGCACTCCAGATTCGTTCGCTACGCTAGCGCGAAAAAGATCCACACAGCGTTAAGAAAGACATGAACATGGCAACCATCCACCCCACAGCCGATGTTTCTCCCCTGGCAGAGCTAGGGGAGGGAACCCGCGTATGGGCCAATGTGCAAATCCGCGAACGTGCAAAAATCGGTCGCAACTGTATCATTGGTCGGAATAGTTATATCGATTTCGATGTCACTATCGGTGACAATATCAAGATTCAGAACAACGCATCCCTCTATGTCGGTCTCACGGTCGCCGATGGCGTCTTTATAGGCCCGCACGTCATCTTCACTAACGACAAACTTCCACGGGCAATCAATCCTGATGGTAGTTTGAAGAGCGCCGCCGACTGGCATGTCGGCAAGACATATGTTCAATACGGAGCAGCCATCGGTGCCGGTGCCATCATTGTTACGGGAATAACCATTGGTCGCTGGGCAATGATTGGCTCAGGGGCTGTGGTCACAAAAGACGTACCAGACTATGCCTTGGTAGTGGGCAACCCAGCCCGCGTGATCGGCTATATAAGCTCCACCGGTGTGCGCTGCGCTACTCAGGAAGAGGCCGCCACACTGACAATGCACGAGGTGGCCCAATAATAGAGTTACCTCCTTTTGTCATTTGGCTGTATATTGTGCATGAACATGATACAGTGTAGCCAAGGAACTATCAGGTCATGCATCCCGGCCCGCTAACAGCAAGGGAAGAACTTCATGGTGAACATCGGAGTTATCGGCTATGGCTATTGGGGGCCAAACCTCGTTCGCAACTTCTCACAAGCCAAAGGCGCACACGTCGTTGCGGTGTGCGATCAGCGCCCCGAACGGCGTGCGTTGGTAGAGAAGGTCTATCCTTCAGTCAAAACCTACGCAGATGTGGACGAAATGCTCAGCAACCCCGACGTTCATGCTGTCGCGGTGGCCACGCCGGTCTCTTCTCACTTCCCCCTCACCATGCGTGCGCTCAAAGCCGGCAAGCACGTTTTCGTTGAGAAGCCACTTGCCTCTACTGTCGCCGAGGGCGAGCAGATGGTGGCGGAGGCCGAGCAACGCAAGCTGACGCTCATGGTTGACCATACGTTCATCTACACGAGTGCGGTGCGCAAGATCAAAGATCTGATCTCCAATGGATCCCTCGGCGATCTCTACTACTATGACTCGGTGCGCGTCAACCTGGGCCTCTTCCAGAGCGATGTGAGCGTCCTGTGGGATTTGGCCGTTCACGACTTGTCAATTATGGATTTCCTGATCGAGCGTAGCCCCACGATGGTAGCCGCCACCGGTATGGCCCACGTCCCCGGTCGCCCCGAGAATATGGCCTACCTGACATGCTTCTTCACCAACAACCTGATTGCCCACTTCCACGTGAACTGGCTGGCCCCAGTGAAAATACGGCAAACCCTGATCAGCGGCTCAGAAAAGATGATCGTCTATGACGATATCGAGATGAGCGAGAAGATCAAGGTCTACGATAGTGGTATCACGGTCAACCAAGATGAAGACTCGGTCTACCAGCGCCACGTGGGCTACCGCACCGGCGATATGTGGGCACCGCGCCTCGATAATATCGAGGCACTCAAGATTGAGGCCGAGCATTTTGTCGAGTGCATCGAAACGGGGCGTCAACCACTCTCTAGCGGACAAGCTGGACTGCGGGTTGTCCGCATCCTTGAGGCCGCCTCGCGCTCAATGGCGAACCACGGACAGCCAGTAGAGCTGTAAGGAGAATATTTTATGGTTCCGTTTGTCGATCTGAAAGCGCAGTATATCTCCATCAAAGCGGAGATCGACGCAGCGGTACTCGGTGTCTTTGAGAGTACCCAGTTCGTCCTCGGCAAAGAGGTCGCCGCCTTCGAGGAACTCTTTGCCGCGTACGCGCAAACCAGCCAGGTGATGGGGGTGAACACCGGCACCAGCGCCCTGCACCTATCGCTTCTGGCCGCTGGGATCGGCAAGGGTGATGAGGTGATCACCACGCCGTTCACCTTCATTGCTACCGTTTCAGCGATTGACTACACCGGTGCCACGCCGGTCTTTGTTGATATTGATCCGGTCTCCTTCACGATTGACCCGGCCAAAATCGAGGCAGCCATCACCCCGCGCACCAAGGCGATCCTGCCCGTCCACCTCTACGGCCAGCCCGCTGACATGGATCCGATCATGGAGATCGCCAAGCGGCACGGCCTGGTGGTAATCGAGGATGCGGCTCAGGCTCACGGTGCCGAGTACAAAGGCCGTCGGGTGGGCAGCATTGGCGACCTCGGCTGCTTCAGTTTCTACCCCGGCAAGAACCTGGGTGCCTACGGCGAGGGCGGCGCGGTGACAACCAATAACCCCGAATTCGCCCGCACCGTGCGGATGCTGCGCGATTGGGGTGCCGAGCGCAAGTACTACCACGACCTCAAAGGCTATAACTACCGCCTTGAGGGTGTACAGGGCGCGGTACTCAAAGTGAAGATGAAGTATATTGAGGACTGGACTGAAGCCCGCCGCGCAATCGCTGCCCGCTACGAGGCCGCACTCGCCGGAACCAGCGTCCGTACGCCAGCCGCCGCACCTGACTGCCGCCACGTCTACCATATCTACGCGATCCGCGATGCGCAGCGCGATACGCTTCAGACATACCTGCACGACCACGGTGTCAGTACCGGTATTCACTACCCCATTCCAGTTCATCTCCAGCGTGCCTTTGCGGAATTAGGCCACAAGGAAGGCGATTTCCCACACTCTGAGGCTGCGGCACGTGAGGTGCTGTCGCTGCCAATGTACCCGGAGTTGCCTCCGGATCAGCAGGATATTGTGATCGCAGCACTGAAGGGTAGGCAGCGGAACTAACAGGAGGGAGTTATGGCGACTAAGAGGGCAGGGAAGGCGATTACATCTGGGATGGATCACAAATATCGTGTAGATTTCGCACTCATTGTTCTCACGGGAAATATCACGCGCTACAAGATTGTCCGCCCACTCGTTGAGCAGGATACATCGGTTGTCGCTCGGTGGTATCCGATCCGAACATGGGTTGAAGACGATCCGCTGCGCATATTTCCCGGCCCTCTGCGTCTGCGACTACGGCATTTCCTGGATAGTTGGCCGGCATACTTCAACTCTCCGGCAGATGCGGTCATCATGCATGCGTTTGAAACGTATTACATATACGTACTTTTGCAACGATTGTTTGGTCGTAGGACTATCGTCATAAACAATCCGGATGGTCGTACGAATAGGTCGCGGATATACAGCTTCGCCTTCAAGCACACCGACCTTTTTGTGCCTTGGTCTAACTGGGCGGCCAAGGAACTCAAAAAGGAGTTTCCTGAGATACCGGACGAAAAAATTATCGTCATGCATCCAGGTATTAATCTGGCTGAGTGGCCATTACGGACGCCACATCCCCCAGGTCCGAGGTTTAAGCTCTTGTTCGTCGGAGGAGACTTCGTTCGCAAGGGTGGTAATACACTCCTCGATGCGTTCTCGTCGCATCTGCAAGACAATTGTGAACTTGTTATCGCAACGCAGTCAGGATTTCTTCCCGCGTCTATACGCGAGCGAATCACACAGACACCGCATGTCACATTACACCTTGATCTTACGGCGAATAGCGACAATCTGAAGCAACTCTATCGGGAGACTGATTGCTTTGTTATGCCGACGAAGGGTGATTCATCCTCTTGGGTTGCGATAGAGTCAATGGCGACAGGCATTCCCGTCATCATCTCTCACACGGGCGGAATTCCCGATATTATCATTGATGGTCAAACGGGATTAACGGTGCCACCCGATGACCCGATAGCGATAGCCAATGCAGTCCGTCGCCTCCAGGGCGATCCGGAGCTTGTTCATTCTCTCATCCGTCAAGGACGAACACATATTGAATCTAACTTCAATGCAGAAACGAATACCGAACGGCTACTGTCAATAGTCAAGAATCTTATCGAACATCGCAACTCGAAGAAGAGATGAGGAATAGCATGAACGTATCCCATCCACGTCGTGTTCTTGTCACCGGCGGTGCCGGCCTGATCGGCTCACATATCGTTGACCTGCTCATGAATGGCCGCGAGCAGGGTACATACGGCGATATCGTGATCGTAGATAACTTTGTGCGCGGGCGTCACGAGAACTTGGCCGCCGCCAAGGCCCGTGGCGAACTGACCATCATTGACGGCGACATCGGCGACCGGGCGCTTGTGGCTGAGGCCATGCAGGGCATTGATCTGGTTTTCCACCTCGCAGCCATCCGTATTACCCAATGCGCCGAAGATCCGCGCCTCGCCGTGGATGTGCTTGGAAACGGCACATTTAATGTGCTGGAGGCGGCGGTGAAGGCCGGCGTGAAGAAGGTGGTCGCCTCATCATCGGCCTCGGTCTACGGCCTAGCTGAGGAATTCCCGACGACTGAGCGCCACCACCCCTACAACAACCGCACGATCTACGGCGCGCTCAAGGTATTCAACGAAGGCTTGCTGCGCAGCTTTAATGACATGTACGGCCTAAACTATGTGGCCCTGCGCTACTTCAACGTCTATGGCCCACGGATGGACATTTACGGTGCCTACACCGAGGTTCTCATCCGCTGGATGGATCGCCTCCTCGAAGGGAAGGCACCGCTCATTTTTGGTGACGGGAAACAGACGATGGATTTCGTCTACGCGCCGGACATCGCCCGCGCCAACATCCTCGCCGCCGAGGCCGATGTCTCCGATGAGGTCTTCAACATCGCATCGGGCGTCGAGACAAGCTTGAACGATTTGGCCTACGCGCTGATGCGGGCAATGGATATGGACATGCCCCTGGAGTACGGCCCCGAGCGCAAGACGAACCCAGTACCACGGCGTCTGGCCTCTACCAGCGCAGCCCGCGAGAAGCTCGGTTTTGTCGCCCAGGTTGGGATCGAGGATGGCCTGCGTGATCTCGTGGCCTGGTGGAAGTCGCAGAAGAGCGGGGTGACCGCATGACCACCGAGCTAAAGCGACGCACGATCCCGCTGACCCGACCGCTCATCGGCGAGGCCGAGGCCGAGGCAGCGCGCCGACCAATCATGTCCGGCTGGCTCACTCAGGGGCCAGAGGTGGCCGCCTTTGAACAGGAGTTCGCCGCCTACACTGGCGCACAGCACGCCACCGCCGTCTCAAACTGCACCACCGCCCTCCACTTGGCGCTACTTGCCGTAGGCGTGCAGGCTGGCGACGAGGTGATTACCGTAAGTCATTCGTATGTCGCTACGGCGAATGTGGTACGTTACTGCAATGCGACTCCCGTCTTTATTGATATTGACCCGGCTACGAGCAATATCAATCCGGCGCTGATCGAAGGGGCGATCACCGAGCGCACCAAGGCCGTCCTGTGCGTCCACCAGATGGGGATGCCCTGCGATCTGGCTGGTATCCTCGCGGTAACGAAGAGTCACGGACTCCCACTCGTCGAGGATGCTGCCTGCGCGAGTGGTAGCGAGATCTTTTGGAATGGCCAGTGGGAGAAAGTGGGCAAGGCGCACGGCGACATCGCCTGTTTTTCGTTTCACCCGCGTAAGGTGATCACCACCGGCGATGGCGGCATGCTCACCACGAATAACGCCGAGTACAACACGCAGTTCCGCCTGCTGCGCCAGCACGGCATGGGTGTGAGCGACCGGGTGCGCCACAGTGCCAACCAGGTGATCTTCGAGGAACACGCGGTGATCGGCTACAACTACCGCATGACCGACGTGCAGGCAGCCATCGGCCGCGAGCAACTCAAGCGCCTGCCCGACATCGTGACTGCCCGCCGACGCCTCGGCGCACGATATAGGGAGTTGTTGGCGGATATTTCGGGGCTGACATTACCTCACGAGCCAGAATGGGCACGCACGAACTGGCAGAGTTTCTGGGTGCGCCTGCCCGCACACTGCGATCAGCGTGGCGTGATGCAGGCCATGCTCGACCGAGGTGTGGCGACTCGTCGTGGCATTATGTGTGCCCATCGCGAGAAGCCGTACCAGCGCGAGGATGGATATCAGCTACCGGAGTCTGAGCGGGCACAGGATCGCAATATCATTCTGCCCTTTTACCCGCAGATGAGCGACGAGGAGCAGGACTACGTCAGCGAGATGCTCCATGAGGCGTGTGCATAGCATTGGGGTAGCGCACAAGGGGAAAGGCTCTTCATAGGGCAGTCCTATTCTGGTTCTGAAGGAGGAGTCACGGCTTTAGTCGGCTGAAGCCGTGACTCCCCTTCATGGCTCCAAGAGGATTGCTCTATGCGACAAAGCACTGATCTAACGGCTGTTTAGTCTACCAAGGCTATCAGCACAACAACATCGAACCAAATGGTAAAAAACGCAGCGCAGAACAATCCTACAGGAGATAGAACCCGAGTACTCCTGTTTGTCAATAGTATCGCGGTTGGCGGCATGGAGGAACATGTTGTGCTGTTGGCACGACATCTCAACCGTCAGCAGTTCGAGGTTTTTGCAATCTGCCCAGATTGGGAGCCAACAAAACCATTTAGCCAGTCACTAGGCAAAGCGGCGGATCAAATGGCGCAGATCACGCCGGATCGTCGCTATGGGTTGTGGAAGCAAATAACTGAGACATACCGGATGTTTCGGCAACTGCGCACGTGGCGCATCCAGGTGATGCACATGCACTCGACAACCTATCGTGGGCAGGTGATCGTTCTGATCATCGCACGGTTGGCTGGTATCAAGCGCATCTATGTGACCGAGCATCTCGCACCCGACACGCACCTTCCCTTCTTGGCCCGACTCATACGCGATATTTTCAGCCTCTCGGTAGATGGAGTCGTCTGCGTCTCAGAAAAGAATTATCTGGCGCGGGCGCTCCACCTCTACACACCGCATGCGCGCACCACGGTGGTCGCTAATGGCGTTGATGTTGATGACTTCCCGTCCATTGCCGAAGATCGCCTAGACGCACTGCGCAGCGAATACGATCTGCCGGGCGACGCCCAGATTATCGGGACGGTCGTGCGGTTCGAGCCCGAGAAGGGCTTGGACGACCTGCTAGCCGCATTCCCTGCGATCCGCGCCGCCTGCCCACGCGCACATCTGCTTATGGTCGGGGACGGTTCGCTGCGTCAGGCTCTTGCCCAGCAGGCCCGCGATCTCGGGGTAGCTGAGTATGTGCGCTTCACCGGATTTCAGCGCAACCCGAAGCCATTCCTGGGACTGATGGATGTCTTCGTCTTACCGGTACCGGTAGGCTCAATGTCAATTGGCCTGCTGGAAGCGATGGCGATGCGCCGCGCAGTGGTGATTACCTTTGGCGGTAAGGGCGAGGCGGTGATCCACGGAGAGAGCGGATTCTGCGCAGAACCACATGATCCAGTCTCAATCGCGCACTATGTCACGCAGATCTTGCAGAATCCAGAGATGCAGCACAGATTTGGCGAAGCGGCGAGACGGCGGGTTGAGGAAGAATTTTCGGCCCAACGAGTGGCTCGTGTACTGGGAGATCTGTATCAGAAAGATCTTGATACGGATTGATAGGAAAACGAATCGGGAGATCGTAATCTCCGGTTGAATGTGAGGTTTTGTGCCAGGCTTCAACGTAAAACAAATGGCGATCAAGGCATTCGATACCGCTGGGACAAAACTTCTCAGCCCTCCGGTGGGTGGTTTTGGCTATTTCACAAACCACGGCCCGCGCACTAAGCGGAAGGTTGCCCTTACCTTTGATGACGGCCCGAGCCGCCCATGTACCGAGAATCTGCTTGATGCGATGCGGAAGCTTGATGTCAAAGGGACGTTCTTCTGCCTGGGCGTGAATACGCGCTACAATCCAGATTTGCTCCTTCAGACCTATAACGAAGGCCATGTTGTGGGTAACCATTCCGGTTGGCATAGCCGAAAGACGGGACTCATGATTGGCCCTAATAACCATCACATTACTGATGGTGAAGATGCAATCCGTGAGGTCATTGGGGTACGACCGCTATTCTATCGCCCACCGTGGGGATGGCTGACCCCCTGGGAGGGTCGGCGGCTTACGAAGGCGGGATATACGATCATCGGATGGGATGTATATACCCTCGATTGGGTCATCCCAGAGGTTGACGGATTGACTCTGGCTCATGACGCATGCCGCGACACAAAGCCCGGATCGATTATGTGTTTCCATGATGCCAAGCCATGGGAGAAAAACTGGGAGAAGACTCAGACGACCCGTGCTGTCCAAACCCTGGTTCCTATACTGCGAGATCAGGGCTACGAGTTTGTCACGGTTGCGGAGTTGCTGGACACCCCCGCCTATAGCTCAAACTAATGGGTTCATGTGTCCGTAGACATACTTTCTAGTCGGAGTCCCCAGATCGTGGACACTCACCTCGTTTCTGTTGTGATCACCACGCGGAATCGCTCGCAGTTGCTGCGAGAGGCCATTGAGAGCGTGCTTGCGGTAAAAAACCCTACGTTCGAGATTGAGTTAATCGTCGTTGATGATGGGTCAACTGATGATACGCCGAGTATACTGGCTTCATATCCGATCAAAGTGATACGAACATCCGGCATCGGGATGGCCAAGGCACGAAATATGGGGCTCCATGCGGTTACAGGTGATTTCGTCACCCTGCTTGATGACGATGATGTCTGGTTGCCGAACAATATTGCTCCACACATTCAGGTCTTTGAGCAGCATCCCGAATATGGTGCGGTACACGCTCAAACGCAGCGTGTAAACCACGATAAAACGCCGTTTGGTGAGCCAGTGCCGAGTGGGCCGCTTTCGTCGGGCTGGATCTTCGAGGATCTGCTTGCGTATTGGCCGCAGGTAGGGACGATTTTGACTCGCGCCGACGTGGCTCGCGAGGCGGGTGATATGGATCCAACCCTCACAGGCGATACCGACTGGGATTGGCTTCTTCGTATCGCCAGACGCTATCCCATTGGACGGATCGAGCAACCCGTTATGCTCTTTCGCCAGCGGAATAAGGCTGAAGAAGATCAGGCATGGCGCAGATATCCCGCAATGGAACGGATATTTAAGCGGCACACCAAGTCGCTCAGCCTGTTCAAGCAAATGAAATTGCGACCGATTTTGTGGCGACACCGTGGCTGGTGGGCGAGCCAATTCCTCTACTTTGCCCACTTGCACGCTATGGATGGAAATAAGCGCCGCGCCTATCGTAGCCTCTACTACGCCTTCCGCTGTTCACCGCTCCATGCGCTGCGTGGCTGCCTGCTGAACTGGCCATTCAAACCAGTACACACGTGATACACCTACGGCAGAGTCCCACAGGTTCCTGGGGGCACGGACAACCCGCACGTATCCGAGTTCAGGCGGGCAGGAGACCCGCACGCCCAGACTACGCAATTCGGTACGGACGTCCGGGAAGCTACACCAGACACCTCACAAAGCAGTGATACGGGCAAACAACAAGCATTCGAGGAGTCAGACGAGAGCGAGGCTAATCTGGTGGGCAATCTTACGCAGCGAAACATAGAGCAAATAACGCAAGCTAACAACCAAGCATCGCAGGGGCACCGCTTTTCGGTCAAAGATCTCTGGGAAAATGGGCGGGCCGTCCTGCTCGCACGCTGGCACTTTCGCAAGGCCACCAAGCTGGGGCCACGAACAAGACTCTGGGGACGAGCCTCAATAAAAAATCACGGGACAATGATCATCGGCAACCGGGTGCGACTTGTCTCAACGATTACCCCGCTAGAGCTATATGCCGACACACACGGAACGCTGGAGATCGGAGACAGTACCTTCATCAACTACGGCTGCTCAATCGCCGCCAACCAACTCGTGAAGATCGGCCCACACTGCAATATCGGCACATATGTAATCATGATGGACAACGACTTCCACCGAATTGAGCCAGAGCGCCGTAGCGAAATGCCGCCATCGGCACCGATCATCCTGGAAGAGAATGTCTGGCTAGGTGCCAGAGTGATCGTGCTACGCGGAGTAACAATCGGGGCAGGCAGCGTTATCGGGGCAGGCAGCGTCGTCACCAAAGACATCCCCCCACGATCACTGGCAATCGGAATGCCTGCACGTGTGATCCGACAGATTTGAGCAAAGATATCCACATGGCGAAGGTCAGCATTGTCATTCCAACCTACAACCGCCTACCACGACTCAAACAAGTAATCGCAGCCATCGAGCGACAGGACTACCCGCTGGAAGATATAGAGGTCGTCATCATCTCAGATGGATCGACCGACGGGACTGACGAGTATCTCTCCAGCAGCAAGACGCCGCTGCACATCCGATTTGTGCCGCAGGCAAACGCAGGACCAGCCGCAGCCCGCAATAACGGCATACGGAACGCGCAGAGCAATATCGTCCTCTTCCTCGACGATGATGTCATACCTAGCCCAAAGCTGGTTGCCGAGCATATGCGGCTTCAGGCAGACCGCCAGAATCTGGTGGTGCTTGGCCCCATGCTCAACCCACCCGACTTCAAACTCTCGCCGTGGGTGGCATGGGAACAAACGATGCTGGACAAGCAGTACACAGCCATGCAGCGCGGCAACTGGAAGGCCACAGAGCGGCAGTTCTACACGGGCAATACCTCGGTACCCCGCCAGGCACTGCTGAAATCAGGCGGGTTCGATGAGCGATTCCGGCGCGCCGAGGACATCGAACTCGCATACCGTCTAGAGCAACAAGGGATGGAGTTCACCTTCACAATGGCGGCGGTAGGCTACCATTACGCAGAGCGCAGCTTCGCATCATGGCTTCAGACTCCCTATATCTACGGACGACACGACATCGTTTTCAGCCGCGAACACAAGAAGCCAATCCTGGAATTTGTCTACGAGGGCTATACGTATCGTAACCCGCTCATCCATATGATTGTGTTCCTCTGCCTCGATCATCCACACGTGAGCCGTGCAGTGCAAGCAACGGCAAAGCGGGTCGCCGATAGAAGCTATCAGATGAGCAAGCTCGGCAGGCAAATCTCAAGAGCGGCCTACAGTGCGATCTTCAACCTACGCTACTATCAGGGGGTTGCCGACGAGCTAGGGGGGCGTCGCGTGTTCTTTGGCGGCGCAAAGGCGAGCCAGGCCGAAAATGAGCTATCACCGTAGACACAGCTACAGGAGTTCGTATGTTTGAGCTATTCAAGCAAGACGCGCGCCGCTGGCTCGAGCCAGGCCAGATCAATGCACAGGCACCGCTACCAATCCTCACCATCCTGAAGCTACTCTATAACTGTATGTCGCTACGGGCGATGGCATGGTTCCGCTTTGGCAGCTGGTGCAAGCAGAATCATATCCCGTTCTTCTCAGGTTTCTCGCAACGCTGGATCTACCAACATTACGGCCTAGAGATTGTAGTCGGGGCCGATATTGGCGGCGGACTATACATCGCCCATCCAATCGGCACAGTCATCGCACCCAAGCGCATGGGCCGGAACTGTAGTGTGATTGCGGCGGTGACGATCGGAATGCGCAACAAGTGGGACTTCCCGGTTATTGGCGACGAAGTCTTTATTGGTGCCGGGGCGCGCGTGCTGGGCGAGATCAGCATTGGGGATAAGGCGGTCATCGGCGCAAATGCGGTGGTGATCAGCGACATACCAGCAGGCGCAACAGCGGTGGGAATCCCCGCACGCATAACACGAATCAAAGACCTTCACCACCCGATAAAAGCTTCGACCGCATAGATTTTAAACTTGGCTGGATTCGCTATCGGATCGGCTCACCAGAGGGGATGAACCTTTGGCGGCTGTTGAGGAAAGGCCGCTCGGCTACCAGAAAGAACAGATAGCTAAAGCCAACAATCATCGGGATGCCCACGGAACCCAGCAGAACCATATTCCATATGGGCGAGAAATTCATAGGCAGCAGCACATACTGCCAAGCGAGACGGATCAGCGGCGAGTGGATCAGATAGATGCTATAGGCAAAGGTTCCCACAAAGGATAGCGGTCTCCAGGCAAAGACCCGATTAAGCCAACTACCCCGCCGACTTGTCGTGATCAGGAGGGCCACGCTCCACAGACCCACGACGTAGTCGCTCAGGTAGGCAGGAACCCAGCCAAGCACCCTGGGCCAGGCTAACATAATTAACGGTACGAGCAGAATCACCACGAGTGCGAACCATGGCACCCGGGTGCGCAAATTCACAAAGTACGGCGCATCCGCGTAGGCAATATGGGCGCTGAACATCCCGAAAGCAAACAACGCAATGTATTGCGGTGATGCCCCGTGCCCATCCATATTCACCGGGGTCTGTAGCAAGATGAGCGAGAGCGCGAGCGCGCCAATACACGCAGCCACCACAGCGCTCAGGGCACCCCAACACCTGAACATAATCACCAGCGCCGGGAAGAGAAAATAAATCCACCACTCGACCCCGATTGACCAAGCGGGACCATTGATCTGCATCGAGGTACCAACAAAGAGTTGCTGCACAAGAAGGATGTGGGTCACGAACCCACGAAAGTCCAGCACATACGTCCCATCCCAGTGGCCTTCGGGCTGCTTGCCAAGGAAGAGCCAGATCAGGATGATCGAAAAGATGATCGAGATATAGTAGGGCGGCAAGATGCGCCAGGCACGACGTTTGAAAAAGGCCATGGCGCCAATTCGTAGCTCACCACCGGCACGGATCACGGGCAGAGCCAGGCAGAACCCCGAGATCACAAGAAATAGGCCAACGGCAGCATGGCCAAGTTGCTCGTACGGCAAGCCTACCTCAAGCCACGCATGGTGGAAGACAACGAAGAGCGCAGCGGCGGCCCGCAAGCCATCAAGGTAATTGAGATGTCGGCCAGAGGATGACGAGCGAGAAATGGTGCTGGTGAGCTGTGACATAGGCTGGTGGTACTCTCAGCTCTCTGTGACGGCTCCCAGGGCTAAAGGACGTGGGCCTCACCCGGTGTCACTTTTTTCAGGGGGCCGTCCCAATGCGGCAAACCGGCCCATGGGTGCGTGCCAGCACTATTGCAGCATTAGGACGCACTTGCGGCGAACGCGCCGACACGGAACTGGGCAAAACCGTAAGAAATTGACACCGGGTGAGGGACGTGGGCTTTACCCTGGCGCTACCAGTCGCTTCTCGACTGGTATCCGAGGAGTATGGCCTACGTACCGAGGCCCGATCGGAGCACGCCCCGACCGCGATGGTACGTCGAAGGAACGTCACCTGCAACCTTTTACCCATCGGAGGTTTCCCCGATGGAACCGCCAAGGTTCAGTGGTGCAATGTACCAACCGTTGGCCCTGCAATCCTTCGCGACAGGGTGCCTCGTACAGAACAATCGTATCATAAATCGGAGTTTGGCGCAACCCAGTGCGCTAAAGCGGGCTAACGCATGGGTCGTTCCTCCCAGTGCTCAAGACTTCGGCGAACTCAGTCGAGCCGCTGCTGGGCTTCCTGCCCTGAAGGGTAAACATTCGTAAACTCTGGCTCACCCAACGATATAGAACTGGAGCTCCGGGCCGTCTACCGTGCCCGTCAGCGAGCCTAGAAGGCCCGTAGGCGCACGATAGACCAGTGGAGTGACCAGAAGGACGTGCGACTGAAACGCGAGGTCATTAGCCCCGCTAGTTCGCGGGACAGGCTGACCCAAGGGCGCATGATAGGTCACAGTACCCACCAACTTGTAAGATTGGGGGCGATCATCCTCGGTGAACGTGACGGGATGCGCAGGAATCTTCACCCAGGTCGCGTAGTCAACTGAGGTCCGCCCTCGCCTAAAGTAAATCTTTTGTGAGGCCATGCGCACGTATCTGGGCTGTACCCCGACGTCGGACTGGGCCGCGTCGAAGAACTGCTGCACCACCGTACGCATTGGGACGAAATTGACCCCGCGCAGACGCTGGCTGACCCCGAGCAACGTCTGCTCCGCGCGATCCCGCGTAGTCTCCAACTCATCGCGCTCATCGTAGCCAAGGGCCATGATCTTCCCGCCATCCCCGCCCAATCCCCGCAACATCGAGGGGCGTACCAAAAAGTGTGCCCTGGCACATCCTCCACCACCAGCGGATGTGTCTCCTCCACCGCCACTCCCGATCCCCACAGTGCCAAGGATCGCACACTGGCACATCCTCCACCGCCGCCAACCGGAGATGCGACGCTAACCGACACGTGATTCCCCTGGCGATCCGTTGGGCCAGGGGTGACGTAGGGTATTCAGCGCGTCCGGTACCCTCCACGAAACATTTCACATACCCCCGGCATGTCAGCAGGCGCGGTGTCTGGCTGTGCGGGCTGCTGAGGGACGATAGGCGCGGATGTGGGGAAAACCTTCTTGTATCTCCGCAGCGGCCCGCACAGGAGCCGCTGGCCTGTCGCGCCCAGTTTCACGCCTTGGCAAATCCTCCTCCTCGCCAGTGCAGTATCAGTGGTGTACGGACTCCCGCTCTGCCCCAAGGTGTACGGTCGGCGTACGGTCTCCGTACGGGAGGTGTACGGTCGGTGTACGGTGGTGTACGGTCGTTTGAGGCGTCCTAATGCCATACCGTACACCGTACAGACCGTACACCATATTTCGACACATCATGGAATCAGGTGATCTGAATATTTCATATCAAAATGCAAAAGCTGCCTATTCTGACACGTGAGAGTTTTTAGGTGTACGATGTGTACGGTCATTGGTTTTATCGCTTTCTAAAGAGGTAAATAGACCGTACACCTATACCGTACACCACCGTACACCTCGTACACCGACCGTACACCTCAATACGCCTCGTACACCTCGTACACCTCGTACCCCACGCTAAACGGTGACGTCTACCACTCCGTTAGGGATGCGTAACACCCGTGCTTTGCCTCGCGGGTGTAAATCCTTTGGCATTGTCGGTGAGCCATCTAAGCCTGTCAGAATGCATCCGCGCCGCGCCCACTCGCGCCCAAACTCCTGCACCGCAGATGGGCCGACCCGCTCTAGAAACTGTGGTGAGGTGGTTAGGACACGCCAGTAGTCATCGCCGACTCTCCGGCATGCGATCATGCCGCCCCCGCGATCTGCCTCCAGGTATTCCCATGTCGCGGGGATGGTCGAGGTGTTTGAGAGCGAGCTATTGTTGTGTATCTCCGCCTGAGCGAGCATGGTCAATAACCGCTCCCAGGCGTCGCCGGCGGGGTCGGTACGCTCGTGGCCGACCCGCAGTAACTCGCCCCAGCGGGCGATGATCGTCTCCGCACCCACCATCGTCTCCACACCGGCGGATGCGAGCAGTACGCGCAGGGTGGCAGCGGCAATCGCCAGTGCGTCGCGCCACGGGCCCAGCGGGGCGATCCGGTCATCCCCCTGCCATCCCGTCACGTCGGCCCGGTACGCGGGCCAGTCGCGCCAGATTGTCTCTAGCACGCGCGGCGCAAACAGGCCCGCCCCTGCCTCCCAGGCCGCTTCGAGCACCTGGGCACGGTAGGCACCCTCACGGCTCGCCCGCTCGGCCCCCAGCGGCGCGTGTTCGGCGCTATCCACGAATAACACGCGGTTGCGGCTCCCGGCGTGGCGGAAGTCGGGGATGGCCTCGCCGCAGAGGATGAGTGTTCCGGCGATGGCGGCACCGCCCCGCGCCTTACCGTCGATGCCGCCGCGTGTGTAGCTCTGTCCATTGGCGAACTGGTAGCAATCGCCCTCCAGCCGGGCCGGGTTGGGCGCGGTGTGGGCCTCGTCGATCAGCAGCGGTAGCCCGCCCAGACGCTCCAGGCTCTGGAATAGCCCGGCGGTGGTACTCCGACCTGCCTCTAGCTTCAACGGCGCGGCGTTGGGCATCCCGAACGTTCCTGTGGCAAACTGTGCGATGGTGGTCTTGCCGCCGCCGCTCTCGCCAAAGAGACCGACCACCGGGTTACGGCGCGGGCGCATGCGGGCGATGATCGGGCCAGCGAGGGAGAGGGACAGCACCAGCCAGAGGGCAGGCACATCCCATGCGGCGGCTTGGCGCAAGGCTGTGGGGTACGCCTCCGCATTCGCGCCGACCATGATGCGTGGGCCGGACGAAGCGAAGCTTACCGGCGCATCAAAGCCGATCGAGCGGTCGGCCAACACCAGCCCATCACCCACCAGTCCATAGGCGGTACTCTCGGTTCGGCGGGGGATGGCTTGCCTATTCTCGTGTGCGAATTCGCCCAGGAAGGCCATGACTTTGCTGATGTTCCCGTCGTGAACGGTTGCCCCCGCCCCGCCGATCTGTTCGGAGAAGGCCCGCCGGTTGCTCAGGACATCGGCGGTGATGGTGCGTTCAACCCGTCCGCCATCATCCCAGGCTACCGTGTAGGTGCGCTGGCCGGTGTGAACGTCCTTGCCGATAGCACTCACAAATATTGCGCCAGAGTAGATCGGGCGGGTTCCGCCCAGCGGGTCGATTTTCACAATAACGTGGTTGCGTACGTCGTACCCGGCGGGGGCGAACAGGGCCGCGCCGGTATCAGGATGGGCCATGAAGGGGTTGCGGGTCTGGGATTGGGCCTGCACGAGGGGTTGGAGCAACTGGCGGAGCTGGGCGGCGGTGCCGCCACCGGCGAGGTAATCGTCTACGCCGACCTTCGTGCCGCGAGGGTCTTGGGGGAGGCTACACAGATAGACCGCGCCAATGCCGCTCCGCGCCGCCAGGAGGCGCACAAGCGTGTTAATGGCACGTTGGACGTGGGGGTTGGTTTTATAGTCCCCATCGGGGCAGATAATCACCTCACGACCGTTAAACGCGATGAACTGCATGTCGGGGGAGGCGACTCTCCCACCATTGGCGTTGGTGGCACGCCAGCCGTGGACTCCGTTGAGATTGACGGCGGCGATCTGGTCGCCAAAGGCAGTGGTGAGGGCATCGGATTTCTTGGCGCCCTCGGTGAGCCAGAGTGGGCGGGAGGGGTCGCCGAGGGCGTCACGATGACGGGGCAGGGCATCGAAAATATTGGTAAGGCCGGTCGGGTAGAGATACTTGCGGGGGCGGCCCTTACTGTCGAGCGTGGGGCTATCGGGGCGCAGGACGTGGGCGTAGGGCTGGTCATCACCGAGGCGGTGGAGGGGAATGACGAGTGCGCCCTGGTGCATGGCGGGCTTGATGGTGGCGGGCTTGACGCTAAGCAACTGGGCGGCGCTCGTGATGTCACCGGGTGCGAGGGAGGAGTAGCCGCGTTCGGTGATGACATCATCAGCAATGGCGCTGCTGCGCAGGTGGGCGAGGTGGCGGGGGTCGAGATCCGTCATACGGCACCCGCGTTCTTATCGATACATTCTTTGGGCGTGCGAGACCGACCGTTACGTATTGTGATCACGGCGATTTCCTGCTATACTAGGTTTGCTAAACTTAACTATCCCGGCGTAAGCCATCAAAAGAGCTGAGATCGCATCCTCGGCTCTTTTGATTTGTTCCGGCAAAGTATACCACGCTTTAATTCGGTAATGCCCTCTTCCTCTGTAGTAAACTTTGTGGCGTGGGATCGCTTGGTGTATGACACACATTTGTTCAAGTAAACAGTACTACACGATAAAATATATAGTATAAGCCAGATTCGGTAAGCGTAAACCTACATGCGAAGCAAGAAAATTCACGCTATCTGAGGTAATCAGTGGGGTTGGTACGGGCATACAGAAATCAGGCACTATCGCGCTGCGCTCATTTCTCCGTGTCCTGATGCGGAATCATATTTCCGCACGGATGTGTGTCATGCACTAAGATTGGATATGGGTGGGCACCGTCCGATCCGCACGTCACCGTGCTGGTAAAAAATAATCATGACCGACAAACCTATTTTGGTGCCCTGAACATGGTGACAGGAGCGTTCATTTTGGGCGAATACCCCATTGCAAATGGCGATACGACTGTCGCATTTCTCCATAAACTGCGAAGAAACCATCCAGGAAAACAACTCCTTGTCCTCTGGGATAATGTTTCCTATCATCATCACAGTGATATGAAGAAATTTCTTGCGGATGTCAATGCATTTCGAGAACCAGACGAGTGGATCGTAACCGCCGTTCGGTTTGCCCCCTACGCCTCAGAACAGAATCCGGTAGAGCATGTGTGGCAGATTGGGAAACAATGTGTCTGTGAACACTTTCGTTCGTTGCGAACCTTTGCGGACATCAAAGCCGCGTTTGAACATATTAAAAATAAGGTGTTTACGTTTGCGGATCTATCCATGTATTTCTCTGAAAAATTAGAAAATCAACAAATGATTTAGGATTGCTATAGTTCCATCGAACGATGCTATACTGCCGCTGAAATCCCACGATCAATAAAGGCTATTCCGA
>SESH01037516.1_pt1 | contig 22516 bp, 18 predicted proteins | sample 3171561 | NCBI WGS metagenome assembly SESH01 (sample SAMN10866947, study PRJNA518727) | freshwater metagenome | biome: subpolar coniferous forest; feature: holomictic lake; material: water; isolation source: holomictic Lake 442 2011 16.5 m and 2014 13 m | place: Canada: near Kenora, Ontario
GAGCCTTAAACCGCTCGGCCACCCCACCAGCGCGTCGTCCGCGGAGCGGAACTTTACCGGACTGAGACGGTCTGTGCGTGACAGACCGCATCGGCCACCCATCGTAACCCGGCCGATGCAGTATAATCGCGCCTTCAATATCTTCAGGAGATGCCTGCATGGACCGCCCTGGCGACCGAATCGTCATCGAAGGCAGCGCGACGCGCGTCGGCGCCGCCGCCACCAGCAGCAGCGCCCAGCGCGTGCTGCGCAACACCTACATGCTGCTATCAGCCTCATTGCTGTGGAGCGCGGCCTGCGCCGGCGGCGCGATGGCCTATCGCCTGCCCGGCCCCGGCATCCTGCTGACGCTGGTCGGCTTCTACGGGCTGCTGTTCGCGATCGAGCGGCTACGCAACAGCGCCTGGAGCGTTGCCCTGGTATTCGCCCTGACCGGCTTCATGGGCTACACGCTCGGCCCCGTGCTCAGCTACTACATGCGCTCGGTGCCGGACGGCGGCTCGGTAATCATGCTGGCCTTCGGCATCACCGGCGCGGCGTTCCTGTCGCTGTCGGCCTATGCGGTGACCACCCGCCGCGACTTCAGCTTCATGACCAGCTTCCTGGTGGTCGGCTCGATCACGGCGTTCCTGCTGGGGCTGGTGGCGATGTTCTTCCACATGCCGGGCCTGTCACTGGCGGTATCGGGGCTGTTCACGCTGATCTCGAGCGGGATCATCCTGTGGCAGACCGGACAGATCGTGAACGGCGGCGAGACGAACTACGTCTCGGCGACCGTGACACTGTACGTCAGCATCTACAACCTGTTCGTCAGCCTGCTGCGGCTCCTCGGCGGCTCGCGCAGCTAACGCGCGGCTCATCGCTACGCACTGCGCCCCCGTCTGGGATCCGGACGGGGGCGTTTTTCATGGCGAGGCCTTTAGGGACGGCGCAGCACCTCTAGCCCGCCCATGTACGGCCGCAGCGCGTCTGGCACGCGCACGCTGCCGTCCGGCTGCTGATAGTTCTCCAGCACCGCCACCAGCGCACGACCGACCGCGACTCCCGAGCCGTTGAGGGTGTGCACGAGCTCCGGCTTGCCGGTCGCCGGGTTGCGCCAGCGCGCCTGCATGCGCCGCGCCTGGAAGGTCTCACAGTTGGAACAGGAGGAGATCTCGCGGTACTTGCCCTGGCCGGGCAACCAGACCTCGAGGTCGTAGGTCTTTGCCGCGCCGAAGCCAACATCGCCGGCACACAGCGCGACCACCCGGTACGGCAGGCCCAGGCGCTGCAGCACCGCCTCGGCATGCGCGGTCATCTCCTCGAGCGCCTGATAGGAGTCCTCCGGGCGCACCACCTGCACCATCTCGACCTTGTCGAACTGGTGCTGGCGGATCATGCCGCGCGTGTCCTTGCCGTAGGCGCCGGCTTCCGAGCGAAAGCACGGCGTATGCGCGACGAACCGCAGCGGCAGGGACTCCGCCGGCAGTATCGCGTCGCGAACCAGGTTCGTGACCGGTACTTCAGCGGTGGGGATCAGGAACAGTTCGTTTTCGCCGGAAACCCGGAACAGGTCCTGCTCGAACTTGGGCAACTGGCCGGTGCCGGTCAGCGTCTGGCGCGACACCAGATACGGCACGTAGGTCTCGCGGTAGCCATGCTCGGCGGTGTGCAGGTCGAGCATGAACTGCGCCAGCGCCCGGTGCAGTCGGGCAACGCCGCCCTGCATCACCGCGAACCGCGCCCCGGCAATCCGGCCCGCTACCTCGAAGTCGAGGCCGCCGAGCTTTTCGCCAAGCTCGACGTGATCCAGCGCCGGGAACGCGGGCATCGCCGGCTCCCCGTGGCGCCGCAACTCGATATTGGCGCTCTCGTCCCGCCCGGCGGGCACGGCGTCGTCCAAGAGGTTCGGCAGAACCAACGCCAACCGATCGACCTCCGCCTGCACCGCGACCAGATCGGCCTCGGCAGCGCTCAGGTCCAGGCCAAGCGACTCGACCTGCGCCATCAGCGGGGCCACATCCTCACCGGCACCCTTGGCCTTGCCGATCGCCTTGGAGCGGGCGTTACGCTCCGCCCGCAGGGCATCGGTCCGCACCTGGATGTCCTTGCGGCGCTCTTCGAGCGCGGCAAGCGCGGGCAGATCGAGCAGAAAGCCGCGGCGCGCGAGATTCGCGGCCACACGGTCGGGTTCGGTACGCAGCAGTTTGGGGTCGAGCACGTTGTCCTCAGGTCGTGAGCCGGTCGCGCGGGGTCAGGCGCCGCCGCCACGCCGGCGGGCGATGGCTTCGCGGATCTTGATCTCCAGTCCCCGCGGGACAGGATTGTAATAGGTGCGCGGCTCGATCTCCTCGGGGAAATATCGCTGGCCGGCCGCGTGCGCGTCGGGCTGGTCGTGGTCGTAGCGGTAGCCCGCTCCGTGACCGAGCTCCTTCATTGTCCGAGTCGGGGCATTGCGGATCGCCATCGGCACCGGCAACGAGCCGAGCGCCTCGGCGTCGGCGCGGGCCGCCTGGTAGGCGGTATAGACCGCGTTGCTCTTGGGTGCTACCGCCAGATAGACGACCGCCTGGCCGATCGCCAGCTCTCCCTCCGGACTGCCGAGCCGCTCGTAGGTCGCCAGCGCGTCCACCGCGAGCGACAGTGCGCGCGGGTCGGCATTGCCAATATCCTCGCTCGCCATCCGCAGCACCCGCCGTGCGACGTAGAGCGGGTCGCAGCCGCCATCGAGCATCCGGCACAGCCAGTACAGCGCCGCATCAGCGTCGCTGCCGCGCACCGACTTGTGCAGCGCCGACATCTGGTCGTAGAAGGCATCGCCGCGCTTGTCGAAGCGCCGGCTACCGCCGCTCGCCACCTCCGCCGCGATCGCCTCGCTAATCATGCCGCTGCTGGCCAGATCCGCGGCGATCTCCAGCAGGTTCATCGCCCGGCGCGCGTCGCCGTCAGCCGCTCGCGCGATCAACTCGCGCGCCGCCGGCTCAATCGACAGCCCCTGCTCGCCCAGTCCACGCCCAGCGTCGCCGAGCGCGCGGTCGATCAGCAATTCGAGGTCAGCCGCAATGAGGCTCTTGAGTACGTAGATGCGCGCCCGCGACAGCAGCGCGCCGTTGACCTCGAACGACGGGTTCTCGGTGGTCGCACCCACGAACACCAGCGTGCCGTCCTCGACGAACGGCAGGAACGTGTCCTGCTGGGCACGGTTGAAGCGGTGCACCTCGTCCAGGAACAGCACCGTAGAGGCGCCGCTGGCGGCGCGGGCGGTGCGCGCCTTCTCCACCACCTCGCGGATATCCTTGACCCCGGCGAGCACGGCCGACAGGGAGTAGAACTCGGCCTTGGCGGAGACCGCGACCAACCGCGCCAGCGTGGTCTTGCCGGTGCCCGGTGGCCCCCACAGCAGCATCGAGTGCAGGGTCGAGCCCTCGACCAGGCGCCGCAGCGGCTTGCCGGCGGCCAGCAGGTGCGCCTGGCCTGCAAACTCGTCAAGCGAGCGCGGGCGCATCCGGTCAGCCAGCGGGCGGTAGGGTTCGGTGCTCACCTGAGCATTGTAGCGGCCGGCAGCGCTCAGCGCGGGGCAAGGCCCAGCAGACGCTCGACCCGTGCGGCCCAGCCGCCGAGGCCGGCATAGGCCAGCACGAGCGCGAGCGCGACGCCGACCGCGTTCGCGCAGGCGTCGCCAAGCTCCGCGGTGCGCGTCGGGGTCAGCGCCTGCAGGCCTTCGATGCAGACCCCCAGCAACACGCAGGCCGTGCCGATGAGGAGGTAGCGGCGGCGCGGGTAGAAACCGGTGAACCAGCTCGTCAGCAGGAAGTACCCGGTCGCGTGCTGGATCTTGTCCCAGACCTGCACCGGCAGCGGCACCCCGCCCGGCCACAGACTCAGCACCAGTCCGGCGAGCACCCCGGCCCACCCGACCGCGGCCCAGAACCGCCCCAGGCGCAGTGGCAGCATGTCAGCGCACCGAGCCGATCACGTCCACGCCAGCCGGCGGCGTGAACCTGAACAGCGCATCGGCCAGATGCGCATTGCGCTCTAGGCCCTTCAGCTCAATCAGCGTGCGCTGGTTCAGCTTGTCGGTGAACTCGAGCCGATGCAGCACCTCGCCGACGAAGCCGAGGCGAATCTCGCGAAAGTCAGTGTCACTGGCCTTGGGCACGAGGTTGAGCCAGTCAAGCCCGCCGCTGCGGCCGCCGTCGCGGATCGTGAACCCATCACGCACCTTCGCCTGGCCCGACAGCAGCATCGCCGGCGTCTGCGACATCGAGTCGCGCACGCGACGCACCGTCGCCTGCTCCAGTTCCGGGTCGTACAACCACAAGCGCTCGCCGTCGCAGACGATCAGCTGCTTGGGCGTCGCGTAGTCCCAGCGGAACCGGCCGGGCTTCTTCAGGTAGAGCGTGCCGGCAGCGTGGTCGGTGGACGTGCCATCAGCGGCAACCAGATCCTGGGTGAAGTCAGCGCGGACCGAGTCCAGCGCCGCGAGCGCATGCTCAAGGCGTGTCGCAGGATCCGCCTCGGTGGCGGGCGCCGGCAGCGCAAACAGAACGCACAGCAGCAACAACAGATGAGCCCGCAGCATCGGCCTACTCCGCGGCCGGCGGCGGAACGAGCACCTCACGCGCACCGTTCGACTGCAGCGGACCGACTAGCCCTGCCGCCTCCATCGTCTCGACCAGCCGCGCGGCGCGGTTGTAGCCAATCTTCAGCCGCCGCTGGATGCCTGACACCGACGCTTTGCGTGACTCCGCGACGATCTTCACCGCCTCGTCGTACAGCAGGTCCTGCTCGGCTTCGGCGCCACCCTCGCCCTCCTCCGGCGCAAGACCAGGAATGGGACCCCGCGGCCCTTCGAGCACCTCGTGCACGTAATCGGGCGCCGTGCCGCGCAACGCGCTGACCACGCGGTGCACCTCCTGATCCGAGACGAACGCGCCATGCACGCGCACCGGCACCGAGGTGCCGGGCATCAAATAGAGCATGTCGCCGTGGCCGAGCAGCGACTCGGCGCCGCTCTGGTCGAGGATGGTGCGCGAGTCGACCTTGGCCGACACCTGGAACGCGATGCGGGTTGGGATGTTGGCCTTGATCAGTCCGGTGATCACATCGACCGACGGCCGCTGGGTGGCGAGAATCAGGTGAATGCCGGAGGCGCGCGCCTTCTGTGCCAGTCGCGCGATCAGCTCCTCCACCTTCTTGCCGACGATCATCATCATGTCGGCCAGCTCGTCGATGACCACGACGATATAGGGCAGCGACACGCACGCCGGCACGTTGCCGCTGGCGTCGAGCAGATCCTTCTCGCCGGCCTGCAAGCGCTGCATCAGGATCGGATCAGGAATCGGCTTGCCGGCCTCGACCGCATCCTTGACCTTGCGGTTGTAGCCGCCGATGTTGCGCACGCCCATCGCCGCCATCAGCTGGTAGCGCCGCTCCATCTCCGCCACGCACCAGCGCAGGGCATTGGCCGCCTGCTTCATGTCGGTGACCACCGGCGCCAGCAGGTGCGGGATACCCTCGTAGACCGACAGCTCGAGCATTTTCGGGTCAACCATGATCAGCCGCACGTGCTCGGCGGTCGCCTTGTAGAGCAGCGACAGCACCATCGCGTTGATGCCTACGCTCTTGCCGGAGCCGGTGGTACCCGCGATCAGCAGGTGCGGCATCTTCTGCAGGTCCGCGACCACCGGCAGGCCACCAATATCCTTGCCCAGTGCAAGCGCGAGCGGCGAGGCCATGTCGTCATAGGCCTTCGACTTGAGGATCTCGCCCAGCGTGACCAGCTCGCGCTTCTCGTTGGGAATTTCCAGACCAACGACGCTCTTGCCGGGAATGACCTCGACCACGCGCACGCTGATGGCGGACAGGGCGCGGGCAATGTCCTTGGACAAGCCGGAGATCTGGCTGACCTTGACGCCAGGTGCGGGTCGAAGCTCGAAGCGCGTCACGACTGGGCCGGGATGCACCGCCACGACCTCGACCTCGACGCCGAAGTCCCGCAATTTCAACTCGACCAGGCGGGACATCGCCTCCAACGTCTCCTGCGAGTAGCCGACCACGCGCGGCGGCGCATCGTCGAGCAGCTTCAGCGCCGGCAGCTCCTTGTTGGCAGGCCGCTCGAACAGCGGCACCTGCTTCTCCTTCTCCACGCGCTCGCTCTTCTCGATGATCGGCGCCGGCGGTTCGATGCGCGGCGCGATCTTCAGTACGGATTTCTTCTTCTCTTCGCGTACCGCCTCCTGACGAGCGGCCTTGTTCTCGCGCCCGGCCGACATGTCGCGCCGCGTCGCCAGATGCGCGCGCACCCACGCCTCGAGCGCGAGGATCGCGTGGCCGAGGCGGTCCATGACCGTCAGCCACGACACGCCGGTAAACAGTGCCACGCCCGCGAACCACAATCCCAGCAGCAGTAGCGTCGCGCCGAGGAATGAAAATCCCTGTGCAAGACCCTGACCGACCAGGTTGCCGAGGATGCCGCCGGCGGTGTGGGTGTAGTGCCGTGGGGCAAAATGCAGCGTCGCAAGCCCGGCGCTGGTGGCCAGCGTCAGCGCAAAGCCCGCCAGGCGGAACACAAGACTTGCCCGCGATGCAGCGTCGCTCGCCGGCGGCCGGAACAGTGCCCAGCCGAACAGCCCGAGCATGACTGGAAACAGGAACGCAGGCACGCCGAACACGGCGAGAAACACATCCGCCACCCACGCGCCGATCGGCCCGATCAGGTTGGCGATGCGGCCCGGCTCGCCGGTGTTGGTGAAGCCCGGGTCCTGCGGGTCGAAACTCACCAGTGCCAGCAGCAACACCAGCGCAAGTGCACCAAAGACGATCAGGGCGCCTTCGCGCAGGCCACGGGAAACCACCGCCGCCAGACGCGATGGCGGAGCCCCCTTGGCAGCGACGATGGCGTCAGACAAGCTCAGATCCTGAACGAAAAAATACGCTTAACTCCATGATACGTCTCAACTAGGATCCATACCAGCCATCTTGCGTGGCAGGCCTCCATTCGCCGGAAAAATTCCCTACCATGGGCACCCCTGTCAGACCGCTCGCCCGAGGATCCGTTCTCACCATGTCTTCGCCCCGCCACGTTCGACTTCTGATTCTAGGCTCCGGTCCCGCCGGATACAGCGCTGCGGTCTATGCCAGCCGCGCCAACCGCCAGCCCATGCTGATCACCGGCGTCGAGGTCGGCGGCCAGCTGATGACCACCACCGAGGTGGACAACTGGCCCGGGGACGTCGACGGCGTGCAGGGACCCGAGCTGATGGCGCGCCTGCGCCGTCACGCCGAACGGTTCAAGACCGATATCGTCGAGGACTACATCAACAAGGTGGACCTCGGCCAACGGCCGTTCCATCTGTATGGCGATCAGGGTGAGTACACCTGCGACTCGCTGATCATCGCCACCGGCGCCTCGGCCCGCTACCTCGGACTGCCGTCCGAGGAGGCCTTCAAGGGCAAGGGCGTCTCCGCCTGCGCGACCTGCGACGGCTTTTTCTACCGCAACCAGGATGTCGCGGTCATCGGCGGCGGCAACACCGCGGTCGAGGAAGCGCTGTACCTGACCAACATCGCCAGACACGTAACCCTCGTGCACCGCCGCGACCGACTGCGCTCGGAGAAGATCCTGCAGGACCGCCTGTTCGCGCGTGAGGCCGAAGGCAAGCTGAGCATTATCTGGAACCACGCGGTCGACGAAGTGCTTGGCGATGCCAGCGGCGTCACGGGTCTGCGCATCGCCGCGGTCGACGGCGGCGCGACGCGCGAGCTCGCCCTCACCGGCGTGTTCATTGCAGTGGGTCACACGCCCAATACCCAGCTGTTCGCCGGACAGGTTGAGATGCAAGGCGGCTACCTCACGGTACGCTCCGGCTGCACGGGCGATGCGACCGCGACCAGCGTCGCGGGCGTGTTCGCCGCGGGCGACGTCGCCGACCACGTCTACCGCCAGGCGGTGACCTCAGCCGGCACCGGCTGCATGGCCGCCCTGGACGCCGACCGCTACCTGGAGCGACTCGACGCGGGCCAGTGAGGAACGCTCCGATGGACGCGACAACACTGGTCGCAAGCAGTCACAGCAGTATCGACGAGCTGGGCGCGGCCGAGTGGAACGGCCTCGAGCACGGCGGCGTGCCGTTCCTGCGCCACGAGTTTCTCGCCGCGCTTGAGCACAGTGGCGCGGCGACGCCTGCCACCGGCTGGGCGCCGGCGCACATCGCGATCCATGACGGGGCGAGCCTGGTCGGCGCGATGCCGCTGTATGCCAAGAGTCACTCGTGGGGCGAGTTCGTCTTCGACTTCAGCTGGGCCCAGGCCTATGAGCGTTACGGCCTCGCCTACTACCCGAAGCTGGTCGCCACGACCCCGTTTACGCCTGCCAGCGGTCCGCGTCTGCTGCTGCGTCCCGGCACTGACGCGGCGCGCGTGCGCGCCGCGCTCATCGCCGCACTCGACGCGCTCGAACCTGGCGCCTCGTCCGTGCACGTGCAGTTCGCCACCGAGGAGGAAGCCTCGATACTCGCGCAGTCGGGTTTCCTGAGGCGGATCGACTGCCAGTTCCAGTGGCGCAATCGCGGCTACCGCGACTTCGACGACTTCCTTGCCACCTTCACCGCCGACAAGCGCAAGAAGGCGAAGCGCGAACGGCGCCGCATCGAGGAAGCCGGCGTGCAGTTCGAGTGGCGCGACGGGGCCAGCCTGTCGGACGCAGAATGGCAGCAGGTACACGCCCTGCACGCAACGACCTTCCACCGGCACGGCCGCGAGCCCTACCTCGGCGTTGATTTCTTCCTCGAGGCAAGTCGCACGCCGGCGATCAGCCCGCAGGTGCTGATGGCCCGCGCCGGCAGCACGTTGGTGGCGATTGCGATCTTCTTCCGCGGCGCACAGACGCTCTACGGCCGCTACTGGGGGGCGAGCGGCGAGTTCCACAGCCTGCATTTCGAGGCCTGCTATCACCAGGGAATCGAGTTCTGCATCCGCGCAGGCCTGGCGCAGTTCGAGCCGGGCACGCAGGGCGAACACAAGATCGCCCGTGGCTTCGCACCGACGCTGACCCACTCCGCCCACCTGATCCGCGAACCGCGTTTTCGCGACGCGATCGCCCGCTATCTGACCGAGGAGCGCTGCTCGGTGCTCGCTTACGCCAGCGAGGCCGGCCGGCACGTGCCGTTCCGTGCCGATCTGGACGTGCAGGGGTCATGAGCAGGCGGACGGTCCTGCCATGGCTGGACCAGCAGGACTCGCCCGCGTCGTTTCCGGATCCCGCCACCGCCCTGCGCAGCCCCAACGGACTGCTCGCGATGGGGGGCGCGCTGACGCCCGACTGGCTGCTCGGCGGCTATCGCCGCGGCATCTTCCCATGGTTCAGCGAGGGTGAACCGCTGCAGTGGTGGTCGCCGGACCCACGCGCGGTGTTTGAGCCTGAACAGTTCGTGCCACAGCGCAGCCTGCGGCAGTCGATCCGCAACCGTCGCTACGAGACCTTCATCGACCGGGACTTTGCAGGCGTGATCCGCGCCTGTGCCGCGCCCCGCAGCGACGCGGGCGGCACCTGGATCACCGCGTCGATGATCGAAGCCTATGAGGCACTGCACGCGCTAGGGGTCGCACACTCGTTCGAGACCTGGCAGGGAGGCGTGCTGGTCGGCGGCCTGTACGGGGTGCGGGTAGGCGCGATGTTCTTCGGCGAATCCATGTTCAGCCAGGCCCGGGACGCCTCGAAAGTGGCGCTGGCGCGACTGATCGAGGAGGCCAAAACCACCGGCATCGCGCTGATTGACTGCCAGATGCCAACCCCGCATCTGGCCTCGCTGGGCGCCATTACCATGCGCCGTGCCGAGTTCCTGCAGCGGGTTTCACGCCATACGGCAAGCTGACTTGGACCGCATCCGTCGCGACCGCGCAACCTCTTGATTGCTAAGCCCGGCCCCTTTGTGCACAATGCGGCGCCTCAAAGCCGTGCGGGAACAGAATGTCGAAAGAGGAAGCAATCCAGATGGAAGGCGAGGTCGTCGAGACCCTGCCCAACACGACGTTCCGCGTAAAACTCAAGAACGGCCATATAGTTACGGCGCATATCTCAGGCAAGATGCGCAAGAACTACATCCGCATCCTGACCGGTGACGTCGTCACGGTAGAGATGACGCCGTACGACCTGAGCAAGGGTCGCATCACCTACCGCGGCCGCTAAAGGCCCCTCCCGCCCTATTCGAGCAGCGCCGGCTCCTCGGCGCTGCGCGTCAGCAGTGCGAGCCCGTCGCCGTCGCGCGCCAGCGTCACGCGCACCGTACCGCCGCCGGCGAGCTTGCCGAACAACAACTCCTCGGCCAGCGGCCGCTTGACCCGTTCCTGGATCAGGCGCGCCATCGGCCTTGCACCCATTTTCGGATCGTAGCCCTTGACCGCGATCCAGCGCCGCGCGTCGTCGTCGAAGGAGATGACGACCCCCTTCGCCTCGAGTTGCGCCTCCACCTCGAAGATCAGCTTGTCTACCACCCGCTCAATCGTGGCCGGTGCCAGCGGCGCGAACTGCACGACGCTATCGAGGCGGTTACGGAACTCCGGCGAGAACATCCGCCGAATCGCTTCCTGACCGTCATCAGTGACGTCGCCCGAAGTAAATCCGATCGAGGTGCGCGCCATCTCGGCCGCGCCCGCGTTCGTGGTCATGACGATGATCACGTGGCGGAAGTCCGCCTTGCGGCCATTGTTGTCCGTCAGCGTGCCGTGATCCATGACCTGCAGCAGCAGGTTGAACACATCCGGATGCGCCTTCTCGATCTCGTCGAGCAGCAGCACCGCGTGCGGATGCTTGGTGATCGCTTCGGTGAGCAAACCACCCTGGTCAAAGCCAACGTAGCCTGGCGGCGCGCCGATCAGGCGTGACACCGTATGCCGCTCCATGTACTCGGACATGTCGAAGCGGATGAGTTCCACCCCCAGGGAAAGCGCCAACTGACGGGTGACCTCTGTCTTGCCGACGCCCGTCGGACCTGCAAACAGGAACGAGCCGACCGGCTTGCGCTGGTCGCCCAGTCCGGAGCGGGCCATCTTGATGGCCGCCGCCAGCGACTCGATCGCAGGATCCTGCCCGAAGATCACCAGCTTCAGATTGCGCTCGAGGTTCTTGAGCACCTCACGGTCGTCACTGGACACCTGCTTGGGCGGAATACGCGCGATGCGGGCGACCACCGCCTCGACATGACTGACCGTCACGCTTGCGGCGCGGGTTGCCACCGGCTGCAGACGCAGGTTAGCACCGGCCTCGTCGACGACGTCGATCGCCTTGTCCGGCAGGTGCCGGTCGTTGATGTAGCGCGCGGCGAGCTCCGCCGCGGCCTGCAGCGCGTCATCCTCGTAGCTGACGCCGTGATGCTCCTCGAAGCGTGACTTCAGGCCGCGCAGGATGTCCACGGTCTCGGCGATCGACGGCTCGGTCACGTCGATCTTCTGGAAACGCCGCGCGAGCGCGTGGTCCTTCTCGAAGATGCCACGGTATTCCTGATAGGTCGTGGAGCCGATGCAACGCAGCTCGCCGTTGGCAAGCACCGGCTTGATCAGGTTGGAGGCATCCATGACCCCGCCCGATGCCGCACCGGCGCCAATCACGGTGTGGATCTCATCGATGAACAGCACCGCGCCAGGCTGCTTGCGCAGCTCGGTGAGCACCGCCTTCAGGCGCTTCTCGAAGTCGCCGCGGTACTTGGTCCCGGCGATCAGCGTGCCCATGTCGAGCGAATAGATCGTCGCGTCCGCAAGCACGTCCGGGACCTGATTCTCGACGATCATGCGGGCGAGGCCCTCGGCGATCGCGGTCTTGCCGACGCCGGCTTCGCCGACGTAGAGCGGGTTGTTCTTGCGGCGACGGCACAGGATCTCGATGGTCCGTTCCACCTCGAGCTTGCGACCAATCAGCGGATCGATGCGACCCTCGGCCGCCAGGCGGTTCAGGTTGGTGCAGTACTTTTCCAGCGCACTGTCCGCGCCGTCAGCCTCGGGCTTGTCGGCCGATTCAACCGCCGCCCCCTCCTCCTTGTCGGTCGAATCGTCCTTGAGCTTGGACAGGCCGTGCGACATGAAATTCACGACGTCGAGCCGGGCGACGTCCTGGATCCCGAGCAGGTAAGCCGCGTGCGACTGCTTCTCGCTGAATATCGCGACCAGCACGTTCGCGACCGACACTTCCTTCTTGCCACTGGACTGGACGTGAAATACCGCCCGCTGCAGGACCCGCTGGAAGCCCAGCGTCGGCTGCACGTCACGCTCGTCAACGACCCCCAGCTTAGGTGTCGTCTCGGTGATGAACGTCTCCAGATCCCGCCGCAGCTTGGGCAGGTCGCCGCCGCAGGCGCGCAGGATCTCGCGCACCTTCGGCGTGTCGAGGATCGCCAGCAGCAGGTGCTCGACGGTCATGTACTCGTGGCGTGCGTCGCGCGCCGACTGAAAGGCGCTGTTGAGGCAGAACTCGAGTTCGCTGGATAGCACGGGAGGGGTCCTTTATCTGCGATGCCGCTAGTCGGCTTCTTCCATCGTGCACAGCAACGGATGCTGGTGCTGTCGGGCATAGGCCATCACCTGCGCCACCTTCGTCTCGCCAATCTCGAACGTAAAGACGCCGCAGACGCCCCGCCCGCGGGTGTGGACCTCCAGCATGACGCGGGTCGCCTTGACCCGATCCATGCCGAAGATCCGCTCGAGCACGTCGACGACGAACTCCATTGGCGTGAAATCGTCGTTCAGCAACAGCACCTGGAACAGCGGCGGCCGCTTCAATCGCGGCGCGGCCTCCTCGACCACGAGACTGTGTCCAGGGTCGTGCGGGCGGCCGTCGGTCGGGTCATCAGGATTCATAGAGCCTTTATAGGGACGACAGCCCCCCAAGACAAGGGATTACGCTACGGTTTGCGCGGCGCAATAATGACACCCCTCGGCACTCCTCGGCTTGTGGCTGTCATGTACCTACCCGTATGATCGGGCGATGATTATTAGCCGAAATCTCGCGTCGACCGCCGCCTCTGCCGCGCGCTGGCCGACGCGGGCCGGATGAAGCTCGCGCTGCCCCGGCGCTCGCGCCCCGACGCCGGACCCGGAGCGTCGGCGCGCTGGCCACAACTGCTGACGGTGCTGGCCGCGGCGGCGGTTGCCGCGCAGTTGGCGACGATCGTGTGGAAGTTTGTACCCGGCGCTCGCCGCGCCGGCCAGCCGGTGGCGCAGCAGCCGCTACCGCCGCCAGCCAGCCTCGACAACCTGCTCGCCACGCACCTGTTCGGCGGCGCAAGTGCCGACGCCGCCAGCGGCGTCGACGCCCCGCCCACCAACGTCGCGCTGGTGCTGGCCGGCACGCTCGCGGTACGCGACCCCAAAGCGGGCCTCGCGATCATCGGCGAAACGGCACAGACCGGGCACGTGGTCGCCGTCGGCGCGACGCTGCCGGGTGGAGTTCGACTGCACGAGGTCTATGCGGACCGCGTTGTCCTGGACCGCAACGGGATGCTGGAGACCCTGCCGTTGCCGCACGCGCTCGGCGGGGCCGCCGGAGCGCGCGCCGCCGCACGCGCCGCGGAACCGCCGATCGCCGAGGCCGTCCAAAAGCTCATCGCCGGCGGCCCCGAGGTGATCGGCGACGTGTTACGACCCATGCCGTCCTACAGCAACGGCCAATTGAAGGGATTTCGCGTCTATGCCGGTCGCGATCGACGCAAGTTCGCCAAGCTCGGCCTGCAGCCGGGTGATGTCGTCACGCAGGTCAACGGCGTGCCGCTGGGCGATTCCCAGAAAGGTCTAGACGCGCTGCGCACGCTCGGCGGCGGCACCGCGACGGTGACGGTCGAGCGCGGTGGTACGACCCAGCAGCTAACCATTGATGCCCTGCAACTGCAGGGCATGTCCGAGTCAGACCCCCCACCGCCGCCCGCAGCCGCCGGCCGTGCCGTGCCACCGCCCACCACCGAATCTCCCTCTTCCGACTGACGCGCGCCGCGCGCCACCCGAGACACCGCATGAAGTCATCCAAACCGCCCCGCCACCGCCTAGCTTCGATCGCCTGGCCGGCCCTGTCGCTGGCCGCGACGCTGGTATCGACGCTGGCCGCCGGCGAGACGGGCGTCCCTGCCGCCTCGCAGTCACAAATGGCCGGCGCTGGCCGCGCAGCGATGCCGTCACAGGCGATGATCACGCCGAACTACAAGGATGCGGACCTCACGCAGATCGTCGAGGCGGTCAGCCAGGTCACCGGCAAGAACTTCATCATCGACCCGCGCGTCAAGGCACAGGTGACGATGCTGTCAGCCACGCCGATGGGACCGGGCGCGTTCTACGAGGCCTTCCTTGCGATTCTGCAGGTACACGGCTTTGTCGCCGTCCCTTCCGGCAAGCTCTACAAGATCATCCCGGACGCGAATGCGCGCCAGGTGCCGGCGAACGACCTGCCAGAGTCGGTCAGCTCCAGCTCCGATGAACTGGTCACTCAGGTCGTCCAGCTCAAGAACGTCAGCGCCGCGCAACTGGTGCCAATCCTGCGGCCGCTGATTCCGCAGAACGGCCATCTGGCCGCCTATACCGCCTCGAACGTGCTGATCATCTCCGACCACGCCAACAACGTCAGCCGCCTGCTGCGCATCATCGAGCGCATCGACTCCGGCGGCGACGAGGACATCGACGTCATTCGCCTCGAGCACGCCTCCTCGAGCGAGATCGTGCGGGTGGTGAACCAGCTGACCCAGGGCGCTGCGAACGACGGCGGCGCAGCCACCAAGCTGATCGCGGACGAGCGCACCAACAGCGTGCTGCTCAGCGGCGAGAAGAACCAACGCCTGAAACTGCGCGCACTGGTCGCGCACCTGGACACGCCGCTCGAGAGCGGCAGCGGCACGCGCGTGCGTTACCTGAAGTACGCCGATGCGGAAAAGATCGCGACCAAGCTCAAGGAGCAGGTGCAGGCCACCAGCGCGCCGGCCGCTGCCGGACAGGCGGGGGCCGGCGGCAGCGACAAGTCGACCACGATCTGGGCGGATCCTGCCACCAACGCGCTGGTGATCACCGCGCCTTCCAAGACCATGCGCCAGCTGATGGACGTGATTGACAGGCTGGATATCCGCCGGCTCGAAGTGCAGGTCGAGGCGATCATCGTCGAGATCACCGGCAGCTCAAATGTCGACCTGGGCGTCAACTGGCTCATCGACGGCTCCAAGGACAACATTGCCGCGGGCGGCTTCGTCTCGCCGATAGGCGCTGCCGGCACCTCGATCGCGACGATCGCCGCGGCGGCGTCGAACCCGAGCGCGATCAGCGCAGCCCAAGTGCCGAACGGCTTCACCCTCGGCGTGGGACGTCTGCAGAAGACCGGCACCAACTTCGCTGCGATCCTCAGCGCGATCTCCGGCAAGGCCAACACCAACATCATCTCGACACCGACCATCGTCACGCTCGACAACCAGGAAGCACAGATCAAGGTCGCGACCGAAGTGCCGTTCGTCACCGGTCAGTACGCCTCGACCCAGGCGACCCAGAGCGGCTCCAGCGGCGTGGTCAATCCGTTCCAGACGATTCAGCGGCAGGAAGTGGGCACGATCCTGAAGATCACCCCGCAGATCACCGACGACGGCACGGTACTGCTGAAGATCGACCAGGAGGTCTCGAGCCTGATCAAGAGCTCGATCGCGACGGTCGACGTGCAGACCTCGAAGCGCGTGATCAACACCCGCGTGCTGGCCAACGACGGCGAGATCATCGTTCTGGGCGGGCTGATTTCGGACAACGTCACCGAAAGCGAGCAGCGCGTGCCCGGACTGGCCTCGATACCGTTCATCGGCAACCTGTTCAAGACACGCACGAGCACCAAGGAAAAAACCAATCTGATGGTATTCCTGCGGCCGAAGATCCTGGTGGACGCCCATCAGATGGCGACCGAGACCTCGGCCAAGTACAACTACGTGCGCGAGCTTGAGCTCAAGCGCCAGGGTCGGGTGCAACTGCAGCCGAGCGAGCGCCAGCCTATCCTGCCGGACCTGAAGGACCTCGCGCCGCGTCCCGCGCCGGTGGAGACACCCAAGTCGCGCGCCAGCCGCGGTGAGCCGCAGGCGGACCGCGCGCCGGAGCCGCCGAACGGCGGCGGGACGCCGAACTGATGAGCGCCGACCTCGCGCCCGGGCCGGAACGCCGGCTGTCGTTCGCGTTCGCGCGACGGCACGGCGTGCTGTGTCGTGCCATCGACGCTGAACGTGCCGAACTGGTCGTTCGGCACGGCGCATCCCCGGCCGGGGTCGCGGAGGCCGGTCGCTTCCTCGCTCGACCGCTCGTGCTCGAGCAGGTCAGCGAAGAGCGCTTCGAGGAGCTGCTGCAGCGCTCCTATGCCACCGGCAACAACGCGGCGGCCGAGGCCGCCGAGGGTCTGGAGGGCGACACCGACCTTGCCCACCTCGCCGAGGAACTGCCGGAGCCATCGGACCTGCTGGAGAGCGAGGACGACGCGCCGATCATCAAGCTGATCAACGCCGTCCTCACCCAGGCCGTGCGTGAGAATGCCTCCGACATCCACATCGAGCCGTTCGAGAACCGGCTGGTGATCCGCTTCCGCGTCGACGGCGTGCTGCGCGAGGTGCTGCAGTCGCGGCGCGCGCTGGCGCAGGTGGTCGTCTCGCGCATCAAGGTGATGTCGAAGCTCGACATCGCCGAGAAGCGCCTACCGCAGGACGGTCGCATGTCGCTGCGCATCGCCGGCCGGCCGGTGGATGTGCGCGTCTCGACGATTCCGGCCGGTCACGGCGAGCGGGTCGTGCTGCGTCTGCTGGACAAGCAGGCCGGTCGACTCGATCTGGGTTCCCTGGGCATGGATATCCAGACCCAGAACTCGATGGACGAGCTGATCCACAAGCCCTACGGCATCATCCTGGTCACCGGCCCCACCGGCTCGGGCAAGACCACGACGCTGTACGCCGCGCTCGAGCGTCTGAACGACGATACCCGCAACATCATGACGGTCGAGGATCCGATCGAGTACTACATCGACGGCATCGGCCAGACGCAGGTCAACACCAAGGTCGAGATGACCTTCGCACGCGGCCTGCGCGCGATCCTGCGGCAGGACCCGGACGTCGTGATGATCGGCGAAATCCGTGACATCGAGACCGCACAGATCGCGGTGCAGGCTTCGCTGACCGGTCATCTGGTGCTGTCGACCCTGCATACCAACACCGCCGTCGGCGCGATCACGCGCCTGCGCGACATGGGCGTCGAGCCGTTCCTGCTGTCCTCGACGCTGCTGGGCGTACTGTCGCAGCGGCTGGTGCGGGTGCTCGATCCTGCGACGCGGGTGCCTTACCCGGCCGCCGAGTACGAGCACCGCTTCTTGAACCTGCCGGCGGACCAGCAGGCGACGCTGTACCGACCCAACCTCGAGGTCGGCAGCGGCTACCGCGGCCGTACCGGCATCTACGAGCTGGCGGTCGTCGACGACGTGATGCGCCAGCTGATCCACGATGGCGCAGGCGAAGCGCAGCTGGAACGGCATGCGCGCCTGTCGATGCCCAGCATTCGCGACGATGGCCGTCGCCGTGTCCTTGAAGGCACCACCTCCCTCGAGGAAGTGCTGCGCGTTACCCGCGAAGACTGACGCGCCCACGCGCACTGTTCATGCCAGCATTTCAATACACCGCCCTCGACAGCGCCGGCCGCGAGCGCCGCGGACTGCTGGAGGGCGACACCGCCCGCCAGGTCCGCCAGCAGCTGCGCGAGCAGCAGCTGCTGCCGGTCAGCATCGCCGAGGTCGAAGGCAACGAGGCGAAGCGCAACACGGGCCTGCGGTTTTCGCTGCGGCGCGGCATTTCGGCCGCCGACCTGTCGATGCTGACCCGCCAGCTCGCGACGCTGTCGCGCGCCGGACTGCCGCTGGAGGAAGCGCTGCTGGCCGTCTCGCAGCAGACCGAGAAGCCGCGCGTCGCGGCGATTGTCTCCGGTGTGCGCGCCCGGGTACTCGAGGGGCGCTCGCTCGCCGACGGACTGGGCGCGTTCCCGCAGGTGTTCCCCGAGATCTATCGCGCCACCGTCAGCGCCGGCGAGCAGGCCGGGCGGCTGGACAACGTCCTGGAGCGCCTCGCCGACTACACCGAGAGTCGCGAGATCCTGCAGAGCAAGATCCGCAACGCGCTGGTCTACCCGGTGCTGCTGACGGTGGTCTGCGTCGTGATCGTCTCGCTGCTGCTGGGCTACGTCGTGCCCGAGGTCGTCAATGTCTTCAAGGCCGGCAAGCACCAGTTACCGCTGCTGACGCGCGCGCTGATCGCGCTCAGCGACGGCTTCCGCCACTGGTGGTGGCTGCTGGGGCTGGGGACGGGCGGCGCGGTCTGGGGCTTTCGCCGCTGGCTGGAAGATCCGGCCGCGCGCCGCCGCTGGCACCATGCGCAGCTGCGCACGCTGCTGATCGGACGGGTCGTCCGGGGCGTCAACGCGGCGCGTTTCGCGCGCACGCTGTCGATCCTGACGGCGAGCGCGGTGCCCGTGCTGGAGGCGCTGCGGATCGCCGGTGAAGTCGTCAGCAACCTGCCGATGCGGGACGCGGTCGCCACTGCCGCCGACCGCGTCCGCGAGGGCGCCCCGATCGCCAAGTCGCTGGGCAGCTCGCGGCTGTTCCCACCGATGCTGATCCACCTGATCGCCAGCGGCGAGTCCAGCGGCGAGCTGGAATCCATGCTCGAGCGCGCCGCGACCAACCAGGAGCGCGACATGGACGGCATCGTCAACACCGCCGTCAACGTGCTCGGACCGGCCATGATCCTGGTGATGGGCGGCTTCGTGCTGTTGATTGTGCTGGCGCTGCTGCTGCCGATCTTCGAACTGAACCAGCTGGTCAAGTGACCCCGGTTCGCGCCCCCCCGCCGGGGGGGGCTGCAAACTTCATGTGCGCGCCCCTTGCGGCGATGCGCCGGCTTGCCTTATAACCCAATCCGCTCGCCGTTCGCAGTCGTGACTCCAGAGAGACATGAGCGAGAAGCCAGACCCAGACGATTATGAGGATGACGAGATCGCCGATGGCGACTCGCTCCAGTTCGACCGCCTGATCAGGGACGTCGACGCGCGCAAGCCGCGCGCAGGTCCCAAGGGCGCCGAGCCCGCCTGGCGCCGCCTCGAGAAATACCTCGAGGGCAAGCGCACCGCCGAGCTGCTGGCGGACGTCGACGACTACGAGATCGACGACGCGCCGCCGCGCGCTGCCCCCGTCCGCCCGGCGCGACCGAAACGGTCGCGCCGCTGAGCGACGTTAGTCGCGCTCCTGCCGGGTCGCGACCGCCGACTCGACCGCTTCGTGCGCCCGCTCGAGCGCCTGCAGCGCCGCCAGCCGTGAACCGGCCTGGTCTGCCTCTACGAGCGCGATCGGCTCGCCGCCAGCCTCGTGCAGCCGCCGGTTCAACACCGGCAGCTCCGTCTCGATCAGGCGCTTCGCGTCGGCCTCGACCTCGGCCAGTTCCCGCTCGAGCACGGCGATTCGTTCGACCTGATAGCCGGCCGGACGGCCCTCGTAGGACAGCAGCGCACCGTAGGCATGGTCCAGCTGCTCGCGCAGCCGTTCCTCACCGGTGATCGCCCCGCCCTCTTTGGTGGCCACGACCTGCTTGCGCAGCGCCTCCAGCCGCGCATCGAAGCCCTTCAGCGCCTCGACTGCGGCCGGCTTGCCCGGCAGCGCGGCGCCGCGCTGCAGGGCAAGCGCCCGCAGTCCGTTGAGGCGATCGACCAGGTCCGTCATGCGACCGAACAGCGCATGGCCGCTCATCACCGCGGCGTAGTGCGCCGCCCGGTCGGCGACACTGAACGTCGCCCGCCGATCGAGCACGATGTCCATCGCCTGCTCGTAGACCTGCCCGCCCTTGGTCAGTCGCAGCGTGTAGCGCCCCGGCACGACCCGCGGGCCCTGGGCACCGGCGAACGACGCCTGTGCCGCGCTGGGCACGCGCGGCGGCGCGACCTGCATCGACCAGTAGACCCGGTTGATGCCCTTGCGCTTACCGGCAGGCAGCGTGTCTACAACCCGACCCTGCGCGTCGAGCACCTCCAGCTTCAGCTTGCCGAACACGTGCCGTGTGCGCTGGTAGTAGGCGATCTCGGCGCCGCTGGCGGGGTTCTGACCTGCGTACTTCGCGTCACCTTCAGGCCAGCCGCCGTTGGCGCTGAGGCGCTGCTGGATCGGACGGGTCGGCAGGAACACCACTTCGCGCTCCAGGCCGCCCGCCGCCAGCGCCCGCAGCGGCGTCAGGTCATCGATGATCCAGATGCCGCGCCCGTGGGTCGCGATCACCAGGTCATGATCACGCGGCTGCACCATCAGGTCGCGCACCGCCACCGCCGGCAGGCCGCCGCCCTTGAACTCGGCCCAATGAGCGCCACCGTCCAGCGAGACCCACAGGCCAAACTCGGTGCCCAGATACAACACGCGCGCATCGACCGGATCTTCTCGCACCACGTGCGCGTAGCCGCGCACACCGGAGCCGGGGCCTGCGAGCCGTGCCCAGCTCTCGCCGAAGTCGCGACTGACGTACAGCCAGGGATCGAAGTCGCCGTACGTGTGACGATCGAAGGTCGCGTAGACGACGCCATCCGCGTGGTGGCCGCTCTCGAGGTACGACACCCAGCTCGCTGCCGGCAGTCCCTTGATGCGAGCGACCTGATTCTTCCAGTGCGCGCCGCCGTCCTGCGTCAGCTGCAGGTTGCCGTCGTCGGTGCCGACCCAGATCACCTGGCCGTTGCGCGGGCTCTCGGCAATCGAATAGATCGTCGTGTGCATCTCGGCCGCCGAGTTGTCGACGGTGATGCCACCCGACTCCTCCTGCTTCTGCTTGGCCGGATCGTTGCTGGTCAGATCCGGCGAGATGCGCGTCCAGCTGTCGCCGTGATCGCGCGACAGGAACAGGAACTGCGCGCCGATATACAGCTTCGACGGATCCGTCGCTGACAGCGCGATCGGCGTGTTCCAGTTGTAGCGCAGCTTCTCCTTGAAGCCGGCCTTGGGCTGGATCTCGCGCGACTCGAGCGTCTTGCGGTTGACGCGACCGATGTAGCCGCCCTGCGCCTCGGCGTAGGCGAAGTTCGGGTCGGTCGGATCCGGGAACACCCAGAAGCCGTCGCCACCGTAGAGGTTCTCCCAGCGAGCATTGCTGATGCCGCCTGGATACTCCGAGTCCCCGACCCACGAGCTGTTGTCCTGCAGGCCGCCGTAGACCTGGTACGGGTCACGGTTGTCCACCGACACGTGATAGAACTGCGACAGCGGCAGGTTGTCCGCCTTCCACCACTTGTTGCCGCCATCGTGGCTGAACCACAGGCCGCCATCATCACCGGTGACCACGAACTTCGGGTTCTTGGGATTGATCCACAGGTCGTGGTGGTCACCGTGCGTGCCGCCGGAGACGGTCGCGAAACTCTTGCCGCCGTCATCGGAGGCGATCAGCCGCAAGTCAGGCTTGTAGAGCCGGTCGGCGTTGGTCGGGTCGATCACCAGCCGCGAAAAATAGAACGGCCGCCAGACCATGCTGTTGCTGCGATCGCGCTCCTGCCAGGTCGCACCCCGGTCGTCGGAGCGGAACAGCGCCGAGCGCACCCCCTCGATGACGGCGTAGACGACATTCGGCTGCGAGGGCGCCACCGCCACTTCAATGCGGCCGAGCGGGCCCTTCGGCAGGCCAGGCGAATTAGCAGGATCAAGATGGCGCCAGGTCTTGCCGGCGTCATCGCTGACGAACAGACCGGATCCCGATGCCGCCTCTGGTCCTTCGCCACCCGAGCGGAACGTCCAGCCCTTGCGGCGGAAGTCCCACAGGCCGGCATACATGCGCTCGGGATTGGCCGGATCCAGCGCGACGCTGGAGCAGCCGGTCGAACCATTGTTACCCGTCAGCACCAACGCCCAGTTCTTGCCGCCGTCAGTGGTCTTGTACAGACCTCGATCGGCCGAGTCCGACCACAGCCGGCCCGGCACGCAGGCGTAAACGGTCTGGCTGTCACGCGGGCTGACGATGATGCGTGTGACGCGCTCGGACTGCGGCAATCCCATGTTCTGCCAGGTGTCGCCGCCATCGGTGGAACGATAGACACCATCGCCAATGGACACCGAGTTGCGCGTCCAGCTCTCGCCGGTACCGACCCAGACAACGGCGGCGTTGTTCGGATCGAGCGCGATCGCGCCGATCGACTGCACCGGCTGCTTGTCAAACAGCGGCTTGAAGGTCGTGCCGCTATCGCGCGAACGCCACAGGCCACCGGACGCGGCGCCGACATACAGCGTCACCGAGCCGTCGGCCTCGGCGCGACCTGCGATCGCAGCGATGCGGCCGCTCATCGTCGCAGAACCTATGTTGCGGGCGCCGAGCCCCGAAATCACCGCAGAGTCGGCAAGCGGCGCGGCCGCGGACTTGCCTGCGGCACTCGCAGTCACGCCAGCGAGCAGGCACAGCGCGCCGGCAGCTGATGCAATCAGGCGGTCATGGCGGCTCATGGGCGGACTCCTGCGGCAGCCTTCGGTTGTGTGTCAGGGAACGCGAAATGCCCCGCAGGG
>SESH01010620.1_pt1 | contig 22480 bp, 18 predicted proteins | sample 3171561 | NCBI WGS metagenome assembly SESH01 (sample SAMN10866947, study PRJNA518727) | freshwater metagenome | biome: subpolar coniferous forest; feature: holomictic lake; material: water; isolation source: holomictic Lake 442 2011 16.5 m and 2014 13 m | place: Canada: near Kenora, Ontario
ACTAGTCTGACACCGGGGGTTTTCATGCTTTTGTAAAATCAGTTGGTTGCAGCGTATAGGACGAGTTATACAGAACACTCACCTGCATACATTCGAATAGTTCTGTCTACTTAACGTTGGGCATCACAATGACCACTATGCGATTTTTCCTTTGCCTGCTTTCGATGCTTGCGGCTGGATGTACGCACCACATTTCTCTTTTAGACCCGACGCTGAAAACTCCGGCTTCTTGTGGCCTTCAAGTTACCGATGTAAGACCCGATCCTGCGGCACTCTATTTCCGCTCGACAAAAAGCACGGGGCGAGCTGTCCTCGAACCACCAATAGCTGAGATCATCCGCCGCAGTGCGTGTGCAGTGCTACCGCCACAGCATCTAGCAAACGCGGCGAAGTTTGTAGTCACAGATTTTGAGTGCACCGTAACTGGTTTCTTTGAACTGAGATACGTCGTCGACTTGAGAGGACGCCTTGAAATTCCTGGCCAAATCCCAGTTGAACTCCGTAGCGGAAATGTTCAACTCAGTTCAAATGGGTATGTTCCCAAAGGTTGCGAAGTGGCCGCAACCCCGGCGCTCTCGGTTCTGGCAGCGGAAATCGTAAAAGAGATGCAAGAAAATACCGCGCAGAAGCACTAATGCTCTCACATGGCAGTGACGCACATTCCTTCCATCGAGGGGATGCACAAAAGGCTGCACCTTTTTTGTCCACTCATGTTAAACGCTAGGCGTCATGAAGACCATGTCCTCTATCCCACCGCAGATTGACGATATTTACAGCGCACTATCCAAGGAAGTTACTTGGTTGCACGGGCGGTGGATTTGCTATCGCCAGCTCTTTGCCGAATCAGAGCGTCGTATTGAAATGCTTAACGAGTGCGCAGCCACCTTTTTCTTCATCATTCAAGATGTACTTATTGGCGAAGTGCAGGTGTGCCTCAGCAAGCTCACAGATCCTGCAAAGACAGGAAAGCATGACAACCTGTCACTGGAACAACTCCAACTACGCTTAGAGCAATTCGGAGACACGAAATTGGCGCAAATCAATCGAGTCACGCTTGATTCGTTGTTGCGTGAAGCGGCCCCTTTTCGTACGTGGAGAAATAAGCAACTTGCGCACCTCGATTTGCTTACGTCCATGAAGGCATCCCCAAACCCACTGCCAGACGTATCGAGAAAGATGATCGAAGATGCTCTTTCGTTAGTGCGGCAGTATCTAAATTCCATTGAGCATCACTACAACGACAGCGAAATTGGCTATAACCACTTCATCATGAGCAGCGATGGGGATGCGCTGCTTGCCACACTTCGCTATGGGCTGCGCTACAAAGAGCTACTTGTCGGCCGAGAGATCCCCTATGACGACTGGCGAAAAAGCAAGTGGGATAACGCATAACCCTTCCATACAGGGTATTTTCAAGTTCCGGTTTATAGCGTAAAGCTGCCAGTCTGAAATTTTTTGGCATGATCAGAATGAGGTTCATCCTGCTTTAATCACACTGATTGCGTCACGGATCTCACTGTCTAGCCCTAATGGCTAATACTGCCGTCCGAAGTTGTCTGTTATATTGAAACGGGCATTGTAAAATTATACCTATAGGACTGTTTCGGTCGCGATGTAAAATCCCAGGAAGTCAGCCGAGGTTTGCTATGGGCTGCATAGGTGCCATTAGCTGATATTCGGATAATGTGCTGAGTATGCTAGATGATTTTACGTATAAAACAAAAATGGATAATTACAAAATGGACTTCATCGATCACCTCAGGGTTCTTGCTACAAGAATCTCAAACACGAAGGATACCAGTGTTTGAGTTCGATGTTAGTGGTTTTGACCCGAGCAAATATATACCAAGCAAATAAAGCTCAACCCGTCGGAAGAGAGGGCTGCGCAAAAGCGCGCTGACTCTCTCTTTTACGTTGATCTTTCAATTTTCTCGGCAGCGGATGGACGAGATTGAAAATTTTCTGCCTGAAAATTGATGGTCAAATCAATGAAATTTTTGTTTGCCATTGCCCTGATTCATCCTTTATGGCGCACCAATAAAAACAAGGGCTTACAGAAATGTAGGCCTTTGTTGTTTCTAGCGTTTGGTTTTGTGTAGGTCCGGTGTGGGTTTTCGCTGAATCGATCTTGAATAGTACTCAACACATTGATTGTTAATGTAAATGTTTATTTTTCCACCTAATATTTGCCATGGATTAGATAATAACACCCTGATTCCTTGCAGATTTTTTAGTAAAAACGGGACCAAAAATAAAGTGACGGTTTGTCATTATTCTTGTTATGGCATTGATTAAAAAATATCAAGGTTTTACATTGATCGAACTGGTTTCGGTTATTGTGTTAATCGGAATTTTGGCTGCTGTGGCATTGCCAAAATATGCTGATATGGTTGGTGCCGCTCGATTGGCCAACATTAAATCACTAGGCGCAAGCATCCAAACTCAAGCAAATATTTTGCATATGCAATGGCAGATTAACGGCCAACCTTCAACTCTGATGCTTGAAGGTGCTTCCATTCCCATGCTGTCAACGGGCTACCCCTCCGCTCAATATTGGGATATGGCTAATTGGGTTAGTGGAATGACCTATCCTTTTAATTACGGCTCTAACGGCTGGAATCAGGAATATCATCCCGCTGCAAATCAAACCAGTATTGGCTGGTCTCAATTGGGGTCAACCGGAACGTGTATAGTGACCTATGACGGGAATCTAGGGCAGGTTGCCTATAACACCAGCAGTTGTTAAGCTGAACAAGCTCAGTGAACTAGAAATTCCAGCTCATGAAAATATCTATTCAAAAATACATTGCCGAAATTGATGGTCAAATCAATGAAATTTTTGTTTGCCATTGCCCTAATTCATCGTTTGTGGCGCACCAATAAAAACAAGGGCTCACAGAAATGTGGGCCTTTGTCGTTTCTGGCGTTTGGTGTTGTGTCTCTTGTATGCAGTCACACGCCACCAATCACGCAGAACGTGCCGATAGCAGGCCTATTCGTTCTGCATATTCACGATCTACGATAAAAAACTAAAATTTATCGACATTTTTACTTGCCCTGTCTCACTTTATCAATTATCTGTGTCAGAATCCCACCGCAAAAGTTTTTGTTTAGCGGTTCGATCTATATACATATAAATAAAAAAGGGAGGATGTGTCATGCAAATCGGTCAAATCAGTTGGTCTGGTAAGTCAGGTTGGGAGCAGGCTCCCGGTTTTTCAGCGACAGCTGAACTGGTTCTTGTGTTTGCCGATGATGCGGCCTTTCAAACCGAAACCACTTATAACGAGTTGCGTAGCCTTTTTCCAGCGGCACATATTGTTGGATGTTCATCGTCTGGCAGCGTGATGGGTGTTGAAATCAGCGATGGTAATATAGTCGCGACGGTCGTCAAGCTGGATAATTCCCGTGTTCGCTTAGCTACAGTGGATGTGAAGCCGCAGGAGAGCGTGCAGGCGCTGGGTGCTGCGCTGATGGCGGAGCTGGCGGCTCCCGATTTGCGTCATGCGTTTATCTTGTCAGACGGGTTGCAGGTGAACGGCAGTGAACTGGCCAAAGGCTTGAATGCGGCGGGGATACCTGTTACGGGCGGACTGGCAGGCGATGGCACGCGTTTTGGTCAAACCTGGGTGATGGCGGATGCACCCGCGATCTCGGGACGCATCGCAGCGATCGGGTTTTATGGCGATGTGACCGTTAAAAGCGGCTGTTTTGCGGGTTGGGAAGAGTTTGGCGCCGAGCGTATCGTTACAAAATCAGTGGGTAACGTGGTGTATGAAATCGATAATGAGCCCGCGCTGGCGCTGTATAAAAAATATCTGGGTGAACAGGCGGAAAATCTGCCTGCCAGCGGGTTGCGTTTCCCATTGAGCATACAGGTGAACCAGGCTGACAAGGCGCTGATCCGCACGTTGCTGGCGGTGAGCGAGGCTGATCAAAGCCTGACCTTTGCCGGTGATGTCCCTCAAGGGTACCTGTGCAAACTGATGCGTACCAATCTGGATAATCTGATCGACAGTGCGGGCTTGGCCGCTGAAGCTGCACAGCACGCAAGCGATGGCGCAACAGGTTTGTGTCTGGTGGTGAGCTGCGTGGGACGTCGTCTGGTGATGGGGCAACTGACCGAGGAAGAGTTGGAAATCGTACAGGAAAAACTGGGCGATGCGACTGCAATTACCGGATTCTATTCGTATGGCGAATTGGCTCCGTTCAGTGATGTCATGCAGTGCCAGTTGCATAATCAAACGATGACGCTGACGACCCTCTACGAATAGGCTACCCATGCATCGCTTGCTCGAACGCCAGTTAAGGCGCCAATTAGGCAAAGACTTTCAGGCTGATACGGCGCTGGCCTCGTTCTTGGATATCGTCGATAGTTATTATCACGAAGTGGACAAGGAACAGCGCCTGTTGCAGAACGCGCTGTCGATGAATACCGCCGAACTCAACGCGGTGAATGAGCGTATGCGTATTCAGAACACCGAGATGACGCGTACGCTGCTCAACACCCTGAGCGATGGCGTGTATGCGACCGATCTTGACGGACGTCTGACCTTCATGAATGCGGCGGCCGAAAAGAAGCTGGGTTGGAGCGAGCAGGAGTTGATCGGGCAATCGATACAAGCGCATGTGCAATGTCTGCACGCTGATGGTACAGCGAAATTGGCGGAAGACTGTCCTCACTTGAGGGTGATTCGCGATGGGATTTCATTGCAGGACAACGGTATTTTTTCAGGCCGTAATGGCGAGCCTGTCCCGGTCGAGTTTCGCTCCAGTCCCATTGTGCAAAATGGCAAAATTAGCGGGGCGTTAGTGTCGTTTCAGGACACGAGTTTACATATTGAAGCCGCGAACAAATTAAGACTCGCCAACGACAAGTTGAGTACCACCTTGAGAGAACTCGAGTTCCAGCAGCTGGCGCTTGATGAATATGCGATTGTCAGCATTGCAGACAAGAGCGGCCGGATTGTTTATGTTAACCGGAAATTCAGCCAGATCAGTCAATATACACCTGATGAATTGATGGGGCAGGATCACCGGGTGCTCAATTCAGGTTATCACAACAGAGAATTTTTCACGGACATGTGGCGCACGATTGAGTGCGGTCAAGTATGGCATGGCGAGGTAAGAAATCGCAGGCGTGACGGATCGTTTTACTGGGTCGAATCGACCATTGTGCCCTTCATGGATGAGCAGGGGCGGCCGGAGCGATACATCTCTGTTCGAACTGACATTACAGCGCGCAAGACGCTCGAAGCGCAATTGTCCGAACAACGCGCATTTTATGAGCGTATCAGCGAGACGATGGGAGAAGGCTTGTATGTGCAGGATGGCGAAGGCCGCTGTACTTATATGAATTCAGAAGCTGAGCACCTGCTGGGTTGGACGCGTGAGGAATTGTTAGGTCGTCCTGTGCATGACACGATTCATAGCGTGACAGCAGAAGGGGCAAGCTTGCCTGCGGAACTGTGTCCTATCTTGCTGGCGGTCCGCGAGAACGGAGACTGGCAGGGCGATGATCAGGTCTTTGTACGCAAAGATGGTACGACCTTTCCTGTTGAAGGCACGTCGCGGGCGATTATCCGAGATGGCGTGAGCTATGGGTCGGTCGTAGCATTTTCCGATATTTCTGAACGCAAGCGCAGCGAAGGTATTGTTCGTCTGGCACAGGAACGGCTCAATCTGGCGCTGGAAGGATCGGGGCTTGCCTTGTGGGATTGGGATGTGGCTCACGATCAAGTTTATCTGAGCGATCGCTGGGCGTTGATGCTGGGCGGTGAGCAGCAGGACGTGGTGATTAGCAGCGCACAGTTGTTTGGGTTAGTTCATTTTGACGAACGCACTAAAATTGAAAGCAGTTTGGTTGCGGTGCTCAAAGGGCTGACTGAGTTTTATTCCGTGGAATTCAGAGTGCAGCGCCAGGATGGTGAGTGGATCTGGATTCATACGCATGGCAAGGTCGTCGATCGCGATAGTACAGGGCGAGTGACTCGGATGTCAGGGACGAATGCGGATATCACAGAGCGCCGGGAGGCCGAAGCCGCCTTGCTGCAAGCAAAAGAAGCCGCAGAAGCGGCCAGTCGTGCCAAGGGCGATTTCCTGGCTAACATGAGCCACGAAATACGTACGCCGATGAACGGGATTATCGGGATGACCGAGTTGGCTTTAGATACCGAACTCAACCACGAACAGCGCGAGTATCTGACGCTGGTTCAGTCCTCAGCCGATGCGCTGCTCACGATCCTGAACGACATTTTGGATTTCTCAAAAATAGAGTCTGGCAAGCTGGACATCGAAAGCATCGATTTTTCCTTGGAGCACATGCTGCGCGAGACGATGAAATCGCTCGCGGTACGCGCGCACCAGAAACAACTGGAACTGTTGCTCCATGTCGCGCCGGATGCACCCGATCGCCTGCTCGGTGATCCGGGAAGGTTGCGTCAGGTAATCGTCAATTTGGTCGGTAATGCGATTAAATTTACCGCCAGCGGTGAGATCGAGGTTGATGTGCAATGCCTGCAGGGGGCGCCCGAAGGAAAAACACGGATGCAGTTTAGTGTCAGGGATACCGGGATCGGGATCGCGCGCGATAAATTTCAGTCCATCTTCGAGTCGTTTTCTCAGGCAGATACCTCGACGACACGCCGTTATGGCGGCACCGGGCTCGGGCTCACCATTTCTGCGCAACTGGTCAGCTTGATGGGCGGCAACATCGCACTGGAGAGTGAACTCGGTCAGGGCAGTAATTTCCACTTTACGCTGGATATGCCTATGCTCTCTGCCAGTCCGCTGTCTGATTATCAGCAAACGGGTTGTGTTGCAGGGATGTCGGTTCTGATCGCCGATGACAATGCGACTAATCGCCGCCTGTTGCAGGAGATGTTAACAAACTGGAAGATGCGGCCAACGGTCACGACGAACGGGGATGAAGCGCTGGCGGAGTTAGAGCGCGCCCATGCTGCCGGTCAGCCGTATGGCTTGGCCCTGCTTGATTTGCAGATGCCGGACATGGATGGCTTTGAGTTAACCGAACGTATTCGCCAGCATCCCGAATATCTGGTAAAAACGCTGATGATGTTGACTTCCGAAGGGCAGCGCGGTCATGCAGCACGCTGCCGTGAACTCGGGGTGGCCGCTTATTTGATGAAGCCGATTGCGCAGTCGGAGTTGTTCGATGCGATCATGACGGCGCTGGGTGTGTCTGAGCAGACCCTGACCACACGGCATTCGCTCAAGGAAATGCGCCGCCGGTTGAATTTGTTGCTGGCCGAAGACAATGCGGTGAATCAGACTCTGGCCACACGCCTGCTGTCCAAGCTCGGGCATAACGTGACCGTCGCCAATAATGGGATTGAAGCGGTGCAACTTTGGCAGAATGGTTCGTTTGATGCGATTCTGATGGACGTGGATATGCCGGAAATGAATGGCTATGACGCGACCCGTTGTATCCGCGAACAAGAGCGGCAGTTGGGCAAGGGAGCACATATCCGCATCGTGGCAATGACCGCTCATGCGATGCAGGGCGCGCGCGAAGAATGTTTGTTAAACGGCATGGATGGCTATCTGACCAAACCGATCGACACCGAGGCGTTGTGGCAGGAACTGGACAGCCTGGTGCAACGTGCCGAGGCTGATTTCCCAGTGGTCAAGCTGGCAGTCGGGCTTGCAGTGGCCGATTTCGATCAGGCGCGGCAAATCATGGATGACAGCCGTGAGTTGTTTGATGAAATTTCAAATTTATTCCTGGTCGATGCGCCGCCTCATATGCAGAAGATCAAGGATGGGGTACTGAACGGGGATTCAGCTGCCGTGCGGCACAGTGCGCACACGATAAAAGGCATGGCTGGGATTTTTGCGGGCGAGTCGACGATGCATTTCGCCGAACAGGTGGAAAAAATGGCCGGGATGCCTGAGTGTGCTGCGGTTTCCGTGCAGTTAGAGGCCGCTCTGGTGGAATTGCTAGCGGTCATCAAAGCTTACCGGTGGTAGTGGCATCGGGGCGCATGCCTGATTTCGCGGGTTTGCATGCGTCCTAAATCTGCGCCGAATTATCTTGCGGCGTACCCTGCGACTCTGGCAGAAACAGTGCAGCAGCTCATCGCTCAAGGAACGCTGGGTGAGCGCCTGCTGCAAAAATATCCGACTGCACACGATGTCCGTAACGATCGGGCGCTTTATGAATTCGTCTCGGAAGCCAAGAGCCGGTATCTGCGCAACACGGGTTCGCTGAGCCGGGTCGCGTTTGATAGTACGCTGCATGTGGAGCGCCGGGCGCTCGGCATGCACACGACGATCTCAAGGGTGCAAGGTGGCGGGCTCAAAAGCAAACGGGAAATTCGCGTCGCTGCCGTGTTCAAGGACATGCCGCAGGCTTTTTTGCAGATGATCGTGGTGCACGAACTGGCGCATTTCAAGGAGGCTCAGCACAACAAGGCTTTTTATCAGTTGTGCCTCTACATGGAGCCGGAATACCATCAGTTTGAATTCGATCTCAGGTCCTATCTGACCTGGCTGGCCGCAACGGACACGCCGCTCTGGTAGCGTGTATCCGTTGGCGGCGCGTGCTTATAGTGCGCGTACCTTGACCGTTTTCCCCTTAACCTTGCCGGCTGAGAGTTTGCGCACCGCTTCATGGGCAATGTCGCGCACCACGGCCACATAGGTGGAAAAATCCGTCAGTGCGATCTTGCCGACCTGTTCACGTGTGTAACCTGCATCACCGGTCAGCGCGCCCAGCACGTCGCCCGGGCGGATCTTTTCCTTGCGGCCGCCTAGAATCTGCAAGGTCACCATGGGCGGCACCAGCGGCGCTTCGTCCTCGTCTTTCAGTTCAGAGAGTTCATGCCATTCCGGCACGTTGCCGCTAAGCTTGGCGATGCTGATGACGCGGTGACGTTCGGTAGGACCTACCAGACTGAGCGCCCAGCCATCTTCACCCGCGCGCCCCGTTCTGCCGATGCGGTGGACATGAACCTCCGGGTCGGGCGTGACGTCGACGTTGATCACAGCTTCCAGCTGGGTGATGTCTAAGCCCCGTGCAGCGACGTCGGTCGCGACCAGCACCGAGCAGCTGCGATTAGCGAACTGGATCAGGACCTGATCGCGGTCGCGCTGCTCCATGTCGCCGTTGAGGGTGAGGGCCACAATGCCCTGTGCGTGCAGCACTTCAAGCAAGGATCTGCACTGTTGTTTGGTGTTGCAAAAGGCTAGCGTGCTGACCGGACGGTAGTGGCGCAGCAGGGTGCCGACGGCCGCCAGACGTTCTTCGTTGCTCACTTCATAGAAGCGCTGGCGGATTTTGCTCTCTTCGTGCTGTTCTTCGAGCTTGACCTGCTGCGGCTGACGCATGAACTGGCGCGCCAGTCGCATGACGCCATCGGGATAGGTCGCGGAAAACATTAGCGTTTGGCGATCTTTCGGGCAGTGCTTGACTACATAGGCCAGGGAGTCGTAAAAGCCCATGTCCAGCATGCGGTCGGCTTCGTCGAGCACTAAGGTGTTGAGCGCTGAGAGTTCGAGCGTGTTGCGATCGAGGTGATCCATGATGCGCCCTGGGGTGCCGACCACGATGTGCGCGCCGTGTTCCAGACTTGCGATCTGCGGGCGCATGGTCGAGCCGCCGCACAGCGTCAGTATTTTGATGTTGTCTTCCGAGCGCGCCAGACGGCGGATTTCCTGCGTCACCTGATCGGCCAGTTCACGCGTCGGGCATAACACCATTGCCTGAATCGCGAAGCGGCGCGGATTGAGGCGCGTGAGCAGCGGCAGCGCAAAGGCGGCGGTCTTGCCACTGCCGGTCTTAGCCTGGGCGATCAGATCGTTTCCGGCCAGTGTGATCGGCAGGCTTTCCGCCTGTATCGGCGTCATGGTCAGATAGCCCAGTTGCTGCAAGGTGGAGAGCAGTCCCGGCGACAGGGGCAGTTCGTTGAAGGTGCGGGCGGAGGGGAATGGGTTTTGGATAGTATCGTTCATAGGCGCGATTATCCCAGCTTGCGGCAGAGTCTGCTCGGGTTGTTGCATTGACGGTCAGATTTCACACTATCGGTCAGGTTGCGCTCGTATAATCTGAGCTTGCCCAATTGCGAGGTCTGCCATGAACGGTCGCACGATCATCTTCGTCTCTGATGGAACCGGCATTACCGCCGAAACGCTGGGCAACGGCCTGCTCTCGCAATTCGAAGGGATCGAATTTCGCCACGTGAGATTCCCTTTTACGGACAGTCTGGAAAAAGCCGACGATTGCTTAATGCGCATCGCCGAGATCGCCCGCACAGAAGGTCAGCGACCTTTGATCATCATGACCATGATGGATATGAACATCAGCGCGCGGCTCAGGCAGGCGGAGGCGCTGTTTTTAGATTTGTTCGAGGCGTTTATCGCACCGCTCGAGCAGGAGTTGGGGCAGCGTTCCACGCATCGGGTCGGGCGCAGTCACGGTCAGGAAAATCGCGAATATACCAAACGCATCGCGGCGATGAATTTTGCGCTGGCGCACGACGACGGGGTGTCGGATGCCGATCTTAAAAATGCAGATATCATACTGGTCGGGGTGTCGCGCAGCGGCAAGACGCCCACCAGTCTGTACCTGTCCTTACAGTTTTCGCTGAAGGCGGCTAACTATCCGTTAATTCCAGAGGATTTTGAGCGCGACGATCTGCCGTCCAAGTTGTTGCCTTATCGCGACAAGCTGTTTGGTCTGACGATCGCGCCCGAACAGTTGCACCGCATCCGCAACGAACGTCGCCCGAACAGCAAATATGCCTCGCTGGATAATTGCCGTTATGAAGTGGCCGCGGCTGAACGCATGATGCGGCTGAAAAATATCAAGTGGTTCGACACCACTTCCCGTTCGATTGAGGAACTTGCCGTGCAGTTGATGCAGGAACTCAATCACTGAGTGGTGCGATGCTGTAGACCTCATTGAGGATTTCGACGAAGCGGCGGGCTTGCGGTGACAGGAAGCGGCCTTTGCGAAACACCAGCCCATAGCCGCGTTGCGGGAAATATTGTCCCAGCGGGATGCGTGCCAGATTTTCGCTGCCGGTGAGGCAAATGTCGGTCACAACCGAGATGCCCATGCCCAGTTCCACATATTTTTTGATGACTTCCCAGCCGCCCGCTTCCAGCGTCACGGTAAAGTTCAGGTTGTGCTGCTGGAACACGTATTTGACCATACGCCAGGTCGACAGGTGGCGGGGGGGCAGGATCAGCCCGTACTGACTGATGTCCAGCAGGGTCACTTTGGCCAGTTTTGCCAGCGGGTGATCGGTCGGCGTGATCAGCACCGGATCATATGTGACCACCGATTGATAGGTGATGTCATCGGGCACATCCAGCAGAGAGCCGACGGCAAAGTCGATTTCATCGGCGCGCAGCATCTTTAAACCATCCCGTCCGGTTTCGTTGTGGATTTTTAACGTCACGCCGGGGTAGGCGGCGACAAAACGGCGCACGGCTTCAGGCAAAATGTACAGAATGGTCGATTCGCCAGCGCCGATATTGAGCTCGCCCGATTCGAGTTTATCGTGCAGCGCGGTAAAATTTTGTTGCAGGCTGTCGATGCCTTCAACCAGCGGCTTGGCCAGTGCATACAGCACATCGCCATCGGGTGTGAGTTTGAGCACCGGGCCGCGCCGTTCAAACACCGTCACGCCCAGTTCACGCTCCATCGCCTGTATTTGCAAGGTCACCGAAGGCTGGCTCAGAAACAATTGCTGGGCGGCGAGCGTCATGCTGCCGGTGCGAACCACTTCACAAAATGCGCGCATCTGTTTTAAGCGATTATTTTTGTAATAGCTTTGCTTGTCTGTGCTCTTAGTCATTGATTTCGTCCAATCGATCGAGGATTGATTTTACCAATAGTTATGATTGAAACAATTGATTAGTGAAATGATTGTAGCCTGATTTAGTCTGCGTTCGAGAATAAAATTTGAGTGGCAGATCAAAGGTGTATGCATTTCTGTCGCAGAAGGTTCACAATTGCCGTTGTACGGCGCTGATAGCAAATCCGGTTCATATACTCAGGAGACGATCATGCAAGCTTATGTCATTCCATTTCAGTCGTTGGGCCTTAATGACATCCCCGAGGTGGGCGGCAAGAATGCCTCGCTAGGTGAGATGATTGCCAATCTGAGTTCGTCCGGCGTACAGGTGCCGGGTGGCTTTGCAACCACGGCGCAGGCTTACCGCGATTTTCTGGCAAACGACGGCTTGGATAAGCGCATCGAAGCCTTGCTTGAAAAACTGAATGTGGAAGATGTCACGGCGCTTGCCGAAGCCGGACGCACGATACGCGGCTGGATAGTCGAAGCACCCTTGCCGGATCGCTTAGAGCAGGAAGTGCGATCCCATTACGCGATGCTGGCGGGCGAGTCCGATGCCAGCTTTGCGGTGCGCTCCTCGGCCACCGCGGAAGACCTGCCCGATGCCTCCTTCGCCGGGCAGCAGGAAACTTTCCTCAATATCCACGGCATCGACAATATTCTGCATGCGATCCGCGAGGTGTTTGCCTCCCTTTATAACGACCGCGCCATTTCCTATCGCGTACACAAGGATTTCACGCACGCCGATGTCGCGCTGTCAGCGGGCATACAGCGCATGGTCAGATCGGATCTGGGTGCCTCAGGTGTGATGTTTACGCTGGATACCGAATCAGGGTTTCGCGATGCGGTGTTTATCACGTCGAGCTACGGGCTGGGCGAGATGGTGGTGCAAGGGGCGGTCAATCCGGATGAATTTTACGTGCACAAGCCGCAGTTGGCGGCAGGATTTCCTGCCATCATCCGGCGCACGCTGGGCTCGAAACAGTTGCGCATGGTGTTTGACGAGCAGCGCTCAGCCGGGCGCTCGACTAAGATCGAGTCGATTCCGCTGGTCGATCAGGCGCGCTTCTCGCTGACGGACGAGGACGTCTTGCTGCTGGCGCGCTATGCGATGTCGATCGAGCAGCATTACGGGCGTGCGATGGACATCGAATGGGGCAAAGACGGCTTGGACGGCCAACTGTACATTTTGCAGGCGCGCCCCGAAACCGTTAAATCCAATGCGGGCAACGGCGGTACGGAAAAATATCAGTTGCAACAGCGCGGTGATGTGCTGGTTGAAGGGCGCGCGATCGGTCAGAAGATCGGTTGCGGGCGGGTGCGCATCATTTTGAGCGCTGACGAAATGAGCAAGGTGCAAGCCGGCGATGTGCTGGTCACCGATATGACCGACCCTAACTGGGAGCCGGTGATGAAGAAGGCCTCCGCGATTATCACCAACCGCGGCGGTCGTACCTGCCATGCGGCGATCATCGCGCGCGAACTGGGTATTCCCGCCATTGTCGGTTGCGGACACGCCACCAGCGCGCTTAGGGAGGGAGAGATCGTCACGGCAAGCTGTGCCGAAGGGGATACAGGTTATGTGTATCACGGTCGCCTGCCGTTTAATGTGGTCGTGCACAGTGAAACTTTATTGCCGCCCTTGCCGGTTAAGCTGATGCTCAACGTCGGCAACCCCAATCTGGCGTTTGAGTTTGCCCATTTGCCATCGGCCGGTGTCGGATTGGCACGTTTGGAATTCATCATCAACAATCTGATCGGCATCCACCCGAAAGCGGTGCTCGAATACAACAAACTGCCCGGAAAGTTGCGCGAGTCGGTATTACTGCGCTCGGCAGGTTATGCTGATCCGGAAGAATTCTATGTCGAAAAAATTACCGAGGGTGTCGCGACCCTAGCCGCTGCATTCTGGCCTAAACCTGTGATCGTGCGTCTGTCAGACTTTAAATCGAACGAATATCGCAAACTGCTGGGCGGCGAAATTTACGAGCCGATGGAAGAGAATCCGATGATCGGCTTCAGAGGTGCCGGACGTTATGTGGCGCCGAATTTTTCCGACTGTTTCGAGCTGGAATGCCGTGCGATGAAACGGGTGCGCGAAAAATTAGGCTACACCAATGTGGAGTTGATGGTGCCGTTTGTACGCACCGTGCAGGAGGCGCGCGAAGTGGTCGCCTCGATGGCCGTGCACGGGTTGACGCGCGGCGAACACGGCTTGCGTTTGATCATGATGTGCGAGATCCCGTCTAACGCGCTGCTGGCGGAAGCATTCCTCGAATATTTCGACGGTTTCTCGATCGGCTCGAACGATCTGACGCAGCTGACGCTGGGGCTGGATCGAGACTCCGCTTTGGTCGCAGACCGGTTCGATGAGCGCGACGAGGCGGTCAAGATGCTGCTAAAAATGGCGATCACCACCTGCAACCGGCTCAATAAATACGTCGGTATTTGCGGGCAGGGGCCATCGGATCATTTTGATTTCGCCCAGTGGCTGGTGGAAACAGGCATTCAGACCTTGTCGCTCAATCCGGATACGCTGTTGGAGACATGGCGAAGGTTGGGTGCAGTCGAAAAATAAACGCACGCCCCGGCTCAATTAACGGGTGCCGGGGCGTTTATCCTAGAAAAATCTGTTGTCCACGAACTACACGAAATGGGGTTGGCAGGAATTTCGCTTTAAAGCGAAAACTCGCAAAAACATGAACAGATTCAAATGGATACCGTTTTTTATACTATCGCCTGATGGGTGGCTCGCTGACCTTATGTAACTTATGATTCGTTTCGTTACTTTCGTGACTTTCGTGCTTTTCGTGGCTGAAAAAAGGTTTTTAGGTTTATTGAGGTGCCGTGCTATCGCTCGCCTGCATTGCGCTTAACAGCATGGCGCGGAAAGCGGCGAACAGTTTTTGCATCGTCGCCTGTTTGTAAGGGTAGAGGTCCACCGGGTCGGTTGCATGCACCCAGCCGCGATTGTCGGCTTCGAATATCAGTAAGTCCCCATCCACCGTCTCAGCGCAGTCGATCACGACATAATCTAACTTTAGCCGCTCTGATACCGCGCGCAGCGCATCCCGATGACGCCGCGCGAATACGCTGTCAAATTCGCGCATAAATTGCGCTTCTTCTTCCCGTCTTTCGGGGTGTTCATCCATGTGCGCCGAACCGTAATGCACGATCCAGTGGTCGCTGATCGCCAAGTGACTGACATAGGGCGTGCCGTCGATGAGCGCGACGCGCACCTTGCGATACAGGCCGTCCTGACTGCGGTAGTCGATAAATGTGGAAGTGTAAAATTCCTCTGTGTTTGATGCGGCGAGATACGCTGTCAGCGCAGCGGCGCTGTCTATTTTGGCTAAGCCATTACCCGCCTGAGAGTCCAGCGGCCTGACGGTACAGGGGTAGCCGTCTGCTTCTCGCTCGTTTGATAAATCGACCAGCGCCTGCCGTGTGGCGCGCCGGGTGGGAGGGATCATCAGGCCGGGCAGGTCCTTGAGCCTTTGGCAGACGCCATCTCTTGAGCAATTTAGGATTTGTTCGGCCGGATTGAGCACCGGACGCGGCCAGCATTCGATCAGTTGGTCGATGGTTTGCAGTACGGCGCGGTTTTTGCTCGATTCACCGGCTGCCACAATCATCACGTCGTGTTCGGGGATGATGTCGGGCAGCGGCTGCCCCGGGATGAGGTAGAGCAGATCGAGCTGGATGTCTGAGTGCTCGATCAGATAATCGAGCGGTGCGTTGTCGGTCGCATCCCCCGGCGCCATGAGCGCTAGCAGCCGGATTGAAGGGGTGGCTGTTCCGGCTATCCGGTAAATGGTGCATTCCTGTAATGCCAGCGCCTGCATGTCCAGTGCGAACGCCTTGTTGCCGAAAATCGAAAACAGTTGAAACTGATTCATGTACAAATTGGCGCTGCCCGTCTGGGCGATCATCTGTGTGATCAGCGCGGGAATTTGTGCGTCAGGGGTGCGGGCGAGCGCTGCCATCGCCAGAATCGGCTCAAGCTGCATCGGTCTCAGTGAGGGCGTCAATTCAGGTTGTCCTCGTTGTCGCGGGGTCAGGCAAAGATATTGATCGTAGGGGGCGCGGCCTCGGCAGGCGTCAGTATCGTCGTGACACTTTTTTCGATTTCGGCGAAGGCCTCGCGCATTTTGGCACGCTCGCCATCGATCGAGGAGGCATCGCTTTGTTGCAGTCTCATCATCTGTTGTTTGGCAAGTGACTTTAATTGGTTGGCCAGATTGACCACCTCAGCGGCAAACTTGCGGTCAGCCTCTGTGACGGAGGAGGCTTGCGGCGGCGCAATCGCTTTGAGTTCAGCTTGCGGGTTCTGCTCCGTGCCGGCCTTTATATCCGTAGCGTCCTCTGTGCCGGACGCGGGTTCTGAGGGCGTCTCAGTGGATTTTGTTGGCGCGTCGGAGGTGTTAGACGTCGAACTGGCGGCCGACATATCGGTGCACGCCGATGCGTACTCGCGTGCGGCCGCGGCTAAATCTTTGGATAGCTGTGCGATTTGTCTGAGATTGGATTTAGCATCGCCGATGCCGCCCATCATACGGAGCATTCTGATCTGGTCTTTGAGCCGCTGAATCTTTTCGGCCGCATCCGCCTTTTTCCATTGCGCCATATTCTGTTCACTGGCGCGCAGTTGGTCAATTGCCTGACGTGATTGGTCGCTGCGCTTCTGGTAGGCATCCAGTTGCGCTTTAATGGTATCAGAGGGCGTCGTGTTGGCAGGCGCATCGGCCTGTTTGACCGGCGCCTTTAAATACGGCGCCATAAAATCTCTGCGTTGCGTGATGGTGATGTTCATATTATCCCCGCTGCGCGAGTGACCGCTGTTATAGCGCGAGTCGTTAATAAATGTGGGCGCTGTGTTGAATATTATCGGCAGGCATGCTGAGTTCATGAGTTGATGTGTGCGTAATCAGAAATATTTAGTGAGGTCAGAAAGCGGTTGCACAAGCAAACATGGGAGGCAAATTCAGAGTGTATCGCGCAAATCTCTCCACGCAACCGGATAATTCGGTAAGATTGCGACTGCGTGCAAAACTGGCAGGCGTATCGTTCGGGCGACCAATATGAAAATTCACGAATACCAAGGTAAGGAAATCCTGCGGCAGTTTGGTGTGCCTACACCGCGCGGGGTGGCGTGCTTCAGTGTAGAGGAGGCGGTTGCAGCGGCGCAGACGTTGGGCGGCGCGCTCTGGGTGGTCAAGGCGCAGATTCATGCGGGTGGTCGCGGCAAGGGCGGTGGCGTTAAAGTCGCTCGCTCACTTGAGGAAGTGCGAGACGCTGCCGGACAAATCCTCGGCATGCATCTGGTGACGCATCAGACAGGCGCGGACGGTCAGGTGGTGCGCCGTTTGCTTGTTGAAGAGGGTGCGCAGATTGCGCGAGAATTTTATTTAGGCATGGTGGTTGATCGCGATTCGCAGCGCGTGGCGCTGTTAGCCAGCAGCGAAGGCGGCATGGAAGTCGAAGAAGTCGCTAAAAACACGCCGGAAAAAATTCATACGCTGCGCATCGATCCGGCGCTGGGGCTGATTGATACGGAAGCGGCAGACGTCGCGCGGCTGATCGGTATCCCTGAAGATTCGATTGCCGGTGCGGTCGTCGTGTTGCAGGGGTTGTATCGGGCGTTCGTCGAAAAAGAGGCGATGCTCGCCGAAATCAACCCGCTGGTGCTGACCGCCGACGGTCGGGTGATCGCACTGGATGCAAAGTTTAACTTCGATTCCAACGCCTTATTCCGTCATCCTGAAATCACAGCCTATCGCGATCTGGATGAAGAGGATCCGGCCGAAATCGAGGCCTCCAAATTTGATCTGAGTTATATCTCGCTGGACGGCGATATCGCCTGTCTGGTGAACGGGGCGGGGCTGGCGATGGCGACGATGGATATCATCAAGCTGTATGGCGGCAACCCGGCAAACTTCCTTGATGTGGGCGGCGGGGCGACGCGTGAAAAAGTCACCGAAGCCTTCAAGCTGATGCTGAAAAATCCCAATTTGAAAGCGATTCTGGTCAATATCTTTGGCGGCATCATGAAGTGCGATGTGATCGCCGAGGGGATCGTCGCTGCGGTACGTGAAGTGCATTTGAGTGTCCCGCTGGTCGTGCGCCTGGAAGGCACCAACGTGGATCTGGGTAAAAAAATCCTGGCCGATTCGGGGTTGCCGATTATTTCAGGCACTGACATGGCGGATGCCGCTCAAAAAGTTGTTGCCGCTGCGAGGGGTGAATAATGTCTATTCTGATCGATAAGAACACACGGGTGATGACTCAGGGCATGACCGGTAAAGTGGGCCAGTTTCATACGCTCGGTTGCTTAGGTTATGCCAACGGTGCAAATTGCTTCGTCGCGGGCGTTACGCCCAACAAGGGCGGGCAGAATTTTGAGGGGGTGCCGATCTACAACAGCGTGTTGGAGGCCAAACAACAGTCGGGTGCCACGGTTTCGGTGATTTATGTGCCGCCAGCTTATGCAGCAGCCGCCATCGATGAGGCGGTCGAAGCCGATCTGGATTTGGTGATTTGCATCACCGAAGGCATTCCGGTGCATGACATGATCCGCACGCGCGACAAGATGAAGGGTAAACGCACACTCTTGATCGGGCCGAATTGTCCGGGGCTGATTACGCCGGATGAAATCAAGATCGGTATCATGCCGGGACATATTCACAAAAAGGGCCGTATCGGCGTGGTTTCGCGCTCCGGTACGCTGACCTATGAGGCGGTCGGTCAGTTGTCGGCGTTAGGGTTGGGGCAGTCATCCTGCGTCGGCATCGGCGGCGACCCGATCAACGGATTGAAGCATCTGGACATCCTGCGCCTGTTCAATGACGATCCTGAAACGGATGCGGTGATCATGGTTGGTGAAATCGGCGGCAGCGATGAAGAAGCGTGCGCCCGCTGGATCAAGGATAATATGACAAAACCCGTGGTCGGCTTTATCGCCGGCATTACGGCGCCACCCGGCAAACGCATGGGTCATGCCGGTGCGATAATCTCAGGGGGCCAGGGCGGGGCGGATACCAAACTCGCCGTCATGGAAGAATGCGGCATTCATATCACGCGCAATCCGGCTGACATGGGTCGCGTGATGAAGAAAATATTAAAGACGTGAAATGCCGTGAAGAGATAAGGGTAAAAGCAGTTTTTCCCTTGAGCGCCAAAGGCGCGATCCCTTCCCTATTTCCCCTTCCCGGTTTTATGAAAGGACTACTTTGCTAGAAATGCTTGCGACCACCTCGTTCTGGGTGGATGTGTTAAAAATCATCATGATCGACATTCTGTTGTCGGGCGACAACGCGGTGGTCATCGCGTTGGCCTGCCGCAATCTGCCGGCGGCGCAGCGCAAACAAGGTATCTGGTACGGTATGGCGGGTGCGGTGGGATTGCGTATCGTGCTGACCTTTTTTGCGGTCAGTCTGCTTGCGATTCCGTATCTCAAACTGGTGGGGGCCTTCTTGTTGATCTGGATCGGCATCAAGCTGATCTTGCCCGATGATGAGCATGACGAAGGCAGTATTAAGGCCGATTCGCGTCTCATCGGTGCGGTCAAGACGATCATCATCGCTGATTTTGTGATGAGTCTGGATAATGTGCTGGGTGTGGCGGCGGCAGCGAAGGGCAACGTGCCGCTGCTGGTGTTTGGTCTGCTGATCAGCATTCCGTTAATTGCCTGGAGCAGTCAGTTGGTGCTCAAACTGATCGACCGTTTCCCGTATATTATTTACTGCGGAGGGGCGCTTTTGGGCTATGTGGCCGGAGAAATGCTGGTGACCGAGGTCTTGTTCGCGACGATTGTTGAGTCGCATCACTATGTGCACTGGCTGGTGCCGGCTGTTTGTGCGCTGATGGTGCTGGTGATCGGCAAGTGGCTGGCATTACGCCAGATGAATGATGTTAAAGCGGTTGATCTGGTTGACGGAAACTCCGTTTCGCCTGATCAAGCCCGCTAAGGGGCCATGATGAAAATACTGATTCCACTCGATGGTTCGGCAGGTGCCCTGCATGCGGTTGATTACGTTGTCAGTCATCGGCATTTGTTCGGCGAGTCGCCGGCCGTGCTGCTGCTGAACGTGCAATGGAAAGTCGCGACAGGCAATGTCAAACTATTCATCAATCAGGATACGATCAACGATTACTACCGCGAGCAAGGTATGCTGGCGCTGCAACCGGCGCGTGACGCACTCGATGCGGCAGGGCTGGCCTACCAGTATCACGTCAGTGTCGGTACGCCAGCGGATGGCATCGCGCAATATGCACGTGAGCAGGAGGTGGATCAGATTGTGATGTGCAGGCAAGGTCAGGGTGGCTTGCAGACGTTCCTGCTGGGTTCGGTCATGACGAAAGTTTTGCATCTGGCTGAATGCCCGGTGTTGCTGGTCAAATAAAGGCTAGGTTATGAAACTGGAAGAAGCACTGGAAATCGTCGCGCAAACTCATTCGGGTATGGTGCGTGCGCACAATGAGGATAGTATCGCCGTTGATGCAACGTGCGGCCTCGCGGTGCTGGCCGATGGCATGGGCGGCTACAATGCCGGTGAGGTGGCGAGCGGTTTGGCCGTGGATGTCATGATGGCTGAAATCACACAGCCGCTGAAAAGTGTCAGCCCAGTGATGCGTGATGAATTGACCGGCGAAGAGAACGCAGTCGCATTGCTAGCTGGCAGTATCCACAGCGCGAATACGTCAATTTTTCAGGCGGCGCAGACCCATGAGCAATATGCCGGTATGGGTACAACCATCGTGTCAGCTTTGTTTTACGATAATCGCGTGGCGGTCGGGCATGTTGGCGATTCACGCATGTATCGACTGCGTGGCGAGTCGCTCAGTTTGATTACCCGCGATCACTCCTTGTTGCAGGAGCAAATCGACTGCGGGATGATCAGCGTTGAGAATGCACGTCACTCGCAAAACAAGAATCTGGTGACACGTGCGGTGGGGATTGATGCCGAGGTGCTCCCGGAAATTCATGTACATGTGGTGCTGGTTGGGGACGTCTATCTGCTGTGTTCGGATGGCTTAAACGATATGGTGGAAGATGATGACATTCAATCTATCCTGTATGCGATGCAAGGTAATCTGCTGCTTGCCGCAGAGCAGTTAATACAGACCGCGAACGATAATGGCGGCCGCGATAATGTATCGGTGATTCTGGTCAGAGTGAAACAGGGTTTCGCGCAGCCGCGCAACTGGCTGTCAGGATTGCTCGGCTGGTTCAAGCAATGAGAGGGGCATAACGATGACAGCAAAATTGATCTTGAGTCTGGATGGCGAACTCATTGAAGAATGTCTGTTGAACAAAGAGCGTGTCAAGATAGGACGCAAGCCTGATAACGATATTGTGATCAACAATCTCGCGGTGAGCAGTCATCATGCCGAGGTGATTACCATCGGGCACGATTCGTTCATGGAAGATTTGGACAGCACTAATGGTCTATCTATCAACGGCGTTGCGGTCAAAAAGCACTTTCTGCAAAACAACGATGTGATTGAAATTGGCAAGTACGCGCTGAAATATCTGAACGATCATGTGAGCCAGACGAGCGCTGAAGATTTCGAAAAGACGATGATACTGCGCGCCCCGGTGGGTGCATCGAATTCTCAAACTGAAAAGCCGGGCGATACGGGATATTTTCAAAAAGTGGCATCCCGTTCGGGGGCTTATGAAAAACTTGTCAAAGCCGAGGTTCGCGCGGAAGTACCGCACATCCCGGCGCCGGTTGCCGTACAGTTGGCCGCCATCCAGATTTTGAACGGCCCGAATGCGGGTAAAGAGCTTGACCTGGTAAAAGGTCTCACGACACTGGGTAAACCCGGTGTGCAGGTGGCAGTGTTGACTAAACGGCCGCAGGGGTTTTTTATCACGCATGTCGAGGGGGCTAGTTTCCCCGTCGTGAATGGCGAGCCGCTGGCGAATCAGCCGCGTCAATTGCAGGATCACGATTTAATCGAGCTGGCAGGCGTCAAGATGGAGTTTTATTTTAAGAACTAATAGCCGGCAGAACCGGTGGTTTTCTGCGGAGAGCAGGCATGAGGCTTAAGGTATTGGGGTGTAGTGGCGGAATAGGCGGTAATCTTCACACGACGTCGTTTCTGATTGATCACGATATTTTGATCGATGCCGGAACGGGTGTTTGTGAACTCAGTTTGAAGGAATTGAGTGAGATTGACCATATTTTCATCACGCATTCTCACATGGACCATATCTGTAGTCTGCCGCTGTTGATGGACAGTGTCGGCGGACTGCGCGACCACCCCGTGACGGTGTACGCTGCGCAAGCAACACTTGAAATCCTTCAGTGCCATATTTTTAACTGGAAAATCTGGCCTGATTTTAGCGAAATTCCCAATGCGACGCATCCTGTGATGCGCTATCAGGCAATCGAACTCGGAGAGGTTATCGCGCTGCAGGGCCGCAACATCTGCGCCGTTCCTGCTGTGCATGCGGTGCCTGCGGTGGGCTATCACCTGGACAGCGGTGAGGCGAGCCTCGTGTTCAGCGGAGATACCTGTGTCAATGACGATTTTTGGCCTGTGATTAATCAAATTACAAATTTGCGCTACCTGATCATCGAGACGGCTTTTTCAAATGCAGAAATTGAGCTAGCACTCCTGTCGCAGCACCTGTGTCCCAGTTTGCTGTC
>SESH01101806.1_pt1 | contig 22472 bp, 23 predicted proteins | sample 3171561 | NCBI WGS metagenome assembly SESH01 (sample SAMN10866947, study PRJNA518727) | freshwater metagenome | biome: subpolar coniferous forest; feature: holomictic lake; material: water; isolation source: holomictic Lake 442 2011 16.5 m and 2014 13 m | place: Canada: near Kenora, Ontario
TCAAGTCTGCATACCACAAGCCAGACTTAAACTAAATTTTGGTGGAGGGGGAAGGATTCGAACCTTCGTACTCTGAGAGGTCAGATTTACAGTCTGATGCCTTTAACCACTCGGCCACCCCTCCAAAACTGGAGCAGCATTGTCATCGTTTGCGATGATGATGTCAACTGCTTTTTAACTTTTTTTTAAATTATTTCGTTCTATACAGCGCAGATTGCGCATGCGCCTGCAATCCTTCACCAAAAGCTAACGTTGCGGCTATTTTTCCCAGCGTCTGCGCGCCCTCAGGTGAGACTTGTATCAAACTGCTACGCTTTTGAAAGTCGTAGACGCCCAGCGGAGATGAAAAGCGCGCTGTGCCTGATGTTGGCAACACGTGATTCGGTCCGGCACAATAATCGCCCAAGGATTCCGATGTATAGCGCCCCATGAAGATGGCACCTGCGTGCTTGAGTTTAGACAGGTATTCCTGTGGATGCTCAACCGACATCTCCAGATGCTCTGGTGCAATGCGGTTGCTGATTTCACACGCCTCATCCAGACTCGCCACGTGGATCAATGCTCCGCGATTTTCCAGTGCGGTCTTTATAATTTCACGGCGTGGCATCTGTTCTAGTAAGCGATTCGCACTCGCTGCGACCGCTGCGATAAAATCCGCATCCGGCGAGAGCAAGATGGCCTGCGCCAATTCATCATGCTCAGCCTGCGAAAATAAATCCATCGCAATCCAATCAGGATTAGTCTGCCCGTCGCAAATCACCAGAATTTCCGAAGGACCCGCAATCATATCAATGCCGCAGATTCCGAACACACGCCGTTTCGCTGATGCCACATAGGCATTGCCGGGACCCACAATCTTGTCTACCTTAGGAATCGTTGCTGTGCCATAGGCTAAGGCCGCTACGGCTTGCGCGCCACCAATGGTAAACACTCGATCCACACCTGCAAGGTACGCTGCCGCCAGCACCAACTGATTTTTTACGCCGTCTGGCGTCGGCACCACCATAATCAATTCCGCCACGCCCGCCACTTTGGCTGGCAAGGCATTCATCAATACAGAAGAAGGATAAGCCGCCTTGCCACCTGGCACATACAAACCCACACGATCCAGTGGTGTGACCTGCTGACCCAGCAAGGTACCATCGGCATCGGTATAACTCCAGGACGCCTGAACTTGCTGCTGGTGATATTCGGTGACCCGTGCTGCCGCCGCTTCCAATGCGGTACGTTGTTCCGCTGGCAAACCATCAAAGGCCGCGCGCAATTCTTCACGTGGCAATTCCATCGCCGCAGCATCCGGCAACGACAGTCGGTCAAACCGGCTGGTGTATTCCAGCACCGCTTCATCGCCGCGCTTTTTCACATCCAACAGAATGGCCGCGACCGTCGCTTCCAATTTTTCATCCGCCGTTGCCTCATAAGCCAGCAAGGCATCTAACTCTGCACTGAAATTTGTACTACTGCTCGATAATTGTCTGATTTTCATGACCACACCTTATTTTACAAGCGCCTGCGCAAAAGCATCCAGCATAGGCTGAATCTGATCGTGTTTTAATTTCAACGCTGCCTGATTGACCACCAGTCTTGAGGAAATATCGCTGATATGTTCAACGGCTTTCAAATGGTTGGCTTTGAGCGTTCCACCACTGCTGACCAAATCCACAATCACATCGGACAAGCCGACCAGCGGCGCCAACTCCATCGAACCGTATAGTTTGATCAGGTCAATATGCACGCCTTTAGCGGCGAAATGGTCGCGTGCGGCCTTGACGTACTTGGTCGCCACACGCAGCCGCGCGCCTTGTTTAACCGCAGATTCGTAATCGAAATCATTATGCACGGCTACCATCATGCGGCAGCGCGCAATATTCAAGTCCAGCGGCTGATACAAACCTTGACCGCCATGTTCATTTAAAACATCTTTACCCGCCACGCCAATATCGGCTGCGCCATATTGCACGTAGGTTGGCACGTCAGACGCCCTGACGATAATCAGACGCACGTCGCTGCGATTGGTATCCAGTATCAGTTTGCGCGACGTTTCAGGATCATCCAGCGCCGTGATGCCTGCTGCCGCCAGCAAGGGCATGGTTTCTTCAAAAATACGGCCTTTGGACAGTGCTATGGTAATCATAATTTAGTATTCACAATTTCGTTATATAAGGTATTTCCGGGGAAGAGATCGTGCCTGCGGCACTCAAAAGGGAAGGGTTAAGGGTAAAACCCTCTGAACCATCGCCCCTTCTCCATTCCCCATTCCCTCTTCACTGAATTCTTCGTATCTTCGCGCCCAGCGCGGACAGCTTCGCTTCTATGTGTTCGTAACCACGATCTAAATGGTAAATGCGATCCACGATGGTTTCACCCTGTGCCACCATACCTGCAATCACAAGTGATGCAGAGGCACGCAAATCGGTCGCCATCACATTCGCACCTTCAAGTTGCGCGCACCCTTGAATCACAGCGGTATTTCCTTCGATCTCGATCTGTGCACCTAAGCGTTGCAACTCTTGAACATGCATAAAGCGATTTTCAAAAATAGTCTCAACCACTTTCGAATTTCCCTCTGCAATCGCATTCATCGCCATAAACTGCGCCTGCATATCGGTCGGAAAGGCAGGATATGGCGCGGTGCGCAAATTCACCGCTCGCGGACGACTATTCATAGCAATCGAAATCCGGTCGGCCGCTACATCAATCGAAGCCCCCGCCTCACGCAATTTATCCAGCACATTGTCCAGCGTATCAGCACGGGCACCGGTCAGCGTAATGTGTCCGCCAGTGGCTGCGGCAGCGACCAGAAATGTGCCACTCTCAATGCGATCAGGCATCACCGCATACTCAGCCCCATGCAGCGCATCCACACCCAAAATCGTAATCTTATCGCTGCCCGCGCCTTCGATCTTCGCCCCCATCGCAATCAGACAGTTCGCCAGATCAACGACTTCGGGTTCACGCGCGGCATTTTCCAGCACCGTGACGCCCTCAGCGAGCACCGCGGCCATCATCAGATTTTCCGTGCCGGTCACGCTGATCAAATCGAAGCAAATGCGCGCACCCTGCAGGCGTTTTGCGGTTGCATGGATATAACCGTGCTCGATATGAATCGTTGCGCCCATCGCCTGCAGGCCTTTGATATGCAAATCCACCGGACGAGAACCAATCGCACAACCGCCCGGCAGCGACACGCGCGCCTCGCCAAATCGCGTCAACAAGGGACCTAACACTAAAATCGCTGCACGCATGGTTTTCACCATGTCATAAGGCGCTTCGAGCTTATCCATGGCAGCGGCATTGAATGTCGCCGCCTGGGTATCTGCATCAATCCGAACGCCCATTTGCTGCAACAATCTGACCATGGTTTTTACATCGTGCATGTCAGGCAGATTGCTTAAGAACAACGCATCCGCCGTCAACAGGCTCGCGCACATGATAGGCAGCGCCGCATTTTTGGCACCGGAAATTTTCACTTCACCATTGAGGCGATAACCACCTTGAATTGCTAGTTTTTGCATATAATTTAGGGGGAGTGGGGAGTGGGGAGTAGGGAGTGGTTTTACTGCTTACCACTTACAACTTACCACTTCCTACTTACCGTTTTTCTCCCATTCTTCAGGTGTATAGGTTTTCATCGACAGCGCGTGAATTTCGCCCTTCATCCGATCGCCCAGCGTCTTATAGACCAACTGCTGGCGTCCGATACGGCTCTTACCGGCAAATTCATCGCTGACAACGATGGCTTCAAAATGCTGACCGTCGCCAACAACGGTTAAATGTGTCGTCGCCATGTTTTGCGCGATGTCCTGCTGGATGCTTTCCGGGGTGACCATGTCTGTCCTAGGATTGTTTTAAAAGGGGTCAGACTGTGCCTGACCGACAACACATTACTGCGGCAACATTTCGGCTACGCCGTACAGATTAGCCAGCGTCAGCAACGCCGCCGGCATGCCCGTGACCCGCAGCGCACCCTGACGAGCTTGAGCGGCTCTTGACCATCCGAGCAACATACTGACCGCCGCCGAATCAACGGTTTCGACTCGGCTCATATCTACCAGCACATCCTTTTCAGCGAGCACTTTCAAACCGGATTCGTAGAGCGCGGGCACCGTCGACATCGTCAAACGGCCGCTCAGCACCAGCGCATCATTCGTCTGTTCGATCACTTAGCGTCTGCCTTGTGTGCAGGGCCCGCATTCATGCCGGACAACTCCTTGATCAAGCCGTCAACACCCGACTGCTGAATGGTGGTCGCGAATTGTCCGCGATAATTCGTCACCAGGCTCACCGCCTCGATCACAACGTCATAGACCTTCCAGCCATCCGCTTCTTTTTCCATTTTGTAATCAACCAGTGTCGGTTGACCGCTCGATTTAATGATGCGGGTATTCACGACCACATCTTTGTCACCCGCATTCATTTTGACCGGTCTGACTTCAATCTTCTGATCGCGGTAGAGCGACAAGGCATTCGCGTAAGTGCGCACCAGCATATTGCGGAATTCCGCCACCAGCGCTTTTTGCTGCTCAGGCGTTGCCTGTTTCCAGTAGCGTCCCACTGCCAATTGGGTCATATGGGTAAAATCGAAATTAGGCACCACACGCGCATCGACCAGCGCCAGAATTTTCTTCTGATTGTCAGCCTTGCTACCGGCATCCTGCTTGATGATGACGATAACTTCCTGAGCCACGTCCTTGATCATCGCATCGGGCGCCTGCATTTCAGCCTGTGCCGCCACACATGACAAACCCACCACCATACTCAATAAAATACGCTTCATTTCGCCCCCTCTTTAGCAGGCTCTGCAGCCTTGCTGTACATAAATTTACCGATCAAATCTTCCAGCACCATGGCCGATTGCGTTTGCTTTAAAAGATCGCCGTCTTTGATCATCTCAGTTTCGCCGCCCGGCACCAGCCCGATATATTGCTCACCCAGCAAACCGGACGTCAGAATATTGGCGAAGGTATCTTTAGGAAACTGATAACGTTTGTCCACGTTCATGACCACATTGGCCTCATAGCGTTCAGTATCGAGCGAAATAGAGGTGACACGCCCCACCAGCACACCGGCACTCCGGATCGATGCCTTGGGCTTCAAGCCACCGATATTGGAGAAATAGGCATGCACCTGATACGTATCGGACACGTTGTAGGTACCCAGATTACCGACCTTCATCGCCAGCATTACCAGCGCGCCGATTCCTGCCACCACAAACATACCTACCCATAAATCCAATGTTGTCCGTTCCATCTCTTAAGCCCCTCTAAACATGATTGCAGTCAATACAAAGTCCAACATCAAAATCGCCAGTGACGATGTGACGACGGTGCGCGTGGTCGCGCCCGACACCCCTTCAGCGGTCGGCGGCGCATCGAAGCCCTCAAACAAGGCAATGACCGTCACCACCGTGCCAAACACAACGCTCTTGATCACCCCGTTCAGGATGTCTTCACGAAAATCAACTGCCGCCTGCATCTGTGACCAGAACGACCCTTCATCGACACCAATCTGCACGACACCGACCAGATAACCGCCGAAAATACCCACCGCGCTAAATAACGCGGCCAGCAGCGGCATGGAAATCACCCCGGCCCAAAAACGTGGTGCGACGATGCGTGCGATCGGATTGACGGCCATCATCTCCATCGCAGAAATTTGTTCGGTCGCCTTCATCAGGCCGATTTCAGCCGTCATCGCAGAACCCGCGCGACTGGCGAACAGCAAGGCGGCCATCACAGGCCCTAACTCTCGCACCAAGCCTAACGCGACCATCACGCCCAGCGCCGACTCAGAGCCATAGCGCTTGAGCGTTTCATAGCCTTGCAGCCCTAATACCATCCCGACAAACAGGCCTGCTACGATGATGATAATCAAGGACATCACACCGGTCGAGAACAATTCCTTGATGACCAGATGAAAACGCCTTAAGCAGTTCCCCGAATACAGCAAGGTCAGAAAGAAAAAACGCGCCGCCACACCGATACGCCAGACGGTGTCGACAATGCGATGGCCAATGGCCCTTATAGTTTGAACGACTGCCATAATTTCATGCCCGTAAATTTAAAGCCTGGCGATAATCAACGCCGGGATAGTGAAATGGTACCGGCCCGTCCATCTCGCCGTGCACAAACTGACGGACAAAATCCGTGTCGCAGGCGCGAAGTTCATCCGGCGTACCTTCCGAAACAATCACGCCGTTTGCCATAAAATAAACATAGTCAACGATCTTGAGCGACTCCTGAATATCGTGCGTGACGATGATCGAGGTCGCACCCAGCGCATCGTTCAGACTGCGGATCAAATCGCCTATCACCGTCATCGATATCGGATCAAGCCCCGCGAACGGCTCGTCGTACATTACCAGCATCGGGTCCAGCGCCATGGTTCTGGCCAGTGCTACGCGCCGCGCCATCCCGCCGGACAATTCAGATGGCATCATATGCTGCGCCCCGCGCAAGCCGACTGCATTGAGCTTCATGACGACCAGATTGTGTATCATCTCTTCTGACAAATCGGTATGTTCACGCATTTGAAAGGCGACGTTGTCATACACCGACATATCGGTGAACAGCGCGCCGAACTGAAACAGCATGCCCATTTTGCGACGCATCAGATACAGCCCACGCGCGTCGAGCTCATGCATCACCTGACCGTCAAATTTGACGTAGCCGCGTGTCGGCTTTAACGCACCGCCGATATGACGCAGCAGGGTCGTCTTACCACAACCGCTCAATCCCATGATTGCAATTAACTTTCCCTTCGGAAACGTCATATTGATACCCTGCAGGACAGGGCGCTTATCATAGGTGAAGTTAAGGTCGCGAATTTCGACTAGAGAGGGCGCAGGCAAGTTCTATTTCCAATGAGCAATTCGCGCATTCTAAACGATTGCGCAGACTATGCTCAACTATTACCTTTACGCGCGTCACCTCAAGCGGCCTGATCGAACAGGGTTTGCAAACTGACTTCGGTGTTTTTTTCAAGACTGGCGGCACAGCTTGCCAGCCACAACTTTAACGGGTCATCCCCTGCCTCAGCCAATAAACTGCTCCGGTCAAGCACGAACAAATGTAGCAATTCAGTCGCCTGAATATGCGCCGCATCACGCATCATTAGCCAGCCATGACCTTCCGCCTTGCGCACCAGATCCGCGCTCACCAGTCGCTCGATAATGTCCTCCAGCGTAAAAAATCCCAGGTGCAGGCTTTTGGACAACGCAGGGATCGTCATCACCACACCCTGCTGCATCCCCTCAGACATCAACCTCAATACCCGCAGCGCATCAAGCATTTTTACGACTGCCGGTAAATAGTGAGCCTGCCTGGTGCGCCAGTGCGGCAAGGAGGCGGATACCACCGCGCCCAGCAAGATGGTCAGCCAGGAAAAATACACCCACATCAGAAAGATCGGTACGCTGGCGAATGCACCGTAGACAAGTTTATAGGTCGGAAAATGACTGATGTAATAGCCGAACACGCGATTCATCGTTTCAAACAAGGCGGATGCGACGATCCCGCCTATCAGTGCGTGAGTCAACGGCACATACCGATTGGGTACCAGACGGAACAGCATCGCAAAGGCTAGCGTTGTAAAAATGACCGGCAACGCCTTGAGCATCCCCACACCGAATATTGGAATATTCTTCGCATAGCCCATCGACAGGCCGACCAGCCAGGAGGTCAGCGACAAGCTCGCCCCCACCAGCACAGGCGCCAGAGTTAGCACTGCCCAGTAAATCACCAGCCGCTTTAACATGGTGCGCGGACGACTTACGCGCCAGATGGTGTTAAACGCGTGATCAATGGTCAGCATCATCAGCATCGCCGTCACCGTCAGGAACAAGACACCCAGCGCACTCAGTCGCCCTGCGCTTTCGGCAAACTGCTCCATGTAATGGGTAATCACGCGCCCTGCCGTCTCAGGCATCAGGTTACCCAGCAAATACGTTTTGATCTGGGTTGAAAAATCACCAAATACAGGAAACGCGGAGAACAAGGTCAGCGCGATGGTAATCAAGGGCACCACCGAGAGCAAGGTGGTAAACGTCAGGCTCGCCGCAATCTGCACGCAGCGATCCTGACGAAAGCGCGCGATGACAAAACGAATAAAAGAAAAGAGTTCCTGACTTTGCATACTGGTATTGAGTCCCTATAATGCGCGCATGATAACCGACAAAGAAATACTGGTGCTGTATTACAGCCAGCACGGCGCCACACGCCAAATGGCGCAACTCATCGCACGCGGCATTGAAACCGTTCCTGGAGCACGCGCTCGTGTGCGCACCGTACCGAAAATCTCCACCGTTTGTGTCGCCACCGAATCCGCCATCCCTGACAGCGGCGCGCCTTATGCAGAACTGTCAGACTTAGAAGCGTGCATCGGTTTAGCGCTCGGCAGCCCGACGCGCTTTGGCAATATGGCAGGCGCCATGAAACACTTCTGGGACGGCACAGGCGGTCTCTGGATGAAGCACGCCCTCGTTGGCAAACCCGCAGCCATGTTTACCTCCAGCAGCAGCATGCACGGCGGTCAGGAATCGACGCTGCTGTCGATGATGCTGCCGTTGCTGCACCACGGCATGTTAATCACAGGCATCCCTTATTCCGAGCCGGAACTAGCCGGCACGCAGAGCGGCGGCACCCCTTACGGCGCGAGCCATGTAGCCGGATTGAGCAGCGATTTGGCGATTTCCGAAACCGAGAAAAAATTGTGTCTGGCGCTCGGCAGGCGCCTGGCACAAACAGCGCTGAAACTCTCCGCATGAGCCATGCACGTGATGCACGCAGACTGCTGCGCGGCCACCGCTACGGTGCGCTCAGTACGCTATCTAAAAAACTCCCGGGCTTCCCGTTTGGTTCGATTACGCCCTATTTGACGGATCACGACGGCAGTCTGATTATTTTGATCAGTGCGCTTGCCGAGCACACCAAAAACATCAACCACGATCCGCGCGTCAGCCTGATTACCCACAATCAAAGCAATCCCGATATACAGATGCAGGGGCGCGTCACGGTGACAGGGCTTGCTGAACGCCTACCCGATTACCAAAGTATCATGCGTCGCTACCTGCGACACTTTCCGGAAGCTGTCGACCTGCTTAATCTTGACTTCGCCTTTCACCGCATTGTGCCCGTCGCAATCCGCCACATCGGCGGCGTGGGCCGGATACACTGGATCGACATCGGAAGCTATACCGCCCAGGCTGCGGAGGCGTTTGCCGCAGATGAAGAACGCGCACTCGAACACCTCAACCGCGAACAACACGATGCACTCTGCCGGCAATTGCCCCATGACGCTCAATCTGCTGTCGCCTTCGGCCTCGATTGTGACGGACTGGATGTACGCTGCCAAACGAATAACTTTAGACTCGATTTTATCCAACCATTGAGCCACCCGAAGGATTTTGTCTCTCTATCTGCGCACACGTTTCACACACCCTAAACCGTTTTTTCCGGCTAAAACGTTCGAGCTGCGCATAAATATTTGCGCAGTGAGCGTGATGTATGGATAATGCTCGGCTGGATTACAACCCGAATGCGCACACCCGCCGCATCAAATTACCCGCTAGGAAAAAAAATGAAAGCCAATACACATCCCGATTACCACGAAATTACCGTCACTTGCAGCTGCGGCAATAATTTCAAGACCAATTCCTCAATGGTAAAAACCACACTGAGCATCGAAGTTTGCTCTGAATGCCACCCGTTCTACACTGGCACACAGAAAATTGTTGATACGGCCGGTCGTATCGACAAGTTCCGTCAAAAATACGGTACCAAGGCAGCGGCTTAACTTTAGCCGCCTGGCGAGGGAACCCTTCGCACAGAACCTCATCGAAGGGCAGCTTGAGCTGCCCTTTATTGTTTTAAACGTAGAATCTTATCCAATTTTTCGAATAGGAATACCGATGCGCTTTCTGATCATTGCTTTGATGCTAGTCCTTCTGTCAGGCTGCGCGCAAAATCCTGTGACCGGTTCAAATGACTTTGTGATGATGTCAGAAAAACAGGAAGTGGCGATCGGTCGCCAAAATGACGAACAGATCAAAAAGCAATATCAAGTTTACGGCTCCCGCGCATTGCAAGACTACGTGAACGCCGTCGGACAAAAAATAGCTAAGCAGAGCCATCGCCCCGGCTTGCAATACCACTTCACCGTGCTCGACACACCGGACATCAACGCCTTTGCGCTGCCGGGCGGCTACATCTACATCACGCGCGGCATCATGGCCTATCTCAACTCTGAAGCGGAGCTCGCTGCCGTTTTGGGCCACGAAATCGGCCACGTCACGGCGCGCCACGGCGTGCGTCAGCAAAGTGCAGCACAAGCGACCAATATCGGCATGACCATCGCGTCACTATTCGTGCCCGGGATCAACACCCTGGGAGGCAGCAATCTGACCAATCTGATCGGTGGCGCCTTACTGTCAGGATATGGACGTGACCACGAACTCGAAGCCGATAAACTGGGTGCCGAATATCTGGCGCGCACCGCCTACGACCCGCAAGCGATCATCACCGTAATCGGTGTGTTGAAGAATCAGGAACTGCAAGATGCCATACTCGCCAAACAAGAGGGTCGCGAGGCGCGCCGCTATCACGGCGTATTTGCCAGCCACCCGGACAACGACACGCGCTTAAAGCAAGCGGTTGCCGAATCAGACAAACTCGCCTCCACCGTTCATTTCACTGGACGCCGTGAATTCCTTGCCGCCACAGAAGGGTTGGTGTTCAATGAAAACAGCGATCAGGGCGTTGTTCGCTACAACGCCTTCTATCACGGCGAACTGGGCATCGCTTTGCAGTTTCCAAAAACATGGCAAGTACACAATCTGCCCGCATCACTGACGGCCGTCAGCCCGAACGGTGACGTCAAAATGCAAATGAAACTGGACGAGACGCCTACCGGCACACCCGGCGAATACACGCGCCGCATGACTAGCTATGGCGCTCAAATTACCAACACGAACATCAACGGATTACCGGCCGCGCTATTCGAACAATCCGATGCAGCAGGCGGCGTTGTTTTCCACGACAAGCAAGCCTTTGTTCTGCTGGCAAAAGGCAAAGATAGCAACCTGCTCGCCGCGCATCACGACGAAGTGATCAGCACGGTCAAGAGTTTTCATACCATCACGTCCGCCGAGCGCCAGTTCCTCAAACCGCTCACGCTGCACGTCATCACCGCACAACAGGGTGACTCCTATGCAGCCCTGGCTCAAGGCTCACCGCTGGGCCAGTCTGCCGAAAATTATTTGCGCCTGATTAATGCCAACTTCCCGAATGGCGAGCCTGTGGCAGGTCAACAAATCAAACTAGTCAGATAACAAGCCGCCATGTATTTCATTAAGCCCACCGACCCGAATCCCGTCACGCCCGCCAAGGCCGTGATGCTGGCGCTGCTCTGCACCGTCTGGGTCGCGACAGGGCTAGTCGGGCATGATCCGTGGAAACCTGAAGACGCCTACAGTTTCGGCGTGATCTACAGCATGCTGCAAAATGGCGACTGGCTGGTTCCGACTCTGGCAGGTGAGCCGTTTATGGCCAACCCGCCGCTGTATTACTGGACAGCGGCCCTGACGGCCAAACTGTTCTCGCCATTGCTGGCTTTGCATGACGGCGCACGGCTCGCCAGTGGCGTGTACAGTGCACTCACCCTGCTGTTCATCGGACTTGCCGGTCGAAAGCTGTATGGCGAAAATCGCGGCTGGGCCGCCAGCATCATCCTGATCGGCTGCATCGGCATGCTGGTCAGATCCCACGAAATGATTACCGATCTGGCCTTGCTCACAGGCTGTGCAATGATGCTCTACGGCTTTGCACACAGTCAGGAGCGCGCCCTGCGCGCCGGCATCTGGACGGGAATTGGCTGCGGCATCGGCTTTTTATCCAAAGGTTTCATCTCGCCGCTGCTGTTTGTGCTGATCGCAGCTTTCCTGCCGGCCTTATTTCAAAACTGGCGCTGCCGTCATTATCTACTCAGCATCAGCATAGCCACCCTCGTTGCACTGCCGTTTTTGACGATCTGGCCTTACCTGCTATATCAGCATGCACCGAAATTATTTGCCGAATGGGCCTGGTCACTCAACATCGGCGGCTGGTTCGCTTTCATTCAACACGGCCCCAATACCGACGCCTTTTATTACCTGAAAAGTCTGCCTTGGCTCGCCTGGCCTGCCCTGCCGCTGGCCGTCTGGGCCGTCTGGCGCGAACGCAAGCGCCTGGATCAACGCGATGATTTGCAACTCCCCCTCGTCGCCTTTGTCGTGATGCTGGTGGTTTTGAGTCTGTCGACCAACGTCAAGGAAGCCTACGCATTGCCGATGCTGCTGCCGGTTGCGCTGCTGGCGACCGCCTCGCTGTCCATGCTCAAGCGCGGAGCTGCCAACGCGCTGGACTGGTTCGGCCTGATGACCTTCGCGCTGTTAGCCATCCTGCTGTGGTGGGGTTGGGCAGGCCTCCTGCTGGACAATCATGCCAAAGTCACCTCGCTGATGAAAGAATATCAACCGGGCTTCGTGCCGGTGTTTCAGAACCCGGCCGTCGCAATTGCCATTATTTCAACAATTTTGTGGCTGGTACTGGTGTGGCGTGTGGGTCGTTCGATGCGCCGCGCCGTCGTCAACTGGGCCTCCGGCATCACGCTGATCTGGATACTCGCGATGACCTTGTGGCTACCCTGGCTTGACAGCGGCAAGAGCTACCGTGGCATGGTCGCCTCCCTCAGTGCCGCCATGCCGGCAGATGCCAACTGCGTGGCACGCAACGCCTCTTTGGGCGATGCTCAGCGCGCCATGCTGCATTATTATGGCAACATCATCACCCGGCGCGACCCGGCGCGTTTCTGTGAATTGCGCCTGATACAGGGCGAAAAGATCTCCCGCCCCTTGATGGATGAGAGTCGCTATGAAAAAATCTGGGAGGGAAGCCGAAAAACGGACAACCATGAACAGTACCGGCTCTACAGGGAAATCAAAAAATAAGGCTTACCGCCTAGGCATTCTGGTGGTGATATCCCAACCAGACGCCGGCCGCGATAATCAGCAACCAGCCTGTCACTCGCAGCAGAGCTGCAATCCCCGTATCCCAGTCCAGCACGCCCCAACGGCTGAAAATCTCGGTCCAGTCATGCTCGCCGTTCCCCACCAGCGGTAAAAGCTGCACGCGCGCATCGGCCATATACACGGCGATATTGAACAAATTTTCGCCCAGCCATAAGATCGCAAAAGCAACTGAAAGTGTTTCACCCAGGCGGTAAAAATGAATGCCTGCTGCCAGCGGAAACGCCAGTTGCATCAGCGTGCCGCCATACACGGTGAGGCGCTCGCTGATCAAGCTCAATGCCGGATGTCCTGCCTCGTGCAAGGCCAGATTCGCGTTGTCGAGCAGAAAAACCCAGTGTCCTTCGCTGTGCGACAGCCATAAGATGAGCAGCGCAAAAAACACATAGCTCGCCACGCCCCAGCCTGTGACAGGTTCCCACTCGCCGGAATCTTCCTCGTTCACAGCAATTTAATCTGATTGCCGCGCTGTTTTGATGCCTGCTGCACCGCGCTCACAATTTCTTCAGCGGATGCATGGGCTTCATCATCTGGGAATCTGGCCAATACCTGACGGGCGAATTCGCTGATGACCGTCAAATTGCTGTGATCTTTAGCTATCGGGGGGGCGGCCTGAATATACAGCAGGCCGGCTCGCCGCGTGATCGCCAGTAAATAACAATCAAACCCGTGCGATGCGACCTGGTTGTCGCAAACCTCAAAATAGCGCGTCGCCGTATCAGGTGGCACATCAGCTAACCCTGCAATCCGTTCTGCAATAGCCTCTATGAAGGATTGCGCGAGATTGAGCTGCGGCGCCAGCGTCAGGTGGTACTGCCCGGGACGCTCGATGACCAGCGGATTATCTAACGGCGGCGTCTTGCCGGGCCTGAAGAACATCAGGTACAGCATGCACAAGGTAATGAGGGTGGCTGTTTCAATCATGGCAAAAATCAGGATTCAGGATTCAGGATCGAACGGGAATTTCCCCCGTTCACGACTTACCACTAAATATTTCCTGCAATCTTCGGTGTCTCGCACACCACATCGGCATTTTGCGCACGCTGGCGCAGCGCGTGATCAATCAGCACCAGCGCCAGCATGGCCTCGGCGATGGGCGTCGCACGTATACCGACGCATGGGTCGTGACGACCGTGCGTCTCCACCATCACAGGCTCCCCGGCCGCATTGATCGAGTGACGTGGAATGCGAATACTTGAAGTGGGTTTGATCGCCAAGCGCGCAACGATATCTTGACCGGTCGAAATGCCGCCCAAAATCCCTCCCGCATGATTCGATAGAAACCCTTCCGGAGTCATCTCATCGCCATGAACGCTGCCCTTCTGCGCCACACAAGCAAAACCGTCGCCGATTTCCACGCCCTTGGCCGCATTGATCCCCATCAACGCATAGGCGATTTCCGCATCCAGCCTGTCATACACAGGCTCTCCCCAACCCACAGGCACATTTTGCGCCACTACCGTCAACGCGGCACCGATCGAATCGCCCGATTTACGCAATGCGTCCATATAGTCTTCTAAAGGAGCGACCACCGATGGATCAGCTGAAAAGAACGGGTTGTCGTTCACGCCCTCCCAGCTCACAAACGGCATTTCGATTTCGCCCAACTGAGAAATATAACCGCGTATGACCACGCCGTAACGCTCATGCAGCCATTTCTTGGCAATGGCTCCTGCCGCCACACGTACCGCCGTCTCGCGCGCCGATGAGCGACCGCCGCCGCGATGATCGCGAAAACCGTATTTTTGCGTGTAGGTGTAATCGGCGTGTCCGGGACGGAAAGTCTCGCTGATATTGCCGTAATCCCGGCTGCGCTGATCTTCGTTGCGGATCAAGAGCGCAATCGGCGTGCCGGTGGTCTTACCTTCAAACACACCGGATAAAATTTCGACCGTATCCGACTCGCGCCTTTGCGTGACGTGTCGCGATGTACCGGGTTTCCTCCTGTCCAGATCGTGCTGGATGTCCGCTTCAGTTAACGCCAGTCCCGGCGGACAACCATCGACGACACAGCCGATCGCAGCACCATGCGATTCGCCGAATGAGGTAACGGTAAAAATAAGACCAAAGGTGTTTCCTGACATAAGCAATCCAGTCGAAAAGATGCGCAAATAAGTCGCGCAGTTTAACATAGACACCCGCCCCATTAAAAAGCGAGCGCAAGTCTGATGATCTCCAAACAGCCCCGGCCCGTATGAGCATCGTGTTAATCGACACGCACTGTCATCTGGATGCGGCCGAATTTGCCGGCAAGCAGACAGAACTCCTGATGGCTGCGCAAAACGCGGGGATTAGCCGTATCGTGGTGCCGTCTGTGACACGCGCCAGTTTCGCGGGGGTTAGCGCGCTGTGTGATCAGCATCCTGCGTGTTCGGCCGCCTTCGGCATTCATCCGATGTTTGTCGACGAGGCAACGCCCGACGATCTAGTTGTCTTGCGCGAGACGCTGCTCACCTGCAGCCCTGTCGCCGTCGGCGAAATTGGATTAGATTTTTTTGTCCGCAGCGACACGAGGGCAAAGCAGGAATATTTTTTCGTCGAACAACTCAAACTGGCGCGCGAATTCGATCTGCCAGTGCTGCTGCACACACGCCGTGCAGCAGACACCGTGTTAAAGCATCTGCGGCAAAATGCGGTTCGCGGCGGGATTGCCCATGCTTTTTCCGGCAGCCACGAGCAAGCTAATGAATTCATCAAACTGGGTTTTAAATTGGGCTTTGGCGGTGCGGCCACTTTTCCGCGTGCAACCCGACTGCGCGAACTGGCAACGACGCTGCCGCTCTCCTGCCTCGTGCTGGAAACCGATGCACCCGACATGCCGCCTGAATTTGTACTGCGCGGCTCGCCCAACAAGCCGGAATACCTGCGACGGATAGCCGAAACTCTGGCGAACTTGCGCGGCATCCCGTTGACGAAACTCGCGCGGGAAACGACTGACAACGCCCGCGCTGTGCTGAGCAAACTACCGCGCTAAACTAGGCGGCCACCGGCCGCCCTTAACGACAGATTAGCCGACCCAACGTCTGGCGTTCTGGAACATCTTCAGCCAGGCGCCGTTTTCCTGCCAATCATCTGGATACCAGGAGTTTTGCACGGCACGGAATACCCGTTCAGGATGGGGCATCATGATCGAGAAGCGCCCGTCCGCTGTGGTCAATCCGGTAATCCCCTGCGGCGAGCCGTTGGGATTCAAAGGATAGGTTTCAGTCGCAACGCCGCGATTATCCACATAACGCAGCGTCACCTGTGCGGCATTCATTTTTGCCTCGCTGCCAAAATCGGCATAGCCTTCGCCGTGCGCGACCACGATCGGCATACGACTACCGGCCATGCCATCGAAGAAGATCGACGGGGATTCCTGCACTTCCACCATCACGAAACGCGCCTCGAACTGCTCAGACTGATTGCGAGAAAAATGCGCCCAGTTTTGCGCACCCGGGATGATTTCATGCAGGTTGCTCATCATCTGGCAACCGTTGCACACGCCCAGTGCCAGCGTATCGGCACGATTGAAGAACGCTTCGAATTCATCACGCGCCCTTGAATTGAGCAAAATTGATTTCGCCCAGCCCTCACCCGCACCCAGTACGTCACCATAGGAGAAACCGCCGCAAGCCGCCACACCCTTAAAGTCGCTCAAATTAACGCGACCGCTGATGATATCGCTCATGTGTACATCGACCGCTGCAAAGCCCGCGCGATCGAACGCCGCCGCCATTTCCACCTGACCGTTCACCCCCTGCTCACGCAGGATGGCCATTTTAGGACGGCTCTTCAAGATTGCTGGTGCCGCGTTGAGATCAAAGGTCAGCTTCGCATGCAACCCGGGATTAGCCGCATCCAGCAGTCCGTCAAATTCCGCCTGCGCGCAATCTGGATTGTCGCGCAGCTTCTGCATCTGGTACGTCAGCTCAGACCAGATACGCTGCAGGTTAACCCGCGTATCGGAAAACAGCGTATCGCGACCGCGCGACACTAGAATCTGGCCGCTCTGGTTTGTAGTTGCGACTGGATACGCCGCAATGCCGGCACCGCGCACCGCGTGCAGAACGCCGGCCAACTCGCTATTTTTAACCTGAACGACGGCACCCAACTCTTCGTTGAACAACGCGCTCAAGGTATCGCCCGGCAACGCATCCAGTTGGATATCAAGACCCAGATGCGAGGTAAATGACATTTCGCACAAGGAGACAAACGCGCCGCCATCCGAGCGATCATGGTAGGAAAGCAGTTTACCTTCCGAGTTAAGCGATTGAATTAATTCGAAGAATGATTTCAAGCGAGCTGCGGAATCAACATCCGGCGCGATGTTACTCACCTGTTTATAGACTTGCGCCAGGGCCGAGCCGCCCATGCGGTTCTGACCATTCCCCAGATCGATCAGCAGCAGCGTGGTATCGGCGGCGTCTGCCAGTTGCGGCGTCAAGGTATCACGCGTATCGGCACAGGGCGCGAAAGCAGTCACGATCAGCGACAACGGTGACGTCACAGATTTATTCTCGTCACCATCAGTCCAGGTGGACTTCATCGACATGGAATCCTTACCGACCGGAATGCCAATACCCAGCGCCGGACACAGTTCCATCCCCACCGCATGCACGGTATCGAACAGCGCAGCGTCTTCGCCGTGGTGTCCTGCGGCCGCCATCCAGTTAGCCGACAACTTGATGTCGCCTATCTTAGCAATGCGTGCTGCCGCGATGTTGGTCAGCGCCTCGCCCACCGCCATGCGCCCCGAGGCTGCCGCATTCACCAGCGCCAGCGGCGTGCGTTCGCCCAAGGCATAGGCTTCACCCAGATGGGTATTAAAACCCATCAAAGTCACCGCCACATCCGCTACCGGCACCTGCCAGGGGCCGACCATTTGATCGCGCGCGGTCATGCCGCCTACGGTACGGTCGCCAATGCTGATCAGGAAAGTCTTGTTGGCCACCGCAGGCAGACGCAATACGCGTTCGATTGATTCTTTTAAATCAAGCGATGACGTATCGAACGCCGTCAATTTTGGGGTTTCACGCAGCACATTGCGCGTCATTTTCGGCGGTTTGCCGAGCAACACCGACAGTGACATATTCACCGGATCGTTGTTGAATTCAGTGTCGTGCACGATCAGTTGATCGTCTTCAACTGCTACGCCCACCACGGCAAACGGGCAACGTTCACGTTCACAGAAAGCCTCAAATTCTGCGAGACGCTCTGGCGCAATTGCCAACACATAACGCTCTTGCGACTCGTTACACCAGATCTGACGAGGCGACATGCCGGTTTCATCCAGCGGAATCTTACGCAACTCGAACGTCGCACCGCGACCGCCGCCATGCACCAGTTCAGGCAAGGCGTTGGACATCCCGCCCGCACCCACGTCATGTATCGACAGAATCGGATTGGCATCCCCTAGCTGCCAGCAGCGGTCGATCACTTCCTGCGCACGGCGCTGCATCTCAGGATTGCCGCGCTGCACCGAATCGAAATCCAGATTTTCCGCATTGCTGCCGGTATCCATGCTGGAGGCCGCACCGCCCCCTAAGCCGATCAGCATGCCGGGGCCGCCCAGATGCACCACCAGTGCACCTACCGGCAGGTCGTGTTTATGCGTGTGAATGGCAGAAATACTGCCCACGCCGCCTGCAAGCATGATGGGCTTGTGATAACCGCGCATCTCGCCGTCCACCTGCTCTTCGAAGGTACGGAAATAACCGGTCAGATTAGGTCGGCCGAATTCATTGTTAAATGCAGCACCGCCCAACGGGCCCTCCAGCATGATCTGCAAGGCAGTGACGATACGCGACGGTTTGCCGTAATCGGCTTCCCACGGCTGCTCGAATCCCGGAATATTCAAATTCGACACAGAAAATCCTGTCAGTCCGGCTTTAGGACGCGAACCGATACCGGTCGCACCCTCGTCGCGAATCTCGCCGCCCGATCCGGTGGCCGCCCCTGCAAAGGGCGCAATCGCGGTCGGATGGTTATGTGTTTCCACCTTCATCAAGGTGTGCGTCAACTCTTCACTAAAAGCGTATGCACCACCCTCGCGCGGATAAAAACGCTCAACGGACGCGCCTTCGATGACCGACGAATTGTCGGAATACGCAACCACGGTGCCTGTCGGGCTGACCTTATGCGTGTTGCGTATCATGCCGAACAACGACATATCCTGCACCACACCGTCGATGACCCAATCGGCATTGAAAATCTTGTGACGGCAATGCTCGGAATTGGCCTGAGCGAACATCATCAGCTCAACGTCAGTCGGGTTGCGTTGCAACTTCTGGAAGTTTTCCACCAGATATTCGATCTCGTCCTGCGACAACGCAAGGCCCATTTCCCGATTTGCAGCGGCGAGCGCATCGCAGCCGCCCTGCAAAATATCCACTGTCGCCAGCGGTTGCGGCGAGCCGTGTTGGAAGATTTTTGCGGCGGCATCGCCTAGCGTATCCAACACCGATTCGGTCATGCGATCATGCAGCAATGGCAACACCAGTGCTTTTTGGGCTTCGGTTAGTTTCGCACCATTATTTATCGACAGATAATAAATCACGCCGCGCTCGATACGCATCACGCCCGTCAGGCCGCAATGCTGTGCAATGTCGGTGGCCTTAGTGGACCAGGGAGAAATCGTGCCCAGACGCGGTACAACCAGTACAGGCGCGCCTTCAGGCACTTGTTCACGGCCTGTCAGCCCCAGCACTTTATCCATCACAACCGCTTGCGCAGCATCGAGCGTGGCGCCCTGCAGGGCGCTGAAATAACAATGGCGCGTATCGGTAACCACGACATCGGGGGCTGCCGTTTTTAGGGCGGCACGCAATTTTTCCAAACGGAAGGCGGATAAGGCAGAACTGCCGACAGAGACTTTAAACATAGCGGTGGCGGGGAGAATAAAATTCGGGACGCGATTATACTATGCACTGCCGCTTACCTGAGCATTTAACGAAGACAGCATGAACCCACAACGCATTGATCAAAAACGGCTCGTCCAACGACTGCCGGCAAGGCCTCTGGACAGCTACAAGGGATTGTTCGGCGCAGTTGCCGTCATCGGTGGCGCAACCGGCATGACGGGAGCCGCGCTGCTGGCCGCGCGGGCCGCGCTCAAATTAGGCGCTGGCAGCGTGCATGTCGTCCTGTTGACCGACAACCCGCCGTTAGTGGATTTTGCACAACCGGAACTGATGCTGCATACCGCGGCACTCCCTCTGCCACCGGCGGGCGTACAGGTTGTCGGTTGCGGCATGGGGTGCGATGCACTCGCCCAAAACTTGCTCAAAGTCGTGCTGCAAAGCCAGACAGCTTTGGTGCTCGACGCCGATGCACTGAATTTAATCGCGTTGCATGCTGAATTGCGCGAATTGCTTGCGCAGCGCAGTGCCCCCACCGTGCTGACCCCGCACCCTGGGGAGGCCGCCCGACTACTCTCATGCAGCACGACAGAGATCCAAGCCGACCGCAACGGGGCGACACAACAACTGGCACAGCAGTTCGCTTGCACCGTTGTATTAAAAGGGGCCGGCAGCCTGTGTGCCACGCGCGATGGACTGTACCTCAACACAACCGGCAATCCGGGCATGAGCGGCCCCGGCATGGGCGATGTGCTCTCAGGTATGATTGCCGCCTTCATCGCTCAGGGAATTCCTCCTGACGACGCCACCCTACTGGCGGTACACCTGCACGGCGCTGCGGGCGACGTATTAGCGAAACAGGGCATTGCAATCGGCATGACCGCCTCGGAACTGACAGACCAGGCACGCCAACTGTTAAATCAGTGGCGCTCAATTTAACCCCCCACTTACCACTCCCTATGACTACCCCTATCGACATCTCCGAAAAAGACGGCATCCGTTATCTGCACTTTGGTTCTACCTGGGTACAAGGCGCGATGCGCATCAATCGTCCGTGGAATCTGGAACTGGAATACACACAAGAAATGATGGCCTCGCTGCTACTGCGAGAAGAGGCGCGCTGGCCGCGCAAAATTTTACTGATCGGTCTGGGCGCGGCGTCCTTAACAAAATTTCTGTATCGCTATCGCCCCGATGCGCATCTGACCATTGTGGAAATCGAACCAGACGTCGTCGCTGCCGCACGGCATTTTTTCAAGCTGCCCGAAGACGATAAACGCATCCACATGATTGTTGGCGATGGCGCGGAATTTGTGCTCGGCACCCATAAAAAATTCGATCTGATTCTGGTCGATGGCTTCAACGAACACGCGCACCCGGGGCAGCTCAACAGCCTGCCGTTTTATCAGGCCTGCAGGAGCTGCCTGTCGGATCAGGGTGTCATGGCGGTCAATCTCTTGGGACTATGTAAAGGCGTGCTGGGCGGCTTCACGCACATCCTCACGGCCTTCAATGAGCGCGCACTGTTATTCCCGTCCTGTCCGAGCGGCAACACCATCGCCTTTGCCACAGAAGGTGAATTGATCAATATCAATCTGCAGGATTTAACCGCCGCCGCGATCGCATTACAAGAGGATACCGGTCTGAATCTGCTACCGACGCTCGCCCGACTCGAAAAAGCCAAGATCTGCACGAATAACACCTTGATTATATAAAATATTTAGGCGACTTGTACGATTGCGTACATCGTGCCGACAGTTGGCACATGATCCACCCGGGCCACACACAACATATCCTGATCAGACCATAAAACAGGCAACGCTATAAAAACCTATATTGAGCAATCAGTTAATCTCGTAACCCACACAAACATCCACAACGTTATCCACATAATATGTGGGTAACTAGTAACAGATGCTATTCACAGGGTGATTTTTTCTACATGAGGAAAATAATTCGCGACCGACTGAAATTCTTGAGAAAAATTCTGCCTATAAAATATACAAGCACTTGATTATTATCGATATATTTTTCAGGCAATAATTGAGCACACAGTTAAAAACCCTTATTTGCCAGCAACTTAGCAGCCCAATTCACACAAACGCCCACACCTTTATCCACAGATTTTGTGGGTAACTTTTAATACTCAGTCACCACAAGCACTTAACCTCATCAGACTCACGCGCTCGCCGCTGACCGTGATTGCAGTATCGTCTTGATGACACATTCCACCGCAACAAAGGCCTCATTCAAATCCATCACGGACATCCCCCCCTCCTCCATCACCTGGCACAACTCACCTAACCGCAGTGCGCCCACCGTACGTGCAGCGCTCTTCAGCGCGTGCAGCGCATGATTGATCACTTCGCGATCTCCTTGAGCCAACCTCACTTCATCTATTCGTTGACGCGCCTTGAGCAGAAATTTTTCGAGCAAACGCCGGTGTATCTCCGGTTTATCCCCCATCAGCAGGGTCAATGTTTCACCATCCCAGACAGGATAATCCGCAAGGCTGGTTTCGTATTGCGGCAGCCATTTAGTCAACATACGACTCCGGAAATTGTCAACCTAGT
>SESH01038259.1_pt1 | contig 22454 bp, 20 predicted proteins | sample 3171561 | NCBI WGS metagenome assembly SESH01 (sample SAMN10866947, study PRJNA518727) | freshwater metagenome | biome: subpolar coniferous forest; feature: holomictic lake; material: water; isolation source: holomictic Lake 442 2011 16.5 m and 2014 13 m | place: Canada: near Kenora, Ontario
TTGAACTTCGGCAACGCAGCGAGAGGAGCCGTTCAGACGAGCAACGCCTGAGGCAGGTCCCGCGCCAGGTGCAGCCAGTGTTACGCTTTGGCTGGCCCGATTCCTGCTAAAGGTCTTCTCCTTATTGACAATGCAATATCTCATGCAGATCAGTCACACGAACCGTTTGCTGGCCATAATCAACAAGTTGGAGTTTGGCTTAGTGGAGCGCCACCAGAGTGTCCGGCTCTGCCTTCTGGCAGCTCTGGCTCGTGAGCACACCCTTTTCATAGGCCCGCCAGGTACGGCCAAGAGCGAAATGGCGCGCCGGCTACACACGGTATTTCGCGATGCCCGCTACTTCGAACGCTTGTTGACACGCTTCTCGGTGCCAGAGGAACTTTTCGGACCACTGTCGATCAAGGCCTTGGAAGAGGATCGCTACGAGAGGCATACCGACGGCTTCATGCCGGATGCCACAATCGCCTTCATCGACGAGGTGTTCAAGGCCAACAGCGCGATTCTCAACGCCCTGCTTACCTTGCTCAACGAACGCGAATTTGACAACGGCGCCGGCCGCCAGGCCTGTCCCCTGATCAGTTGCGTCGGCGCCACCAACGATGTGCCGGAAGACGAAATCGCCGAGGCCTTCTTCGATCGCTTCCTAGTTCGCCTGCCGGTGGCGCCAGTCAGCAGCGAGGGCTTCGGCGCTCTGCTCGAGGCGGGACGGGTCCGCGACTGGGCGCCGCCCGCAGCGGAACTGGCACTGGACGGCACCGACCTTGCGCGCCTGGCTGCCGCGGCCGCAGCGGTCGCCGTGCCCGCCGATTTCGTCGCGGTGCTGGCCGAACTGCGCAAGCACTTTTCAACGCTGCCCATCCATGTTTCGGACCGGCGCTGGGTCAAGATCGTCTGGCTGCTGCGCATCGCCGCGGCGAGCGAAGGCCGCCCGACCGTGGCGCTGTGGGACTTACTGCTGCTGCCCTGGCTGACCGCACCCGACGGCCCGCGCCAGGCCGCCGTGGCCGACTGGCTGGCGGCCCGGCTCGGAGTGCGCGAAGCCTTTTCGCCGGCGCGCCTGACGCGCGTGGTCGAAGCGTTCCAGGCACAGCTCGATGCCGAACTCAAGGCCAACGATCTGGACTACGACGAATCTGGCCGCCTCAAGTTTTCCGCCACCGAATTGGCCGACGAGGTCGGCGACGCCAAGGGCGGCGCCTCGGCGCCGCGCATGTCATATAGTCGGCGCCGGCGCTACGGCGAATCGCACATCGGCGCCCGCGTGCGCCAGATCGATTCCCTGCTCGAACGCATCGCCGGCTATGCAATGGATATTGCCGGCCAGCAGGAAAGTCTGGCCGCATACGCGGCGCACAGTCTGTGGCTTAACCCCGGCCTGACCGCCCGCGCCGAAATCAACCTGGCGGCCACCGCAGCGGCGATCGAGGAGCTTGCCCGGCGTACCAGGACAACTCGCAAGGGCTTCATCGACCTGCCCCGGCTCGACACCGACAACGGCCGGGTGCCGGAACCGGTGGCTCACGAATCCCTCGACGTGGCGTGAGCGCAGCGCAGACCGTGTCCTTGCCGGCACCGCTGCTGTTCGAAGCCGGGGAAGGCCGCCTGGCAAAGCTAGATGGCCTGGCGCGCTCGCTATGGCTGGGCGGGCTGACCAATTCGCAGGGGTGCCTGGAGCCCCGCCTGGACGCGCTGGCCGACTTGCGCCGGGAGCTCCTCGAAGGCTTTGCGCCAGCGCCGGAAAGTTGGCCCTGGCCGTCCCTGCCGATAGCCCGGGCGCTAAGAGATGCCATCGCCCGGCTCGGCCTCGTCCGCTACTGCCGGGACCGGCAGGAACTCACCGACACGGTGTTGATGAGCATCCTGTTCCATCTCGATTTCATCGTCGATTACCGGGATCGCGGCGCCAGCGAAGGCGAGGCCCTGCGAATGGCGATCGAGGCTTTCAGCGACGACTGGCAGAAGCATTGCGGCGAGATCGACGAACTGGTCGAAGTCTTCGGCATGCTGCCCGACGATTGCGAACACAGTCGCTGGGACCAGTTGCGCGGGCTGCTACATTCCTCCGGATGGCAGGAAGTGCTGCGCATTCGCCGCTTGCTCGAGCGCCTGCAGGATCTGACCAAGATCATTCGAGGCCTTGGCCGCGCGCGACAATCGAAACAGGACGATGAGACCAGCCAGACGATAGTCGAGGTCATGGGCGAGGCCATCGCGCAGCGCGCCGACGCTCGCACGGTGCGCGTGCCGGACATGCCCGGCGAAACGCGCGGCATCCACCGCTCGGATCGCATCGCCCGCATGCTGCCGGCCGAAGCCATGCTGCTCGGCCATCCGCGCTTGCGCCTGGTGTGGCACGCGCGGCGCGCCGAACGAACCCTGCTGAGTTACGAGGACGACGATCGCATGACGGAAATTCGTCTGCACCAGGCGCTGGTGTCGCAGCCATGCCCCGGGCCGCGGGTCGGCAAGCGGCCGGAACTCGGGCCCATTCTGGTTTGCGTCGATACCTCGGGCTCGATGCAGGGCGGCGCCGAGGCCGTAGCCAAGGCCGTCGTGCTCGAAGCCATGCGCGCCGCCCACAGCCAGAAGCGCCCCTGTCATGTCTTCGCCTTTGGCGGCCCCGAGGAACTGGTGGAGATGGAACTGGCTGTCGACGGCCCCGGCATCGAGCGCGTAACCCATTTCCTCGGCCAGGCGTTTCGCGGCGGTACCGACATCTGCGGCCCGCTGGAGCGGGTAATCGCCAAGATGGAGGAGCAGCGCTGGCAACTGGCCGACCTGCTGATCGCCACGGACGGCGAATTCGGCGCCACGCCGGAGATGGCGGCTCGCCTTGCCACTATCAAGAGGGAACTCGGCTTGCGCGTGCAGGGCGTGCTGATCGCCGACCGCGAGACCGTCGGCCTTTTGGAAATTGCCGACGACATCTATCCCGTGCTCGACTGGCGCCGCTACGGCGGCCTGAATGTAGATTCGCCGATACATTCGCATCGCCTCACCGCACTGTATTTTCCTGGGGCCTTGCGCAATACGGCAAACCAGGAAGCGACGGTCTCCGGCGAGGCGGCTTCCGCGGCGCTGCGCGGCGGAAAAGTCGGGAACGAAGCCCTGTGAGCTTCGCCACCGACTACATCTCCCAACTCGAAGCCTTCGCCGCTCGCAGCCCGCTGCCCCGCGTACGCGCTCTGCATCTGCCGCCGGCGCAGCAGGGGAATGACGAAAGGGACAACAAGGGCGAATTCTGTGCCCTGGAACTGGAAAACGGCTCCCTCGGCCTGTCCTACGTGCTACTCGACGACACGCTGGCGCGCCTGGGCGCCTCAGATGGCCCCGATCTGGCTGGAGCCGACTCGCTGGCGCTGGCTCGCCGTTACGCCAGCGCCGACTTTTTTCGAAAAGACCATCGGCTTCGCCGCCGCCAACGCGCTGACCCGCTGCGTGTTCGACCGGGCCGGATTCCGCCCCGGCGACAGCGCCGACTCGATCGGCCAGATGAAGCCGCAGCCAGACGAGCAGATCGGCATGATCGGGCTGTTCCGGTCCCTGCTGGGTCGCATCCTGGAGAGCGGCGCCCGGCTCACCGTGGTCGAACTCAATGCCGCGCTGGCCGGTGAAGGCGTGGGCTACCGCGTCACGCTGGACGCCAGCGAACTCGCCGACTGCAGCAAGGTGGTGTCGACCAGCACGCTGCTGCTGAACGACACGCTCGACCGCATGCTCGCGCACTGCCGCAACGCAGGCTGGTTCGCCATGGTCGGGCCGAGCGCCGGCTGCTTGCTCGATGCGCTTTTCGCCCGCGGCGTAACGCTGCTGGGCGGCAGCTGGGTCAGCGAGCGGCAAGGTTTCCTTGATTCGCTAAGACGCGGCGAATCGCGCAGCGAGTTCGCCGGCAAATTCGTGCTGACGAAGGGCCGCTATCCTGGATTCGACCCTCTGCTGAATCGCGCCTGCGGCATGCGGGCATGAGGGCCTAAGGTGCCTTCGGACGAGGGCACCTCAAGCTGATCAAGACATCTGGATTGCCACTACTTGAGGCTGAGGATCCAGTCGACCAGCTTCTTGGCATCGGCTTCGGAAATTGCCACACCGTTGGGCGGCATTGCCACCCCGCTCGATTCCGCCTTCCAGTGCCGGTTATAGATGGAGGTTCCTCCCATGACGGCCGTGGTCAGGTTCTTCTGCGCGTTTGCGTCACCCTTGTAGCGCGCGGCAATCGCCTTCCAGGGCGGCCCGACAGGCTTGAGCCCTTCCGGCCCCTTGGCATCGAGTTCGATCGCATGGCAAATGAAACAACCGGATTTGTTCGCCAACTGGCGATTGGGGTCGTCGATCTTGTCGTCGGCAAAAACCGAACTGCTTGCGGCAATTGCGGCAACGAGCAACGACAGGTGGACTGCATTATTGCTTTTCATACCAACTCCTAAAACAAGAAAGCTGTTCAACAGCCGGACCGCGATGCACCGGGCCGTATCAATGATCATGTTCGCTAGCCTCCGGCCACCGGCGGCCAGATTGCCAGCGTGTCACCATCCTTCAGCGCATGCGTGGCGCGCTCTCCCGGCGGAACAAAACTGCCATCAATCAGCACCAGGTGACAGAGTTTCTGCGGCAGCGCAAAGCGTTCGATGATCTGCTGTATGGTCGTTCCTTCATCCAGTACCAGTGCCACCGCATTGGTCTTTTTTGCCGCCAGAGGCAAGTAATCCTGCAAGGTCGCGTAGAGCTTGAATGTCACCTTCATCTGTATCACGCTGCCCGCAGCGATTTTCGCCTACGCGGCCTTTTGTGCGCCGGCGAGATAAGCCGTCATGAACGTATTCGGATCCTTCATCAGCGCATCCTTCCACGGACCGAGCCGAGTCTGGGTCTGGATCATGCCACGCAATGCGCCGACGTGATTGCTGTGCCCGATGGTCGTTGCGCCGATCAGTACGTCCCCCTTGAACTGCAGCGAGATGTAGCGACCATTGGCTTCATCCGCGAACTCGACGCCAGATCCGCCGTTCTCAGGCGTCTCTCCCCACCACTGGCCGAACGAGGTTGAAATCAGCCCGAGGGTATCCAGCACGTTGATCGCCAGAACGCCTTTCATTTGTGCGTCGGCTCCCGCCATGTTGAGCGCCGCCACACGTGCCTGGTCCGCCGCATTGGGCTGGATGGCCGCGACGAACGGCGCGCCTGTGAACAGGTCCGGCGCCTCGGCGACATCGCCCGCAGCGTAGATGCCGGCTACCGAAGTCTGCATGCGCTTGTCGACGACGATGCCCTTGCCGACCTTGACACCGGTATTTTCGAGAAAACCGACATTGGGTGCCACGCCAGCGGCCACGATCACCAGGTCGCAGGCGATCTCTTCACCATCGGACAGCGCGACGGCCAGACCGTCTTCTCCAGACTTGGCACCGACGCCGAGCACCTGCGCAAGACGGGCAAGCAGGCCCGGATTGGTACCGATCGGCGCAATGCTCTTGACGCCCTTGCCGGTCAGGACGCGAACGCCTTTCTGCGCGACCCATTGCTTGATCATGGCGCCGGCCTTGGGCGTCATCATGCGCGGCACCATGCGGTCACCCATCTCGACCACAGTCAGTTCCACCCCGCGTGCGGCCAGGGCTTCCATGATGATGCAACCGATGAAGCCAGCACCCAACTGCAAGACGCGCGTACCGGGTTTGGCCAGTTTGGCGATCGCCCGAGCATCGGCGAGTGTCCAGCAGGTCTGAACCTGCGGCAGATCAATGCCGGGAATCGAAGGCCGAATCGGATGTGACCCGCTGGCGATCAGCAGGCGATCATATGATTCGGTCTTGCCATCGGCGAGTTGCAGCTTGCGCTGCGCGCTATCTACTGAGCTCACCCTCGCCTGCAGTTCCCTGATCCGCAGGCTGGCGAAATGACCCGGAGCCTTTCGCAGATAGGTCCCGCTTTCCTCGATGTTGCCTTCGAGCAGATACGGGATGGCCATGCGCGAATAGGCGGGTTCCGGCTCGGCTCCGATCAGAACGATTTCAGCAGCAGCATCGGCCTTGCGCAGTGTTTCCGCAGCAACGACGCCCGCAGGCCCGTTGCCGATGATGACGTGTTTCATGACGTTGTTCTCCCAAAAAGCCAGGGGACCGGCGTTGCCGGTCCCCTGAGGGTCACACGATTACAGGCCGAGCCGCGCCAGGGTTTCCTTGGTCGGCACGCCTTCCGGCGTCCAGCCGCGAACCTTGTAGTACTCCGGCCGCATCTTGTCGATGCCATTGACCAGACCCTTGGCCGGACCGGTCTTGGCCGGTTCGGTCTTCAGGCGCGGCGGCAGATCGTCATCCTTGGCCGTGAAGCCGGCGGCGTTGTTGAACAGGCGCTCCATGTTCCAGATGCGCTCGCCCAGCAAGGCCAGCTTTTCCATGGTCCAGTCACCTTCGCAGGCCGTGTCAAGCTGCGGCTGCAGGTCAGCCAGCGACCAGGCAAAGGTGGTGAAGGCACAGACGCCGGCACTGTCGAAGACGCTGGTGGCGTCCTGGAAGGCCTTGACCAGATCAGCCTTGCCCTCGGTCACCAGCGGGTCGGTCTTGACCGGGATGCCCAGCACTTCGGAGGCGACGGTGTAGGCCCTCAGGTGGCAGGCGCCACGGTTGGAGGTGGCGTAGCCCAGGCCCATGCCCTGGATGCCGCGCGAGTCGTAGGCGGGGAATTCCTGCTTCTTGACGCCCATCGAGAGTTCGGGATGACCGTACTTCTCGCACATGCGGGCCGAACCCATGCCCAGGATCTTGCCGAAGCCTTCGCCCTTGCCGACCATTTCAGCCAGCGCAACCAGCGCCTGCGCGGAACCAAAGGGGGCGTCGAGCCCGATTTCCTCTTTGGTCAGGACGCCCATATCGTAGAGTTCCATGGCGGCCGCCACAGTGGCACCGAAGGTGATCGGGTCGAAGGCGTCTTCGTTGCACAGCACATTGACGTACTGCAGGGCTTCAAGGTCGCCCACGCCGTTGGCGGCACCGAGCGCCCAGGCGGCTTCGTATTCAAGCCCGCCGGAAGCACCCCAGTATTGCGGCTTGTTCACAACGCTGAAGTGGGTCTCGTCGATCTTCGAAATCCGGCCGCAGGCGATGGTGCAGCCGAAGCAGGCGGCATTGGTCACCAGGTGGGCCTTGCCGTCGGTGGGCCGCTTTTCGTGCATGGCTTCGCCGGAGATCTTGCGCGCGTCTTCAAACTGGACGTCGCGGTGGTTGCGGGTCGGCAGCGCGCCCATTTCGTTGATGACATTCATCAGGACTTGCGTGCCATAGGTGGGCAGGCCCTGGCCGGTGACGGCGTTGTCGGCCAGGACTTTCTTGGCGGCTTTGGTGGCGGCCATGAAGCCTTTGGGGTCCTTGAGGGCGCCGCCGCTGCCTTTCTTGCCGCGCACGGCGACGGCCTTGAGGTTCTTGCTGCCCATGACGGTGCCGACCCCGGAGCGTCCGGCGGCGCGGTGCAGGTCGTTGACGATGCAGGCGTACATGACGCCGTTTTCGCCGGAGCGACCGATGCTGGCGACGCGGATTTCGGTGTCCTGGTGGCTTTTCTTGATGATTTCTTCGGTCTGGAACACGGTCTTGCCCCAGAGGTGGCCGGCGTCCTTGAGTTCGGCCTTGTCGTCTTCGATGGACAGATACACGGGCTTGGCGCTCTTGCCTTCGAAGATGATCATGTCCCAGCCGGAGAACTTGAGTTCGGCTCCGAAGTAGCCGCCGGAATTGGAGCAGGCAATCGCCCCGGTGAGCGCACCCTTGGTGACGACGGAGTAGCGCCCGCCGGTGGAGGCGACGGTGCCGGTGAGCGGTCCGGTGGTCATGATGAGCTTGTTGCCGGGCGAGAGGGGATCGACCTTGGGGTCGACTTCTTCAACGAAGTACTTGGTGGCCAGTCCCCGTTGTCCAAGGTACTCTTGCGCCCATTGCATGTTGAGGGCTTCGGATTTGCAGGTGCCGTTGGTCAAATCAACGCGCAGAATTTTTCTGTTCCATGCCATGTCGGTCTCCTTATGCGCTGGCGCGCGGTTGCGTGTCGGTCTTGCCAGCCCAGGCGCGCATCTTGTCCAGCCCTGTCCATTCGGCATCGACGTAGGTGATGGCACCGGTCGGGCAGGCATCGGCACAGGCAGGTTCGCCACCGCACAGGTCGCATTTCTGCACTTTGCCGCTCTCGGCGACGTAATTGACGGTGCCAAACGGGCAGGCAATGGTGCAGACCTTGCAACCGACGCAGACGTCCTCATGCACGACCTTGGCGCCCGTGCCGGCATCAATACGGATGGCGTCCACCGGGCAGGCGGTCATGCACCAGGCTTCGGCGCATTGCGTGCAGGTGTAGGGCACTTTGCGACCGGCATGCTCGAAGTTGAAGACCTTGATCCGCGACTTCGAGATGTTGAACACGCCATGGTTTTCGTACGAACACGCCATCTCGCATTGCAGACAGCCTGTGCATTTGTTCGCGTCTATGTGCAACGATTTCTGCATTTCCGACCTCCTCTATCACTCAAATATTCTTCGGATGACTCGCATCCCTGCGCACGCGTGCGACAGGGCAATTGCCAAGTGCAAATCGCATGCCATAACATTTACGGGAAACAATTTTCGATTTAGGCAGCCGATTTCATAATTACCGCAACAAAACGCGACAGCTGTCCCAAAGCGAGACAGTTGAAGCGCGCACTCAACGAATCGCCACACCCCAAGGCAATTCGCCGACGGCAATGGTTTCCGTGATCTGCATCGATACCGCATCGATGACCGATACCGAATTGGAGCGCCCGTTGGCGACATACACGGACTTGAAGTCGGGTGTGACCGTCAATCCCCAGGGACGTTTGCCGACGGCCACGTTGCCGACGACCTGGTTGCTCACCGGGTCGATCGCGGAAACAGTCATGGCGCGTCCGTTCGAAACGAAGACACGTTTTCCATCCGCCGAAACGGCGACGCCATTCGCATACTCGCCCGTCTTGATGGTGGCGATCACGGCCTGGCGCGCCACGTCTATTGCGTATACGGTGCTGGCCAGCTCGCAGGCGACGTAGGCGCGGCTGCCGTCGGGCAGGAAGCCGATGCCGCGCGGGCGTTCGCCTACCTTGATTGATGCAATTTCCCGCCGCACCGCTACATCGATTACATCGACACTGTCGGCGTCCTCCGCACTCACATAGAGCCAGCGACCGTCGGGACTGAACACCGCGTGTTCCGGATTCTTGCCGCTGGTCCTGATCGAAAAGGCAATTCCGCCGGTTGCCGTATCGATGAATACCACGCTGTTTGAAACCTCGACGGCGGCGACTACCCAACGCCCGTCCGGCGACAGACTCACGCCTTCCGGCGATTCGCCGAGCGGTATCCGGTTCAGCACCTGACGCGCCTCCAGGTCGATCACGACAAGCCCATTGGCATGCTTGTCGCTGACATAGATCCGCCTGCCGTCCGCAGAGACCGCCAGGCCACGAGGTGCGCCGCCGGTCACGATGGTCGCCTCGACCCGCCGGGTTGCGGTGTCGATTACCGAGATGGTCCCGGACTTTTCGTTGGGCACGTAGGCAAAAGGCGCGGCCAGTGCGTTGCCGAAAAAAGTTGCCAGCGCCAGCGCGGCCAAGCTCTGCCAAGCAAATAGGATGCTCTTCATGGCTGGCGATGCTGAACGCCATGCCGAAGCATGATGCCCTTGATTGTGCCGTCGGCCAGCATGTCGTTGATTGCCGCCTGCAGTGCCTGCGCCAGATCCTCGCTTTGCGCCTTGACGGCAAGGCCCACCACCCACTGCCGTTTCTGCATCACCGGATGCGGCGGCAGGTCGATCGCAAAGCGTGCATCGCCCTTGAGGCCGCCCTCGAGTTCGCCTTGCTGCGCCACTGCAGCAGCCACCGCGCCGGATTTCAGGGCGCCGATTGCGCCCTCGGCCGTCTTGAAATTCCTGACCGAATTGCGATAGCGCCCGCCATCCGCGGACAACAGCACGGATGCGGCCAGAGTATCGCCTTCAACCGCAACAGCCAGCTTCTCGAATGGGTCGAAGTCATCCAGGGCCGGCAACTTGTCCAGTTGGCGCGCGACCGCATACCTCTCGCGGTGGTAGGGGGCAAAAAACTTGACCTTGTCGACCTTGGTCATGTATTCGCGATCGACCGGCACATGCATCATCACGTCCGCTGGTCCATAGCCGAGGTAATGGCCCTTCCATACCATGTTACGCAGATCGTCCTCCATGTTCTCGTCGGCTTCAAACCACAAGGGCGACATCTTGACCCCAAGCTTCGCCGCCAAAGCTTCGGCGAGATCGACGTCGGTGCCCTTGCCGTCGTGCGAGAACGGCGCAAAGTTCCTGTACAGAGCTACTTTCAGCACGCCGCTTTGACGGATCTTTGTCAAGGCAGACGGGTCCTGGGCATCGGCGGCCGGCGCGATCAGCAAAGCAAGCGCGAATCCGACAGGCGCGGCAAGCGCGCAGGCTCCGGCGAAGATAGAACGCAAAGCCGGAAGGCAAGCAGCCCGTCGAATCATCGTGACACTCCTCAGGTTTTCTTGGTTTGGGCCGGACATGATACCAACCCCGAGCGCTCAGGCACGGCGCAGCTGTCTCAATTTGCGCCAGCCATGATCCACTTGACCAGCGCCTTGAGGTCATCTTCAGGTACGGCGGCCATGGGCGGCATCGGCACGCTGCCCCACGCACCCGCCCCGCCCTTTTTCACTTTCGCCAGAAGTTTGGCCTCCGCCTTTTTGTCCTTGGCGTACTTCTTGGCAACATCACGGTAGGCCGGACCAACCCCGCGAGTATCAACCGCATGACAGGACAGGCAATTCGACTTCTTCGCCAGCGCCGCCATTGCGTTGACCGGGCCCGGTGCCTCGACCTCGTGGCGCGTATCGAGGTAGGAGCGAATGGCCCAGATCGCCTCCTGCGACATGATCCCTTCGAAGGGAGGCATATAGACCGCTCCGTTGCGCACCTTGCCACGCAAAACCGATTCCCTGAAATAGATGTCGGTTTCCTTGTCCAGATCCAGCTTGCGTAGATCCGGCGCTATGCCGCCGCTAATTGCTTCGAGACCGTGGCAACGGGCGCAATTCTGGTTGTATGCCGACGTCCCGACACGCACCGCCTCCTTGTCGCCGCGATAGGGGTTCTCGTCGCGCTTGAGTTCCCCCAGCGGTTTCAGTGTGCTCACATCAACCGCCTGTGGCGTCACGTCGCCATGCGCCCTGACCAAGCCCGAAACCATGGCGCCGGCCACCAGCGCCAGCGTAGCGAAAATTCGAATCGATGCATGCATGAATGCTTTCCTTCAAATAGTAAGTAGTCTGACTTGCGCAGGAACGTTGCCAGCGCCGAATCGTTCTGAGAGAGCACTTAGCGTGCCAATGAAGCTATTGCCTCCTCACGACCTTGCACCGGCCACGCGAGCAAGTGCAGGCACGAAATCTGCACTGGTTCAACCCTACCTCATGGATGGGATGTCGCAACTTGAAACATAGGATGTATCATTCCCGGTCAAATACGACAGACGGCGCGTTCCCGGAGAGCGACGCCGACAGCTTTGCGAGCAGTTGGAACACTGCGGAGTCGGAGCGAGGAGATCAGACAATGAGTCATTCCAGCAGCAATGACGGGATGGAGCTTGACGCGGCGGGCATGGCTCGGGATGCAGTGCGCAACTCCGGGACGGTTCCCTGCGGACTGTTGCCATCCGCAATCGAAATGTCCTGGGATCGATGCCTCGGGTATGGCCTCGACAACGATCAAGCCAGCGAGTTCAGTCCGCTGGAAAGGGTTCATCTGATAGAGGAGCTGGAAAAGAGCCGTCACCTGCTGGCCCATGCGCAGCCCGTAATGGACGTTCTTTTCGAACAGATCGTCGATACCCAGAACGTCGTGGTGCTGGCCAACAACGAAGGCTACATCCTTCACAGCTGCGGCGATCCGGAGTTCCTCACACGTGCCGAAAAAGTCGCACTTGCGCCGGGCGTCGAGTGGTCCGAGGCCCATCGCGGCACCAATGCGATCGGCACTGCAATCGCGATGGGGGCGCCGGTCGTGATCGATGGCGGTCAGCACTTTCTTTCCGCCAATCGCTTTCTGACCTGCTCCGCCTCACCGATTTACGACCCCTACGGACAGCTGACCGGAATCCTGGATGTATCCGGCGATCATCGCAGTTCCAACCGGCACACCATGGCGCTGGTGCGCATGTCTGTGCAGATGATCGAAAACCGGATGTTCGCGTCCACCTTCACCGAAATGCTGACCCTGCGCTTTCATGCCAGACCGGAGTTCGTCGGCACGCTGTGCGAGGGCATGGCCGCTTTCGCCGAAGACGGAACCCTGCTCTCTGCAAACCGCAATGCCTGCTTCCAGTTCGGCAAGAATCTTGAGCAGTTGCTCGGCACCAACTTCAACTCCCTGTTCGGCCAACCGATCACCCGTCTGCTCGACCACCTACTGGTGCGCCCGCAGGATTCGCTGGTTCTCACACTGAATAGCGGTGTTCGCGTGCAGGTAAGTGTTGATTTTCGTCCGGCTCACCTGCGGCGGCATTCGCGGCTGGCGATTCAGAGTCTGCCGGCTGCGACACAGGCTGCCCCGGCAAACGAAGTGTCTGGACGAACCTCAGACCCCATCCGCCAGGGATGCCCGATGGAGCGACTGCAAACCGGCGACCCGCAGATAAATGCCGTCGTAAACAAGGTCAAGAAGGTAATTGGCAAGGATATCCCCATCCTGATTCAGGGGGAGACCGGCACCGGCAAGGAGCTGCTGGCCAACGCCATTCATTGTGGCAGCCCTCGCGCCGCCAAGCCCTTCGTCGCCGTCAACTGCGCCGCCATTCCAGAGGGCCTGATCGAATCGGAATTGTTCGGCTATGAGGATGGCGCGTTCACCGGCGCCAAGCGCAAGGGAAGCACCGGCCGCATCCTCCAGGCCGATGGCGGCACGCTGTTTCTCGATGAAATCGGCGATATGCCGCTGTCGCTGCAGGCCCGCCTGCTGCGTGTTCTGCAGGAACGCATCGTCATTCCGCTGGGCAGCGCAAAGTCCTACCCGGTGAACATTGCGGTGATCTGCGCCACCCACCGCCGCATCCGCGATAGCGTCAGCAGCGGCCAGTTCCGCGAAGATCTCTATTTCCGGCTCAACGGCCTGACAGTAATGCTGCCACCGCTGCGCGCGCGCACCGACATCGACGCCCTGGTCGCTTCGCTGCTAAGGGAACTCGGCGGCGATCATCCGCCGTCCATCGACCCCGAGGTGCTTGAACTGTTCCGTCGTCATCCCTGGCCGGGAAATCTGCGCCAGTTGTCGAACCTGTTGCGCACTGCGGTCGTCATGGCGGAGGGCGAACCCACCATACTCCGAGATCATCTGCCCGACGATTTCATCGAGGACATCGAGCAGGGTCTGGCGGGCATCACCCCGCCAGCAAGCGCGGCCAGACCGGAAGCTGAACTGGCCACAATCGCGCCAATTCCGGTGTCTATGCCGTCTGCAGAGCCACCTGAAACATCGGCCGGAAGGCTGCAGGATCTCGCCTTGCTGGCAATCCGTGACGCCCTCGCGCGCAGCGGCGGCAACATTTCCGGCGCCGCACGCGAACTCGGCGTCAGTCGCAGCACCCTCTACCGCAAGCTGCAGGGCTGAGCGCCGGCCGCATACGGCCTGGCCGCCTTGGTGGCTATGGCATGTTCATTGCTGAAGTCACTGCCAGGGCGATGGCAGAAGCATTATGTGTCCAACAATGATGCACGAGCGCACAGGCTTTGCTCCAGATGCGGACACCTGAGTGACAGGTTCTGATCCACTTCCGGACAGTTCGTCCGGCAATGCGATCGGCGTCGCTGCTTTGAACAATTGATCGACACCATACCAATCTAAGGAGACGAAACAATGAAAAGCCTGAATGCACTTGCCGTAAGCATATCCGTACTGGGGGCCCTGGCCACCTACCTGGCGCTGGGCCCGCTTGGCGGCGTGTACCTGATCTGGGCGGCATTCGTGGCCTGGGGCGCGTTCTACGCTTTCGGCGCCGACATCGCGGCACTGCGGAAACTGGTGGTCTGCGGGATCTTCGGCGCACTGGTGGCCTGGGTAGTGGCGGTAGTCATCCTGACGGTTCCGCTCGCCGGTTCGCTGGGTTTGCCGCTGTGGGCGGCGCTGGTGGTCGGCGCTGGCGTCGTGGTGGTGGTGCTGGCAGCCAACTTTCCTGCGCTGGCAACGATTCCCGCCACGGTGTTTGGTTTTGCCTCGTCGTTCGCCTACCTGTTGCAAACCCCGGACGTGCTGAAGCCTGAGGTGCTGCTGTCCATGAGCATGAAGAATTCACTCATCGTGATTTCCATTTCCCTGGTGGCGGGCGGGATCTTCGGCCTGCTTTCGGCCCGGTGGGGTGCAGCAATGACCAAGGCCTAAAGCAAATTTGCGGTCAGGGATCCCGAGGACTCACTCGGGATCTAATGAAGCCGGGGCCCTCCCCGGCTTTTTTTCGGCAACGGCGTCACCAAAGCTTCACAGCATCTCGCGACCGCCTCATGAATATCATTATTTGTGGCTCGCCGCGAGTTGCCGCGGGAGTCCCGGCATAGGATTCGCTCCAGCGAACTACCACCGCATTCGGCGCACCCTGCCAAACAAATGATGAGCTCTCCCAGCCCACTCCTTTTGCTGACGAAAAAGCGTTGTCTTGCGCCTTTGGCGTGGGCTGTCTCGCTGCTCGCCCAAGCGGCTGAACAACCTGGCCTTTCTGGGTCCATGAACCGGGCTGAAGTCCTGGAAACGCCGACGGTGGAAGTAGTTGGCGCGACGCCGTTGCCGGGTCTCGGCGTGCCACGCTACCAGGTACCGGCGAACGTCGGCACAGCCAATGACGCCGACATTCGGCGCAGCCTGGCGCAAAGCCTCCCGGAACTGCTTGAAGCCACGCTGCCCGGCGTCAGCGTCGATCAGGCGCAGGGCAACGCCCACCAGGCGGACGTCTCCTACCGCGGCTTTCTCGCCTCGCCCCGATTGGGCGTACCACAGGGGCTGTCCGTCTACCTCGATGGTGCCCGGATCAATGAAGCCTTTGGCGATGTCGTCCATTGGGACCTGATCCCGCAAAATGCGATTGCCGCCATCAACCTGATCCCCGGTTCCAATCCGCTGTTCGGCTTGAACACGCTGGGAGGCGCACTGGTCATTCGCACCAAGTCGGGTGAACATTTTCCGGGCACGGAATTGTCGATCGCCGGCGGCAGCTTTGGTCGCAGGGAAGTCGACGTCGAGCATGGTGGCAGTCGTAACGATCTCGGCTGGTATTTCGCCGGCAGCGCGCTGGACGATATTGGCTGGCGCGACCATTCGCCCTCCCGAGTCAAGAATTTTTTCGCCAAATTCGGGCGGCAGGCGAGCGACTCCGACGTAGACATCAGCCTCCTGCTCGGCGATTCAAAATTGATCGGCAACCAGGTCACGCCGGAGTCTTTCCTGCGAGAGCGACGCGAAAGCATCTATACCTACCCGGATGTGACGCGCCATCAGGTGGCCATGCTGACCGCCAACCTGAGCCGCTGGCTCGACCCCCAGCGCCTGCTGGCCGCCAACCTCTATGTCCGCCAGTTTGACCTCGCTGAATCGAATGCGGATGTAAATCAGATTGCCGACAAACGGACGGGCGGTGCCCAGGCCTACGAAGGGGGTGCCAATGATGGCGTCTCCAATACCGACAGCGCCTCGATCAACCGCAGTCGAAGTCGCCAGCAAGCGCTTGGCCTCGCACTCCAGCACACCTGGCTGGCAGAAGAGAGCGACCGCATAGGCATCGGCAGTTCGCTCGACCACAGCGTGTCGCGCTACGCCCAAACCTACCAGCTGGGCTTTTTCAACCCGGACCGCAGCAGCACGGCGACGGGCGCTGAAACCGAACTGGTCAGCCTGACAGGCTACACGACCACGGCAAGCGTGAACATCAGCGGTTCGCGGGGACTCGGCCCGGGACTGAACCTCAGTGCCTCGGCGCGCTACAACCACACCCGCGTTCGCACCGCCGAACACAGCCAGCCACAACCGGCGCCGGCATTGGGTCTGGCCAACGACTTCACGTATGCCAAGCTCAACCCTGCCCTCGGCCTCACCTGGGACCTGAGGCCAAACATGAATGTGTATGCCGGAATGAACCAGGGCAACCGCGCACCGAGCCCAATCGAGTTGAGTTGCGCGGACCGCAATTCACCCTGCGTTCTGTCCAACGCCTTCGGTTCGGATCCCTTTCTCAAGCAAGTGGTGGCCCGCACATTGGAAGGCGGTTTGCGCGGCAAGACAAAAGACTTCGAATGGCAGTTCGGCGCCTACCGGACGGAACTGACGGACGACATTCTTTTCGTCAGCAGTTCGACCAGCGCGGGCTATTTCAGCAACGTCGGCAGGACGCGCCGGCAAGGGCTGGAGGCGCTGCTGGCGCGCAAGGCCGACAGTGGGCTGGCCTGGTCGGCGCGCTACAACCTGATCGATGCAACATTCCAGTCGCCGGCCGTGCTGTTCTCCACCAACAACAGCAGCGCCGACCCGGTCAACGGGGAAATCCAGGTTCTGCCGGGCAATCGCATTCCCGGAATTCCGCAGCAGCAACTCCAACTCGCCGCCCATTGGCTGGCGGCATCATGGCGGATCGGCGGCATACTGCGCGCCACTTCCTGGTCATACGTCAGAGGCAATGAAAACAACCAGCATCAGGCCGGCGCCACGGCAGCGGGCCGCTTTTCCGGATCGGGGCGCTCGCCGGGCTATGCGGTGATGGACCTCACCGGCAGCATGAAGCTCGATCATGGCGTTGAACTTCTCGGCAAGATCGGCAATTTGTTCGACCGCCGCTATGTCACCGGCGGCATCCTCGGCGAGAATGCGTTTGCCGGCGGCAGCTTTGTTCCGGATTCAAGCCGGTGGGTGAAGGAAACCTTCTACAGCCCCGGCGCGCCCCGTAGCCTATGGGCCGGGCTCTCCTTCAAATTCGATTGATGCCAATGCCATTCGACAATTCGCGGCGCCGGCAAGCCGCCTCACGAGGAAAGCCGTTATGACCCTGTACCTTAGCATCGCGTCAGGCCTGATCTTGACCGCCTTCGCCGGCAGCGCCTGTGCCGACGGCTACACCATCGACACCCGCCACACATTCCCCTCCTTCGAGGTCAGCCATTACGGCTTTTCGCTGCAACGGGGACGCTTCAACAAGCTCAGCGGCAAGCTCGACATCGACGCCGCGACGAAGAAGGCTTCGGTCGAGGTTACGATCGACACTGCATCGGTCGACATGGGCTTCGAGGACTGGAACAAGCACATGCGTGGCGAGCGTTTCTTCCAGTCCGACAAGTTTCCTCAGGCCAGCTTCGTCGCCCGCGACTTCGCCTTCGACACCGACAAGCCGTCACCGGTCAAGGGTGAACTGACCCTGCTCGGCGTCACCCGCGGCGTGGTGCTCAAGGTCGCGCAGTGGCGCTGCGCGAAGCACCCTGTCCTGCCGCGCCAACTCTGCGGCGCCGATCTCGAGACGACGATCAGGCGCTCGGATTTCGGCATGAACACCAACCTTCCCGGCATCGGCGACGAGGTCAGAATCACCATACCGGTCGAAGCCATCAAGGACTCCTGATGTCGATTACTGCGGGAAGCCCGCCGGGGACTGGCGGCGCCAGCCGGGCAGGTATCACGCACGCCTGAAAAAGTCGGCGCCGGCGATACGGCGATGCTATGGCTTCGCGGCGGCGCCTGATGTGTCCGGCACATAGACCAGCGATCCGTCGGCCATGCGGTAGGCGACGCCGGCTCGTACGCCCTTGCCACTGCCGATCACGCCTGCACCCTTGTAGCGTTCGATCTTCGCGCCGTCCTTGGTGACGATCTCCATGTCCGGGCGGCCGGCATTGCGGATCAGGGTCAGCGTGTCGCTGGTGAAGGGGTTGAGCGGATTGTTGGCGATCGCCAGCATCAGCGCGGCGATCACCACCAAAAAGACGTCGATCAGGTTGACCAGCGACAGGATCGGATCGTCGCCGTCTCCCTCGTCATCCAGGCGCAGCCTCATGGCCGGACGCCCTGCTCGCGATCGATCTGCAGCAGTTCGACGGCGTACCAGCGCTTGCGCACGTTGGCGATCCAGTAGGTCAGGGCCGAGGCGATCAACGCCAAGATCACGGCCGAGAACGCCACCATCAGGCTGCGGGACACGTCCATCAATTGACCGTCGCCGAGCGCCTTGAGCGCCGGGCCCATCGGGATCATGGTCGCCACCAGGCCGAGCATCGGCGTCACCCGCGTGACGATGCGGACAAACTCCAGACGCGTCACCGCCTCGGCTTCCAGTTCGGCCAGCGACAGGTCAGGCAGGCGGCGCCGGGCTTCGAGGAGTTCAAAGGCCGTCGCAACCTGACGTTGCCTCTGCCGCCATTGCCAGACGAAGGCGCCGAAAGCATAGAAGGCGTAAAGGAAGAGGAAGGCGATGGCCAGCAACACCGGCACCAGGAACAACTGACTGATGCCGAACATCAGGGTTTCCAACTGGGTGCCGAAGTTCGGCGCCACGCCAGCCATTTCGGCCGCGGCCATCAGGCCCTCGCCAAGTGCGGCAGGTGCGCGCGCACGCGCACGCCCTGTGCCGGACGCTGGAACAGCACGCCCGCCAGGAAGGCGGCGATCAGCAGCCAGACCAGACCGCCGAGCCCGCCTGTGGGCGCCACCGGCGCAACCACCGCCGGGCTGAGTTGCAGGCCCTCGACCGCCGCAGCGGCGGCAGCTTCGCTGGCTTGCCCCATCTTCGGTGTGTCGGGCAGCGCATCGGGCGCAGTCGTCAGCGCCATCGCGCGTAGCGGCGCCTGTGGCGCGGAACGGGCAGCGGCGCCCTGTGCGCCGGCAGCGGCCTCGGTTCCCTGCGCCGACAGCATCGGCGCCAGTGCCGCCAGGTTCGGGGTGCCGGCGCCCATGCCGCGACCGTCGCGGGCCCCGGTGTGATAGCCGGTGCGCAAGAACTCGGCGGCCTCCTCGCTGCCTTCGGCCGCCGCCTGGCGGAACCACTTCATGGCTTCCTCCTGATCGCGCACCACGCCGCGCCCCTCGAACAGCACGGTGGCATAGTGCATGCGGCCCAGCGGCCCGTAGGCCGGATCGCTGCTCAGCGCCGCCCGCCGCAGCAAATCGGCCGCGACCTTCAGATCGCGCACCGTGCCGTTGCCGTTCTCGACCTGCAGCGCCTTCCAGATCATCGCCCCGACGTAGCCGGCCGCGATGCACCTGTCGAAGATCTTGTTGGCGTTCTCGTGGTCGCCGCACTTGGCCAGCAGGTAACCCTTGCCGCACGTCGTCATGCTGGCCGGCTGATCGACCGCCGCCTGCAGCGTCATGTCGCCGACCTGATTCTCCAGATCGGTCGGATCGCCCGGCGTTACCGTGCCGCCGCAGAAACTGATGCCGGCGTAATTGGCCGCCTGCGCCGCGACCGGAAGCATGATGGCGAGCGCCAGGCCGACAATGAAGTTCTTCAACATTTGACGCTTCCCCAGAATGCATGCAACCGCAGAATGATACTGCGGCGATTCGAAAAAGTCGGCTCCGGCGACGCCCCGGAGGAAGTCCCCTGGTGGGACACGGTGACAAGGCGCACCGATGCCTAACGCCGCCTCAGGTCGGCCAGCGCCGCCGGATAGCCGGCCGCCGCGCTGCGTTGCAGCCACTGTTCGGACTGAGCCGGATCCTTGACCTGACCGGCCCCGGTGCCATGCATTACCGCCAGCGCATACATCGCCTCGCCGTCGCCACCCTGTGCCGCCGTCAAGAACCATTTCGCCGCAAGCGCGAGATCGCTAGCAACACCGCGGCCCGCCTCGTAACTCCAGGCCAACCGGGTTTGCGCGCGACTGTTGCCGGACTCGGCGGCGGCCTTGAGGATATCGACATACTCAGCGGAACGCCCAGCGGCGAGCGCCCGATCCGCAAGCAGCACCGGATCGGTGCTCACCGTCGTCGATGCTTCCGCCGCAATGTAGCGTTGGGCTTCGGAATCGCCGGCCGCCGCTGCCATGCTCAGATAGCGCCGCCCTTCGTCACGGTCCACCGTTACGCCGGGCGCTCCCAGCCAGTACATGACGCCTGCCCGAAACATCGCCTTCGGGCTGCCGAGCATGGCGCCGCGCCGGTAGTAATCCAGCGCGCGATCGATGTCGCGGGCTACGCCAAGACCGTCCTCATAAAGAATTCCGAGGTTGAACGCCGCTTCGCCAAAATTGCGCTGATCGAGCGCTTCCCATATGCGTCTCGCCGAGGCGTAGCGCGCCATCTTGAACTCTGCATAGCCGCGGTAATTGCCATACTCCGGCTTGCGCACGATTTCCGCGAGATCGATCTCATCCTCGACCGAAGAAGGCTCGGCCGCTGCCGCAAAGGCGCAGGTCAAGACCAAGACAGGAACCAGGCAGCACACACAAAGCTGCCACGGCATTTTGCCGAAATGACCGGAAGGGCAGAACATTCTCATGTCATTCGATTGTCAGGATCGGCAGCCAATGACTGCGCGGGTCGCCAGGAGTCAGATCGGAGTGGCGTATCGGACGCTGGCGACGCTCAAGCGGAACAATATCCGGAGCGATGAATGAATCCATCTCGACGTCATGCAACTGGCCAGTGATGCCACGCTCGGTCCACGACATCTTGTAGTAGATGCCGTTGAACGGATCGATATGGAGCGATTTCGGTGCCGTACGCATGAACAGCAAGGCATATTCCAGCGGGACCAGATCGCCGGGTGAAATCAGCGCTGCCTCACGCTCAACCGGAAAATGACACAAGCGCTGAAGCGGTCCGGTCAGGCAGCGAAACGGACGCATGGCAAGAAAATACTCTTCGAGTATCTCTTCCATGGTGATTTTGAAGCGGGTCTTGCCGTTCTCGACCGCCGTGAATTCGACCAGCCCGATGCGCTGCCTTTCGCCATCGGCATTGCCAAGCCAGATGCCTCTGGTTCCTACAAGATCGGCGCCAGGGCTCACCTGAGACAGGACACTGCCGAACAGGAAGATCAGCAGATGGTGGAGTCGCATGCCCTACCCCTCTCTCGAATTCGCCGAAAAAAAGACCGGCGGCAACTTGCGTTGCGCCGGCCCTAGAAGGATGCGATCCATACCGTCGGACGGATCGCCACGGAGGAGAAAACCTGCTACTTGCCGCTCTTGTGAAGCTTGAAGACCCACATAGAGCCGCCCTGGTTGAGGAAGTTGACCTTCTTCGCCACATCGCCGCCCCACAATGGAACCGCGCCGCCCCAGCCTGAAGCGACGGCAATGTACTGCTCGCCATCCTGATCCCAGGTGATCGGAGGCGCAACCACGCCGGAACCGGTCTGGAACGACCAGACTTCCTTGCCGGTCTTGGCGTCGGCGGCCTTCAGGAATCCTTCCGGGGTTCCCCAGAACACCAGGCCGCCCTTGGTCGTCAGCACACCACCCCACAGCGGAGCATTGTTCTTGACTTCCCAGACGATCTTGCCCGTCGCCGGGTCGATCGCGCGCATGGCGCCGATGTAGCTTTCGTCGATGGTCTTGATGGTAAATCCCGCGCCGAGGTAGGCCGCGCCCTTCTTGTAGCTGACCGGTTCGTTCCAGATTTCCATGCCCCACTCGTTGGCCGGCACGTAGAAGTAGCCGGTATCCGGGCTATAGGCCATCGGCATCTGGTTCTTGCCGCCGAGGAAGGACGGAACGGAAAATACCGACGTACCCTTCTTGCCATCGGCGCTCTTGGCGGGATCGCCAGGACGGTTGGCCGGATCGAACTTCGGCCGACCATTTTCATCGAGACCGGTAGCCCAGGTTATCTTCTTGACGAAGGGGAAGCCCTTCTGGAACTTGCCGCTCTTGGCATCCAGCACGTAGAAGAAGCCGTTGCGGTCCGCCTTGCCGCCCAGATGCTTGCCGTCCTTGGTCTTGAAGGTGACGAACTCATTTACGCCGTCATAGTCCCAACCATCGTTCGGGGTGCCCTGAAAGTGCCACACGATCTTGCCGGTGGCCACGTCGATGGCGACGGTGGAGCACGAGTAGAGGTTGTCTCCGGGGCGCAGGGCGCTGTTCCACGGCGCGGGATTGCCCGTACCGAAGTAAGCAAGACCGGTCTCCGGATCGTAAGTGCCGCCGAGCCAGGTGGCGGCGCCCCCGGTCTTCCACAGGTCACCGGGCCAGGTGGCGTTGGTGGTTCCGGAAATGCCGTTGTCCTTGCCGTCCTTGGTACCCATGTGACCTTCAACGGTCGGGCGCATCCAGACCATCTTGCCGGTCTTGGCGTCGCGCGCCTCGACGCGTCCGATGACGCCGAACTCACCGCCGGAGACGCCGGTCAGGACCAGGCCCTTGGCAATGATCGGAGCGGCGGTAGCGGAGTAGCCGGCCGAGTATTCGTCGATCTTTTCCTTCCACACGACCTTGCCGGAA
>SESH01079260.1_pt1 | contig 22436 bp, 21 predicted proteins | sample 3171561 | NCBI WGS metagenome assembly SESH01 (sample SAMN10866947, study PRJNA518727) | freshwater metagenome | biome: subpolar coniferous forest; feature: holomictic lake; material: water; isolation source: holomictic Lake 442 2011 16.5 m and 2014 13 m | place: Canada: near Kenora, Ontario
GAGCGGCTGGAATCGAGAACGGCAAACCGGCCGCCGGACTCTTGGTTGATGTTGATGCCGCAGTTGAGGCCGCAGTTGAAGCTGCCGGTGGGGCAGTAATACTGATGACGGTGCCGGGGACTGCAACAGGTTTGCGGTGTGGAACCTTGAGGTCACCTACTTTGATGTCATCTACTTTAAGATCAACTACCTTAAGGTCAACCACCTCTGGGGGCAATTGATCGGGCAGCCGGATGTCGGCTCGCCGGACCACGACCGAGCCGGTCAGCCGGGATTCACGCATGTTCCCGTTCAGCGCGAGTTCGGCGTCGACATCGGCGGTTGCAATATCCGTATCGAGCAGTCGGGCATTCATGGCTGTTAGATGGAAGTCGAGGCTGTCGGTACTAGCGGTTCCCCCACCCGGCAGCCGCGCTGTGCCGCTGGCGCTGACGACACCACCGTTGCTTGCCCGGCCGGAGAAATGCTCGATGGTGAAGGCTTGGCCGTTTCCGGTTAGTACGGCGTTGATATTGCCGATCACCGCCCCCATCGCCTGATTCTCATAGTGTCCGTCTTCAACAATCATACGACCGTTGATCTGCGGTGATTGTACCTTGCCGGCCAGCGTGAAATTCACGCCAAGATGGCCCGCTAGGCGATCGCCGCTGGCGGCTAGCGCGTCATTGAGTACCGCCAGTCGAATATCACCGGTGACGCTGCCATGCAGATCGCCGTTAGCGGGCAGGTCAAGGCTGAGTGGAACAAGCCGTACGGACAGGGGCAATTCGCCATTATAATGCAACTCGCCACCACTTTTGCCGATACGGGCGTCACCCTCAGTCGTCAGCACGCCGCCGCGCCAACGGGCGATAAGCTTGCCGCCAATGCCCGGCGCGGCGTTTCTTGCAGCTTGCATTTTGCCCAAGTCTTGAAAGAGCAGTGTCGCGTCGCCACGTGGATCAATCAGGCTGCCCGAAAGGGTCACGGTGCCGTCGAGCTGCCCATCACCTGCCAAATAAGGAACGAGCGGGGCCGGGGCAAACATTCGCAATGGCTCCAAAGCCAGCTTGGTTATCTCTAACCGCCCCTTCAGTCCGTCCGGGCCAACACTGCCCTCCGCTTCGATGTGGGAATTCTTCGCGTTAATGTGGAGAATGCTTAAGGAGGTCTGATCGCCGCCGATGCTTATGGTCGCAGGTCTAACCAAGATTAGCGGCATCCCGCCGGGTCTGGCGGCCAAACGGGCCAGCGTAACCTGGATACTGTTGTTGTTGCGAGAAACAGTTCCTGCCAATTCAAGTTCGGGCGGCTGTCCCTCCGCTCCAGGAGCATTCACTTGAAATGATGCGGAGTTAAGATCTCCTTCGGCACCGGCCGTAAATCCCGACACCTCGAGTCGCCCGATTTTGAGTGCCTTGGCCGTCAGCATCACCGTGCCGGCAACTCGACCTGACATCAGGGCCAAGGGAGATTCGGCGTTGATTGTACTCCTGATATCGATTTCCCCAGCGCTTAGGAGCCCAGCGCTTAGGGGACCAGCTGCTTCGATCCCACGTTGGCGCAAAGATATAAGGCTAACCACGATTTGCGCCACCGTGCGATCACCTCGCCGGCCCACCGTCAAATCTAAATTCGCCCGACCGCGCAGCTGGCTTCCGGTAAACGCCGCCAGTGTTGCTAGGTCGGTGGCTTGGCCAGTCAGTTGACCGGACAAAGTCGAGCCATCCAGCGCCAGCCTTATCGCGCCGGACAACCGGTTCTCGCCTTGGAGGATCAGCAGGTTGGTCAAGGCTACGGCCTTGCGATCGGGAGTAGGGGCTATGGTCGCCGCAGCCGACAATTCTCGGATGTGCGGCGCTCCGGCCGCGATCTTGAGTTTTAGCGCAATGCGCGGAGCCCCCGGCAGCTCGGTCGCCTCGATGTCAAGCGTACTGTTTCCGAGATCCTGGCCGTTGGCGATAAGTCTGGTTACGGTCAGTTTTGCCGTGCCGCGAACATTCCCGGGCGGGCCGGTAAAGCGGGAGTGAACCATAGCGGCACCGCTCAGCGCATCGATGCCGAACGACTCGGCCAGTTCGTTCAATTGCGGCACCTGCATCGCAGCCTCCGCAACAAGGTTTCGATTAACGATGTCGGCACTCGCAGTGGCGGAAAACTGTTTGCCATCAAAATGCCAGTCTCTAGCGTGGATGGCGCCTTGCTCATCCAGTACAACCGAGCCAACGACGCGCACATTGTCTCCAGCCAATACGGCGAAGCTGCGGCTAAGCCTGGCCATTTCGCTACCAAGGTTGCCGGCATTTCCCGAAATATCCACCCGTCCGCCGCCACGCCCGGCCTGGAGTTTGAAATCGAGGTCGGCAACGCCGGAAAGCGGTAGGCCAATCGGTCCAAGCAGCCGGGTGAGGTGGTTGACGCTAAAATGGCCCGTCGCGGCTAACTGTCCATCCCGGAATGACAGCAGCCCTGCTCCGGTTAGCTTGCCGGCTGCGATCACTAATGAAATCTTACTGAGTTTAAGAAAAGTGCTGCCGGGCTGGGTGGTCGCGGTAGCGTTTAGCTGCGCGTGGGGGCCAATAAGTCGCGTAACGGTAGAGTCAGAGCCGGTAAGATAGGCGATTTTAGCTTCTATATCGATGTTGCGTGCGCCGTTAATTGTGGCGGGCGGAGTGGAAGTTAAACTGGCCGTCAATTCACGGGCGATCAGGCCGCCACCCTCAAGTTCGCCAAGCTTGACGGCGAGATTGAGCGTGGCCTTGGTCAGCGGGCCAACGAGTGAGCCATCAAGGCTGGCAACGCTCCAGCGGCTTTTATTCGGGATCAGCCCCGCCGCTATCAGTGGGCCGGCTGCCAATGCTCCTTTTAACCGCAATGAAATTTCACCGGTGGCCGTATTAAGTAGGCCTTCGGGGGCAAGGCTTCCGGCGGCGATGGCGATGCGGGTTGGTGGGGCCAACGTCAGACCGCCCTCATTGTCGGCTAGCATTTCCAGCGTAACTTGCGGTGTCGTGCCGATCAGTGATGCCCACCTCGGCTGAAACAGGCGTGTCACGTCGCCGCCGCCAATGATGGTGATTCGATAGCCGCCGGTTTCGCGACGGACCGTGGCTGTGGCGGTCAGCGCCGTTTGCTCGCCGGCCCGGGAGGTCAGCTGGCCGCGCCAGTCGGAAAGCGGGGCACTACCGACGGCGCTGAAGGTCAACGCCGGCAGATTTCGCAGGTTCAAGGCCCGCGCCAGTACTCCGCCCGCCGGTTCGGTTAGTGCAAGATCAAGGTCAAGCTGGTCGGCACCGGGGGCGTAGCCAAGCCGAAGATGGCCGCTACCGTCTTGGCCATCGCGCCGGGTCAGGGTAAGCTCGGCCAATTGGGACTCGCCGCGTCTACCGAAATGGGCTTGGCCCTCGACATGGAGCACGGCCGGGTTCCCCCCAAGCATGGCCGCGCCCAGCGCCATTTCTTCAACCACCAGCCGGCGTACTACGCCAGGAAGCGTCAGCCCGGCTGCGGCAGTAGTTGCAGCCATCGCCTCAGCTACTGCCTCAGCCACCGCCTCAGCCATCGCTGCCGCCGTCAGTGGGGCAGTCGCCGTCAGTGGGGCAGTCGCCGTCAGTGGGGCAGCCACCGCCTCAGCCATTGCAGTCGCCGTCTGGGGCGGACGGGTCATCTCCAGGCGATCAACCGTCAGGTCGGCAATCTCGATCCGGCCCGCAAACAGGGCGCTTGCGTTCAGTGTTAGGGCGGTGCGCCGCGCCATCAGCCAGCGCCCCTTGTGGTCGGATACTCCGATATCGTTCAGAATGATGTCGAACGGCACCTGCCCCTCGATGGCACCGATGGTCACATCGACACCGGGAGTGCTGGCCATGACCGCCGCCCATCTGGCTGCAGCGCTCCGCCCGTCTTCACCCTGAAGCCACAAATACAGTCCACCTGCCGCAAGCGACATCGTTCCGGCCAGCCCGCAGCCAACCAGACCCACCACCACCGCAACCCTGCGGGCTCGTGCCATACAGGTCAAAATGCTTGCCCCAGGCTTAGATAGACTTGAAAGGGATGGTCGTTGCGACGTCCCCGCACCGGCAGGCCGAAATCGAGGCGCAGCGGCCCGAATCCTGTATAATAGCGCATTCCTAGCCCGCTGCCCAGGCGCAAGCCTTCCGCCAGTTTGGGTAGGGAGCTGGTGTAGACATTGCCGCCGTCGATGAACGGGACCACGCCTAAATCCTCGGTGATTCTTATCCGTAGTTCGACGCTGGTCTCAACCAGCGAGCCACCGCCCAGCGGGTCGCTAGCTGCGTTAACCGGGCCGACAGCCTGGTAAGCATAGCCTCGGATCGAGCCGCCGCCGCCGGCAAAGAAGCGTTTGTCGGCCGGTAGCCCGGTGGTGTCGTCGCCGAAAATGCTGCCGAACGAGATTCGGCCGGCGGCGACCAAGTGGCCATCGGTGCCAAGATCGTAATAACTGCTCTGTGTGATTCTGTTCACCACAAAACTACGGCCACTGACACCGAATCGCAGCCAGGGCGTGCTCTCCAGCGCTAATCGATAGCCGGTGGTAGGGTCAATAAGGCTGTCGGAGCAGTCGTAGGCCAGGGACAGCGGCGTCCCGGCCAAGGTTGCGGTGGAAAAACGGGCGGTATCGCGGAGGTTGGAGTGGTCGCCGGCTATGCCCCAACCAAGGGTCAGATGCCGAGACAAACGTGTCTCGATCCGGGCCTGGGTGATCAATGCCTGACGGTGGTAGGCGCGGGGATGCTCATTGATGCCAGCGCCGGTTATCACCAAGTCCTGGTTGACCCGGCCGAAGTCGGGGGTGCGCAGCTCGCCGTTAAGCTTCTCGTCGGCCAGTTCAAGCCCGCTTGCCGATAGGGTGCGTGGACTCAGCCGGCTAAGTTCGGCGCCGATGCGCAGGCTCTCGCCGCCGCCAAACAGGTTGCGGTGGCCCCAATAGGCTTGCCCGCCCAGTCCTTCCGAGCTTGAAAAGGTTGCGCCAAGCCCGATCAGGCGGCGTTTGCGCTCGGTTACGGAAATGTTGACGGTATGGCTGCCGTCAGGCTCGGCACTTTCCCCAATAGTGAGACGCACTGTCGAGAACACGCCCAGCCCGATCAGTCCAATTCTGGTTCGCTCGATCAACTCGGGGCTATAAAGCTCGCCAGCTATCCAGGCAACTCGGCCCTTGACCAGCGCCGGGTCGACCTGCTCTTGGCCACTGACAAGCACTCCGCCCAGCCGGACCACCGGCCCGGCATCAATGGTCAAGGTCACGTTCATTGTTTTAGTGGCACGGTCGATTTCGACAAGCCGCGCGGTGGATTTGGCAAAGGCGAAGCCGGCTCTGGCAAACGCATCAATAGCCCGCTGTTCGGCCGCCACCACCAATGGCCCTCGCGCGGGAAGGCCGGGGCTGAGGCCCAGGTGGGCCATGCCCATGACTAGGTTGCTGGATGCGACCGGGGGCGTAGCTATGGGTAGAGTTGTCCCCGGTGCCGCCACCACCTCAACCCGGCCAAACCCATAGACTGGACCAGGATTTACCTTGATGGTGACTGTCGGTTGAATATCGTCGGAGGTTATTTTGATGTCGAGACTACCGTCGTAATAACCCTCTGACCGCAGTGCCGCCAAAAGGCGCTCGCTGTCGCCATCGGCACGTCGCCTGAGGCCAGCCTCGCTCGGTGCTGTCTCGTCCTTTAGCTTGATTAGGGTTGAGGTTGTGTCCAACAGTCCGCGCAATCTGTTAATCTCAGGCCCAGACATTTTAGGCCCAGTCATTTCAGGCCCAGTCATTTCAGGCCCAGTCATTTCAGGCCCAGTCATTTCAGGCCAGATCATTTCAACCGTATACGCTTCCGCCCTGGCCGGCATCGCGCCGTCTATGGCTACGGCTGCGGCGATGACCAGAAGCAATGCCAAGGGGGGCGACGATCGGCCGAGCAGACCCGCCAATCCCCGCCAATCAAGGTTGATATGTGATCGCAGCTTGTTCATCCGACCCAATTAATACCATCAATCGATGACCTTGGACAGCTGCACGTCCGTTGCGCCTTAGCGGCGCTGTCGCTTCGGTCTTTGGTGTTGTATGGTGAGGGCGGCCAGAATAGTTAGGCCAGAACAGTTAGGCCGGAACTTTGATGAGGTGGGGTATGACGGTTGGCGCGATGCAGGAGCTTTTTCGCTGGGAAGATCCGCTGCTGCTGGAGGACGGGCTAAGTCCGATAGAGCGCCGCATTCGCAACACCGCCCGCACCTACTGCCAGGAGCGGTTGATGCCGCAGGTGTTGGAAGATTACCGGCACGAACGCTTTGATCGGGCGATCATGGCGGAAATGGGCGAGCTTGGGCTTCTAGGTGCCCCGCTCACTGGTTATGGCTGCGCTGGGGTCAATCACGTCGCCTATGGCCTGATAGCTCGTGAAGTTGAGCGCGTGGACAGTGGCTATCGCACGGCGCTAACGGTTCAATCAAGTTTGGTCATGTATCCGATTCACACCTATGGCAGCGAGGATCAGCGCCGCCGCTACCTGCCATTGCTGGCGAGCGGTGAGTTAATCGGCTGCTTTGGCTTATCTGAACCGGATGCCGGCTCCGATTCTGCGGCCATTTCCGCTTATGCGTGCTCGCAACCCGGCGGTGGGTATTTGCTGTCGGGTATCAAATCCTGGATCACTTGCGCGCCGGTTGCCGATCTGTTCATCGTCTGGGTCAAGTGTGATGAAGGCGACATCCGCGGATTTATCCTGGAGCGGGGTATGCCTGGTCTTTCTACTCCGGTAATCGAAGGCAAGTTCTCGATGCGCACTTCGCCCACTGGTCATATCGTCATGAATGAGGTTCCGGTATCGGCAAGTCAAATTCTGCCCTGCATAGGAGGTTTACGTGGGCCGTTGGGCTGTTTGAGTGCCGCCCGTTACGCTATCGCCTGGGGCGTTATGGGTTCGGCCGAGTTTTGCTATCATGCGGCTCGCGACTACGTGCTCAAACACCAAGCGTTCGGGAGGCCGCTGGCGGGAACCCAACTGGTCCAGGAAAAGCTGGCCGATATGCAGACTGAAATCGCCTTGGGCCTTAACGGAATGCTGCAACTCGGGCGGATGATCGACGCCGACAAGGCCGCGCCCGAGGCGATTTCACTGATGAAGCGCAACAACTGCGGCAAGGCCCTGGACATCGCTCGCACCGCCCGTGAGATTATGGGCCGCAATGGCCTTGTCGATAGCAATCATGTGATTCGACATGTTCTCAATCTAGAGGCCGTAAACACTTGCAATGGTACGCAGGACATTCATGCCTTGATTATGGGGCGGGCGATTACTGGCATTCCGGCGTTTTAGTCCAGATCCGACTCAGGCGCGGGCTGAGGCCGGGAGGATGGCAGCGACGTCGGGTAGGAACTATATTCAAGTGCCGCAGTCCAGAAGCGTTCAAGTCTGTGCATGATCATGTTGCATTGCTCCAGCTCGTCGCTATTGAAACCGGCAGCATTAAGAGCAACGATTTGGCGTTCAAACATCAGCTTGATTCGATCTCGCAGGTTCAGCCCCTTTTCGGACAGGCGGACACGAACCGAACGGCGATCATGCGGGGAGCGTTCCTGGCCGAGGTATCCATTCTCGACCATCTTTTTGACATTGTACGAGACATTAGACCCCAAATAGTAGCCTCGCGCGGTCAGTTCGCCGACTGTCATTTCCTCGGGGCCAATATTGTAAAGTATAAGGCTCTGCACATTATTTATATCCTGAATGCTGAGGCGATCTAGTTCATTCTTGAGGACTTCAAGGAAATGCCTATGCAACCGCTCTATCAAAAGGATGCTCTCATAATATGGCTGATGCACAATTGTCTCCTGTGGCATGACCCGGTTAGAATCTGAGTTTTCCGGGAAAGTTTTTCATGTGCGGATAATAAACACAAGTCAAGGCCTTCGCATCGGCCAATTTGGCACAAGGCGAAAATTTCTGCCTGAGCGTTGCTTAAATCGCGCACCGAGTACAGGTTAAGGTAGTTTCATTTCGTGAGTAAGGTCTTGAAAAGGGTGTTTTGATGTAATCCTCTCACTCGCACCCTGCGAAGGGGGGCGCGTTGAATCAGATGATGGTGCGGTCGAGAAGACTCGAACTTCCACAGGATTTCTCCCACAGCGACCTCAACGCTGCGCGTCTACCAGTTCCGCCACGACCGCATTTTCCATCAGCTATTCAACATTCGTTTGAATTAGCAAATCCCCGGTGCCTATGCAAGTGCCATCATGGCATATTCGGTTAACTGGCGACGATGTTGCATTTTAGGTCGTGGGCGCGTATCCAAACCAGACAATACCTAGCTGTGAAACTTGGCTGTGAAACTTGGCAGCTGAAGATGGGGGTATCCGCCGCGATGGCAATGGACGCTAAGGACATAGAACACATGATTCTAGCCGCTATCCCCGGTGCGTTGGTGCGCGTCGACGATCTGCGCGGCGACGGTGAGCACTATGCGGCGACCGTAGAGTCGGCGAGCTTTGCCGGTAAGACCAGGGTTCAGCAACACCAAATGGTTTACAAGGCTCTTCAAGGCAAAATGGGCGACCAATTGCATGCCCTGGCGCTGCAGACCGTCGTTCCTAAGTCGTTGTAATTTTATTAAAGGACTGTGCCATGGTTGATGTTTCGACTAAAGACCGTATTCGCCGCGATATCAACGAAAACGATGTTGTCCTTTACATGAAGGGCACGCCGGTCTTCCCACAATGCGGTTTTTCCGCCGCAGTAGTCCAGGTGCTTGACCAGCTCGGCGTAACCTACAAGAGCTTTGATATTTTGGTCGATCCGACCTTGCGTGATGGCGTCAAGGGGTTCAGCAATTGGCCCACCATCCCTCAGCTATACATCAAGGGCGAGTTTATCGGCGGCTGCGACATTGTCCGCGAGATGTTCCAGGCCGGTGAGCTTCAGGACTTGCTGAAGGCCAAGGGCATCGCCACCCAAACCTCTGATTAAGCCAAGTTTAGAGCGCGGCTGTAAAGGGGATGAATTACCGTCACAGCTATCACGCTGGCAACTTTGCCGATGTCGTTAAGCATGCGGTGCTGGTTCTGATCCTGGAGCATCTGGGACGCAAGCCGGCACCGTTTTACGTTCTCGATACCCATGCCGGCATCGGCGACTATGACCTAACGGCGGTTTCGGCGCAGCTCACGCATGAATGTGAGGGCGGTATCCTGCGGCTGATGGCCGCGCTGGACGGCGGGGCCGGGCCGCCTTCGCTGGCAGGATATATAGGTGCAGTGGATGCCGCAAATGGCGGGGAGGGTGGCCTGATTCGGCGCTATCCCGGCTCGCCTCGGCTTGCCCGTATGCTGCTGCGGCCGGGCGACCGGCTGGTCCTTTGTGAGCAACACCCCGAGGATGCTCTTCTTCTCAAGCGGGTGTTCGCTGGCGACAGCTTGGTTGCGGTTCATCAACAGGATGGCTACCAAGCGCTTAAGTCGTTGTTGCCCCCTTCCGAGCGCCGTGGATTGGTGCTGATTGATCCACCCTACGAGACGGAGGATGAGGCGGAACGGCTGGTGACCGGACTCAGGCTTGCGTATCGGCGCTGGCCCACCGGCCTTTACGCCCTGTGGTATCCGATCAAGGAGCGGGCCTGGACATGGCGGCTGCACGAGGCGCTGGTTGCAACCGGCATCACGCGGCAACTCGTCATCGAAATGACCATTGCCCCCGAGGATGATTGGCGTCGGCTTAACGGCTGCGGCATGGTCTTGGTCAACCCGCCCTGGCAGCTCGATGAAACTCTGGCCACGCTGCTGCCCTGGCTGCATGGGGTGCTTGGAACCGGCGGCAGCCGGGTCGAGTGGTTGGTCCGTTGACCGGCGCATCACTCGAGTTGGGTTGTGGCTAGTTGTCCCCGCCGGCCGGTGACTATTCATCACAGCATATATAGATATTCCTTAGGGTTGACCCACTAGATTTTGGAATTGGCTATTATTGCGCTTTATTGCCCAGTAGACCGAATGGTGTTGCCAAGTGGCTTGATCATAGGCGGGGCTGCGGCGAAAGGTCGCGTGGCCAAGTACAAGGTTTGATAAAAGCAACGGCAAGTGTTAACTCTTAATTAGGACGTCGGCCGCGCAGGATACCTCGATGATGGAGGTGTGCCGGACCAACATAAATATATTTTAACTGTTACAATGGAGACACGGACATGGGACTTTTCGACTGGATGCGGAAGCCCGCCCTGCCTGAAAATATTTATTCGGTCATGAGTGAAGATCATGTCCTTCTCTACAGCATCCTTGGTGAATTGCGTCATGGTGCAGGCGAACGCACCGACGATGCTTCATCAAAGGTCCAAAAACGTAAGCGTTGCCGGGATGTTGTTCACCGGTTGATCAAGGAATCCAGGGAGCATTTCTTGCGTGAGGAAGTGCTGATGGAGCAATATCACTATCCAGACATTCGCGCCCACAGGAGCGAGCATCTGATGATGATTCGCAGCATCGAGATGTATAATTCCCGATTGATCTCCGGGACTGTGCCACTCGACGAGGATCCTTCCCAGTATCTCAAGGGATGGTTGACCACCCACATCCGCACCACCGACCGACGACTCGAGCGATTCTTGTTTGACAGCCACAAGAACCGTGACATGCACGGCCAGATGGCACTTGGCGTCAACGACTTGGCGCGCTTCAACTCTATGGTCGCCGCCGGGCGAAGCCTGCGCAAGGATCAACCGGTGAAGCGTTAGCTTTGACCGGTCACACGCCGGGCGCCCCTCCTTCAAAAGGGCGCCCGTATGCGGAACAAGCGAATAGTTACGTTTAGATGTAATGCTCATCCAGTGGTGGAAAGCCGTTGAAGCCGATTGATGCGTAAGTTGTGGTGTAGGCACCAGTTCCGTTGATGCGTAGATGGTCGCCGATGCAAAGGTCAAGTGGCAACCGGTAGTCCGATTTCTCGTACAGGACATCGACACTATCGCAACTGGGACCGGCGATGATTACCCGCTCACTTTGTCCGGTCCGATCGGATTTTATGTCATACTGGATCAATTCGTCGGTGGTTTCGGCCAAGCCGCTAAACTTGCCGATGTCGAGATAGACCCAGCGGCGGTCATCGTCGCCGCCCTTCTTAGAGATTAAAACGACTTCGCTTTCGATCACGCCTGCATTGCCCACCATACTGCGACCGGGTTCAACAATGGTTTCGGGGATGCGGTTGCCGAAATGGGTGCGCAAGGCGTTCAGGATCGCCCGGCCATAGGCTTCGGCAGACAGCACATCTCTGCGGTAGCGGGTGGGAAAGCCGCCGCCAAGATTTACCATCTTCAACTCGACACCCTCGGCTTCCAGTTCGCGGAATAGCCGGGCGGTGGTCGCCAGTGCCTTGTCCCACTGGCCGGGGTCGCGCTGCTGGGAACCGACGTGGAATGACACCCCAAACGGCACAACGCCCTTGTCCGCAGCCAAAAGCAGCAGATCCTTGGCCATGGCCGGGCTGCAGCCGAACTTGACCGAAAGTGGCCATTCGGCACCATCGCCGCTGGTCAGGATGCGACAAAACACCCGCGAGCCTGGAGCAGCCAGCGCGATCTTATCCAACTCGGCGATGCTATCAAAGGCGTAAAGGCGCACACCGCGTGCGAAGGCTCGGGCAATGTCGGTTTGCTTTTTGATGGTATTGCCGTAAGAGATGTCGAACGCCGAGCCGCCCGCAGCCAGTACCATATCGATTTCCTGAACACTGGCGCAGTCAAATGACGAGCCCAGGCGGACCAGTAGTTTCAGGATGAAAGGCGCGGGATTAGCCTTGACCGCGTAATAGATGCGGGCATCGGGGAGGGCGGTGGACAGAGCCTTGAAGTTATCTTCGACCACGCCGAGATCTAGGACAAGGCAAGGGGTCGCAGGACGTCGCTCCGCAAAGAAGCGTTCAATTTTGTCGTTCATCCCGTTCTCCAGGATAAGCGGTTATATGCCGAATTGTTTAAACCGTCGCCGAATTACACGAACGCGCAAGCCTACGCGTTCGTGCTCATACTGGATTGTTCACCAGATACTGAGACCATCAGGCCGGGATGAAGGGGCTGAAGATAGGGCGAGAACCCACCGACAACGTGAAACATCGTAACCTCCAAGTCATCCGCCCAGCAAAAGGCGGCGGTTCGGGGATACGCGTTACGTCGTTGCATAACCACTTCTCGATCCCGTCGCAGTTACGGGTCAGTTCGAGGGGCGGGCCAGCGGCACGTGCGCTTGCGAGTAGGCGTTTCATACGAGCAGTTGGCCGTTATTGAAAGGGAAAATTTGCTGCTTGTGCAAAATATTTTTTCTTTCATTAACCTTAGCGGCACCATCAGCCGTGGCGCAGGAGTTCGGCACCGTGGCGGCGCAGCCAGGCCCGGTGATGGTCGGCATTATTGTCCAGTTGGGTCACCAGCGCCCAGAAACGTGGTGAATGGTTCATTTCAAACAGATGTGCGACCTCATGGGCGACAACATAGGCAAAGACCGGCTCTGGCGTCAGGATCAGTCGCCATGAGAAGGACAGCCGCCCGCTTGCCGAGCAACTGCCCCAGCGCGTGCGGGTATCGCGGACCGTGATCGCCTGGACTTTGGCCCCCAGCATCTCGGCCATTACCCGCGCCTTTTCAGCGAGCAATCGGCGCGCTTCGATAGTCAAAACGTCGCGGACCCGGCGGGCCATGTGCTCGGCCTGGCCGCCGACTCGTATCTCGCCGTCAATGCGTTGGCCGGCACCACGGCAGGCAGGATCGTGACGAAGCACATGCTCTTTTCCTAACACCGACACCAGCGCCCCGTCCTCGAACGGTCGCAGTGGAGGCAGCTTGGCAAGTCGGTTGCGAATCCAACCGGTATTGCGACTCACAAAGCTCACCGCCTCGTATTCGGCAAGCCCGGCCGGCACCACCACCTGAATTATCCCCCGCGCCGAGTCGAGCCGCAGGATCATGCGCCGCGCCCGTAAACTCTCACGCAACTCCAGTGGATTCGGTAGGCCGGTGATAAATAGGGGACGGGGAGACGCGATCATCTTGATATAGGTTTGGTGATGATCATTCGTTGGCACTCTGATCACGAAATATCCCGGAATACCCTTTTTCAGGAGTTCCTAGTGTTTGTTCGAAAATGAGTTGGCATATCCTCATTCCCGGACTGAGAACAATGTCAAGGACGCCCAGGTTAAACATCTCAAGTTGAATTACACCACGGAAGCCGGAGTGTATGGTCGGCGCGGTAATATGTATTCCAACACCAAGTCTAGCTATTGAACTCTTACCTTCAACGCGAGCAGCCAAGCGCGACCTTTCAGGAATATCAATAAGTTCTTTTGTCCATGCTAATATAAAATCACCTGGTTGCAAAATATGGCCAGAAATATCTATATTATCCTGGAGGTGTAAAAGCCCATTGTAATTATAACCTGGTGAACCAGGTTTAATTTGCATTCCTGGCGTCTTCCTCCACCTACGTCCCTTATCGCCAAGGGATAGATCAATACTACTAGGACTAAAACAACCCGAAGGCGGTTGCGGGGTGATTGAAATCTGCTTGGTTTCGAGTGCAATCGCGATTTCCCGATCAGTCAAAATCACAACACGCCTCCTTATATAAATAATATAAATAGCGAGTTAGGCGGCTACGGAGTCACGAGAAACCCATATTTTCCAGTTTCCCGCCGAGGTCTCGCGAGGAAGCTCAACTAAAATTTTATCTCCTTGAGAGCAAATCTCCCAAACGTGAAGATACATATCAGTTACAAAACTATCGTCAACTATAACGTCCTCAGTGCCACTAGAGGTTGGCAAATCAACGATAACCTCGCCTGGCCCTGGCCCTTTGACTACCTGCTTGCATAGTAATTTCATTTCGAACTCCTTTTTGAACCAACCTAACCCTGGGCCAATTTTGTGTGGCCCTAATTGTGTCATGGATCACGCAACCATACAACAGCTATGACCGCTGCGATCCTCACCTCATTCCAGAGCCAGACGCAGGGCTGCGGCACTGGCCAGGGGAGCCAGAGGCAGCGCGGCGGCCAGCAACGCCGCTAAAATCAAAAGATGTGGCCGAGGGGAAAGGCCGTTAAGCGTCGCGTCGATGGCCCCGGCCCCGAAGATCAGCACAGGTATATAGAGTGGCAGAATCAGCAGTGAGATCAGGACGCCGCCGCGCCGTGCCCCAAGGGTCAGGGCGGAGCCGATGCCACCGATCAGGCTGAGACTCGGCGTTCCTACCAGCAGCGTGGCCAACAGCACACCGAAACCGTCATGGCTCATGTTGAGCAGCACGGCAAGCACCGGTGCCGCCACCAGCAATGGCAGCCCGGTGACCAGCCAGTGGGCGACGGTCTTGGCCAGTACCACCAGTTCCAAAGGCAGCCCGCCAAGCGCCATCAGTTCCAGGGTGCCATCCTCGAAGTCGTTCTGAAATAAACGTTCCAGCGAAAGCAACGAAGCCAGCAAGGCCGCGACCCAGATAACCCCGGCGGCGATACGGGCTAGAATGTTTGGCTCGGGGCCGACGCCGAACGGGAATAGTACCACGCACAGCACAAAAAACATCACGGCGGCGGTTGCATCGGAGCCTTGACGCAGTGCCAGCCGTAAATCGCGCCCGACCAACTGCACGAATCGGGTCATGCCTCCTCCTGTGCATATTCGGGGGTGAAGTCGTCGAGTCGCAGCGTTACAACCTCGTCAAGCGCCAATTTAGTATGAGTCGAGGCGACTACCATGCCGCCAGCCGCGCGATGCGCCGCCAATTCATCCTCAAGCAAGGCCGTTGCTGCCACATCCAGGCCGTTGGTCGGCTCGTCGAGCAGCCATAGCGGTGCTGGGGCAAGAAGCAGCCGGGCGAGGTTAAGCCGCCGCTTCTGCCCGGCCGACAGGTAGCGCCCGGGAACTAGGGCTAGGCGCTCAAGTCCGACCCGCTCGAGTGCCGATTCCGCCCGGTGCCTGGGGTCGGGCATTCCGTCGAGGGCCGCCCAAAAGCTCAGTGACTCTTGCGCGGTCAGCACTGGTTTTATGCCGTCAAGGTGGCCGATATAGCGCAGGCGGGCGCGGTGGCCGTCGGGGTCATTGGTCACCGTTTCGCCGCGCCAGAATAAATCGCCGCAAAATGGCTTCAGCAACAGAGTCATCAGCCGCAGCAGGCTTGATTTGCCACTGCCATTTGGGCCGGCCAGCAGCAACGCCCCCCCCGTTTCCAGGGAAAATTCCAGGCCGACGAACACCAGCCGCTCACCGCGCAGGCAGGTCAGATTGGTACCGGAAAAGGCTGGACTGATCATGTCTCTTGGTTAGCCTACACGGGCGATGGGTGCAACCGTTGCGGGATGCCTCATACCAACGTCATGATTCTTCGCCTCGGGCCATTGGTTTTATTATAGTACCCGCAATGGGCCAGTCCTGCGAGGTCGGGCGCTGTGATGTCGGGAAGTAACGATGGTTGATGCGGGACGGCAGGCGCTGGCCGATTTGGCGGCGGCACTTGGGCGAGGTGAAAAGGCTGCGTTGGCCTTGGCGCTGGCGCGACTCGAGCGCGATGCCGACGGGGTTGCCATGCTGGCGCTTCTGAACGCGGCATGGCAGTTTCCGAGGGCTGAAGTCATTGGCCTGACCGGGCCGCCTGGTGTGGGCAAGTCGACCTTAACCGGCGCCATGATCGCCGAATTGCGCCGTCGGAGTCGCACTGTGGCGGCGATTGCGGTTGATCCGTCGTCGCGGCGCAGCGGTGGTGCCTTGCTTGGCGATCGGGTACGACTGGCTACCGACCCTGAGGATGCTGGCGTCTTCGTTCGCTCGATGGCGGCGCGCGACCGTCTGGGCGGGCTGGCAGGATTGACGGTAACGGCGATGGTCTTAATGCGAGCGCTGTTTGACGTGGTTCTGATTGAGACCGTTGGTGTCGGTCAATCGGAAACCGATGTCGCAAGCGTTGCTGATACGGTGGTTTTTTGCGTTCAGCCCGGCTCCGGTGACAGCCTCCAGTTCATGAAGGCTGGTATTGTTGAAATTCCCCATATCGTGGTGGTGACCAAGGCCGACATGGGCTCGATCGCCGAACGAGCCCGCAACGATGCGGCAGGAGTGCTCGGGGGTGTGCCCGATGCCGAGGGCTGGCTTGTGCCGGTGCTGGCTCTGTCGGCCTTAAGGCCCAAGGATGCGGCCATCCTGATTGACGCGCTGGCCGTCCGTGCCGCATTCATGGCCGAAGCAGGTCGCTTGGGGCATCAGCGCCGTCAGCAGGCCGAGACTTGGATGATTGACGCCGTACGCGATCGCTTCGGCCGTGACGGGCTGAAGCGGGCCGGGCCGCTTTCGCTGCCACAGGACGCTTCGCCATTCGGAAAGCTGGCCGAGGTGCTGGCGCGGCTGTGATTAGTGGCGCGGCTGTGATTACCGGCTCAACTCGATTTCGGCCGGTTTTGGTCGCCGCCCTTGCTTGGTCCGGGCTGTGGCGCGGGGTCGGAAGGATTGGGCGAAGGTCTGACGTCGGGGTTGCCTTGGGGCTCGGGCTTGGCTTGACGCGGGGCCGGGCCACTTTTGAGCTTCTGATGAACGGCCTGGGCGATCGACATAAGGCGTTCGCGATCGAATCGGCCGACCAGGGCGTATGAAAGCTGGCCCTCGGCCCAATAAAAGCTGGCAAGGTCGCCGCGCTGAACGACGCTGAATGCCGTCTGCTGCCTAACGTGAGGTGAACCTACGAACAAAGTTAGGCGATTGGCGTCACTGCTCTCATACATGTACTGGGCTACGGCGCCGCTGTCGGTGGGCAGTGAGCGACCGCCCTTGAGCCTGTAGCCCATGGTGCCAAGATCCGGAGCGAAAACTGTCCGCCCCAGCCGTTCCGACAGCCAGCCATTGAGCGCTTCTTGGTCGTCGCCGCCCATCTCGACTTCGAATCGGGAATGGGCATAAAAGGTGTGCGCCTGGGCTGCCTCCTCTGCAAATGACAGTACGCTTGGACGTTCCACGGCTGGCACGCCAACCGGAGCGGCCATCCGGCCATGCCCGAGCCAGCCCGCTCCAAGCCCGGCCATGACAAGGGCGATTGAAGCAGCCATGCGCTGCCAGCTCGGCTTGGTCCACCACAAAGGCCGCTCGCGTAGCGAAGCCGGCCGGGTCCACCTCTCCGACCTTAACCACCAATACTGCCGCTCTCGCAGCGAGGCCAGCCGTGCCCCGAGCTGTTCGGCAAGCTCGCTGTGGCTGGTGCAGGGTGGCTCCCTCAGTACCGGATCGAACAGAATGTGCAGGGCGGCATTCTGGCTGCGGTACGCCTCGACTCGGCGCGTCGCCTCTTCGTCTTCGGCCAACCAAGCCTCAACCTCAACGCGCCGGGAGGGTTCCAACTGGCCATCGACATAGGCATGCAGATCGCTGTCGCGCATAATATTGAACTCCCTTCCGCTACTTGACTCGGCGCAGGGCCATTGGCGCTACTCCGCCCGCCATCCTGACCCGTACCGCCTCGCGTGCCCGACTCAGCCGCGACATCACCGTTCCGACCGGTACTTCCAGCACCTTGGCCGCCTCCTCGTACTTCATGCCCTCCAAAGCGACCAGCAGCAGAACCTGCCTTTGCTCCTCGGGCAGGGCATCAAGAACCCTCATCATCTCACCCAGTTCGACCCAGGCTTCCTGGCCGGCGGGCTCACCAAGTCGTGCCTCGACTACATCGTCAATCGGCACCTCGCGGGGGCGACTGGCCCGGCTACGCACCTGATTGACATAAAGGTTATGCATGATCGTAAACAGCCAAGCGCGTAAATTAGTTCCCGCCACAAACTTGTCGGCGCGCGACAGTGCCCGGGCCAGCGTTTCCTGCACCAAATCGTCAGCATCGCTGGGCTGGCGAACCAAGGCCCGCGCATAGCGCCGTAGCGAAGCGATATGGACTTCCAGCTCGATGCCAAAGGTATTCACCGCGCCATCCATCGCGTCAGGGAAAAGCTGTCGCGACTATAGCCTGAAACCGCTAGAAAGTCCGCCTACGAAGCTTTAACACCCGTCGCGGCAAATTATTTCCTTGGACGGTGAAAAAAGTCTGGAGAGCGGCTTTCCCCCTTTCTGCGATTTTAGTACCATTAAGGCGGCAATCCGAAAGCGCTCCTGCCGTGCCCACCGTTACCCGCTTCGCTCCCAGTCCGACCGGACACCTTCATCTTGGCCATGCCCATGCAGCGCTATTCGCCTGGGCGATGGCACAGGCGGAGGGTGGTCGTTTTTTGCTGCGCATTGAGGACATCGACCGCCAGCGCTGCCGCTCCGGCTTTGCTGCCGAATTGCAGGAAGATCTGGCATGGCTTGGTCTGACCTGGGAGCAACCGGTACGGCGGCAATCCGAGCATTTTAGCGACTATAGCGCGAGCCTTGATCGCCTCAAAGCTATGGAAGTCGTTTATCCGTGCTTTTGCAGCCGTAAAGATATTGCCGCCGCTGGTTATGCGCCACATCTTACTTCTGGTGGTCTTGGTGGGGACGATGGCCCGGTCTATCCTGGTCTGTGCCGTGATCTCAGTCTGGACCAGCGCGAGGCCATGGCCGGGTCGGGACGGCCTTATGCCTGGCGATTGAACATGGTGAGGGCGCTCACGTTGACCGGCCTGCTGGTGTGGCATGATCGTGCCGCCGGCCCTCAGCGCGTCGGTGATGGGCAACTTAATGGGGGGCATCTTGGCGACATAGTACTGGCGCGAAAGGATACTCCGGCGAGCTATCACCTTTGCGTAACCACTGACGATGCGTTGCAAGAGGTAACGCTGGTTAGTCGTGGCCGTGACCTCTTTCATGCTACCCACAGCCACCGTGTGCTTCAGGCCTTGCTTGGTCTGCCGGTGCCCGAATATCACCATCATGACATGCTGAGCGGCACCGATGGGGTGCGGCTTTCCAAGCGCGATGGGGCGCTTGCCCTGCGCGCCTTGCGTGATGCCGGCCATTCATCCGCCGCCGTGCGGGCGATGGCTGGCTTTGCAGATGTGTAATACCAAAGTACCCCAACCTACCACATCAGCAGCGCCAGATGGTGGAAGCCGGCGGCGATCAGGGCGGAGCAAGGAATAGTAAACACCCAGGCGACGACGATATTGGCGGCGACGCGCCAACGTACCGCCGACATTCGCCTTGCGGCACCAACACCGACGATGGCCCCGGTAATGGTGTGGGTGGTTGATACCGGAATGCCGAGGCCAGTCGCCATGAACAGCGTAATGGCGCCTCCGGTCTCGGCGCAAAAGCCCTGCATCGGCTTGAGCGTTGTTATCTTGGACCCCATGGTCCGGACGATCTTCCAACCGCCAAACAGCGTGCCCAGCCCCATAGCCGCTTGACAAGACAGCACGACCCAGAACGGCACATAAAATTCCTTGCCAAGATATCCCTGCGAATAAAGCAGGATTGCGATGATGCCCATGGTCTTTTGTGCGTCATTGCCGCCATGCCCAAGGCTGTACAGTGAAGCCGAGACAAACTGAAGCCGACGGAACAGGAGATCCACCCCGAACGGTGTCGACTTCACGAATATCCATGAGACGGCGAGAACCAACAGCAAGGCGAGGACGAAACCAACCAGTGGCGACAAGACGATCGCCGCCCCGATCTTGATGAATCCTCCCCATAGGATCGCGGTAAACCCGGCCTTAGCCACCCCGGCCCCGGCCAAACCACCGATCAGGGCGTGTGAGCTACTCGACGGTAGGCCAAGTTGCCATGTAAATACGTTCCAGGTGATCGCTCCCATCAGGGCACCGAAGATAACCCTTGTGTCAACGATGCCTGGATCAAGTATCCCAGTGCCAATGGTTTTCGCCACGCTCAGGCCAAAGACCATAAAAGCGACAAAGTTAAAAAAGGCGGCCCAACAGACAGCGGCTTGAGGTGAAAGGACACGAGTGGAAACAATGGTCGCTATGGAATTCGCAGCGTCATGGAGACCATTTACCACATCAAAGAGCAAAGCGACCAGTATAAGTGCTACTAGCAGCGGCAATACAGACGTCGTCAAATCCATCACTGCTTCCCGCTAGGTTCAAATATATTTGATAAGATACTAAACATGTTCAATCACAATGCCCTGGATGGAATCCATTACGTCTTCGCACTTGTCGATGATGGACTCCAAAATTTCATATATTTCTTTTCGTGTCATTATTACAAGCGGTTCGGCCCCACTTTTGATCAATTGAGTTAGGCCGCGGCGCATGCGTCGGTCTGCCTCGCCTTCGATTTTGCTAACTTCAACGCACATTTCGTTGATGCGTACCGAATTTTTGCTGATGGCTGCCAAGAGTGGCACGGTTTGTCTGATAATCTCGGCACAATTGTAGGCACCGCGAGCCATTTCCTTCATTTCATCGGTAAAATATTTAATTTCGTACATCTCAATTTTCTGTGCGGTTTCCTCCACCAAATCGATGGTGTCGTCCATTGCTGAAATGAGACCATGGATATCGGCCCGATCAAACGGCGTTATAAACGTGCGGTGGATGGCCTGAAGAGTTGTTCGGGTGATGACGTCAGCTTCCCCTTCCTTGGCATATATGACCCGGCAGTAGGAAGCGGCTTCGCTAGGGGCGTCCATTAAACGCTGCAAAGCTTCAGTCGCGGCAACGATTTTTTCTGAGTGAGCGCAGAAATAATCGATAAAACGCTCTTCTTTTGGCATCAAAGCGTGGAAAAGTTTCATTAGCACAGGTGGCGTCCTCGCGTCCTCGGTTGAATTGGCTATAGGCTGGATCACAAACCGGCACGACTATCCATCCGGTCATTGCCGGTGACTTTCGAGTAGCCACCTTGGAATCACATCAAGCCGTATTATACCGATCCGAGGGTACGATGACAAGCGGATACGTTTGTCGGCTTACTTGTTAGCCTCCGCCTCGATTCGCTCCATGTCGTCGTCGGATAGGCCCAGATGGTGGCCGATCTCGTGGATTAAAACGTGACGGACTATCTCGGCGAGGTCCTCCCCGGTTTCGCACCAATAATCCAGGATTGGACGCCGGTAGAGAAAGATGGCGTCCGGTCTGGTGCGCACGTCATTAAAGCCGCCATGTGCAAGGTCAATGCCGCGATAGAGGCCGAGCAGGTCGAACGGGCTTTCCAATTCCATATCGCGCTCGACCTCCTCTTCGGGAAACTCCTCGATGTGGATGCCGACGCCAGCGATCGGGCGCAAGAATTCGGGCGGCAAAGTTGCCAGCACATGCCCGGCCAGCATTTCTATATCGGCCAAGGTCGGGGCCAAGGTCGGGGCCAAGGTCGGTGTGAATGCCAGGTTTCGTGGTTTGGTCATGGGAGTTGAGATCAGTCCGATGGGTCAGGGGTTTCGGGGTTAGCCGTTGCTTTCGCTTCCTTGCTCAATCGCCGCCTTTCGGCTTCATCATGGATTGCTTGCGTCAGCTGGGGGTGACGCGACGCGAGGTCGCGGAAATCCATGATATCGAGACTAAGCAGCTGGGTTGGGCGGCTGGCAACTGCGGTGGCGTTGCGGCGACCACCGCTGATCAGTGCCATTTCACCAAAGAAATCACCATCCCGCAGGCGCAGAACATGGCCGGCGAGCTGCACTACGATCTCGCCGCTGACAATGAAATACATGCAGTCGCCGATCTCGCCCTTGCGTACGACGACGGTGCCGCTGGCGGCGTCGCGTGGTCGCAGACGCTGGACGACATCGGCAATCACGGCGGCACCCACGTCATGAAACAGCGGCACCCGCGCCACCAAGTCCCAGGTCTTGAGAAAGGCCCGGCGGCGCATCTCCTGGGTGAAACCGGTGGCAAGAACGCCAGCCCAGAGCGCAAAGACCACGATGCCACTCATCATTACCAGGCCCGCAAGCATTCGCCCGAGTGGGGTTATCGGGGTCATGTCGCCATAGCCGGTAGTGGTAAGGGTGACGATGGTCCACCACAGGGCCTTGGGCACGGTGCCGAAAGACTGGGGTTGGGCGCGACCCTCCAACAGGTAAACGAGCACCGATGCACACAGCAACACGACGAGAAAGGCGAACAAAACCCCGATCAACGGCTCGGCCTCAAGCTGAATGACCCGACTCAGGACGTGGAGCCCCTGGGAATAGCGAGCCAGCTTGAGCACCCACAAGACGCCAAACAGCGCGGTGATATCTGGTTCGGCTCCGGCCAGCCACGCAGCGGGAACAAGAACCGCGCCAAGCAGATCCGCAAGGCCGCGCCGTGATTTCGCCCACAGCCATCGTGCCTGGTGAGGATGATCGGTGTGACGAGCCATCCGCTCGGGGGCAGTCCACAAACGCAGACCGTACTCGACAATGAAGGTCAGCAAGGGCAGGATTATTAGTAAATCCGTCCGCGTCCCCCAGGTCGGATCGGTCGCTAGCACCACACCAAGCAGGCCGACAAAGATCACCGCGATATTGGCAGCGCGGAACAGCCGCGCTCCCCGACACGACCCAT
>SESH01011849.1_pt1 | contig 22425 bp, 27 predicted proteins | sample 3171561 | NCBI WGS metagenome assembly SESH01 (sample SAMN10866947, study PRJNA518727) | freshwater metagenome | biome: subpolar coniferous forest; feature: holomictic lake; material: water; isolation source: holomictic Lake 442 2011 16.5 m and 2014 13 m | place: Canada: near Kenora, Ontario
TTGATGCGACCGTTCTTGGTGCGACTGATTCCCGCGTCATCACGCCAGGACAGGGTGATGGGTGAGCCAACGCCGTAGCCGGTCGTACCGGTGGCGACGTTGAAATGGCCGGTTCCGGCGGATGCCGTGTCCATCACGAACTTCGTGGCATTGCCCTTGAGGTTGCTGGCGAAGTTGATGTCTGCACGAACGCCGGGATCGACAATCTGCGCAGCACTCTTGGTCGTCACAATGTCTCCGCCAAGATACGGAACAAGGCCCTGCGCTTGCGTCTGCGGGACCGGCCCTGCTGTGGTGACTGTGAGAATACCGCCAGCAGATGCAGCGTTGGCCAGCATGCCATTGTTCCATTCGAAGTGCCACGTTCCGCCAGCCAGGTTGGTGATGCGAACGCGGGCCGGGACAACCCCGAGGCCAAGGTACATGGTTCCAGCGGAACCGAGGTAAGTCTTGCGTGTGTAGTTCATGATCTGATTTCCTTCTGTGATGAGTGATCGTTTCGGTTAGGGGGTCTCTCGACCCCCGTCAGGCTTACCAGGGCTGTTTGCTCGGGCTGGTGCAGGCCACTTCGCCGCGGATCAGGTAGAGATCCGTGAGGATCGTCGCCCCGAACCAGAACTTGATGGCGGCCGAACCGCGCTGACCGGCGGGATCGCCGGAGTCACCCGTGCCGGGCTTCTTCAGGACCACCTGACCGCTCTTCGTGCGGTTCAGGTTGGCGCAACCGAAGGCGTTCTCGGCGAGGAAGATGATCGGATGCACGTCCGGATAACCGGCAACGGCGTCGGCGCCAGCGCTGCGGAACGTGGTCTGGCCGCTGGACACGCTCGTCGCAGCCGCCGACCAGTACTTCAGGAAGTTGCTGGTGCAGAAACGCACGCCGTCCACGTTGCCGATTTCGTTCGGCAGCAGGTTGTTCGGGTTGGCGTACTTCGATGTTTCCTTGAAGTTCGTGCAGTGCTTCACGTCGTCGGCCATGGACGAGGTGATGATGGCAACGAAAGCTTCGGCAACGGGGACCGTGCCGACGTTCAGGCTGCCGCTCATCATCTTCTTGATCGGCTTCGCGGAACTGGTCCGGAAGATTTCCTCGGCCCGGCCAACCATGGCTCGGGAAACCGTGGAGTTCACCAGCAGGCGACTGGCAACTCCGCTGGCGTACAGCACATTCGTGCCGGCCAAAAGGGCGTTCAGCGTGACCAGCTCGATGGTCTGCGCCATCCACGTCGCCAGATTCTGGAGAATCGGCTCCATGATGTTGTCCGGGTGCAGTTCGACGGTCCAGTCCGTGATCGGCGTCCAGGTGATGTACTGCTGGAGCGTCAGCGTGACGTTCTTGCGCACCAGCGGAACGCTGGCCGGGGTGATCCCTTCGACGGAAGGAACGCCCGTGACCGGGAAAAATTCGAAATAGGTAAACTTGATCTGGTCGCCCGTGTTGCTCGGAACGCCGTGCTGGGAGCCAAACTTGGCAACCAACAGCTCGGGGAGAGTGTACTTCAGGATGTGGGCGGCGGCCTTGAGCTGCTGCGGCTCCAGCGGGCCAGTGAAAGTTGAGGTGTTCGTATCCATGGCAGAAGTTCCTTTTCCCGGCGACAATTCGCCAGTGAATTTAGGCTTCTGCCTTGGTTATTCAAGCAACACCCTAGTTGCCCTTCGATGAGAGAATAATAAACCCGCTTCGGTAGTTAGCGCAACTACTTTCTTTGCACCATGCTACGATGCGTGTTTTAGGAGCAAGATAACCGCAACACCATGTCCAGTTGCAGACTGGCTTTCCGTTCGAGAAAACAACGTTCTCCGCGTCCATCCACGGAGCACGAACGCGACACGGATGTTTGCATAGCGGAGAAGGGCAACGATAAAGGCGCATTCTTCCAGTAGGAGCGCCTGGGATCTTTAAGACCCATGGAGCGTCCTTGTTGTGGTGGACGCAAGACGAAAGCGAACAGCGGACCTTAACTTCACTCCCGGCCCCCAGCATGCCGGCAAAGGCCCGGTGTCCGCATACCGGGCAGCAGAACACGCGCACCGCCATGATGGGAAGTTCAAGGCGTTGCGCGATCTCTTCTGCGATCTCTTTGTTGGTCTGGTGCGGCACGGTTAAATTCTTTGCGGAACGCCGGCCTGTTGTTCCAGTCGTTCAAGACGGGCAAATTCAGCACGCATGATTTGTTCAGGCGTGCCGGAGATACTACCGCCTTCATCCTTCGCGCTTCCATTGCCGCGAGACGTTGAGGCAGCCGCCTGGAGTGCGTTGTTCTGGCGAGGGCGATGGACTGGCGCGCCAGTAATCTTCTTCTCGCCAGTCGGCGCCGCGATGCCATTGGCCGCGCGGAACTTCGACATGACGAATTTGATGTCCTCGATGCGGTCGGGATCGGCAATCAGAAGCGCGGCATAGTGCGGATTCTTGTTGGCAAACTCAACCATGCGAGGGTCTGCGATAAGTTGGGCGGCGTCGGACACTCCATCGGCTTCAAGCGCATCAACCGTGGACTGTACGGCCGTCTGAGCGGTCTCTGCCTGGCGCGCCTGCGCGATTTCGAGCGCAGGACGAATCATTTCCGTCATCTTCTCCACAACAGCCCGGATCATCTTGTCCTGTCGAGCCATTATGGGATCGGCAATCTGGCCGTATTCCTTCAGGGCCTTGGCGCCAGTGGTCTTTACGGCGTTGCCCTCGGCGTCAGGAACGTCGTCAAACTCCATTGCCTCGATCTCGTTGGTAACGCTGGTGATGATGGCGTCCACGTCGAACATGGGGCCGGTGGCGCTGCCCACTGCGGTCGTCTGCTCAGTGGCGGTGACGGGCTTCTCGGCAGGCTTCTCTACAACAACCTTTGCCTCTGGTTCGCCGTCCTTCGGAAGAAACTTCCCGTCGGATCCGCGCGGTCGTTCTCCGTCATCGGCCGGAAACTTACCGGTGGCCTCGTCAATCTTGACGACAGGATCTGGAGTTGTAATCTTCTCGAACTCCGCTTCAAAAATGCGCGACTGCTCTTCAGCCGAAAGAGTCCCGGTGTTGGTTGCTGCGGCGGCCTCTGCGGCCTGGGTTGTCTCTGATTGGTCTGTAACTTCGTCTGCCATGGCGTCCCTCATGGGTTGGTGGTTTTGTTGATAACTCCCTCAAGTTCCTTGCGAATATCGTCGCAGTCCATCCGGGCTCCCTTAAACGCACGGACGTGGAACTGCTTGGCTTCGTCGCCCCATTCTCCCTTGGCATCCTCGGCCTCCTGCAATGCAGCAGACCGGATCTTGAGCCATGCAAGAATCGGCTCCATGATGTCGCCACGCAGGCGAATCTGCTGGGACTCGTGGTCGGTAGGCTTGAAGCGGGTGACGTTGTAGGAGAGGCTGGCCATCAGGACTCCTTGGCGGAATCGCCAAAGATAGCGGTGAGGATGTCGGCGGCAATTTCCGCGCTTGTTGCCGACAGGACTACGGTGTCGATTACGTTCACCACCTTCGCCAGCAACTCCGCCGAATACTCCTTGTCGAACCGTTGCTTCCTCTGCGCAATAGGAACCTCAAACCGCAACAGCGGCCGGCCCAAAATGATCTTGGAAAGGAATTCCAGATACCCGGCGTTGATGTCGTCCGGGACTTCGGTGTAGTCGCAGCACACCATGGACACGTCCAGCTTGCCGGCGAACATCTCGGCCTGGCGCGCGGCGAACTCGTTGCCAGCCGCATCGATGTCGGGATATGCCTGCTCGATGGCGCGCTGTGCCTTCTGAAATCGACGTTGGATTCCTTCCGGCATCTCGTACACGCCGGTCGGAAGCAGGTACTTGTTGAACGGCGCGAGAGCGGATTTGGCGTTCTTGCGGTACTCGTTGAACCGCTCTATGCTGCCGCAATGCTTGGCAAGGATGCGTTCGTGCTCGGACTTGACTTCCAGCCGTAGCGCCTCGATTGCCAAGTCGATGCGTTGCAGATTTTCGACACAGGCCCAGCGGAACGTCTGGTAATCGTTCTTGGACTCAACGGATGGCGTGCCGCCACCGGTTACAGTCTGAAGTGCCTGCTTCCAGACATTGATCTCTTCCAGTGTTCCGGTAATGGTGCGTTCTTCGATATGCATGCTACATCCCTTTCTGGGTTGGTTGTGCTGCGATGGAGACAAATATTACTTCACGGACTTCAACGCGCTCGTGAGCTTCGAGCGGAGAATATGCATCGCCGTTGTGTTTCCCATCTGGTGAATCAGAACAGACGAAATCGCCTGTTCCTGCTTTTCGATCAGCGAAACCACGACGGGCTTTCCCGGTGCTGGCGATGCGGCGACTGTATTTTCCTTGGCCATGATACTTCTCCTATACTGCTTTCTGTTGCTGTTTAGGCGTCCTGACAATCTCGCTCGGCTCTGCCGTTTCCCGGCGCCGTTCCATTCTCGACTTCTCTTTGGGCTGCTGCTGCGCCTGCTTCATGCTGGCGGCAATCTCCATGGCGCCCTTGGCACGGTCCAACTGCAACCGACTGCCGCCATGTTCGATGTTCGCCATGATCTGCTTGACCTCGGCCATCGCTTTCTCGGCCAGCGCATTGTCCTTGCTTGTCGCGGCCTGGACTTTCTCCAACGCGGCCTGAAGCTGCTGCATCTGCATCGCCACTTCCGGGGACTGCTGTCTTTCCTGATTCTTCTGAGAGTATTCGTCCTCGCTGATCCAGAACTTCTCGGGGTCAATCCCCTGGCACTCGGTCAGCTCGTTCAGGATCCACGTCAGGTTCATCCGGTCCTTGATCTCGGTATTCGTCTCGGCGTATTGCATGAGCGTAAAGATGGTCTGGTATAGGCCGACCTGCTTGGAGTAGGCGCGGAATCCGCCGCCTTTGATTTCCACGTTGGCGGGGATCTGGATGTTGCCGGCTGCAATTTCCATCTCCAGCATGCGCTTGTTGATCCACACGATGTCAGAATCCAGCGCACGGATCTTGGACCCAAAGTGTCGTCCACTGGCAGAAAGACGTTCGCGCAACTCGAATGCGGTGTTCCCGCCTTCGGCCTTCTGCCCCTGCTGAATCCTCGGCGCCCCGCTGTCCAAGTCGGCAAGCCTCTGGTAGAACTCCATTGCCTCCATGTAGACGGCGGCATTCGTGTTGATATTTGTAACGCTCAAAACGTCGTTGATGCTCTTCATGCCAATCCCGCCTTGCAGCGGAATGACGGCAATCGGCCGGCCGAGGATCTCTTCAATCCTGCTCCCGTCCAGATTATCATCCTGGTTGTACCCAATCACAACCTTGGTCTTCTTCAGCTCGTTGTCCAGTGCCTTCACCAGCCCATCGAGAATGACCTGGTTCGTGCTGTTGCGGTCGGCAATGCCAAGATCATCGCGGCATCCGGCCTCGCGGTGCCATGAACCCTTCTTGAAAGACAGAGGACCTGGCTCCGGAAGCATTGCCACGAGCTTCTTGTTCACGCGATGGCATAGAACCCAAACGTATTGATCTTGGGAGTCTTCGACCTCGGGCGGGTTGACCTCTCCAACCTTCTCGCCAGTATCCGGGTCAATAAGATCCACGCCATCCGGGTGCCGCCACTGAATCGCGTCTGGATTCTGAGAGACGTAGTTGTCCACCGCTACGCGCGGCATCCATGCCCAAACCTCGTCCCATACCTCGGTTTTGGTCTGGTTCAGCAGGTCGTTGCTCTCGGGTGTTCCGTTCTGACTGCTGGTGTTATTCGAAGAATATCCGCTGGTACTTCCGCTCTGGCTCAACGCTTCAAGCAAGGCGTCCATGTTGACCTGCAGCTTGCCGTAATCCTTCAGGCTCTTCTTGTTTGCCTTCTTCGCCCAGTCGATAAGTTTCCTGCGGGTCTTGCGCTGGCGCCGGATGAAGTACTCGCCATCCTCCAATTCGCCCTCGTTGTCCATGTCCCAGAAGCATTCCCAGATGTTGCACGCTTCGAACGCCGACCGGACGCCATCGGGCTTGTTGTCGTCATCGGTCAGGTAGATGTGAAATACGCGCGGGCCGTACTTGGCGCTGGAATCCCATCCGTACAACAGGTGTTTCACGCCGTCGCACTTCGAGTGCCGGTTGTCCAGAAGATCCTCGATGTCCTTCTCTACCTTGGCCTGGACCTCGGAAGGAAGCTCGACATTCTCACCATGGTGTCCTACGAGAGAGACGCGGAACGGAACGTTGCCATTCGGGAACAGGACATCATCGACAAAGTCATGGGCGGTGGCGCAGGCATTGGCGGTACTGGCGCTCTTGGCATGAGACTGCCACGCCTCCTTGTGATCGCTGCTACGCCAGACTTCATCCGTTCCGGCCACGCTCGGGCGGGCATTCTCGGGGATCGTGGCTCGCAGATTACTCCACCATTTCTTCTCGGTTCCACCAGACACGTCGGTGTTCGCGCCAACGCCATTACCCGCCTGGCCGCGGTTCTGTTCCGCTTCCATCGTGATCCGGTCGATGTACGACTCCAGACTGGTCTCAATGTCGGGCATGGTAAAGCCTTGTTACTGGCCGATCTTGTGGCCGCGCATGATGCCGCCGTACCGGAATGCGTTGGTGCCTTCACCGATGAATAGGAAGTAATCCTCATATTTCCACATCTTTGCAATGGTGTTGGCCGCGGAGATGGAGGCACTTGTGGAGTTTGTCAGTGTGGCAACCGTGTTCGTCAGTGCGCCGTTGAAAAGCACGCGGGAGACTGTCGTGGTGCCGGCAACCAGGTTCCAGACAAAGACCTCGATCAGTTCGGCTCCGGACACGTCCTGACCAACGTATAGCTTGGCAATGTTCGTGCCGGTCCCGCCGCCGGGAGACACGCCTGGATCGGAACGGATGATCTGATAGTCACCGGCCATGGCCAGAAGTACCGAGATGAACAAAAAGGCGAACACCGAAATGAGTGTCTTCATAGATGGGCTCCTGATGGGGATGCGTCACATGGGAGGATGATAGCATGGCAGGGTGAGTTAGCGCAAGTGGCTACATCCACCCCTCCCACCGCATGTCATTTCTCACCGGTCTCCCCCGGTCCATCTTGTAACTCAGCGTCATCATGGCCAGCGCCTTCAACTCTGGCAGGATCTCCCCGCGCGCGTTCGCCTGCTCGACCTTAACCGCCACATCCTTTGGTGCGATGATCCTACCCGTCATCTCCTGCCATACCCCAAGCGCCCTTTGAATCTCACAGCATGGTTGGCTTGGAATAGTCATGCCAATCGCAGCAGGATCACACTTCACCATGCGCCACCAGATTTCGGCCTCCACCTCCTTGTCAGCCTGAACAACGATCTTCCGCACGCCCCATGCACCCAGGTCGCGCAGCATGACTCCAAGACCATCGACTCCGGGTGATGTTCGTACACGGTTAAACGACCGCACAGTCACCACGCGCAGCATTCCCTCTGGGTCCAGCACTCCGATGCACAGAGCCCCGTTGGGATGGACGGACCCTCCTGTCACGTCACGGTCAGGCCATGCCACGGCCGCCCGTACGTCGCCAGACATGTGCTCGCCCGGCCACGGCCATGAGCCGGGCTTGAACTTCTCGCAAGCATCCATGCGCTCGGAGACCGTTTCGCCGGTCAGGCAGATGTTGCCATCGGGCAACATAAAGCCATTCAATCCTGTCATTGCACCACCATCCCCATCCCGCCGCCCACCGCGGCTTCGCACTCCCGCGTACCATTCACGGCATCACTCGCCCCACTCACTGCATCCAGATCATCATCATGCGCCGGGCTTGGGGCAGCGTCAACGTCCTTCAAAAACTGCTCCGCCTGCGGCCCGTCCACAATCAGCATGCCATTCCCGCGCCCTTTCATCGAGTGCGCCCGGTTCAACATGCCGAACCAGGTGAAGTGCTTCGCCCCGGTAGGCCGCTTTGCCAGCATGACCTTGTACCCCTCGCCAATCAGCGGTCTTGCCAACTCGCTAGGTCCGATTAGCCCCATGCTGCCCTTCTCGAACTCGATCCACTGCTCGACATCATGCCCGTCAACCTTCGCCACGGACAGCATGGCATCTCCGATCATGGCATAACTGATCCGATCAAGCGTCACGTCGGCTATGCATTCCTGCCCGTCATCATACTTCCACACGCACCCGCTGGCCGTGAAGTCGCTCTTCTTGTTCACGGTCGCTGCACAGTCCCAGTATCTGACCTTCTTGACCACGCGGCCTGGCGGTGGCGCCGGGGTCTTGCAGAACCATGCACGGCTGGCCATGTTGCCGCTGGCCTGCACTGGATTGACATCCAGCAGGCCCGCAGCCTCGTACGGGTTCAGGGTGGCGTACATCTCACGATACCATGCCTCACCAAACCGCTCTGGGAAGAGATACTCCCACGTCCCATCATCCCGCTTCACGCGCGCCGGGTAGCTCACCACCTCGAATTGCGGGAACTCCTTGTTCGTCCGAGCCTCCTTGATGATCCTCTCCTGCAGCCCGTCAACGTGCCATGGAGTACCGACCACGGCAACGATGCTCACCGGAGCGCGGCGGGTCATCAAGTCATTCCTGAAAGCGTTCCACACCTTGTCACGTATCCCTGGGCTCTCTGCATCCTCGCGCTTCCGACACCAGTCATCAGCAATCAACACACTGGCTCCGCGGCCCATAGCGCCACCACCGAACCCCAAAGCCCGAACCCTACCACGCTGCCCGTCAATCCCCCACTCCCCGGCGCTCGTGTACCTACGGTGCATCCGCACGCTGGGGAATAGTCGCTGGTAACGATCATCCTGCACGATTGTCTGCGCGTCACGACTGAACCCGGTAGCCAGTTCGTCATCGCATCCGACCAGCATGACATCAGGGTCGTATGAGTGGAGGTGGCCGAGAGCGTATGCAGGAAAGAATCGGCTGGAACAGTCCGACTTCCCATGGCGAAAAGGCACACGGATAATCAGGAACGTGTTGATGCCACGCTTGAACCTTGTGATTGCCCTATCCAGCGTGTTGCACATCCCAATCGTGTGGCGCCCTACGATCATGGGGCTTTGAATACCGCCCTGCCAGCAATACGCCATGCATCCCAACATGCCACGTCTGGCCTTCTCGCGCTTAACGAGTTCGGCCATGGCCATGTCGCAGGTGATATTGCCGAGGGTTATCATACCTCACTCCATCTCCTATCCTCGATAATCGCCCCGGCAACCTCGCCGCGTATCACGCCCTGCTCGTCTACCGTCGTCATGCTCGTGCGCCTGATCTCTCTACTGATCGACTCCACGTCGCGCACGCTGACCCGAACCATAATGCACTTTGCTCGCTCTCTCGCCATTGCACCATCCGAACTGCTCCACTTTGTGCCATCGCACTTGCGTTCCCAGGATGTAGTGCGCTGGCTCACTCGACGATCTCCGTTGCCGGACGTGTTCCGCATACCGGGCAGGCATCCTCGACCTCGTGACCATTGCGCTTCATGATTGCGGCCAGCAACTCGGCATCTGTCAGCTCGGAAAGCTCCCTGACCTCCTTGCTGAAGTCGATAGCCTGCTGTGCCAGTCCGCCATCACCGACAGCTTTGCCCGACTTCTCCGCCAGCTCCCGCTGCCTGGCCCACAAAGCACACCAGCCAAGGTCTCCTCGCTGTACGCCTTCGCGGATGCGTAGCTGGAAGTTGGCGTCGCATGACTGCTCGTGCCGTTGCTGTATCTCCTGGAGCCGATGGTTGCCATGGATGCGGTCGTATACCTGCTGCATCGGGACGTTAAGGTCGCTGGCGATCAGGCGGACGACTCCCTTGCGCTCCTCGATCAGTGCGGCCATGGCGTCATCAGACTCTGGCAACGCGCCCCAGTGGCGAGCAATTTGCATGAACCTCTCGGGCTGTGGAGGTATGGGCTTTTGTTTGACGGCTGGTACAGACGGATCCCGCGGAGGACGAGGAGGAGGAGGCCATGGTCGGCGCTTGGGTTTGACTGGCTCGGGCTCTTGCGCCGGCTCGGCCTGAATCGGCTGTAGGTCTGGATCGTAGATGGGTACGTCATCCATGTGCAAAACCGTAGCAGATAGGACGCCGAAGGTCAACCATAAAGCAAAAAGCCGCCCACCAGTGAAGGTGAGCGGAAACGGATCGCCTGTAGCGGGGTTGATTACGCCTGGACCGGGGGAAGCTCGGATCGCAGTCGTTCCACGGCCAGCTTGGCCTCGCAGATGTGAACCTCCTGCCTGGCGATGTCAAGATCACGCTCGGCGCCCTCGATGCTGTGCTTGGGGTGGGCACCATGCGCCCGAAGCTGCGCGATGGCCGACTGTGCCACTGCGATCTCTGCCTTAGCCTTGGCGATCATCGCGCGGCGTGCGGTGTGGTCTGTCTTAGTTGTCTTGTCCATGGTCTGTGCTCCTGTTGGGTTGTGGTTTGGTTGTGGTTGGGCGAGGTGAGATGGTAGTCTACTCGATGACCTGGATGTCGTCGTGCGGGTCGGCTAGAGCCGGGGCGAAGGGCTTGGGCTTGTAGGGCGTGAGATCCTCGGCCGGCTTGTCAACTATGTCCGTGATCTCCTTGACCTGGGCGCGCTTGGCCTCCCGTGTGGCCAGCGCCTTGGCCAGCACTGACGGGCTGCCGAATCCCTTGGCCTTGTTGCTGGCCGCTCCGCCGATGGCACCGCGCTCGGCATGGGTAAGTGGCTTGTATGGGCTGTCGCTCATGGGTTGCTCCTGTTTAGTAGATCATCTGGACCTGGCGAGCCCGCGCCAGCTTCTGCGCGGATGCTCGCTTCCGCGCGTTCTCCCGCTCTCGGCGTTCGGCGTCACGGCCCGAAAGTTCATCGGGCAGCATTGGCGGGTCAACGATGTTGCGGACCTTCTCCGGCCGGGTCAACGTGGCTAGGTCGTAGGTCATACCGCACCTCCAGCCATCCACCCGACAAGTACAAGCAGGAAGAGGACGGCCACGGTCAGCAGCGCCGTGGCCATCCGGCGGCGCCGATGTAGGTGCCGGGAGTAATGGGAAGGTCCAAGCGAATAGAGTGCTGTCATTGATTTCCCTTTCGTTTTGCGCCGTGGTCGTCCGGCGCGGGCTGGTTAAAAATTTCCTACCTGGTGAACTTTCAGGTTTTTGCTCAAAACCGAATTACCAGATGAGTCATGCGCGTATGCTTTGTGCTTGTTTCCGCCACCCTCGGCGCTGCGCCCATAGGGCCGCCACGCGTACATGATGCCCTCGATCACCATTCCGTGGCGGCTGGCTACCGGGATGTAGCAGCTACCATGCGTGCGGGTCTGGAGTACCTTGCCAATCCACTGTGCCTCGGTCAATACTGCTGCGTTCATCTTCGTTCCTCGTTCGTTGTTTGCGATTCCACTCGCACCGGGCAAGCCTTTCTCGCCCGACAATTTGCAGTCTAGCTTATGTCGGACACATAAGCAACAACTATTTTCAACTTTTTTTCGGCGGGTCACAAACCTGGTGACTCGCCGTGTACGCCTCCGATTCCGGAAGGCCGGCACGTTGCAATTCCCAGCGGACTGCTACCCTCGATTTCCGCCGCCGCCTGATCGCGCCAGCCGCGGTCTGCGACATGCGGATCTTCCAAAGCGCATCCTTGAACCCTTTATGTCGCATTAAACCGACAAGGGTAGGCCAAGAGAGCCCTGCAGCCCGCAACCCTTGTCCGAGTCGTGGGTACTGTGCAAGAGTGGCTAGGATCGCCTCACGCTTGGCCAAGCGGGCTATTTCTCGCTTGGTGTGCCATCCACGCATGAGTATCTCGGAGCCAAGCGGATTTTGCACGGTCAACCTCTCACTCTCTTTTTTCATCTCGAACCTCATTGGACAACACGCCTAGTCGTTTCGCAACCCGGACTTGGATAGGAAAAGGGGGGAGGCAACGAGCCCCCCTATCCATGTTCGGGAATGCGGACGACGATGCACAAGGACATACATTTTACTTAATGGGGGTATGGGGGTGTCTCGCAACGGACAACCTATAGATGGTTTTGTTGTCACAGATCAAACCCTTGGCTGGTGGTTTCGGACAAAAGACAAGCCGTGGTGTCCGTGTCCTTTTGTCCATCACGTAGGCGTATCCGGCTGTTTTTGATGCAGAAAACACGGCTCCGATCAAGCCGGCGCCTGACGGTTCGGAAGCTGACCCCGAGGATCTCTGCGATTCTGTGGGGGCCGGTGTCGGGAGGTTGCGAAGCGATCACGGATTCCATTTTCTGGATTTCTGACATACGCGCAGGCTTGGGAACCAACAATTTTGCTTCCCCGATGCCGTGCCACTTTTGCGAGGCAGGATCGAACACTATAAGGCCGCGCGCCTTGGCCGTGTCGAAAATCCATTGAAGGACTGCATCCTGACTGATGAGCCAGGACACGACCTCGCTACCGTGGATGTCGAACGGATCTTCGGGTTTGTGCGATAGTTGTGGCATGTTTGCGATACATGCGTTGAGTGTTGTGTGTTTCATCCATCCACCTTTAGCGTCTTGGAATGACAGTGACACAGTAACATCTATAGGTACACTGTGTCAATGTCACTGCGTGTTGCCGCTGTTACAAATCCAATACCTCAAATTCGCCCTGGCTCTGAACGTCGAACACGGCAGACTCAAGGGATGGATCACCACGCCGGCAGAGGCGGCGGAAGAGCTTCAAGACCCGGCGGCCGCAGCCTGCTTCAACACTTGCAAAAGGTTGACATTTGGCTCCGTGCCGTTGCTCAATGCGGCGACGTAAGAGAAGAATCAAACCAACGGCCGTCTGGGAAACCGGGCGGCCGTTTTCATTTCAGCAACCAGCTTCCATCCGCTCGCCGTTCGGACCAGATCCATACCACATCCGGAAACTCCTCCTTGACCTGATCGAACGCCAACCGGGCGCGCTGGTAGCTTCCCAGCTTATATGACCCCTTGACCTCCAAGCAGTGCAGCCGGCCATCCTGCCACCATACCCAGTCCGGAGTGTACCGGTGACCATTGGCCATCCGGAAGGTAAGGGCCTCGTACTTGGCATCTGCCGGGCAGTGCAGACGCCGGGCCTCCAGCTCGGTTTTGTTCGGGCCGCCAGCCGTGGACTTTGCTGCCTGTGGCTGGTTCTGCGCCTGGGGGATGACTGGTGCAGGACCGGCCGGCCGTGGCGCTGTTGGGCGCGTGGCGTGGCAGGTCGGGCATTCCAAAAGGTCTGGCTTGCGTAGCTTATATCCACCACATAAGCACTGCCAGTAGCCGCGGGCAAAGAACGCCTGCAGCTCGGGGCGTTTGGATAGGTCGGTTGTCACAGGTCCAGCACCACTTTCTTTTTTGCGTTCCGAAGCTCGATCTTGCCGTCCGCCACCGACCACTTGCCGGACTTCTCAATCCGGCGCCGGATGGTCTTCTCCGACACCCCGAGGCCGGACGCCACGGCATCGGTCGTCGCCCCTGGGCCGCCGGCGGCCGTGATTGCCTCGTTCAGGGACTCTGCCGCTGCCTTTTTGTGCTCCTTGGCGCTCTTCTCCTTGTCCCGCTGGGCCTGCATCCATGGCGGTTCCTCGCCGGACGCCTTGGCATCTGCCAGTAGGTTGTAGGTGATTGAGTCGTCGATGTGGATCGGGAAACGGAACCAGGTATGCCTGGGCGAGAATTTCGGAAATTCACGCAACGTCCCCTCCAGCCGGAATCCTTCCATCAATCGCGCCACCTCGGCTCCGGCCGTCATGGCGGCATCAAGATCGCCATCCGGTATCCGGCCTTTGAGCCCGAAGGCCATGCCCTCGGCAGACTCCGCGGCATCCCCCTCAACAGGATCCACGCCGGTATCCACTACCAACCGGTTAAGGTGCTCGATCTGGACACGGTTGACAAGTTGCTGGCGCCTGGCGTCGGGCACGATTAGCTCTGTCAGGTCCAGCAGGGCATCAGGATCGCGCAGGATGACTCCCGAGCCGCTGCCCCTGTCTCCAGCCTTCTTGGCGCCCTGGTCGCCCTTGCTGTGGTGGTGTGCGTAGACTAGAGCCGCCCCGGTCTTCATAGCCACGACTTCGAACAGGTTAAAGAGGCTGGTCATCACATGAGCGGCGTTCTCGTCTCCCTCCTCGACCTTGTAGAGAGGATCTAGGATGATGATGGAGTACCCGTCGCGCTCCTTGGCCCGTCGGATCAACTTCGGAGCGAGTTTTGACATGCCGGTGGATGCAGCACGGATGTTCCAGATGTCGATGCTATCCATACTGGTCTTTTTAAGGCCAAGTTCGGAGTACAGGGTATGAAACCGCCAGATAGCTGACGCGCGCGCCAGCTCGCAATTCACATATAAGCATCGTCCCTTTACTACTGAGAAACCCATCCACGGCCGGCCCTCGGCCACGGAAATGCAAAGCTGCTGCAGTGCCCACGACTTTCCGGCTTTGCTCGGGCCTGACATTAGCCCCTTGTGCCCCTTTCGCAGCACTCCCTTGATGATCTCGGCATCCCGTTCCGGAGGGTTGTCACGGGTATCGGCCAGAGATTCGATGTCCGGGAGTTCGTCGTGCAGGTCTTCCATGTGCTCTTGCCACTCCTCCCAGGTGGCAAATTTGCTCTCATACGGAATCAGATATTGAGCCTCGATGCCGCGGAGCACGCCGGGCATGCGGGTAAGACGGCTAGGGTAGCGGTGCTTTCCATCGACCTGCAGTCCGGCCTTGGCGACGATCTGATAGAGGTAGTCCACGCGCTGGCGGTACTCCTGACGGTTCACCGCATCAATTTTTACGATGGCATGGATGGAGCGATTTCCCGAATGGATAACGGCCGAGCACGGCAGCCGCAGGCCGCGCAGGATACTCAACTGGTGCCCCAGCTCCCCGTCATCGCTTTGGATGATGGCGTGGCGGTATTGGCTTATATTGGCATCCCTTGCGCCCTGCCCGTCCAGGGGATTGATTCCGATCCATGCTCCATGCTCGCTGATATCGCCGATGATTTCGGCCAGCGGAGTTCCGGCAGCAAGAGACTTGGTGATCTCGCCGGCCGTCAGATTGTGCGAGATGCGCCCGACCTTGCCGTCATTGTCGGCATCGGTGCATATAGCGACGTGCTCTCCTTCGGAGAATACCGCAGAAAGGTAGCGCCCAAGGTCTCCAGGCATAGAGTCAAACGCTGGCGCGGGGACTTCGCTAACCTCCACATACTCCGCCGGTTCGATCTGATCCTGAGCACCTGCCACCAGTGTCGTTGTCCAATCCATTGCGATAAGCATAGATTTCCCCTTGCAGTTTCCAGCATCGTTTTGCCCATGATAAACAGACTCTCGCGGTCGTGCCGGCAGACTGCCAGCATGCGCGTGGAGTAGGATGCACGAAAAGCGGACATGTTGGCGAGGTGCATTTGACGTGCAGGTTGCCATCGTGCCTGCCAGGTGCGTCACAAACCCAGCACGATTCCAGCAGCCGGTCCGCCCGGACGAATGCCTCGCCAGGGCCGATGGTGCTGGTCCAGTCGAGGGAGACAATAGACGCAATCAGACTGTCATCGTCCTCGGCGCGCAGTGCTGTGTCGTCGTGCTTCATTTCTTCCACTCCTCGGGCCATTCGCGTACCGGCTCGAAGTCCATCAGTCCGCAGTGAATCGGATCGCGCTTATCGTAGAACGGCACTCCAGCGCCGGCACATTGAAGCTGAACATCAAAAAGCCAGTCGCATAAAAACGAACTACAGTATTTTCCTCCGGCAGTCTCCGGGCCGCATGCGACGAAATCAATCTGGGCAATCCTTCCGATTATCTCTCGACCACGATCGGTCAACGACGGTTGACGGAGCACGTCTACAAGTTCGTCTTCGCAATCAGGCCGAGAAAACTTAACGCGAGAAAGGTCCACCGGCCCGAGCATCGGCTCGACCGACACCCACAGATGCTTGGCCCCGGTCCGCATCAATGCCGAGATGCGCTCGCCAGCCGTGGCCTGATCCGTGACGCTTGTGCCGATCCAGCAGTTGTCAGGGACGCCCAGGACGATCTGTTCCGGCCACTTGGTTAGAACGAGGAACGTATGCCAGGACGCCAGCGCCATGCACCGGAACACATCCTCCTGCAACCCAATCGGAGCGGCAGAGATGTCGCCCATGAACTGCGTGGCGATAATCGCCGGTTTCTTGCGACGCAACGGAGCGTCTTCGTGCTGGTTGTGCCTCCGCGCGCCAGCATTGCCGGCGTACACTTCCCGATGCGCCACCGGGATCGTCGGATTGTGCATCATACGGTTGCACATGCGCAGATGCCAGCAGGGTATCCAGCCCTTTGCGTCCCGCGTGGACAACTCGCAGCCAGGACAACGCATGACGATTGGATTCCATGATAAAACCGGGAGTTGTCCAGTCAGGTCGTAGTTGTGAAACTTAGTCATTTTCTACCTCGTTAGGTGTTCCAGGTTTTCCGGCACGCGCCAGTTGTTGGCGCTGATTCGGCTTATTAGTGTGCCCGCTTCCCCGCGCCTCATCCTGCCCACATGTTTGAACCCGAACCGTTCCAGCAGGCGGATTTGCTTTGGCAGTGCAAGCTGCTGGGCCTTGCGCTTGTTGATAGCCTCGATGGCCCTCGCCGCCATTCCGCTGGACATCTCCGTCGTGGCAAGGCCGAACTCTTCGAGGAACTTCATCTGTTCCAGACTGGCCGGCTTCATTTCATCCAGCATGGTAGGCTGGTAGTCGGCAAGCCCTTCATCTCCGATAGACACGGCAAACTGAAGAGGGTCAACCAGCTTCGCCTTTTTTCGGCGCTGTTCTGCCAACTTCTTTGCCAGTGCCTCTTCCCGCTGATTCAGGAATTCGGCCTGGGCATCCTCAACAGCTTCCATGTCGATGTCTTCTTCCCCGCCCCCGGCGCCGGTCTCGGACTTCTTGACCATAATATCAGCAACCTCGTCAGTCTCGGCTAGGAGGTGGGCCGGGTGACAAAGGGAATGCTTTTCACTCATCCAGAGGAAATCAGGAATCAGCAGGTATTCTTTCAGTGGGTGGATTCGCGTGCCTCTCCCGATCATCTGGGAATAAAGAGCTCTTACCCTAGTTGGCCTGAGAACGCACACGGCATCAATCAGAGGATGATCATAGCCCTCGACCAACAACATGGCGTTCGTCATGCATGCTCCTTTGGGTGCCGCGTTCCACGCTTTCATCTCGTCCCGGTATTCCCCGCTCGCGTAGAACGACTTGAACCCAACCGAGGCCATAGCCTCCTGTATCTTCTGCGCAATCTTACAGAGTGGAGCAAAGATCAGCAGTTTGCGGTCACGGCAGCACTTCCAAAGCTCGTCTGCGATCTGCGGGATGTACGGCTCTAGGGCGTTGCCGATATCGGCGTCTTCCGATCCGGTGCCAAATTTCACAGAGTTCAGGTCGATCTTGAGCGGAATCATCTGCGCCCGAATCTTGCACAGGTAGCCTTCGGAGATGGCCTGCGGTAACAGATACTCATGCGCCTTGATCTCGAAGAACCTGCCAAGGTCTTTTAGGTCTCCACGGTCAGGGGTGGCAGTAACTCCCAGAACCTTGGCCTTGTCGAAGTAAGAAAAGATGCGCTGATAGCTGTCCGTGAGGCAATGATGGCACTCATCGATTACGATGTGCGAATAGTAGTCCCGCGGGAATCGCTCCAGCCGTGACAAGCTCATCATGGTCTGAACACTTCCAACCGTGACACGTTCAAGCGCCCCGTATGCCGTTTCCTCTGCCTTCTCAATGGCGGAGTCAATCCCAGTGGCAGAAATGAGCTTCTGCTGTGCCTGCTGTAGAAGTTCGTGCCGGTGTGCCAGGATCAGCACGCGGCCGCCTTCTTTGAGGATATCGGATGCAAGCAGGGAGAATAGGATGGTCTTTCCGCAACCGGTAGGATGTACCACTAGAGCACGCTGGTACGTCTTCCATGCGGTGTGTACTGCCAGACGTGCTTCCTGTTGATATGGTCTTGGTGTCATGTTGTTTTCCTACAGCCAAAGCGAACCATTGCACTCTTTGCACCTCTGGCACATCCCTGACTTATACTGATTCCCAAGTTTCGGCATGTGACAGGTAGGACAATCTTTTCCACCAGCCGTACGGACTCCTTGAATAAAACCATCTAGGGTAGCCAGTAGAACATCAAAATAGCGAGAGAATCGAGACGCGGAGTCAACTCCTCCATCCCACTCAAGTTTGATTCCATTTCCAAGCCACATTTTAATATGGATATACGGCATGGTGTTGTATTCGATATGGCCGATGCCAACCGCAGAAGGCTCTTTGGCGCTGGTGTCCACGTGTGCGACACGCTGATATCCGCAATGATTAGTAGTGAAGTGTATCCCGCGCTTGTTCAGCTCGCGGCGAACAATGGACATGATCTTTTTCCAGTGCGGTCGGAACCTCTCCTGAATGGCTTCCTCTGCTCTTTGTTTCCTGTCGCGGACTTCCCATTCATCGTGGCAAGCCTTCTTGTATTCAGGACCGGTGACACCAAACAGTTCACGCAGGGATTCATCAACTACTGCAATGTCTTGTTCCTTCATCTGATCGTCTCCCATTCTTGGTTTATTTCTTAAAATCCGCCGGTCGCTCAAACACGAAACCAACCGGCGGTCCCCGCGTTATGCGGGAGATTAAACATCGATGCCAGAGTCTTCCGGCTCCAGGTAGCGGTCAATCTTGACCCTTGTCTGCCCGTTGAACACGTCGAGACGGATGGTACACTTCCCAATCGCCCCGACGTTGGTGTTCGGCTCCCATGCCTTTATCTTCACGGGATCGAACGAACCGCTTCCCTTCTCTCGCAGTCCGATAGCGGTGAAATACTGGAAGATTTTGAACTGCATCTTCAGCGTGAGGATCAGCTTATCCTCGGCAGTACCTTCCACCTTTTCCCCGTCCACCATGGCTGAGAGGTTGAGCTTGATATCGACAGAAAAGGCGCTGTACGCCTCCGGAGTGTTCTTCTTGAACACGTCCAGGGGGTTGCGCTTGAAGTTCCCGACCTCGAAGTCATAGACGATCTTCTCGCCTCTGGAATCCTTTTCGGGAATGATGTGTGCTTCCTCGATGGGGCTATCCCATCCCATATCCGGTTTCTTGTCCATGTTCTTTTCCTCTTGTTGTGTTGTGGTTGTTAAAGCGAAACCCCTACTTGATCTGGGCAATCATCTTGGACCATGCAGACGGCGCGGTCACAGCCTTAACAAAGTCGGCCGTGAACTGTTCCAGCTTCGTTCCTTCTGGAAGCAACCGGCCCTTGTTGATGCTTGGCCTGGGATTGGTGGCCCAATTAACAAACTTCTCGACGGGGATTTCCGCCTCGCCGAGCATGAACATCAGGTCAGTGATGTGCGCCGGTATAGAAGGAGGCGGCGTTGAAGTGCTGGATGCTTCAATCGGTAGATTTTCCGGCTGCGCCTTGGCATCCACAACATTGGCAAGCCCGGCATCTGCCAGCTTCTCCTCCTTGATCTTCTCGACCTTAGTCCACCGTCCGGATTTCTTGCCTTCTAACGCCGCGGCCTCACGCTCCTTTCGCTTGGCATCCAGGATCGCAGCCTGAGCAGTTTCGTCGTCGTCCTGGCCACGGGCCGCACGCTGACCGTCATCGTCCGCCTCGGTGGCGGCAATGGGCACCAGCAGGCCGAATAGATACCGCTTGAGGTAGGATAGCATGCTGCCTGTTTCCTGCGGATTCGCCATGGGAGGCATTAGCAGCCCGGCGCGCATCCATTCTCCACTGGAATGCCACAACGTGCATACCAGAAGCGAGCCACGTTCTGCCGGCTGACTGGACCATGTAACGACAAGGCCATTCTCTGCCATGGGGTTTGTCGTGGCAGCCAAAATGTCCGACAGGTCGGCATACGAGTACTCGTAGCTGCTGTCTGCCCCTTTGGTTGACTTGATCCGCGCCTTGTGGTTCTTCTCGACCTTCGGAATTTTCGGAAGAACGGCACACATGGCCGTAACGATATTCTTGATGCTCTCCGACTGCGTAGAGAACGCGGTGGCCGGGGTGATTGCTGTTGGTGTTTCCATGATGCTTACAGGTCGAAACCTGCCTCCTTCTTGTTGACGTGAACTATTGAACCATCTTCGATGATGACGCTGCACTCGTCGCCATCGCTGACGCGCGTGCCGATAGCCTGCATGTTGTGTTCGACCAGCCATTCTCCGAACTCGGCCAACGTACGCAGGTCCATCTTCTCCAACTCGTCCAGCAGTACAAACCCGCATGATGGTTTGATGACTGAACAGATTGCGGTTCCGACCTTCAGGCGTTCGGCGCCAGACATGCAGTCCCATTTTGCGCCCTGGTAGATCAGCTCTCCGTCAAGAATCGAAAGCCCATCCAGCGGCATCTTGACGGAGCCAAGCAACTCGATCTTGGCCTCGCTGATCTCTTTAATGCGAAGCGAGAGGGCGTTGTATTCGATGCGTAGATTCGACGCTTCCTCTTCGGCGTGAGTCTTTTCGAGATTCTGCCGAACCTTGGCGTTGATCTGGTCAATCTCAACCATCTGCTTCTTGACGGATGAAACATCTTCGTCCACCAGAGAAGCGGCAGCCGCCTCGGCGTCCTTGACGCGCTGCTCGGAAGATTCCCGGTCAGACATCGCAGCCTCACGCTGGGCGCGTGCTTCAGCCAGCATGCGTTCAAGCTCCGACACCCGCTCGGTCTTCTGGACAACGGAACGAATGGCAGACTCCAGCCGTGACTTTTCCATGATAATGTTGTCGCGGACAGAGCGGTTCTTGGCGTTAACCGCCATGGCACCAGACAACTTCTCGGCCATCTCGGTTCCGGTCAAAAGGTTCTCTGGTGTACCTTCGTTATAGGGAAGGTCTTTGGCGTGCTTGTCTTTCAGCTCCACTTGGCGGCCCTGCACAAGACGCTCCTGATACGTCTTGTCGTAGTCTGCGTTCAGATCCTTGAGCTTCTTGCCAAGGTCCGGGTAGCAGTCAAGCAGCATCTTGCATTTCTCTATTGCCGTGGAGTTCAAGAACTTCGGCAGGTCCAGGGCGAAGGTGCCGATGAAGTCCTGAATCAGCGTGATCCCGCCACGCTTTCCGCTGGGGTCTGTGACCTTGAGCGTACCGTTCTTGCCATGGATCTGCGCCACCAGTCCATTCGACAAGGTGATCTTGGTTTCCGGTTGCTGTCCGTCTCGGCCTGGCTCGGATGGCCGGTATCGTTCGCCGCCAAGCGTCCACTTGATTGCGTCCAGAAGACTGGTCTTGCCCTGGGCGTTGCTGCCACCAATGACGGTCAGTCCCGTTGGGTCGAGTTGCATATCAACGCGACGAACGCGCTTTACGTTCTCTACTTCCAGCGATACCACTTTGAGTGATTCCATGACATCCCCCTATTGGGTTGGTTTGTTGGCTGATTACAGAAAAAAGGAAGCCCCGCAACTGGTGGAATGCACGCCGCACGGAGGGAAGGCCGTGGACGTGAGAGGCAGTTGCGGGGCTATCGAGAGTTTCATTTTGTTCCCTCTGCGGATTCCACTCCGCATTGACAAGGATCAGTAAATCACATGGTGTGACTTGCGTCAATGGTAATTTAGGCCGCGCCGTAGTTGATCCGCTGCACGACGCGGATGGCCGTCTCGATCTCTGCCTCCGTGCTCGGTGTCAGGCGGTCAATGAGTTCGCAGTCTTCCGCATCTGATATCTCTTGCAGTTGCTTGTCCATCGCTTCCTTTCTCGCACTGTCCGACGGAAACCGCCAACCAGTGCATTCACGGTACGGCTTCGCCGCCCGTGATGCTGTTGTTCGCAGACACCGCAAGGTCAATGGCCTCGCGCAACGTCGGCACCGTTTCTGTCAACTCTTGGCCCAGGTTGCTACCGTCTTCGTCTCCGAGGTCAGTCAGCGACACCAGCCGCCTCCCGGTCTTGTTCTCGGTGCAAGGGAAGATGGCGATGCCGTTCCCGACACTGCCGTCCCACAGCAACCGTTCCAGCGCGTCAATCCGTTCCGTGTCTGTCATGTCCGATCCTCCTGCGAACCAGCCGGTGCAGGGTACGCTTCGCGCCGATCCTGACGCGGGGCGTTCGGCGTATCGGGAACGCGGTTCGCCCATTGCCATACGTGTTCGCATCTATCGCACTTGGCGAAGATCACCGCAGGGAAGTCCCCGCCGTGGAATTTGTCCGATCCGCACCGGGGGCACGTCAGTTGAAAGTGCACCTGGATCACCGAACAAGGAGGTGGAATACCGATCACGCTTCACCTCCGGCGTTCGCAACATGGCATCCCTTGTCATGCTCGCATCGCTCGCAGTTGCAAATTCCGTCGCCCTTGTACTCGCCGCATACCGGCGGCATCCTAGCCATGGCGCAGTATTCCCACTCTCGCCAATCGCACACGCACCCATCCGGCAACTCAAGCCAGTCCGGTTCGTGGTGATTTTCCTCTAGTTCGCCGCACGTCTTGCAAACGCGTCTCATTGCGCACCACCTTCCGCTACGTTGCTATGCGTCTTGCTATGCGTCTTGACGCATATCGCGCTGTTCGCAGAATCCCGCCACG